>Ga0265294_10009174_pt1 | contig 11447 bp, 9 predicted proteins | sample MunlanPumphouse3_FD_192504 | JGI IMG/M metagenome (GOLD analysis project Ga0265294, IMG submission 192504) | Groundwater microbial communities from a municipal landfill in Southern Ontario, Canada - Pumphouse #3 | ecosystem: Environmental > Aquatic > Deep subsurface > Groundwater | place...
TATTAACCGGTGGTATTTTCCGAAATATTTCGACTAAAAACTTAATTCGCCTGGCATTTTTGTTTTTATCTACCGGTGTTATTTGTTTGTTTATTCAAACGCCGTCATCCGTATACATTAATATATTTGGATTGTTTTTAATTGGAGCCGGATTATCGCCGGGTTTCCCGGTTATGCTTGGATTAACAGGAAATATGTACAAAGAAATATCAGGCACTGCATTTAGTTTTGTCATGCTGATTGCATTAACCGGCAATATAATTATCAACTATATAACAGGTGTTTTGGTGCAAAATTATAGCATAAGTATTTTAGTATATGTTATTCTAACTGAGATTATTATAATGATGGGACTGTACTCTCTTATTCGAAAAGATATAAAGTCTTTGTAAGAAAACGGCAAATACTGCGTTACTCTCGTTTTTGAAGCAGTCATTTACTTTATGTAAACTCCTTGATTTCATCGCGCCTTGGCGAGACGAAAGCCTTGTCTTTGCCTTTTTCTTATCAAAGACTCAGAATACAATCGTTTTCCGGCAGATACGAAGAAAAACACAAATAGATATTTAAAAAACAACTTTCAAAAAAACATTTTTATTATGATAGATTTATCAAAATTATCGTGGGGAGATATTAAAGAAAATCACTACGATGTGGTTATCTTACCATGGGGAGCCATAGAGCCACACAACTACCACATGCCCTATTTAACTGATGCATACTTGTCGCACGAAATTGCCAAAGCAAGTGCAGCGTTAGCTTTGGAAAAAGCAAACAAGCTTTGTATGGTGATGCCACCCATCTATTTGGGTTCGCAGAACCCGGGACAATGGGATTTACCATTTTGCATACATACCAATTATGAAACGCAAAAAGCTATCCTAACGGATATTGTCAGCTCACTTCATGTGCAGGGTTTCCGAAAATTGCTCATAGTTAACGGACATGGAGGCAACACTTTCAAGTCTATGATTCGCGATTTAGCCATGAAATTCCCAGATTTCTTCATACTTGCTACAAACTGGTATGATATAGTGCCGAAAGAAGGTTTTTTCGAAGAAAAAATTGACGAACATGCCGGAGAGCAAGAAACATCGGTGCTGATGCATTTTTTACCCAAATTAGTGAAGCTTGAAAAAGCGGGCAAAGGTACATTACACCTGTGGAAAATGGAATCGATGAATAAGAAAATAGCATGGGCTCCTCGTCATTGGCAAGAAGTAAGCGATGACACCGGTATCGGGAATCCGGAAAAATCAACACCTGAAAAAGGAGAAAAATATGCACAAGAAGTTATAAAAGAAATATCAGAATTGTTAGTTGAATTAGCAAATTATTAATCACATAGACATCACAATCTAATGTTACGGTTTACATAAAACTATGTTCTCTTTGCAAATGCAATTCCAGATCTTTGATGATGCAATTCGGGAAAATCGCTGAGGCGTTATTATTTACGTTTTAATATTTGAGTCCACTCTGAAAAGCCTCAACTGCAGACTTGTCGGAGTAGACTCATATAATGCAGATTTACGAAGATAAGCCCAAAAATAACAAACTCCTTTAAAAGCTTTTTAAAACGAACATTTTATACTATTTTTGTAGACATTGTTCTGGAAACCAAAGGTTGTTGAAGTAAAAGATGGTTCTCCTTTTTTTTTATGACCCAATAGATTAAAAATTAAAATATTAACCCAACATTATAAATATTAAAAAACAATTATGAGTAAATCGAAAGAAAAACTTTTTACCGATTTTCCTCCTGTTACCACTGAGGAGTGGATGGAGAAAGTTACTGCCGATCTGAAAGGAGCTGATTTTGAAAGAAGATTGGTATGGAAAACCAACGAAGGTTTTAATTTAAATCCTTTTTACCGCTACGAAGATATTCGTGATTATGAATGGAGAGATAATCTTCCGGGACAATTTCCCTACATTCGCGGTACAAAAAACAATAATATCTGGTACGTACGTCAGAATATAACAGTAACAGATATTGCTGAAGCAAATAAAAAGGCATTAACCCTTCTGGGAAAAAAAGGAGTTACTTCTTTGGGTTTCGATCTTTCGAACCAGGAACTAACTATTCAGAACATTGAAGCATTGTTGCAGGGCATTCATCCTGAAATGGTAGAATTAAATTTTAAAACATGCATTAATTCTACATTGAAACTAACGAAGTTGTTGGTTGAATACCTTACTGCTAAAGACCTGAACTTATTGGAGTGTTATGGTTCGATAGAACACGACCCGTTTCGAAAGATATTTAAATTAGGTAAGGACGCACCGGAATGGAAAAACGAAGTAGTTGAAATAGTGAAAGCATCTGCACCACTACCACGCTACCGCGTAATTTCAATTACCGGAGATGCATTTGCCAATGCCGGAGCCTATTTGTTCCAGGAACTCGGATACAGTCTTGCTTACGCAAATCAGATTTTGAGCACACTTATTGAGAATGGCGTTGATCCGTCAATGGCAGCAAAAAAAATAAAATTCAATTTGGGAGTAGGAACGAACTACTTTATGGAAATTGCAAAATTCCGTGCCGCTCGCTGGTTGTGGGCCGAAATTGTGAACGCCTACAAGCCACCCTGTCCCAATGAGTGTGATAACAAAGCGGATGATGGCACGTGCCGTTGCGCAGCAAAAATAAATGTACACGCCATAACATCTTCCTTTAATACTACTGTTTACGATGCTTATGTAAATCTATTGCGTACGCAAACAGAAGCTATGTCGGCTACCTTGGGAGGAGTTGATTCATTAACTGTTCAACCATTTAATCACGCTTATCAAAAAGCAACCGATTTCTCTAATCGTTTGGCTGTTAATCAACAATTATTACTCAAAGAAGAGAGCCATTTTGATAAAGTAGCCGATCCGGGAGCCGGATCCTATTACATTGAAAAACTCACAAAATCACTTGGTGAAGAGGCTTGGAAGCTCTTCCTTGAAACCGATGAACAAGGTTTTTATGCCGGGTTAAAAGAAGGTACAATTCAAGATAAGATAAATGCATCAGCCGATGCACGATTTAAAGCTGCTGCAAGCAGAAAAGAAGTGCTTTTAGGAACGAATCAATTTCCTAATTTTGGAGAACAAGTAAGTACCAAAATAGAAGATTCGTACAAACTAGACGATCCTTGTGGTTGTGGAAGCGACAGCAAAGAGACGCCACTGAAGCGGTTAAATACAAAACGTTTGGCTCAACCGTTTGAAGCTGTACGATTGGCTACAGAACAGAGCGGGAAAACGCCTAAAGCGTTTATGCTGACGATTGGGAACTTGACCATGAGACTGGCACGATCTCAATTCTCGGGCAATTTCTTAGCATCTGCCGGATATGACATTATTGATAACTTAGGTTTCGACTCCGTGGAAGAAGGAGTAAAAGCTGCACGCAAACAAAATGCAGACCTCATTGTGCTTTGTTCAAGCGATGATGAATATGCAAAATTTGCCCCCGAAGCATATAATTTGACGAAAGGAAAAGAGATTTTAATAATTGCCGGAGCACCTGCATCTGCTGATGAATTAAAAGCACAGGGAATTGAATATTTTATAAACGTGAAGAGTAACGTATTGGATATGTTGACTCAATTTAATTCTCTTTTGGGAATTAAGGGTTTGTAATGAAATAAGTTGACTGTTTGAAACGAAGCTATTTTATTCATTAACGACTTGAAAATTCTGCGAATAGCGGGTTATTTAATGAATTTTCAAGGAAGTTAAAGGACAAAAGAGCGAGTTTAAAGCGTCAAGTTATTTCGGCACAATCCCTAAGTAATCCTCGCAATAAAATGACAAATAGTGCAAAAACAATAATTTTATATATTATATAAAGTAATCGAATGAACAAAAAAAGACCTCTGAAAAACTGGTTAATTGCCGCACACCCATGGGCTTTCCCCGCATCGGCTATGCCTGCGCTAATCTCTTTTACGTTTGTTTTTTATTCCTACAAAACAGGCGTATTAACCGATATTAATTGGATAAACGGTGTGATAGCTATCATTGGCGCAGTTTTTATGCATGCGTCCGGCAATGTAATTGGTGATTATTATGACTTTAAGTATGGAGTTGACGGAAAAGAGAAAACAGGACCAATACGCTTGTTAGTTACAGGCTATTTCCAGCCGAAAACAATTTTGTATTATTCATTAGGACTCCTAACCGTAGGAGTTATTCTGGGAATTTACTTAATGTTGAATTCGGGTTTTGAGCTTTTCTTTATTGGATTGTTAGGAATGTTATCTATCATATTTTATTATAAACTAAAATATATAGCTTTGGGCGAAGTAGTTATTTTCATAACCTTCAGTCAGCTTATAGCCCTGGGAGTTGTGTTTGTGATGACCAAGCAGCTTATTTGGAGCAGCCTGTTAGTTGTGGCGCCTGTTGGATTGTTAATAGTTGCCATTTTGCATGCCAATAACACGCGCGATTTAGTTTTAGATAAAGCAGCCGGCATCAAAACTCAAGCTATAATTTTGGGCATAGAAGGTTCTAAAACAATCTATCAAACGATATTGTTGGCAGCATATATATTAGTTGCTATTGTAGTAGCGTTTAAGTTACTTCACCCGCTTAGTTTTATTGTCTTACTTTCGTTCCCTATGGCTCTTAGGGGAATAAAAAAAATGAAACAAGTACGCTTAGATGCATTAGAAGAAATCAAAACATTAGATGTAGAGACCGCACAATTGGTAACTGTGTTTAGTGTTTTATTGATTTTAGGAAATATAATCGGAGTCATCATTTAAACAAAAATATTCAACAACAGATAAATCATTTTATCAAAACTGCTGATAAATAATGAATTGTCACTTACGATAAGAAACGCTAAAAGAAAATTTACAAAATAATGAAACCAAATTTTAAAGAAATAGACATTCAAACGGAAAGCTTTGCAGATAAAACATCAGTAGCAGAGTGGACGGAAAAAAATGAATTAAATCCTGACTGGTTAACCGCCGAACAAATACCGATAAAACCAGTATACACGAAGGAAGATCTCGAAGAGATGGAGCATTTGAACTATGCCGCCGGAGTTCCTCCTTATTTGCGAGGACCATACTCAACTATGTACGCTATGCGTCCCTGGACGATACGCCAATATGCAGGTTTCTCAACCGCTGAAGAATCAAACGCATTTTATCGACGCAACTTGGCCGCAGGCCAAAAAGGATTGTCGGTTGCTTTTGACCTTGCCACACATCGTGGATACGATGCCGATCATGAACGCGTGACTGGCGACGTAGGTAAAGCTGGTGTGTCCATTAGTTCTATCGAGGATATGAAAATTCTTTTTGATGAAATTCCGCTAAACAAAATGTCGGTGTCAATGACTATGAACGGAGCCGTTCTTCCCATTTTAGCTTTTTACATTGTGGCTGCACAGGAGCAAGGTGTGGAATTACACGAAATGAACGGAACTATCCAAAACGATATTTTAAAAGAATTTATGGTGCGTAACACCTATATTTATCCACCGGAATTTTCGATGAAAATTATTGCAGACATCTTTGAGTTTACTTCTCAAAAAATGCCGCGCTTCAACTCTATCTCAATTTCGGGATATCACATGCAAGAAGCAGGTGCTACTGCCGACATTGAACTGGCATACACATTGGCCGACGGAATGGAATATCTGCGTGCAGGGATTGATGCGGGAATTGATGTGGATGCATTTGCTCCTCGTTTATCGTTTTTCTGGGGTATTGGTATGAACCACTTCATGGAAATTGCGAAACTGCGTGCTGCACGCTTGCTTTGGGCTAAGATTGTAAAAAGCTTTGGAGCTAAAGATCCAAAATCATTGGCATTGCGCACACATAGTCAAACATCGGGATGGTCGCTCACAGAACAAGATCCATATAATAATGTTGGTCGCACTTGCGTGGAAGCAATGGCAGCAGTATTGGGTCACACTCAATCGCTTCATACCAATGCATTAGACGAAGCAATTGCATTACCTACTGATTTCTCTGCACGTATTGCAAGAAATACGCAAATATATATTCAGGAAGAGACTTCCGTTATCAAACATGTGGATCCATGGGCAGGCTCCTATTATGTAGAATCATTAACCGATGAGTTGGTTCACAAAGCATGGAACCACATTCAGGAGATTGAGGAATTGGGCGGAATGGCAAAAGCCATTGAAACCGGAATTCCAAAAATGCGTATCGAGGAAGCTGCTGCTCGTACGCAAGCGCGTGTTGATGCCGGTAAGCAAACCATTATAGGTGTAAACAAATATCGTCTCGAAAAAGAAGATCCAATTGATATTTTGGAAGTTGACAACACGGAAGTTCGCAAACAGCAAATTGCACGTTTAGAAACTCTAAAAGCAAACCGCGACAACGATGCAGTACAAAAAGCATTGAAAGCTCTTACAAAATGTGTTGAAACCAACGAAGGAAACTTGCTGGAACTTGCCGTGGAAGCAGCACGTGTACGTGCTACATTGGGAGAAATATCAGATGCGTGCGAAGAAGTAGTAGGACGTTATAAAGCAATAATTAGAACAATATCAGGAGTGTATTCATCAGAAACAAAATCAGATGCCACTTTCCAAGAGGCAAGTGCTCTGGCAGAAAAATTTGCGAAAAAAGAAGGTCGTCAACCACGCATCATGATTGCTAAGATGGGGCAGGACGGACACGACCGTGGTGCAAAAGTAGTAGCAACGGGTTATGCCGACTGTGGTTTCGATGTGGATATGGGACCATTGTTCCAAACACCTGCAGAAGCTGCTCGTCAAGCAGTTGAAAACGATGTGCACGTATTAGGCGTATCTTCACTTGCAGCGGGTCACAAAACTTTGATTCCACAAGTAATGGAAGAGTTAGTGAAACTGGGTCGCCCCGACATTTTGGTTATTGCCGGTGGAGTTATTCCTGCACAAGACTACGATTTCTTATATAAAGAAGGAGTTGCCGCTATCTTTGGCCCGGGAACTTCAGTTACCAAAGCGGCCGTTGATATTTTGAATATTCTATTGGAAGAGTAATTTTCTTTCCACAGTTATAGAATCAATTTCTAAAAAACTTACCGTTCTGTTTTTGAAATAAAGGCAGAACGGTTTTTTAATTTAACATTAATAATTATTTTATACTTCTAAGTGTGAATTTTATCTATAAAAACTCGCCATTAATATTATAATTTATATCTTTGCCGATTAGAATATTAGGTTATTAAAAAATAAAGGATACATGAAGAAAATATACAGCGTTATAACAGGCACGGGAAGCTATGTTCCAGAGAAAAAAATGGCTAACAAAGATTTTTTGTCTCACGAATTCTACGATGCAAGTGGCACAAAACTACCCAATCAAAATCAGGACATAGTTGATAAATTTTTGGAAATTACAACCATTTCCGAGCGCAGATATGTAGAAGATGATCATACAACTTCCGATTTAGGATTTTTTGCTGCGCAAAAAGCGATTGATGATGCAGGTATCGACAAAGAAGAATTGGATTATATCATATTCGCTCATAACTTTGGAGATATACATCCCGAAAACAAACGCATTGATATTTGTCCGAGTTTAGCTGCCAGAGTGAAACAAAAATTAGGCATTAAGAATCCATATTCTGTAGCATATGACATTTTGTTTGGTTGCCCGGGTTGGGTGCAAGGAATAATTCAAGCTGACTATTACATAAAATCGGGAGATGCAAAAAAAGTACTGGTTATTGGTGGTGAGATTCTCTCTCGTGTTTCCGATCCACACGACCGCGATAGCCTTATCTACGCAGATGGAGCTGGAGCAACAATTGTGGAAGCACGCGAAAGCGATACGCCGGTAGGAGTATTGGGGCACAATTCTCGAACTGATGCTTTGCTATATGCCAATATGCTGCACATGGGGCATTCTTACAAAGAAGAAGAAGCAGAAAAGAAAAGACTTTATTTGAAAATGAATGGGCGCAGACTCTATATGTATGCATTGGAAAATGTTCCAAAAACCATTAAAGCCGGTTTGGACAAGCTAAATATATCTATCGACGAAATCAAAAAAGTACTTATCCATCAGGCAAATGGTAAAATGGACGATGCTATTTTGAAACGTCTTTATAATCTATATGGATATGATGAAGCACCTGACGATGTTATGCCTATGACCATCTCTTGGTTGGGTAATTCATCGGTGGCAACTCTGCCTACCTTATTCGATCTTGTTTTACGTGAAGAAGTAACTCCACATCAAATTGATGGAGGTGACACAATAATATTTGCGTCTGTTGGTGCAGGAATGAGTATCAACAGTATTGTGTACAAAATGCCATAAGCCATTTAAGAAACTTGTTCGTTGACTAAATAAAAGAGTGCTTTTTTACAGGCACTCTTTTATTTTGCAAAGACTATATATTTACTCTATGAAAACATTTCGCACGCACGTTTTTTCAAATGATTCTATTTTTTTCTAAAAAAGAGATGCGTATTTAGGAGACATAAAATCTTCTCTCTTTAGGGAAGGAGAGTCAGTTCATGTTGATTGTTAATTTTTTCACACCACGAACTTCACATCTTCTACTACCTCTCACTTTTTTTACAAATGGTAGAGTCTATCGAAATGATTCTGTTTGTCTCACTATTGTTGCTCCAAATAAGGAGCATAACTGTAGCCTTCAACGCCATTTTCCGTTTGAATCAACCACCAGTCATCACTTACCTTTTCCACAAGCGTTAGCATTTCGCCGTGTTCTACTACAGCAATCACATGTTCTTGGACTCCCGGTCTGTTGTGAATGTTCAGTTTGCCTTTTCGGGTAGCAACTTTCACTTGGTTACTCACTTCCTCCACAACAGGTTCTTCAATCTTTGGAGGAGGTGGAACAACTTGTATGTTATTTACAATCGAGTTAATACCGTCCACTCCTAAAACAGAAGATTGGACACTGTTTTTTGTAGCATCGTCTTCAACCGTGCCGCTAAGAGTTGCCACCTTATCAATTACCGTTACATTCACATTGGAAGTTTTTGGATTAGTTGCAATAAGTTGAACAGCTTCATCCTGCAAATCTGAATCTTTTACGTTATCACAACCAACAAAACCAATACTCAGAAAGAATATTAGTGTTAAAATTAAGAATCTAACTTTTTTCATGATTTTTGTTGTTAAATTAAACTTTATAAGAAGAAAATCTTATACTTAGACTTACTATTTAAACAAATTGCAATCACATATGTTTGAATATTTAAAATATTTTTACAGAAAATAATGAAAAGTGTCTATTGGAGATGATGAAACTCTTACCTTTTAAGTACCGGCAATTAAAAAAACCCATTGATAAAATACCAATGGGTTTCTAAAATGTTAAACTTTAAATTCTAAGCTTTAAACAACCGGCTCTAAGTATTGTGCATAACAATAACCTTCCACACCTTCTTCAGTTCTAATATACCACCATTGCTTATTCACTTTTTTCAAAAGTGTTAAGATTTCACCGTGTGCTGCTTTTCCTACAAGATATTGTTCCGTACCAGGTCCTTGGCGAATGTTTAAATTTCCTGATTGAGTAACCACTTTCACTTTGTTTCCTTCTCGGCTCTTTACTTCTACATTCAGTACAATTTCATTATTTTTGAAGTTAGGATCAAGTTGGTTGTAAATTTTCCACAACTGGTCTTTAATATCACCAGTTGGAACTTCTCCCGTGATGTGTAATACATTATTTTCTTCGCTAACAGATACACCGTGTTGTTTTGCTAAATTCACCAATGCACTGTATTTCTCCATTAACAAAGTCATATCTAATTATTTTACATTAAGATTGTTTTCAACTCCCAATGGATTCAATGCAGATACTTTTTCCATTATCATTGGTAAATCTTTTTCTTTCACATCTCCGGTCAAAATAATTATTCCGTCTTTTACTTCGGCCATTACAGTAGGATGATCTTTCAATGCATCGGGTAATGCAGCATTAAGTGCAGCATTTATTTCGGTATAATCTGGAGCCGGCGGTATAACCATAATGTTATTTATCACAGATTCAATTCCTTTAACTCCTTGAACAGATGATTCAACATAGCTTTTAGTTACTTCGTCTTCAACGGTTCCGCTAAGGGTTGCTACTTTGTCTGTTACTGTTACATCAACTTCGGAAGCATCCGGGTTGGTTGCAATAAGTTCGATCGCTTTGCTTTCAAGATCTGAATCTTTTACACTGTTACAAGCCACAAAGCTGGCTGTGAGTAACAAGAACAAAGAAAACATGGATAGTAATTTAACTTTTTTCATAATGTTGTTTGATTAAATGAAACATTTGTAAGTACTTTTATATTTAAACTTATCATTAAAACATTTTGAGAGTCATAAAAGTTTATAACTTAATCAAAAAATCTTTTTATAAACATGACAATAGGGAGTAGATCCTTTGTGTTTATAATATTGCTGGTGGTAGTTTTCTGCTTTCCAATAATCGGAAACCGGTTTGAGCGTTGTTGCAACTCGATATCCTTTTTCTGTCAACAAACCGATGTATTTTTCGGCAATCTTCTTCTCCTCGTCGTTTTTATAAAAGATGCGCGATAAATATTGCGGACCAATGTCAGGTCCTTGTCCGTCAGTTTGAGTGAAATCATGAGTTTCGAAAAACAGTCGCACTAAATCGCCATATGTGGTTTTTGTTGGATCAAAAACAACTTCAGTTGTTTCTACATGACCCGTCTTTTGTTCAGAAACTTCTTTGTATGTAGGATTCTTTTTGTCTCCTCCCATAAATCCAACAGAAGTGGATACCACTCCCGGAGCTTTCATGAAAAAGTATTCGGTGCCCCAAAAACAACCCGATGCGAAATAAATTTTTTCTAACGATTTATCTTTTACCTGTAATTTATCTTTCTTTGGAATAAACTTAAGCGAAATTGAGTTTACGCAATGACGCGTGTTTTTTTTTGTAAAGCTTTCTCCTAAAAAGACGTGTCCTAAATGTGCACCACAGTTATTACAAATAATTTCTGTCCGTCTACCGTCTGCGTCCGGCACTCGTTTTACACTTCCTTCAATTTCATCGTCAAACGAAGGCCAACCACAGTCGGCATCAAACTTATCCGATGAGTAAAACAAAGGCGCATCACATCTTTTACAAACATAGGTTCCCTCTTCGGTATTGTTTAAATACTCTCCGGTAAAGGGTCGTTCAGTTGCTTTATTTACGATCACATTTTCTTCAGCTTGTGTCAATTTATTAAACTTGATCATTCTATTTTCTTTATTATTATTATTATTATTATTTTGTCCGCATGCTCCTACTATATTAAGCAATAAAAGGAGAGATATGTATATATTTTTCATACTCGTTTTTTGTTATAACGTTTTAGTCGTGAGATTGATTGAAAAAACATCTACTATTTTATGTAATGAAGAAAAGCATATCTCTTCCTTTGCTTTAAATAGTTCGGGTTTACATCGTTACAGAAAGCCTCT
>Ga0265294_10009176_pt1 | contig 11447 bp, 12 predicted proteins | sample MunlanPumphouse3_FD_192504 | JGI IMG/M metagenome (GOLD analysis project Ga0265294, IMG submission 192504) | Groundwater microbial communities from a municipal landfill in Southern Ontario, Canada - Pumphouse #3 | ecosystem: Environmental > Aquatic > Deep subsurface > Groundwater | place...
CCCTCGGTTACAGTGAGGGTGTCCTGTAGATTATGCAGTTCTGAGTTCATCGAGCCGAGATAGGATCGCATATCCTCGGTGGCTTCACCGAGTGCTTTTGCCTTCGCAATGTTCGCCTCGATCTTGGCAATATAGGCCGCCTGGGTGCCAATCTGACGCCTTAGTGCCTCTTCTTCCAGTTTAGCCTGTTTTAGTGCCACAGATCTTTGGGCTATCGCCTCATTCCCGACTGCGTTGAGATCTTTCGTTGCGGACTCCGCCCGCCTGGTAGCCAAGAGGTAAGTGCCGAGAGTGAGAGCCACTCCAGCGACCGCGACGGCCGTCAATGTGGCGGGATTTGCAAGGAGGGCAGCGGAGAATCCCTCGGTTGCGACGGTGGCGGCGAAGGTGCTGGTGCGGTAGGCCTCGATCGCCGGGACGATCCCGGCGATGGCCGGGCCGATTGCGATCAGTGACTGCCCGGCGATCAGGCTGGTCCCGGCGATTGCTTGTAAGGGCTCGGGGACGTCTGAGATGATGCCGGCGAAGTAGGACATTGCATCGGCGGCGGCGAGCGTGGCCGGGGCCATGGCGCCCCCGAGTTCGATGCGGGCGGCCTCCATGCGGTTGCGGGAGATCTCGAGCTGCGCCCCGGTGCTGCCCATCTGGGCGGCGAAAGCCTGGTCGACAGCCTGGCCCTCCTCGAGGGCTTTGGTGTACTCGCCGAGGGCGTCCTTCTGGTTGATGAGGGACATTGCCACCCGGACCCCTTCCGCACCGAAGGCCTGGTTCAGGAGAGCCATCTGGTTGACGTTCCCTCCCGACTCCTGCAGGGCGACGTCGAGCTGGTCCAGGACGGACTGTAGACCCACGAAGTTCCCGCTCGCGTCCGAGACCGAGACCCCGAGGCTCTCGAGGTATGCCTGGGTGTTGGCGTCGGCGAGTTTCAGGAGGAACGTCTTCATCCCGGTGCCGGCCTCTTCAGCGCTGAGGAAGTTCTTCCGCAGGAGGCCGCTCGCGGCGTTCAACTCGCCGAAGTCCATGCCGAGCGTGTTCGCTGCGTCGGCGGACTTCGAGAGTTGCTGCTGGAGTTCGGGGAGCGTGGTTTTGAAGTTCTGAACCGTGCCGAGCAGGATGTTGGTGATGTGCTCGGCGTTGCCGGCACGGCCGCCATATACATCGAGCACCATCGTGACGGCGTTGACGGTGTCAGCCATCTCCATGTTGCCGGCGACGGCAGCCCGGGCTATGGCGGGCATCTCAGCAATGGCGTCGTTCGCCGCGTAGCCGGCGGACCGCATCGCGTAGTAGCCGGCCGCAACCTGTTCGGCGGCGATCGGCATCTCCTCAGAGAGCGCGAGCGAGTTGGCTCGGATCAGGCTCATCTGCTCGTCGGTGACGCCGCCGAGAGATTTGACCTGGGCGAGGGCGTCATCGAAAACAAGGTAGGACGAGTTGATGTCGTCGGCCATGAGTTTGGCGGCGACCCCGACGCCCGTCAGGGAGGCCCCTATAGCAAGAGCGGTCTTGCTCGCCGAGGCGGAGGCCTTCTTGCCGTCTTCCTCAAGGGTCGACTTCAGGCCCAGCAGGACATAGAGTTTCGAGATCGCTTCACTCATAGCCCCCCTCCTTGTGAACTTCGGCGAGGCGCTGCAGGTCTGACCATGTGGCAGGGTTTTCGGCGATTTTCTGACGGGCTTCATCTGAGAGTTGCCAGTATGATTCGCGGATGGCGCCGGCCATCTGCTCGAGGGCCGCCGCCAGTTCAAGCGGTCCGGGGAGTATTCCCGGGCGGTCTCCCACACCGAGGATGGTTGCAAGAGCATCGAGCATCGGGTCGCCGGCTGGCAGGGTGTCCTTTCTTATGTGTCGGTGTGTAGATCTGCTCATTTTTCTGTCGTTGTCATCCTGCTTAGCGTGGGGGACCTGGTCGTTCCCCGAGGTTGTGGTGTGTTCCATACATTGTCTCCTGGTATTCAGAGGGTTTACCGGCCCCTACCCGCCGTGATCATAGGACATCGTTCGACAGCGAGACGCCCCGCTCATCCCCATTCTGGCTAACATCAGGGGAGAGAAGGCGCCCCCATTCTGCCATCGCTGTCTTGAACTCCTCGCCCCTCGACCCGTCATCCTTCCAGCACCACACGGCCAGGAGGGAGAGGGCATAATCCCGGTCCTCGATCGCCCGGCCCCATTCCGGGACGGGCTGCGGGTCGGTCCACTTCGGCCTCTTGGCATAGGTGATGTTCCGGATGCGTCGCCGGCCGATGGTGTCCAATTTCTTTGCCTCAGGCGGGAGAGGCTCGCCGGTCGGGATGAGGTAATACCCCTCGATGTGCCTACCGACCCGGATCCCGGGAGAGCAGTGAGGCTCTCGATGTCCAGGAGCCTTGCCGTGAAAGTGCAGGTGGCCGCAGACAGGGCACCAGATCGCCCACTGAGATCCCGATGCAATGTATGCCGGGAGCAGGGGCGGGGTCACGCGATCGCCTCCTGTCCGGGAGGAAACGGCCGGGGGGTGGACTGGAAACGCCGGAAGTTTTGATCTTCCCGGTTTGCCCGCAAAGAGGAGAAAGGATGGCAGGCAGCAGAGATCGCCGGTGTGCCGGAGGGGCCCCCCTGGGAGGAAACGCACACGATCTCGGAGACCCCTCCGGTCAGGGCGTACTGGTCAGTGCAGGGATGGCACGGGGAGGGGTCAAGGGTGACATTCAGGACATTTCGATCTGTTTGCTCTGACGGGGAATATGAAAATACACACACGAACGGCGAGATTTCTAGACCGCCGGAACCCCTTTTATGGGGTGACATTCGCCCGCTGCAGCCCACGCGCTCACCTGCGTTCAGGGTGCATTGTCTCCACCGGGCGATCATGGGTGCGCCTCCTCTTGGGCCTGGGTGAGATGGTCGAAGCACCTGTCACAGATGGCCGAGGTCCCGCGCCGGCGGTTGAACTCGGCGATCTTCTCGCGGTGCGTGACCCCAGGCGTGCCACAGGCCGAACACTTCTGCCCGAAGTCCGGCCGGGGGAGATGTTGATAGTCGGCCGGATCGGGAGAGAAGGGCGCCTCGCCTTTGTGGTCCGGGTGGTCCGGGTTGGAAGCACACAACTTCCCTATACGTATATCATTATGATCTGTACTTTTTTCACGCGTAATATGTTGAAAAATACATGGACCACATGGACCACTCTCTATAGTGGTCTGCTCGGGAGACATCGCACCATCGGGAATAAGTTGTGAATCACCCGGACCACCTGACCCACGGGGCGAGGGCCGGTAGGGGGATCCCTCCTGCCAGCGGATGCCCCGATATGCTCGAGTCCGGGCCGACCCCTCCCGCTGCCGGCACCCGATGATACCCAGTCGGGCAAGTTCTCCCGAGAAGGTGTTCTTTGGCATGCACGGGATCGCCGCCGTCTGACAGTGCCGGCCGTATGCCTCATACACCTCGTCCTTCGGGATCTCGGCCTGGATGTCCCGGTGGAAGTTGCCGGCGATGAACGAAACCACCGGGCTTGACCCGGCAGTCCACACATCCCGCACTACCTCGCGATCCATCTGCCGGATCTGGTCGTCGCCGCGGAGGACTGCCTGCACCTTTGCGATCACCAGGTTCAGAAAGCCGCTGAGGTTCTCGGGGGATGTAAGGCGGCGCTGAAACTCGGGATTCACGGGGTAGGCGTTCGAGAACATCAGGTAAACCCACCGCCCCCAGAAAGCCCGGTCGTCCAGGTCCTTGATCTCCGGCGGCCGGTTGCAGGTGAAGAGGTGCACGGCCCGGATCGAGGTCTTGAATGCCTGCTCGTGCTTCCGCTCGATACGGTGCTGCTCGCCGCCGGTGAGGTCCTTGAACGTGCCCATCGACTTCAGCGGGATGAAAGGGAGATCGTCCTGGACGTTCAACATCTTGCCGAGGAGATCGGCGAAGGCAAAGCGGTTCTCCAGGAGCGCATACAGGCCCACCTTCGAGAACACCTGCTCGCCGAAGAAGGCATAGAGGAAGTCGCAGTATGTCGTCTTCCCGGCGTTCGTCTGCCCCTCGAAAAGATATGCCGTCTTGTAGATGCGCCCCCAGGCCTGGAGGATGCACTGTGCGGGGACCTGGACGAGATACCCGGCATCTTCGCCCACCCAATCGGCGAAGGTGTCCGCCACAAACTGAGAGGCGGCGGCCGGGTCATAGACGGTCGGCAGGCAGAAGGTAAACAGATGCCCGGGCCCGTGGGGGAGAAGGCGCACGCTGTCGGCGGTGATGTGCAGGATGCCGTTCTTCACCGGGAGGTATCCCTCTTCCTTGTCAAAGGGGTATTTCTGGAGCCCGCCACTGTCCCTGAGATAAGAGAGCACTTCGCGCTTCACCTGCGTGATGCCCCCCTCGTGACCGGCCCTTCGTGCCGTTTGCTGGATCAGGGCCTCGATCTGCCCATGGTCCTCGACGTAGCGATCGCCGGTGTAAACCCATAGCCTTTGCTGGAAGGCGATCAGGGGTTGGATCCTCTTGATGTGGTCGGCGATCGCCGCATACTTCAGGTGGACCTTCCCGGTCTTCGGGTCGATGGTGTAGAGGTCCTCGGGGGCAGGGTCGGCCGGCGGCTGGACCCGGGCGGACCGCTGCACCGATGGCGCCGGCGCCGGTTTCGGCCGAGAGTCGCCCACAAGATCCCGCAGGGCGTGCCAGTCCCGGCCGCTGCACCCGTTATGATGGCACCCGGCGGCCAGGGCGCCCGAGGGGAGTTGCCCCACCCACGCGGACCGGTCCCGGTGCGATGAATCCCAGGGGCACACATCGAAAATATAGAACGACTTCCACGGAGCCTTTGTCTTCTCATGGAACGATGGCAGGGCGGCCCGGTGCTCGTCCAGCCAGGCGGCGAGGTCGATCTCTCGTCCCGTGCCGGTTGTTCGGTGGGGTGCCTGGTGCGTCTCCTCCGGACCGACCAGGGCGGCGAGACGTTCGAGGGTCTCCTGTGCGACAACCACGATCTGCTCCGGGGCCCCGAGCAGACAGGCCCGGCGATGCGGCCGCTGCGGGGTGTTGTCACCTTTACGGGTAAGGGTCCCGTAGAGTTTCGAGATCCGGGCGGCGTTGAAGACCGTCTGGTCGATGTCGCACCCCTGCCCACAGAAGGCGGCATCGATGGCCTTCAGGCACCGGGCGATCAGGTCCTTGCTCTCGTCGTCGTTCGGGAGGTCGATCCGGTACAGAAGGTGCGCCCCGTTGCCGGAGTCGCCCATCACCGGGATCGGGAACCCAAAACAATCCTTCAGGAACTCGGCGATCCTCACGGCCATTTCAAGGGCCTGATCGTGCTCCTCGTCGGTCGAGGAGATCCCGCTTGCCCGGATCGGGTCGAGGTCCACCAGGAGCCACCGGCGGCGGGCAATGTCGGCGTCCGATGTGGTCGCGTCCTTGCCTAACCGGGTTTCGATCCGGTTTGCCCGGCGTGCGATGAGAGAGGGGTTCACCTCGTTCAGGGTGACATAGATCCCCTTCACGTCCGGGTCGGCCTCGAGGGCCTCGATGTCACTGACTGCCTTGTCGATGTGGGCGGCGTCGTAGTACCCCGATGCCGTCCACCGGCCGAGGGCCCGGACCTCGAAGACACCACCAGGGGCGGCGAGGATCTCGAGGGTGTGCTGGATATCGGCGCTCACCCGAGGACCTCCTTGAACCGCCGATCGTGTCGAAGGAGACAGCCAGGCTTCCCGGTTATTTTGCAGATCGCATCGGCCTGGAGGAGGTCGCCGCACCAGGTGCCGCAGGCTTGGCACTCCGGAGGAAGATCCCGGGTGATCCTCGGCACATTTATATAGTGTGAGTCACTCAATATAGAGTGCCTATAGTCGGGCCTGCGGATCTTCGGCCGGGGATCCGCCATCACTTTTGCCACCCTCGTTGCGGATTGGTCAAGACCCAGAGCCCGCGCTCGAGCATGACCTCGCCGATGCCGGAGAGGGCCGGGTTGTTTGCCTCGAATGCGGCGATCGCCTCGGGGCTGACAAAACGAGGGGCTGCTTTGCTCGCAGGGATGATGTGCTTCTGGAGGGCGGGGGCAGTCTGGATCGTGAAGGTATTTTTGGGATGAGCAATAGACGATATCAACGTCCCACCGCTCCGTTTGATGGAGAGATTACGAGGCCGGTTCCGGCTTCAGTGTTCATTTTAGTGGGTTTCCGGGGTACGTTCGGGCTGTGATTGGTAGTCGGGGCCCGTACGTACTCTGCTCTGTACTCTGCTTCGAGGATCTCCCGAAGGGTGCCACTGAGAGATATCTTCTGCTCACGGGCAAAAGCGCGCAGGCGTACCGGAATACGTATCGTCACGCACTGAGTTGTGTTTTCAGGATTTGGTGTTCTGTATACAACCACTTCATACACCTCCTTACAAGCGTTGATCTGTCCAACATATACATTCTACCAGATATCCACCCTGAACGTGCATATTGCCATCACAAAAAATAAATACTAATGAGACCATCGCAAATAGGACTATATTAAGCCCATTCCGGGGATCGGCAAAATAATCCCAAATTTAAAAACTATCGGCTTTATCCCCTTAAATTAGTTGAAGAGGATTTATCGCCTTTTTTTAGAAAATAAGAGATTTGGAAAGTCTTCTTTTTTTATGCACGCCGAGCCGCTGCCCGTGCCGCACCTCGTATCACGGCCTCTCATCAAAACAGACAGGGACGGGCCCATCCCCATCTCGACACCTTACACTCACTCAACCAGGTGCTCTTCCTGCAGCAGCTGGTGATAGTCCATATACATGTGGACCGGATCGGAGGTCTTCCGGGTCGCCCTCTTGAACCCGAACCGCTCATAAAATCCGATAGACTCCTGCTTTGAGTCCACGGTGATGATCCGGCACCCGACATACGCCGACAGCCGGATCGTAAACGCCAGGATCTCGCCGAGCATCTCAAACCCGATGCCCCGGTGCTGATATCTGGTGTCTGTGCCCAGGCGGGCGATCTTGATCGCGGGATACTTCCGGTAGGGATACCCCTTCTTCCCGTCCTTGGGGTCCACCTGGTTGGCGTCGATGCAGTCGGTAACGAGGGTGAAGAACCCCACAAGATCGGTATCCAGATACGCAAGGCGGGTTACTGACAACCGTTCCTGCTGATACTCGAACGAGTCCTCGAGCAGGAACTCGTCCAGATCGGCATGCCCGCAACTGAAGCCTGAGACATCTGAATCCCTCGAAAGAGGCAAAAAACGGAGTGCGGGGGGGAGCATAGCGGATTTACAGACAGCGGTCTTTCGCCTTCTGTGCGGCGATGCGGATCAGTCGGCGGGCGTCGTCCGTATAGGTGGGGTGCTCCATGTACTCATGAAACCGGCGGGCGTCCTCCCCCTTCAGCACGAGCCCAAGTTCGATCGGTTTTGCCATCTTCCTTCCCTCCTGATATGCTATACTATCCCGTGGCACATAAAAATAGATTTCCCTACAGATCCCCGCTGCCCTTCATCGCCCGGATCCGTGCGTCGATGAGGGCCTGCAACACTTCGGGGTGGGCGGCAACATCGGCCTGCATCGCACCCATGAGGGCGATCTGTCGCTGCACCTGGTTGAGTTCGTCCCGGAGGGCGGTGTTCTCCTCCTGCAGGGCGTTGAGTTGCCGGCCCATCTGCTCGCCGACGATCGCCTCGGCCACATCGTCAGAGATCCCGACACACACCGCACCCTCGGCCTGCAGGTAGTATTGCCGGATCTCGTCGTCGGTGTATCGCACATATGCGTCAGAGAGATACCCGTTGTGGCCCATGAGGAGTTCGACCACATCCACGGGCATCCGTTGCGCCATCACGGTCCGGAAGAACTTCCGGCACTGGTGCATATGAACCCGGCGGCGGTTCGTCTTCGGGTCGATCTCATCCACGCCGGCCTTCTTCAGGGACCGGGTGAAACTCTCCAGGATGGTTGACGAGTGGAGCGGGAAGAGGCGATCGTCGCCCTCGATGACCTTTGCCAGATGCTCTTTCTTGTGGAAGGCGAGGAGCCCGGCGTTGCGGTTCTGTGACGCCTTCATCCAGCGGTCCCGGATCTCCAGCCAGGCACGCACGGCGGCGGCGGCCTCCCGGGAGATAAAGGTGGTGCGCGGGTCGCCGGACTTGGTGACGTCACCCGGCAGCGCGATCCTGACCGGCTCTTCGTCGAGGTGGATGTCCTCCAGGGTTAACTTCAGGGTCTCGCCCACGCGCATCCCGGAAGAAAGCATTGTCAGGAACACCGCCCGGGTCTGCACCTCCATGTAGGGGATGATCCGCTGGATCAGATCCCGGTTGAATGTGGCCTCGCGGGTCCGGGCCAGACGCCCTTTCGGGCCGCGGCGTTTCGTCATCTTCCAGAGATCATCGGAAATGACAATCCCTTGAACCTTCAAGAACTCCCGGACCACGGAGAGCCAGAACTGCGCAGACTTCGGCGGGCTCTTCATTGCATTCAGGGAGGCGGCGAAACGCTGGATATCGACCGTGTAGTTATGCTCCCCGGTCATATACTTCTCTGCCAGATCCTCGTATTGCCGGGCCTCCTCGCGGGTGACCATCCGGCCCTTCCGCTGCGGCCCATAGATGAAATCGAGGTACCGCCTTACCGCACTCCGGTAGCTGCTTGCGGTGCCGGGGTTCCCCTGGAGCCCGACAAACTCATCGATCCGTCCCTGCATGAGAGGGGAGTAGGGTGGCTACTCATAATAACTTTTTCATGGATTTTATCCAGTCAGTTGGTTTACAATAACCATTTTTACTGGAGAGGTGCCCGATCGCCTTCCAGATCCCGCTGCCGTACTGCATCGCCTTCTTCTCTCCGCTGGCGAATTCGAGGGGCAGATGCCGTTCTGCGACCTCTCTGAGGGGCAATTTCCTGACCCCGCCGCACACCTTCTCAGCAGGAGGGATGGCGCGGGCCGCCGCCACGACGCGCAGATCCAGGTATGGGAGGGAGAACGCGGTACCATAGAGAGAGGCGACGGCGCCGTCGCGGGCAACCTGCCGCGGGATATCGTCGACGCCCGCCGCAAGCGAGGCCGCAAGGTCAGGGCTCTCCAGGTAGCGCGCATAGCCGCCGAAGAGTTCGTCCGCCCCCTGTCCGGCCAGGATCCGGCGGTAGCCGCGCTCCCCGGCCCAGCGGGCGACAAAGTATTCGGTCGTTGCGATGGAGGCGTCGACCGGGTTCGGGGCACCCAGCACACCGACCACCGCCCGCAGCGCCGCCTCAACCTCCTGTTCGGTGACGGTCACCGCCTCGCAGGAGAGGCCCAGCACTTCGGCGAGGGCGAGGGCGCGCACCAGATCGTGCGATCCCTCCAAGCCGACGACGACACAGGGGAGGCGCGCGAGGGCGGCGACAAGGGCCGAGTCCACCCCACCGGAGAGAGCGACGGCGGCGCCGTCCACTGCCCTGATCGCCACCGCCTCGACAATCGCCGCCTCGAGGTCGCCGGCCGGGTAGCCGGGGTCCACGCGGCCGACGACCGCACCGTCGCGGGTGAGCGTTCCGGCCGGGCCGTCGCCGGGGGCGATCCCGAAGTGGTCGCGCGCCCGCCACTCGCCATAGGTGAACGAGAACTCGCCGCCGAACCGCAGGGCGGAGTAAGGATCCTCTGAAAGGGCGACACGCACCTCATCTTCGGAGAGGCGCCGGCCGTCGCACTCGACCCATCCGATCAGGGCGAGGTCAGGCATCCCCCCTCCGCGTGATTGCCGGATCATCGTCATATCTGGAAGAGAGTTTGGGGCTGCACGCTAATGATAGGCTCGATCCCGGATCTCCAGACCGCCTTACCTGTTCAGTGCTGCCCAGCATTGTTCTGGAACAGGCCGTAGTGCCGGCGAAGCACCCGCCTGATCTTTTCGGACCTGAGCCAGCCCTGGTCAAGGCTGCTGATGATGGCATCGATCTTTCCGGTTTCGATGCGGATCTTTTCAGCGACCGTCTCGTCGTACAGGTCTGCAAGCCCCGGGATCACCTGAAGGGGGTATTTAATATGGTCGTTGAGGATGGCGAACTGCTCCAGGTTCTCCTCGATCTGCTGAACGCTTCGGCTTCCATACTCTGCCACTCTTTTCTCGCCGAGATGTCGCGGGCCACGGCCAGGATCGCCGATCGTCCGTCGATCTCGCAGAGGTGGCTGTTCAACTCCACCGGAAGGGGCGTGCCGTCCTTTCGCAGCTCTACGGCTTCGTATTTTGCAGTGCCGTACAGGAGGAGGCGCTCCATGATCTCAGCCAGCACCGTGCCTCCACCCGGCTCCTTGACCTTACCTACAGGCATGTTGAGGAGTTTCCCCCTCTGATAGTGCAGGCTGGTGCAGGCGGCCCGGTTCACCTCGATCAGCCTGCCCGGCCGGTTGTCCGGGGTCAACTCGACGAGGAAGATGACGTCGTTCACCCGGTCGAAGATAGCCCTGAACCTCTCCTCGCTCCCGCGCAGGGCGTCTTCGACCTTCTTCTGTGCGGCCATGTCCAGGAACAACCCGACGGCAGCGGGCTTCCCGTGGTAACGCGTCCCGGCCCCGATATATTCAAGGCAGAGGCTGCTGCCGTCCTTCCTGATGCCCTCGTACCTTTCGTGCACGGAGACGGAGGCGCCGGAGAGGACCTGCTCCGTCGTGCGCCTGAACCGCTCCCGGTCGTCGGGATGAACGATGTCCGATACCGGCAGGTTCCCGACGGCCTCCTCCGGCGTATAGCCGAAAAGTGCGGTGAAGGCCGGGTTGACGAAACAGATGGTTTCCTCTCTGAACAGGCAGATGCCCGAAGATGTGGCGCTCACCGGCAGAAGAAAGAGGTCTTCCAGGTGTACCCTCCAGATCAGGTGACAATAATCGTGTGTTCATAGCTATCGAGGGTGATCGGAATGCCGGCGTAGAGGAGGATGGTGATATTGTCCTTCTTCACGTGGAGGAGGCAGTTAACCTTTCCGACAAGAAGTCCATGCATTTTTCTCTCATTTTCATGGTGCAGACAACCATAGAGAGTTCATTCTGATCAGGCGCCCGAGGAAGGCATTCGGGCTGTAAAAAGAAATTATTCCCTCAATGCAAACCAGGCATCCCGCAGCCCGACGTTGTACTGGGCGATGAAGAGGGCGTCTCCTACTTCGATCATCCCGTTCCGGTGGACGTCGGTCTTCGTGAACAGTTCGGTGTCGGCCGAGGGCTTTGAGGAGAGGCCGACGATCTGCTTGAGCACCCGCAGGGTGTCGGCCTGGTTGACCGTGCCGTCGTCGTTGGCGTCGCCTAAGAGGACGGCCCGGCCGGCACCGATGACCGAGTAGCCGCTCGTCACCTTGGGCGCCAGGACGGCGTTGGTCCAGGCGACCATCTCGTCGCCGTTGTTTGAGTTCTGGCAGTATCCGTAGACGTTGAAGGCCGCAAAGGTGTCGAGGTTCTCGACGGTGTAGTTGATCCGCACCGCACCCCGGTTCTCGAGGTCAGCGTTCGGTCTGAGCACGCC
>Ga0265294_10009177_pt1 | contig 11447 bp, 12 predicted proteins | sample MunlanPumphouse3_FD_192504 | JGI IMG/M metagenome (GOLD analysis project Ga0265294, IMG submission 192504) | Groundwater microbial communities from a municipal landfill in Southern Ontario, Canada - Pumphouse #3 | ecosystem: Environmental > Aquatic > Deep subsurface > Groundwater | place...
AAGTCCCAGGTTTTAGTGAATAAATTGTTTGTTAAAAAAATCCAATTTACAAAAACTTTGGGGCTTATGTTTGTTTAGATTACAAACATACAGCCTTCCCCTAAATCGTCGAAATACTGCAAAAAGCTAGAGGGGTAGTGAGTGGTCAATGGTGACCTGCTTCTTTAACTCGTGTATAGTCAAGCTGTTACATGCTTGTTCAAAATGTTGTTACTCACTACCTTTCCACCTACTGCTTTCTTGCTTGCATTTGAACTGTTGCGTTTTTGCACATTTGCCATACTACCGCGCTTTATGTATTTAGTGCATGAAAAATAGAAATATGGGCTTTTTTCCAGCCGTCCCACCCCAATCCGGCTTTGTCGCGTGAGCAATGTCCTAGGAATTCTTCCAGGGTCCAGCCGGTTTCCGTGGCTACTTGCGGCAGGAATACACCGGAACGTCCTTTGGCCTCTATGATAATGCCGTGTTTCCCCAGTTCTATTTCATCAATGGATTTGATTTCTCGTAAAGGAGACAGTACGGTGATTTCGTAGGTTAGATGTGGTAAGTCTTCCACGCTTACCGGAGGAAAGCGGTTGTCGTAGAGGGCAGCCGCCCGGGCCATTTCTTGCACCAACAGGTATAAAGGGATATCGGACACAATTCGCCCTATGCAACCGCGCAGGCATCCTTGTTGTTTCAACGTGACAAAAGCTCCGTACGGCTTGTGCAATTCCGGTGGGTATTGCTTTGGGTCTTGCAGTAGGGATTCGTTGGTTGCAGTTGCTGGCTTGTTGGTTGTGGTTGCTGGCTTGTTGGTTGCAGTCGTGGGCTTGGGCTTGACAGCTCCGGACGAGGATCTGGTGGCTTTCAAAAGATCTTTATCTTCTATGGCTTTTCGGATGGCTTCTTTGGCGATAGCTTCCAGCAGAGTTTCTGCTTTGTGGGAAAAGAGTGTTTTGTTTGAATCAGCAGTTTTCTCAGCAGCAGCCTTTTTCTCTGTAACGGCAATGGCCCAATAGCCTACTACCTGGTCTTTTTCACCGTACTGCGGGTTATCCCCTGAATTTTTGTATTCAATGGGTAGGTATTCAAAGGAGTCCTGCGATGCGGGAGACAGTTGGTCTGAGGAAGGCTTTTGTGAAACAGAGAGTTTTGATGATTCGCCTGTGTGTTGCTCCCCGGTAAGGTACATCAGGGTAAGTACCGAGGTCCAGCCGCAGAGGCTGGTGTCCAGACCGGGTATGTTTTTGTGCTCGTTTTCATCCAGCACTTGCAAAAGGGTGTTGGGGTTGTTGCTTAGGATGGCGTCTTTGGTAAGAGCATCTACGGCAATGGCATCTTTGTAAGAAGGGTAATGGGAAAAATCGGTACTGATTACAAACAAGTTTTCTTCTGTAAACCAAGGAGTCAGAGCTTGGGCAATGTCTTGGCAAACACTTGCTTTATAAGTGCCAATAACTAGAGGGAGAAGCAATATATTGTCTCCGTAGAGGTGTTGAAGGAACGGCAATTGAACTTCCAGGCTGTGTTCGCCGCTGTGAGCATGGCTGTTAGCCGTGAAAAGACCCGGATGAGCTGTGGCCAGTTCTTTTCCCAGTTCACTATCTACACGGACTGTTCCCATGGGAGTTCGGTAGTTTCCTTCTGTATAAACGGCAGCTCCGGGAATCGGTACTCGGTGCGAGGATCCTATAAGAAAAATCCGTTTGTAACTGCTGTTTCTGTCCAGTTGATTATAAGCACTGGCAGCTACCCCTCCGGAAAAAACGTATCCGGCATGTGGAACAATGAGTGCTCTTACCCGGTGCCCGGCATGGGCTACGGCATGTGCAAACAATTGTTCTACTTCTTGTTTGAGTTGTTTCTCTGTACCGCTGTAAAATCGGCCGGCAACGGCCGGAGGCCGTGCAAATCTTTCCCGTTTGTTATGTTGTCCCATAGACACAAAGATACGAAAAGTAGAAAATCGATTTTTACGTTTTCAGAGGGGCTTCACAAACTGTTTTGTAGATGGGGCCTGAAGGGGTAAGCCGGCTCTCATAAAGAACCAGCCGGGTGGCCCGACACGCAATGGGAAAGGGAGTTGCTCCCGGTTTTGAATTCTGCGCTATTTCGTACTCCGAAGGTGATGGAATGGGTTGGCCGGGGCGGAACCGGCCCAATGTAAGGTGCGGTTTGAAAGGTCTGTTGTCTGCTTTGAAGCCGAGTTCGGTTGCCACCGTATCAACAGCTTGTTTCAAATTCTTAAGATGAGCGGGTGCATTGACCCCAAGCCAAAGCACTTGTGGCTGTTTATTTGAAGTAAAGATACCCGACTCTGTAAGGGTGTATTGGAAAGATTGATTATGGGATGCAATCTTTAAAACTTGAGAAGATAGCAAAGAAACGTAATGGCTGTCTGTGTCTCCAAAAAAGAAAAGCGTAAGATGGAATTGATGCGCACTTGTCCATTTTATGCGATAGCCGTGCATCTGTTTTCTTATTTGCTCAGCTGCCGGAAAAACGGCTTTTAGGGGTTCTATGGGTATGGCAAGGAAAAGGCGCATGGTAGGTTCATATCAAATGAGGATAACTTTTTCCGGAACGGGTGTTTCTGTGCAGGAAGACCAGATTTTATTGATGAAATCCAGAGCAAAATGGTTTTGCAATAAGTGGATTTGGTGGATGCCTTTTCTTGTAAGCTGCAAACCTTTTTTGCTTTTTGTACAGATTCCTGCCAAGCGGCAGGCCCAAACCCAATTTTTAAAATCTTGGTTAAAATCTCTGTCAAATAGAGTTTTGTAATCATCAATCGGTATGGTTGTTTCGTACAACCTCCAATATACCCAGAACAGGTGCTCCAGCGCCGGCGGCACGTCCATCATATATGCAAACGGCAACCGATCTAAAGGTGTTTGGGTCAGGTATTGTTCCATATTGAATGTGTTGAACAGAAATTGTTTGCCTGTATAAGTACCGGCAGAAGGTCCCAACCCCAGAAACCGATCCCTAGTTACGGAGGAATATTTGGTTCCGGTGCCTTTGTAAAAACTCCACACCGATATTTGCCGGTAGCCGACCTCAATCAATGTGCGGCATAAACGGTAGTACATGCGTTTGCGGAGGTTTCTGCTTGGCATTACCACTTTTTCCAATTTGCGGAACTGTCCTACGGTGCTGTACGGAAAAGTAAACAAGGGGTAAAATGTCAATTGTTGGGCCTGCGTAGCTACGGCTTGGCGGAGCGTTTCGTCCAATTCTTGCATGGTTTGTCCGGGATAAGCAAAAATGAAATCCAGATTAACCGTTTCAAATCCCAAATCCAACGCTTTGTCTATGGCTTTGCGGGCCAGGTCCGGGGTGTAAGTACGTCCCAACAAGTCCAGGTGTTTCTGGTGAAAATCTTGGATGCCTAGGCTCAACAAATTGCAGCCAATGTGCTGGAGGGTGCGGATGGTTTCCGGAATCATTTCTTCCGGGTTCGTTTCCAGGGCTAATTTTTCTATAGTACATACCCCACGGAGGCTGTCTACAGCTTGACGTAGCAGGTCGTTTAACAGGGTGGGTGTGCCGCCTCCGACATAGAGCGACTGCATGGTCTTACCGGTAAGCCAGGGAGCGTGCTGGCCGATTTCTGCCAACAGGGCTTGCTCAAAACGCACAGCTTTTTCTTTGTTGTATTTTTCTTTGTAGTAAGGGCAGTATGGACACGTATTCCTGCAAAAAGGGATATGGAGATATAAATTATCGATATTTTGTGTATCAATAGGTTGCCCGTTGTAGCGGGAAAACATAAGACGGCCGTCCGATGAAAGCCAATGTTTTAGAAGCCGTTTTTTGGCAAAATGAAGTGTCGTTTTCAAAACATTGTCTAAAGATAAAAAAATTGTATCTTTATTTGTTTGCTAACTTACTTAAAACTTTACGAGTATGAAAAAATGCATTTTTCTTTTTGCAACCTTTTTTTTAGTGGCTTTTGTGGCCTGTGATTGTCCGATTAACAAAAAAACTGTTGAGGCAGAAGCTGTGGTAGAATTCCAAGACTACGGTCCGCAACCTTTCGTTTTTGACATGGAGGCATACACCTTGGAAAACGACCTGTTCCGTCAAACCATCTGGACGGGCACGTATATGCAATTGACCGTCATGAGCATTGGTCCGGGAGAAGAAATAGGTCTGGAAAACCACGGCGACATTGATCAGTTTATACGCGTGGAACAAGGCTCCGGTATTATCCTGATGGGAGACGATCCCGACAACATGGAAAATCAAGAATTGGAAGATGATTTTGCTGCTTTTATTCCTGCCGGAAAATGGCACAATGTCATCAATACAGGCAATGTGCCGCTAAAATTGTATTCCATCTACGCCAAACCGGAACATCCTTTTGGAACGGTACACGAAACGTACAAAGAGGCCATGGAGGCCGAACACGATCATTAGGGTTAGATAAACAGCACGGTGCAGATGGTCACAAAGATGGTCCAGATGCTGACGCCCACAATAAAGATCATTTCACAAATACCGGTCAATCCGCGGCGGAAGATAGAAGAAGCTGTTAGAATAGCCGTGATGCCAATGATAACCAATCCGATTATAGACATGATGGGATAGGTATGTCTTATGGCTGTCAAGAAGAGCACAATCAATAGCGGCAGAGTAAAGAATACCACAAAAGCCAGCAAGTTGTGAATGCCACGTTGTAGCGTGGAACTCAAATTGCGGAAGCTGTAGGGCTCCATGTTATGGGGTACAAAAGCCAGCAACGCCATAAGGGCAAAGCTGAACGAGGTGTACAACATGTACGTTTCGTGTTCGCCCAAATTGTATTGCCGCGATAGCAGCCAAAAGAAGGCGTAATGCAACAACGCTGTCAGGAGCAACAATTTTGTGTAGCCCCTTGCAATTCGTTTGTCGTATTGTGACTTATCGCTCAGGAAACTGAGCGTTTCTTCGTGCAAGTTGAAAGCAAGCTTACGTAGAACTTTTCTTAATGTGAGGGGAATGAATCCGGCATATATGAATCCGATAATCAGGATTCCCAATTTAATCCAAATCATAGATCAGCAATTGGGAGCTGAAGATACAAGAAATCAGCGAGATTCACAAGGAGCTTTATGCCGGCGTTGGGTTATCTGCCAGGGCGAAGGATAGTGTTCCCTGCACGCACAGTTCTCCGTTAACGCGGGCTTCGGCTTTTATGAAAAACACCATGGCTTTTTGTCGGGTGATGTAGCCACTGACCTCTACGGTGTCTCCGGGGCGTACTTGTCGTTTAAATCGGACCTTGTCCAGGCCGGTGTAGAACGGTGTTTTGCCTGCCATCTGTTCTTTGACCAGCAGACTGCAACATTGTCCCATGATTTCACATAAAATGACGCCGGGAACGACCGGGTATCCGGGAAAATGTCCCTGCAGGAAGTATTCCGTTCCTTTTACAGTGTAGCGGCCATGGGCCACGTTGTTTTCATCAATGTTCATCTGATCCACAAGAAGCATGGGCTCCCTATGGGGCAGGAATTGCATAATTTCTTCTTTGTTCATCATAATTAGTTGTGTTTTCGTAACGCCACGCTGGCGTTGTGGCCTCCAAATCCCAGGGAATTGGAGAGGCCTATGGTGGTATTTGCTTGGCGGGCTATGTTGGGTACGTAATCCAGGTCGCACAATGGGTCGGGGGTTTCCAGACCTATGGTCGGGGGCACTATGCCGTGTTCCAAAGCCAAGGCGGTGGCTATGACTTCTACGGCGCCGGCAGCTCCCAACATGTGACCGGTCATGGATTTGGTAGAGCTGATCAAAGCTTGCCGAGCCGCTTCTTCTCCAATGGCCGTCTTGATGGCGGCCGTTTCTGTGGGGTCGTTCAGCGGCGTGCCGGTACCGTGTGCGTTGATGTACAGACGGTCTTTTTGGTTGTAGGCCGAGTTTTTCAAAGCCAGGTACATGGCGCGGGCAGCTGCTGAACCGTCGGGCTTGGGTGCTGTGTAATGGAATGCATCGCACGTGTTGCCGTAGCCTGTCACTTCTGCGAAGATTTTGGCACCACGTTGCACGGCTCGCTCGTATTCCTCCAGGATCAAGATCCCGGCTCCTTCGCCCATCACAAATCCTTCTCGTTCCACATCAAAGGGAATGGAGGCACGGAATGGGTTGTTGGAGCGTGACAAAGCACGGCTGTTGTTGAATCCGCCCACGGCTAGCGGTGTAATGGCCGCCTCGGCTCCACCCGTAATAACAGCGTCTGCGTACCCGTGACGGATGGCCAGGAAGGCCTCGCCGATGGCGTGCGTAGAGGTGGCACAAGCTGTGACAATGGGCAGGCAGGGACCTTGTGCGTTGTGAGCTATGGCTACATTGCCCGAGGCCATGTTGGCGATCATGGTGGGTATGAATAGGGGCGAAACGCGATTGGGGCCTCGGTCTTGGAATTTTTTGCATTCAGAGATAAACGTATGGATGCCTCCGATGCCGGAGCCAATATAGACGCCCAACCGCTCCGGTTCCACGTTGGGGCGGCTTTGGTCCATGGCCTGCTTGGCTGCTGCCATGGCGTACAGGGTAAAGAGGTCGGCTTTGCGCGCTGTGGGTGCATCTATGTCGTAGGCCGAGGGGTCAAAGTCCTTGACTTCCGCAGCTACTTTTACGCTCAAATCGTCTGTATTGAATGCGCGGATGAAATCGATTCCACAGGCACCCGTCTTCAGGCTTTCCCAAAAGGTCTGGACGCTGTTTCCTACAGGGGAAATGACGCCCATACCGGTAATGACTACTCTTTTCATAAAGGGGTATTTACAATTTTAACAAGGCGGCTGCCCGGTTGACCATGTTTTCTATAATATCTTTTGCCGGTTGGATTTCCTTGACCAATCCTGCACTTTGTCCGGCCATGTAGCAGCCCATTTGTTGATCGCCTTCCTGTACGGCCCGGCGTAAAGAACCGGCACCAAATTCGTCGGCTTCCTGCTGGGTGATATCGTGGTCGTTTTCCATTTGAGCAAACTTGCGTGTAAACGGAGTTTTTAGTGCTCGAACGGGGTGTCCTAGTTTTTTACCGGTTACGATAGTATCTGTATCGCCTGCCTTGATGATTTTTTCTTTGTAGGCAAGATGTATGTTGCATTCTTCGGCTACTAAAAAGCACGTTCCGCATTGTACGCCTTCGGCACCCAGCATGAAGGCGGCTGCCATGCCTCGGCCGTCGGCAATGCCTCCGGCGGCGATGACCGGTATGGAAAGGGCGTCGCATACTTGCGGTATCAGAGCCATGGTGTTCAAATCGCCCACGTGGCCTCCGGCCTCGGCCCCCTCGGCAATGACTGCGACAGCTCCCATTCGTTCTAGACGTTTGGCAAAGGCTACTGAGGCGACCACGGGGATGATTTTTAGGCCGGCTTGTGTCCAACCTTCCATGTATTTGCCGGGCATGCCGGCTCCGGTGGTGACTACGGGTACTTTCTCGTCAATGACTACTTGAGCCACCTGGTCTACAAATGGGCTCATGAGCATGATGTTCACACCAAAGGGCCTTTGTGTCAATGTTCTGATTTCTGCTATCTGGCTTCTGAGGAAATCGGCGTCTGCGTTCATGGCAGACAAAATCCCCAGTCCCCCGGCGTTCGATACAGCCGCCGCCAGTGTGGGATCGGTCACCCAGGCCATTCCTCCCTGAAAAACAGGATAGGCAATGTCTAGGAGTTCACAAATTCTACTGTTGAATTTTTTCATATGGATGTTGAGTTTTTTCATTTATGCTTCTACCCACGTAAACAAGCAGGTGCCTGCCGTGAAGCCGGCGCCAAATCCGCTCAAGAGTACGTTATCACCTTTTTTCAGGCGGCCTTCCCGGTTGAGTTCGTCCAACAGAATGGGTATGGTGGCGGATGAGGTATTGCCCAAGCGCTCTATGTTGTGTGGGAACTTCTCTTTGGGTTGTTGCAGATGTGTGCGGATGGCTTCCAGGATGCGCATGTTGGCCTGGTGGCAGATGTAATGGTCCACTTGATTGGCAGTCATCCCGGTTTTATCCAGGACGTAACGAATGCCCTCCAAAGAGGCAGTCACGGCCATCTTAAAGACTTCTTTTCCGTTCATGTGCATAGGAACGCCTCTTTGGGTTGTTTTGACAAAGGGGCACTCTTCCAATGGGCGTTGGTAGTAGAGGATTTCCGGTCTGTGTTTGGCCGTAAGCATAGAAGCCTTGAAGCTTTCCCCTTTGGTAACTACGGCAGCGGCGGCTCCGTCGCCAAAGAGTACGGCCGTGTTTCTGTCTTTCCAGCTGCACATGCGGGTAGGTTCTTCTGCACAGACAACAAGGATGTTGGTGGCTTTCCCTGTATCTATGTACAGCTGGGCCATTTCCAAAGCATACACAAAACCGCTGCAGGCTGCGTTCAAATCCGCACAGGCGCAGGCGGCATTGACACCACCGGCAATCAGGCAGCTTAGCGAGGGAGTAACGTAGTAATTGACTACGTTGGAGCAAATGATATAATCCAGGTCTTCTCCTTTTATACCGGCCTGATCCAGAGCCTTTTGAGAGGCCTCTATGGCCAGATCTTTCAAATTCTCGTCGGAAATGATCCTCCGTTCCACAATTCCCGTACGGGTGCGGATCCACTCGTCGCTCGTATCCAGGAACACAGACAGCATGTCGTTAGTGACTGCTAATGAAGGTAATGCACTTCCCGTTCCAATAATTTTCATAAGCAAATGTCCTTTTTATTGATGACGAGTATAATAATGGCCCCAAAAGCGTGCCAAAGAAATGCCGAGGGTTTGTGGACGATGCTATTTTGGCAGGTGTAGATTTGCCATGTTTTTGGGTGGCTGAGTTCTTGTAAGTGATTGGATGCCAGTCTGCATATTTGAGATGTGTTTTTTTGCGATAATGTGGATTTTCTGCTTTTTCGTGCCCAGTTTTCTCTTTTTCCCCTTCCGTTTTTCCGTCAAAAAGGATGGGGAATGGGGAAAGATTGACTGGTTTTTCCCCAAGTGCAGGGGTTTTATTGCTGGGAATCAGCAGGTTGTGGTTTTGGAAGGTTGGGGATTGTCCGGTGTTTTGGTGCGCCATCTCTGCCGATCTTCTGGTGCGCCCCGGTGCTGGTGTTTGCTGGTGCGCTATCTTTGGTGCGCCATCTCTGGTGCGCCATCTCTGGTGCGCCATCTCTGATCAAGCGCGCCACTTTTGCACGGGAAAAAGTTAATGCGCTGTATGTCTGCAAGTTATATTTCGCAAAAAAACATTTGGCGCACTAGATCTGATCTGGCCCGCCAATCTGGCCCGCCACGACGTGAATCAAACACTGTCGTTGAGGTTTTTTGTGGTGTTTCGTTGATGCTTTTTGTGATAGACTCTGTGTTGTAGATATACTATTACAAAAGTGGAATTGGATTCCATATTTGCAAACTATCTTCAAGGTAGTAAGTGGCATGTTGTGACATTTTACTATAACATCTGGAGTGCCAGCCACTTACACTACAGGGCGTTTTTTCGTTACTTACTACCTCCTCTGAAAAAGCCGTTTTTTGCCGAAAATCTTCGAGGGTAATAAGTTCCGAAAAAGTGCTGTTGTCGTAAATTGCAGATTGACAGGCGTTTACAAGGGGTGACGGTTTCTGCTACTTATTACCCTCCTCAAAAAAGGCCATTTTTTGTCAAAACAAGGGAGGGTAGTAAGTATGACCACATGTCGAAAGCGTGATAACAGACACAGTAGCAGATGGAAAACATCTTAACTTTAAAGGGCTAACTCATTAAACCTCTTCAAGATGAACGAACAAGTAGAAAAATTAATCAACGATGAAAAAACACGATTAAATGCTTTGGAAGCAGAGAAACGCGAAAAACATTTAATAAGCCTTGCAAGTATGGTGCGCCAATCAATCTCTTAAACAAGCAAGAGGTACTACCTTGACACCATCGGGGCGTGAATAAGCAATAGGTCCGGCCGTAATTACCATCAACAAGTCAGGTTCACGCAGTTTTATTTGTTTTTCTTGCCGGTTGTATTCTTTTACTAGATTTCGTATTTCTATTAGGTGATTCGCTCCTTTCTCAATCTCTTTGCCCCCTAATTTGAATTCAATTAAGGCATATCTTCCGTCTGCCAGGTGCAGCACTGCATTTGCTTCTAAATTATAACGGTCATGATAGTAGGATATGGAGCTTCCAAGAGCTTGCGAGTAAGCTTTTAAATCTCGGATACACATGCTTTCAAAGATAAAACCAAATGTTTTCAGATCTATTTGAAGAGCTTCTGGTGTTAGACCAAGTGCTGCAACAGCTATAGAAGGGTCAACAAAACCTCTTTTCAAACTACTGCGTATGGCCGTAGCGGATCGGATTGCCGGATTCCATGCTTGAATGTCCTGAATAACGAATAATTGTCTAAAGGCATTCACATAACTGTCAAAAGTGTTTTCAGCCAATGTGCCAATTTGTGCGTGAATATCACTTAGCATACTTGATTTACTTGCAAGTGTGGATATGTTACGTGCATAAGATCTCAGAATCAAGCGAGCCATGGTTTCGTCACGTGCTGTATTATCGATGGTAGAGATATCTACCTTGCATAAACTATTTACATAATCTTTTGCAATTAATAAACGAGAGGAAGCTTTTTTAAGCTTTAGAGAAGCGGGCCAGCCACCTCTGCATGCCGCATAAATTAAATCTTCAAGGGCCATAGTAGAATGAATTCCATCAATATCCAATAAAGGATTATTAAAAAGCTCAGACAAGGAAATGATCCCGCTTGATTCTTTTGACTCAAACAGGCTCATGGGATACATCTGCATACGAGCAATCCTTCCTGTACCTGAATGCATGACTGCCGATCTATCTATGCTGTTTGAGCCTGTAAGTATAAATTGTCCAACTTCGCCCCGGTTATCTACCATTACTCTTACGGCATCCCATAGTGTTGGTGCCGTTTGCCATTCATCAATCAACCTTGGGGTTTCTCCTCCTAAAAGCAACGAAGGGCGGATGGCTGCAGTAGCTAAATATCCTTCTCTGGTGTCAGGATCTTGTAATGCTAAAATACTTTTGGCTTGTTGTTTAGCAGTAGTTGTTTTTCCACACCATTTTGGACCTTCAATCAATACTGCCCCAAATGCTTCAAGATTATCTTTCAGCTGTTTATCAGCCATTCGCTTTAGATACTTCATATAAGAATAATTATAAATAGCTAGGCAAAGGTATTGATTATTTTTGAATCAAACACTATCGTTGAGGTCTTTTGTGGTGTTTCGTTGAGGCTTTCTGTGGCACTTCATTGATGCTTTTTGTGGTATTTCGTTGATGCTTTTTGTGATAGACTCTGTGCTGTAGAGATACCATTACCTTCTTTTTTACAAATTGCGAAGCACCAATTTAAACATCCAAGCCGAATATTGCTTACATTTGTAAGATGCAATTCAGGATTACTTTCTTAGGTACCGGAACGTCTACGGGTGTGCCCCTGATTGGTTGCCAATGTCCC
>Ga0265294_10009180_pt1 | contig 11445 bp, 8 predicted proteins | sample MunlanPumphouse3_FD_192504 | JGI IMG/M metagenome (GOLD analysis project Ga0265294, IMG submission 192504) | Groundwater microbial communities from a municipal landfill in Southern Ontario, Canada - Pumphouse #3 | ecosystem: Environmental > Aquatic > Deep subsurface > Groundwater | place...
GCAAGGAGATAATCATCAAGGACGTGATTGCGGACGCGTTCCTGCAGCAGATCCTGCTGCGGCCGGCGGAGTACAGCGTCATCGCGACGCTGAATCTGAACGGCGACTACATCTCCGATGCGCTTGCCGCACAGGTGGGCGGGATCGGCATGGCGCCGGGGGCAAACCTGTCGGACAGCGTCGCCATGTTCGAGGCGACCCATGGCACCGCGCCCAAGTACGCGGGCAAGGACATGGTCAACCCCGCGTCGTTGATCCTGTCGGCGGAGATGATGCTGCGCCACATGGGCTGGGTCGAGGCTGCGGATCTGATCGTCAAGGGCGTCTCGGGGGCGATCGGCGACGGGACGGTGACCTACGATCTGGCGCGGCTCATGCCGGGGGCGACCCAGTTGAGTTGCTCCGGCTTCGGCGAAGCGATCGTGAAGAAGATGTAAGTCCGTCAACGCGCTTCGGGCGGTGCGCCGGCGTTGCGCTGGCCGCCCGCCCGGAACGCGCGTATCGGGGCGTGCAGACCGTGCGTTAGCGCAGTCCGGCGTGAAGCGAGGTTCAGGATGGTGTCTGCAAGAACTTTTTCCAGGACAGCCATTTCTAATGGATAGGTCCGTCTTCGCCAAGAGCGCCCTATGCCAGCCGCGCAACGCTGAAATCCCTTCTGGACTCTTTTTTTCGCTTGACTAAAATTGTCAGGTAAGAGGCTGCAGATGATGGATTTTTTTGGTGTTTTTTGACGCATTGCGCATCTTGATTGCGCGGCTTTCGGCAGTGTGATAGCTGTAATAACAACCAAATCAGAGGCCGATTGCCTGGCGGTTGCGTGAACAGGCGGCGGCGCAGTGGTCCTGGCGGAAGCGGCTTTCCGGGTCTCACGGGCGCAACCTCCGCCGGGGGTCTTAGAACAGCAGTTTCTCCGGTCCGGTTAGATCGTCCACCATGGAGCAGCATCCGAAACACGTCAACGACAATGGGCTCGCGGTAGAGGAGGCTAAGCCGAAACTAAAACGGCCGCCGCTTTACAAGGTCATCCTGCTCAACGATGACTTTACGCCGATGGAGTTCGTAGTGCAGGTACTTGAACAGTTTTTCGGGATGGGGCGTGAAAAGGCAACGCAAGTCATGCTTCACGTTCATACCCGTGGGAAAGGGGTTTGTGGGGTGTTTACGCACGAGATTGCGGAAACGAAAGTGGCCCAGGTGAATGAATACTCGCGCCGTCATCAACACCCGCTGCTATGTACCATGGAGGAGGCGTAGGGCGAGTTTGACTCAGAGGTGATGAATCCATGTTAAGCAAGGAACTCGAATTCACCCTTAATCACGCGTTCAAAGAAGCGCGTGAGAAAAGGCATGAATTTATGACCGTAGAACACTTGTTGGTCGCCTTGCTTGACAATCCTACGGCGGCCACGGTGCTGCGTGCCTGCGGGGCAGACATCGACCGGCTGCGGCGCGATCTGAACGACTTCCTCGATGAGACGACTCCGCTGTTGCCGCCCCACGATCCGCGCGAAACGCAGCCCACGCTGGGTTTTCAGCGTGTGCTCCAGCGGGCGGTCTTTCATGTCCAGTCCTCTGGCAAGAAGGAAGTGACCGGCGCCAACGTGCTGGTGGCGATCTTCAGCGAGCAGGAATCCCAGGCGGTCTATTTCCTCAACAAGCAGAACGTCACCCGGCTCGATGTGGTGAACTACATCTCGCACGGCATCTCCAAGGTGCATGGCGACGAGGATGAAGGCGAAGGCATCTCGTCCTCGTCCGATGAGGATGGGGCCACGGAGGCGCCGGGGAAGAAACCACTCGAGAATTTCGCCACCAATCTCAATCAACTGGCGCGTCTGGGCAAGATCGACCCGTTGATCGGCCGGCGGGCGGAAATCGAGCGTACGATCCAGATCCTGTGCCGCCGCCGCAAGAACAACCCGCTGTTCGTCGGCGAGGCGGGCGTTGGCAAGACGGCGATCGCCGAAGGGCTCGCCAAGATGATCGTGGATGGCGAAGTGCCTGAGGTCCTGGCCCACAGCACGATTTATTCGTTGGACTTGGGCTCCCTCGTGGCGGGTACCAAGTACCGCGGCGATTTCGAGAAGCGGCTGAAGGCCGTGCTTGCCCAGTTGCGCAAGGAGAAGGGCGCGATCCTGTTCATCGACGAGATCCACACCATCATCGGCGCGGGCGCGGCCTCCGGCGGCGTGATGGACGCATCTAACTTGATTAAGCCGATGCTTGCGTCGGGCGAGTTGAAGTGCATCGGCTCGACCACCTACCAGGAGTACCGGGGAATCTTCGAGAAAGACCGGGCCCTGGCGCGGCGCTTTCAGAAGATCGATGTGCCCGAGCCCACCGTGGAAGAGACGGTGCAGATCCTCAAAGGCCTCAAATCCCGGTTCGAGCAGCACCACGACGTGAAGTATTCGCTGCGCGCCCTGCGGGCCGCGGCGGAACTGTCGGCGCGCTACATCAACGATCGGCATCTGCCCGACAAGGCGATCGACGTGATCGACGAGGCGGGGGCCAACCTGCGGTTGCAGCCGCCGTCCCGCCGCAAGCGGACTATCGGCGTGAGCGATATCGAAACCATCGTCGCGAAGATCGCGCGTATCCCGCCCAAGAGCGTGTCGGCGTCCGACAAAGACGTGCTGCGCAATTTGGAACGGGATCTCAAGATGGTGGTGTTCGGCCAGGACGAGGCCATCGAAACGTTGGCCACGGCCATCAAGATGTCGCGGTCCGGCCTGGGCAACGAGCAGAAGCCCATCGGGTGCTTCCTCTTCGCCGGTCCCACCGGGGTGGGCAAGACCGAGGTGTCCCGGCAGCTTGCCCTGATTATGGGGATCGAGCTGATCCGCTTCGACATGTCCGAATACATGGAGCGGCACACGGTCTCCCGCCTGATTGGCGCGCCGCCGGGCTATGTTGGATTCGATCAGGGCGGACTGCTCACGGAAGCGATCATCAAGCACCCCCATGCCGTGCTGCTGCTCGATGAGATCGAGAAGGCGCATCCCGACGTTTACAACCTGCTGTTGCAGGTGATGGACCACGGCACGTTGACGGACAACAACGGGCGCAAGGCGGACTTCCGCAACGTCATCCTCATCATGACGACCAATGCGGGGGCGGATCAGATGAGCCGTGCCTCCATTGGATTTACGGCCCAAGACCATACCAGCGATGGGATGGAAGTGATCCGGCGCACGTTCAGCCCCGAGTTCCGCAACCGGTTGGATGCGGTGATCCAGTTCAAGTCGCTTGACCCGAAGACCATTACCCACGTGGTCGACAAGTTCATCATGGAGCTCGAAGCGCAGTTGCAAGACAAGCACGTCACCATCGACGTGGACGAAGAGGCGCGTGCCTGGCTTGCCGAGCAGGGATATGATCCGAAGATGGGCGCGCGGCCGATGGCCCGGGTGATCCAGGAGCACATCAAAAAACCGCTTGCGGAGGAGTTGCTATTCGGCCGCCTGGCAACCGGCGGCCACGTGCACATCACGCTGGAAGACGACAAGCTCGCCTTCGAAATCGCGGAAGAAATGGGAGTTCACTAAAAGAGCGGCCGTTCCCGCGCGTCGGGGTTTCAGCAGGCTTGGTGGCAAACGGACGCGGATTGCCGCAGGGCAATTCGCGTCTCGTCACCGGGTGCGAAAAACGATACGTCCCTTGGTAAGATCGTAAGGTGTGAGCTGCACGGTCACCTTGTCCCCGGTAAGAATACGGATATAGTTTTTGCGCATCTTACCCGAGATATGGGCGGTCACGATATGGCCGTTTTCCAACTGTACCCGGAACATCGTGTTGGGCAGGGTCTCGGTGACGACACCTTCCATCTCAATGTGATCTTCTTTGGCCATTCAATTCCTTCGCTAATCGGTTGAACACGGATATGACAACGCACCCGGCGGGGTGCGTTGAAAGCAATATCTTATTATGCACCTTGTGCATCAAATTTCCAAAATTATCTAACCAATCCTGACCCCTCCAGGCGACCCCGGGTAGCTGCTACGCCGGCGCTAGCCGCGACCGGCGAGGTCCAGTGCCTCATCGGCCCCGAAACGCACCCATTGTCCGCGCCAGAAGGCCTCCAAAGGCCGGAACCGTTCCTTGTAGCGCATCTTGTCACAATCCCTGATCCAGTAGCCCAAATACAACCAGTCGAGGCCCAAGCGGCGCGCCTCCTGGATCTCCCAGAGGATAGCGTAAGTGCCGAGACTGCGCTTGGGCAGCTCGGGGTCGTAGAAGGTATAGACGGCGGACAGGCCATGCTCCAAGGGGTCCACCACGGCGACGGCGACCAGTTGGTCTTGCAGGTGGAACTCGTAGAGCAGGGTGTCCATCCAGGCGCAGGTCATGAACGCAAGATATTGTTCGGGATTGGTGTCGTCCATGCCGCCGCCGGGATGACGGTGCTGGAGGTATTTGCGGTAGAGCGTGAAATGAGCGTCGTCGTAGCGTGTGGCGGCTGGGGTGACGGTCAGGTCCTGATTGGATTGCCAAGTGCGTTTGTCCATGCGGCGCGGTTCGAATTCATTGACCGGAATTCGGACGGACACGCAGGCGGTGCACTCGCGACAGCAGGGTTGGTAGACATAGTCGCCACTGCGACGGAAGCCGTAGTCTGCGAGATAGCTGTATGCGTGCCGGTCGAGGCGTACGGACGGGTCGCCAAACAGGGTTCGTGCCCGACGGCCCGGCAGGTAGCTGCAGGCGTGTTCGGGGCTGGCATAAAACGCCATTTTTTGGAGCGTTGCATTGGACCGTCGAACATCGCGCATGTGGTCAAATCCAACGAATTCAATTTGTGAGCGTGAGGGGCTCGATGGCACCGGTCGCGCTGTCGAAGCGCCATGGCCCTGGCACGCCGGGCAACTCGCACCACTGGTTGAGCCGCGCTATGAACTGGCGCCGCGGCAAGTCCTCTGCCCCCAGGCTGGACAGGTGTTCTGATTTCACCTGACAGTCGATCATGTTGTAACCCCAGTCCTGCAATTGACGCACGAAGTGGACGAACGCCACCTTGGAGGCGTCGGTCATGTGGCTGAACATGGATTCGCCGAAAAACACACGTCCGAGCGCCACTCCGTACAAGCCGCCCACGAGCTCTCCGTAGTGCCACGCCTCGACGGAGTGGGCCAGGCCGAGATCGTGCAGGCGACCGTAGGCTTCGAGCATGGCGGGGGTGAGCCAGGTGCCGCTGGAGTTGCGGCGCGGTCCGGCGCAGGCGCGAATCACGGTGTGAAAATCTTGGTCCATGGTAATGCGATAGAGCCCTTTCTTGAGGGTCTTGCGCAGGCTGCGCGACACCTTCAGTTGGCTGGGAAAGAGCACCGCGCGGGGGTCGGGTGACCACCATAGTATGGGCTGCCCCCGGTTATACCAGGGGAAGATTCCATTGCGGTAGGCCCGCAACAACCGTCTGGTGGAAAGGTTGCCGCCCACCGCGAGGAGTCCGTTCGGGTCGCGCAACGCCTGGTCGACGCTCGGAAACGGCGTGTCCTCATCGTAAGGATCGATCCAGCGTAATCCGCTCATGAGTATCACGACAGCTCCTGGAATCTCCAGCCTTCCTTGAACGGCAGGTGCCCGCGCAACTCCTCCATGTAATCTTGGACCATGCGCTGCTCGCGCTGGAGAAAATCCGCAATGGCGCGGCTGAGCATCCCGTGGCCGATCCAGTGCATGGAGTAGGTGGGAGTCGGTTCAAAGCCCCGCGCGACCTTGTGTTCGCCCTGGGCGCCGGGTTCGAATCGCTGCAGGCCATGGCTAATGCAGTACTCGATCCCCTGATAGTAACAGACCTCGAAATGCAGGCTGTGAAAGTCGGCGGTACACCCCCAGTGGCGTCCGTACAGGGTAGTGGCGCCTTTGAAATTGATCGCCCCGGCGATAGGGCGTCCGGCATGGTGGGCGAGCATTACCACAATCCGGTCACCCATGGTGCGTGCGATATCCTGGAAAAAATCCCGGGATAGCGTCGGTATGCCGCTTTTGCGCAAAAACGTGGAACGGTAGAACTCGCTCATGACTCCCCATTGGTGATCGCTCATCTCGTGGCCGTGGAGCACCTCGATCTCGATCCCGGCCTCCGTCACGCGCCGGCGCTCCCGCTTGAGTTTCTTGCGCTTCTCCGCAGAAAATCCTTCGAGGAAATCATCGAAGTCCCGGTAGCCATAGTTCTTCCAATGAAACTGACAGCCTGTGCGGGATAGCAGCCCGTGGCGCGCCAGCCGGTGCGTGTCGTCCTCCCGGGTAAAAAGCCAATGCAGGGAGGAGACGTTGTGGTGGCGCGCGTGGTCCAAGGCCGCAGCGATCAGCGTATCCGCCACCTCGGCGCTTTCGGGTGTCGGTGCCAGCAACAGGCGCGTTCCGGTCGCCGGCGTGTACGGAATGGCCGATACCAGCTTGGGATAATAAGACAGTCCCAGCCGTCGATACGTGTCCGCCCAGGACCAGTCGAATACGAACTCGCCGTAGGAATTGTCCTTGAGATACAGGGGGGCGGCACCTGCCAGCCGTCCGCTGTCGTCACGCGCCGTCAAATGCTGCGGCAGCCAGCCGAACCGTGGCCCGACGCAGCCGTGGCGCTCCAGGGCGACGAGAAATTCGTGCCGCAGAAACGGATCGGAATCACCTGCCAGCGCGTTCCAGTCTGCGGCGGGTATTTCGGCGAGGCTGCGGTGCAGTCCGATCTCCATAACATCCATTCTAGTAACCGGCGAGAAACCGGTGACGGGTAGCGGGGGCTTGATGGCAGGGCAGGCGGTGCGGCGGGCAGTCGCGCTAGCGCGTTGGCCGCGGCGGCTTGGGAAACATGCCGCGGCCAACGGTGTCCCGTGCCCTGCAACACGCTGTTTTTCACTCCGGATTCCCCGCAACAGCGCAATGCGGGCTGTGCGGGGCGCGCCACCCTTCCCCGGCTTCCGACAAGACGGTGCGCCGGTCAGGGGGCGGTATCCGGGGATCAGCCATCCCGCTCGGCGAGACTATCCAGGTATTTCTCCGCATCCAGCGCGGCCATGCAGCCGGAACCCGCGGAAGTGACCGCTTGTCGATACACATGATCGGCTACGTCGCCTGCGGCAAAGACCCCTGGAATGCTGGTGGCGGTGGCGTTGCCCTCGGTGCCGCTCTTCACCTTGATGTAGCCGTTCGACATCTCCAGCTGTCCGGCGAACAGATCGGTATTGGGCTTGTGCCCGATGGCGATGAAGATGCCGTGCACGCTGATTTCCTTGATGCTGTTGTCCTGGACGTTGCGGATGCGCATGCCGGTCACGCCGCTGTCGTCGCCGAGCACCTCGTCGAGCACGCTGTTCCATTCGATGGTCACATTCCCGTTGCGGGCCTTGTCTAACAGTTGATCGGCGAGAATCTTTTCCGAGCGGAACTTGTCGCGGCGATGGACCACCGTGACGTGGGAGGCGATGTTGGACAGGTAAAGGGCCTCTTCCACTGCGGTATTGCCGCCGCCGATGACGGCGACCTTCTGGTTGCGATAGAAGAATCCGTCGCAGGTGGCGCAAGCGGACACGCCGCGTCCCCGATAGGCCTGTTCGGAGGGCAGGCCGAGATACTGCGCGGAGGCACCCGTGGCAATGATCAGCGCGTCGCAGGTATAGACGCCGGAATCGCCCGTCAGACGGAACGGACGCTGCTGCAGATCCGCCTGGTTGATGTGGTCGAAGACGATCTCCACATCAAAGCGTTCCGCATGGCGGCGCATGCGGTCCATGAGGTCGGGCCCTTGCACGCCCTCGGGATCGCCGGGCCAGTTGTCCACTTCCGTGGTGGTCATGAGCTGGCCTCCCTGCTCCAGGCCGGTGACCAGCACCGGCCGCAGATTGGCACGCGCTGCGTAGATGGCGGCGGTATAGCCGGCCGGGCCAGAACCCAGGATGAGAAGGCGGCAATGCTTGGTTTCGCTCATGTATAATGGCTCCCGCTTTGTTTGTCCAAAGTCCCGGTAGACCGCAGTTTTCATGTGGAATGACCGGGATTTTTTAAATCGAGTTATTCGGTCAGGATAACGGACCGCTTAAATGGTACGTGTTGCAGCGGGTGTGGTAAAGGAGGAGATATGCGCATAGGCGTTCCGCGCGAGACCAAGACCTTGGAGGCGAGGGTCGGGTTGGTCCCGGAGGCTTGCGCGGAGCTGGTGCGGCGCGGTCACGAGGTCTTTGTGGAGGCCGGGGCCGGCGCACAAAGCGGCTTCCCGGATGCGTTGTACCGGACGGCAGGTGTGAAGCTGCTGCCCGATGCAGCGGCCGTATACGAGAAGGCGCAACTGATCGTCAAGGTCAAGGAGCCGACTGAAGGCGAGCTGGTTTTTTTGCGCAAGGATCATGTGCTGTTCTGTTACCTGCACCTCGCTGCGGCTTCCGATCTCTTACACCGCCTGCTGGACATAGGTCTCACGGCGGTGGGATTCGAGACGGTGGAAGAGAACGGGACGCTGCCGCTGCTGGCTCCCATGAGCAACATCGCGGGGCGCTTGGCGGTGCAGATCGGAGCACACCTCTTGCACCAGCCACAGGGAGGCAAGGGCGCGCTTTTGGGAGGACTGCCCGGCGTCGAGCGCGGCAGGGTCGTGGTGGTGGGCGCAGGAGTTGCCGGCGGCAGTGCCACGGCGGTGGCGGCGGCGCTGGGGGCGGAAGTCACCGTGTTCGATCAGAAACTGGACAGGCTCGAACGCATGCGAGCGCTGGGCAGCAATGTGACGGGGCTCTATCCCTATACGGACGCCTTGCGGCATGCTGTCGAAGCGGCGGATCTGGTGATTGGGGCCGTGCTGATTCCCGGGGCGCGGGCGCCGCGCGTGGTAACCGCGGAGATGGTGCGCGCCATGCAGCCGGGCAGTGTGATCGTCGATATCTCGGTGGACCAGGGCGGTTGCGTGGAAACGACCCGGCCGACCACCTATGCCGACCCGACCTACCTTTGGGAAGGGGTCGTGCATTTTGCCGTGGCGAACATGCCGGGCGCGGTGCCGCGCAGTGCGTCGCAGGTTCTGTCGGCGGCCATCCTGCCCTATGTCCTCAAACTGGCGGATGGGAGTTGGGAGGTGCACGAGCCGCTGTGGCGCGCCATCAATGTGCGCGCGGGCGAGGTGGTGTATCCGGCGTTGCGCGTGGAAGCGGAACTCGCCCAGAACAACAAAGAAAAGCGTTGATTTTGTGGGGAATACGGTTCATTGGCGCAGGCAATCAAGAAGAAGAACGGTAACGACAACACTCGTTCGCTGCTGACGGGGCACGTCACGCGGGGATTGCGTGAGGGCGCCCTGTTCATGTTTCTGGCGCTGGCCTTGTATCTGCTCGTTTCCCTGGTCACTTACGATCCGGCCGATCCGGGCTGGTCGCATATCGGCCCTTCCGGCGAGATTGCCAATGCGGGCGGGGTCGCGGGCGCGTGGTTTGCCGATGTGTTCCTGTACCTTTTCGGCTATCTCGCCTATCTCATCCCCGTGATGGCCGGGTACACGGGGTGGATGATCTTCCGGGAGCGCTCGCTCAACGGCAATCTCGACGTCCATCAGATCATCCTGCGCTGGTTCGGGTTCTTTGTGACCTTGGGAGCGGGCACGGGGCTCGCCACGCTGCATTTCACCGTGCTTCCCGGCACGCTTCCACTGAACGCCGGCGGCGTGTTGGGCGACCTGGTGGGCAAGGCGCTGGTCGGCGCCTTCAGTTTTCTTGGCGCCACGTTGTTCCTGCTGGCGCTGTTTCTCGGCGGCGTGACGCTGTTCACCGGGCTTTCCTGGGTCAGGCTGATGGATTTCCTGGGCCGTATCACGCTGCAGTTGCTGCGGAACATACGCTATCCGCTGCTGGTGTTGAAGGATCGGATGAAGGGCTGGCGTGCCCGCTCGGAACGCCAGGTGGCGGTCAAGATCGAAAAGAAAAAGGTGGCGCGACGGCCGCCCTTGCGTATCGAACCGGTCATCAACACGGTCGAGCCGAGCCCGCGGTTGGAAAGGGAGCGACAGGTCGAGCTGTTTGAATCGAGCGGGGACGGGACGGGGTTCCCGCCCCTCTCCTTGTTGGACGAGGCGCCGCCGCGCAAGGGCGGCTACTCGCCCGAGGTGCTCGAAGCCATGTCGCGCCAGGTGGAGCTGAAGCTCAAGGACTTTGGCGTCGAGGTGCAGGTCGTGGGGGTGCTGCCGGGGCCGGTGATCACGCGCTTCGAGTTGCAGCCGGCGCCGGGCGTCAAGGTCAGCCAGATCACCAATCTCGCCAAGGACCTGGCGCGTTCGCTCTCGGTGGTGAGCGTGCGGGTGGTGGAGGTGATCCCGGGCAAGTCCGTGGTGGGTCTGGAGATCCCCAACGAGCAGCGCGAAATGGTCTTCCTCAGCGAGATCTTGAAGTCCCGGGATTACGACGAGGCCACCTCGCCCCTCACGCTCGCCTTGGGCAAGGATATCAGCGGCCAGCCCGTGGTGGCGGATCTGGCGCGCATGCCGCACCTGCTGGTGGCGGGCACCACCGGCTCCGGCAAGTCCGTGGGATTGAACGGCATGGTGGTGAGCATGCTGTACAAAACCAGCGCGAAGGATGTGCGGCTCATCATGATCGATCCGAAGATGCTGGAATTGTCCGTGTACCAGGGTATCCCGCATCTGCTGGCGCCCGTGGTCACCGACATGAAGGAGGCGGCGAACGCCCTGCGCTGGTGCGTGGTGGAGATGGATCGCCGCTATAAGTTGATGGCGGCCTTGGGCGTGCGCAATCTGGCGGGCTACAACCGCAAGGTCAGGGATGCCATCGCCAGCGGCACTCCCATCCCCGATCCGTTCTACAAGCCGAGCGAGGCGCCGGATCCCGAACAGCCTGTGCCGACGCTGGAGCCCATGCCGTTCATCGTCGTCGTCGTCGACGAGCTTGCCGACATGATGATGATCGTGGGCAAGAAAGTGGAAGAACTCATCGCGCGCCTGGCGCAAAAGGCACGCGCCTCCGGCATCCACCTGATCCTGGCGACGCAACGGCCTTCGGTGGACGTGATCACGGGCCTGATCAAAGCCAACATCCCCACGCGCATCGCCTTCCAGGTGTCCTCCAAGGTGGACTCGCGGACTATCCTTGACCAGATGGGCGCCGAGCAGCTTCTGGGGCACGGCGACATGCTCTATCTGCCGCCGGGGACAGGTCTGCCGCAGCGTATCCACGGCGCCTTCGTGTCCGATCAGGAAGTGCATCGCGTCGTGGAGTACTTGCGCAAGCGCGGCCGGCCCGAGTACGTGGAAGAGATCCTGCGCGATCCCAGTGAATACGAAGGTGGTGGCGGTGGAGTCTTTGCGGGCGAAGGCGGCGAGGGCAGCGAAGCCGATCCGCTGTACGATCAGGCGGTGCGCATCGTGACCGAATCGCGGCGGGCGTCCATCTCCGGCGTGCAACGGCGCCTGAAGATCGGCTACAACCGGGCCGCCCGCATGATTGAGGAAATGGAGCG
>Ga0265294_10009181_pt1 | contig 11444 bp, 8 predicted proteins | sample MunlanPumphouse3_FD_192504 | JGI IMG/M metagenome (GOLD analysis project Ga0265294, IMG submission 192504) | Groundwater microbial communities from a municipal landfill in Southern Ontario, Canada - Pumphouse #3 | ecosystem: Environmental > Aquatic > Deep subsurface > Groundwater | place...
CCAACCAGACAGGCAAAATAACAAAAACATTTCCAACTGTCAATAACTTTTTATAGGCAAAAATCCTTTTCTGAATAATCTGAAAAACTTCCACCGCAAAAGGAACACGTCTTTTAACAAAAGATTATACACACTGTCAAGGTATTTTATTCCCACCCATCAAATGAAATATGAACCTTGAACCACATGCATGGCAACGTTATGCTTGCCTATTTTATAGGCAGCGCCTCTTCCATCAAGTGACATTGAGATTATTACATTTTGTATCTCCAGCATAATGTTGTTGCTATGGCTTCAAGACTTATTGTAAACATCAAATTACATTTATCAATGGAACTGGGTATCCGTATATGCGCATGTTAGTTGTATCTGCATTTATTTTTTTAACTTCCACTTTCGCGAATGCAGACGTTCGCAACGAGGCAATTATCGCCATTTCTGAACTTCGAGAGGCCGGTGGCATCCATAAAATGCCCGATGAAATGCTCAGTATGGACACCACCTTCGTAGCAGCAGAGCAGTATTTACAACTCAATGACCGCGAGAACGCTAACCGGTATTATATACTCACCATCCAGAAGGCACGGGTACTTGCAACCATACTACTGGAACGTGGAAGTGAAACATCAGTAAAAACAAACAACCAGCCGCAGGATAGACAACAATCATCCGCACCTTCTGCTTCCCCAGGCCACTCGGTATCGCCGAGCCCTGTAGTTACACCTGAAAGCACTCCGTACATCCAAGCAGTAGTATCCCCCATAACCACCCCATTACCAATCGTACAACAGTATAAAACTACATCACCGACAACGACAGAACAAACAGCATCAGATGACGATACAGATTATTTTCCCAATGACGTTACATCTGAAAAACTTGTTGGAAATGTGAGTACCTATATTGTACGTAAAAATGATTCCCTCCGCCTAGTGGCGGCAAAGCTTGGCGTCGGTCGCCAGCAACTTGCCCATATCAACCAACTAGATCCAAAGGATTCACTCAAAATCGGCCAGAAGCTGAAATACAACAACCTCAAGATTGTTCCCCAGCGCATGAAAAACGGAATCGTCATAAACATTCCTGATCGAACTCTCTACTACTTCAGGCATGGCAAGCTGACGGTATCGATACCGGTTGCGCTCGGTGCAGCAAATAGAAGCGAAAGATACAACTGGAAAACACCTACTGGTAAGTTCAGGGTTACTGCCAAACAGAAAAATCCCACATGGCATGTCCCTTTTTCAATTCAATCTAAAATGGAGGATGATGGTATGGAGGTTATCACCAGCGTCCCGCCCGGCCCAGGCAACCCGCTCGGAAAGTACGCCATAAAAACCTCACTTCCGGGTATTCTGATCCACAGCACGACCAAACCAGGATCCATCTATAGCTTTGCCAGCCACGGCTGCATCAGGGTCTATCCGGAACATATGGAGGAATTATTCAAGGAAATCAAGATCAATATGCTGGGCGAGATCATCTACCGTCCGGTAAAACTGGCGGTCACCGAAGAAGGACAGATATTCATGGAAGTTCATAAAGACGCATACAGCAAAAACATGGGACTGGATACCGAGGCAAGAAGACTGATCGAAAAACAAAACCTATCCGAGCGCGTTAACTGGGCAAAGGTAAAATCAATGATCAAGCTGAAGGCAGGAATTGCAGAAGATATTTCACTTTAATCACAAATCCACAAATCTCAGGGAGTCGGCCCACCTTCGCTGTCATAGGATGTTGGCTCGGTACCTTTGATAAAACACTCCATGACCGCTCTCGGCGCACCTTCCCTGACAAGCTTGCCAGTCTGTGGATTGATCAGCACGAATGTCACGTTCTCGGGCGCCTCAAAGTCTTCCACCGGAATAGTCGCCACTGACTTTTGCATGAATTCACCCCAGATGGGGGCCGCTGCCTGACCACCCGACCCACTCGCCCCCAAAGAACGCTCCTGATCAAAGCCCACCCAGACACCCGTCACCAACTGTGGTATATAGCCGATAAACCAGGCATCCTTGGAGTCGTTGGTTGTTCCGGTCTTACCAGCAACCGGGCGTCCAATCAGGGAAGCACGGTGACCCGTACCACTGGAAACAACGCTCTGCATCAGATTGGTAATAACATAGGATGTCTCAGGAGAAATCACCGGAACCGGAACTGGCGGAGGAGTCTCCTGGAGAATGACGCCATCGTTATCGGTGACCTTGGTGATAAAAGAGGTTGGCAACAACACCCCTTTGTTGGCAAACACCGCATAGGCTGAGGTGAGTTCCATCGGTGAGACGGAAGCAGCTCCCAGAGCCAACGCCAGGTTGGCCGGAATTTGCGAGGTAAATCCGAGCTTCTTGGCGTATTCAACCGTATATGGAGCACCGATCTGCTCCATGATCTTTACACTGACAACATTGATTGAATTAGTCAATGCCTCGCGCATGGTGACCGGACCGCGAAAGACGCCATCATAGTTTTTTGGCTTCCACATTTTACCGGTGCCGTCCGGATACTCCACTTCGGCGTCTTCGATGATGGTGGCCGGTGTCAACCCTTTATCCAAAGCCGCCGCGTAGATGATCGGCTTGAAGGCGGAACCGGCATTGCGTTTGGCCTGGATAGCACGATTAAACTGGCTCTTTTTGAAATCATATCCGCCGACCATCGCCTTGATACCACCTGTGCGAGGATCAATAGCAACCAACGCTGCCTGAACATCAGGCGTCTGATCAAGGGCAAACTGCGCCCCCTCCTTGCTTATCTCCGGGGAGACAACCGAAACCTCGATCACCGAACCAAGGGTTAGTGACTTGCGTCCACTTTCAGGCTTGCCATAGCTGTTGATCATACCTAGCCGTCCGGCCCAGGACAGGTTTTTTCTAGCGAGAATCCCCTTACGATCCCCTACCCTGACAATGGCCTCACCCTTCTGAGGGTTGAAACCAACGACTACCCCCTGATAGGTCTCGCCGGTCTTGAGAACCGCCGAATCAATCCCGTCCTCAACCTTGGCACAGAAGGAATCGACATCGGTCTCATTGAGATACTTCATCGGCCCACGGTATCCCTGATGCTTATCAACCGCCTTGAGACCGTTTCTGACGCTCTCATAGGCTGCTCGCTGCATCCCGGCATTCATGGTTGTGTAGATTTTCAAGCCACCCTTGTAAAGCTGATCCTCGCCATATTTCTCCTCAAGCTGGATACGCAAGTATTCGAGAAAATAGGCGGATTGGTCGTTATTGACCTTCTTCATGGGATGAATAGAAATAACGGTTGCTTTGGCGTGCTCAGCTTCCACCGGTGTGATGTAGCCCTCATTAACCATGCGTTCCAGCACGTAGGTCTGTCGCTCTCGGGCCTTATCCAGGTGTTTGATAGGTGAATAGGCATTGGGCGCCTTGGGAAGTCCGGCCATCATAGCCATCTCGGCCAGGTTGAGCTGCTCGACATTTTTACCAAAATAGGTCTCGGCAGCAGCCTGAACACCATAAGCGCCGGCCCCCATGTAAATCTGATTGAGGTACAGGTAGAGAATCTCATCCTTGCTGAGTTTTTCCTCCATGCGCGTTGCAAGGATCGCTTCCTTGATCTTGCGAGAAAACTTTTTCTCGGGGGTCAGAAGCATGGATTTGGTCACCTGTTGGGTGATGGTAGAGGCCCCTTCCTTCTTACTCATGGAAAGGACGTTCTTGACGGCCGCACGAATAATACCTAAGTAGTCGATGCCCTTATGAGAGTAAAAATTGGCATCTTCAGCAGCCACAAAGGCTTGAATCAGCTTGCGCGGCATCTTGTTAACCGGCACGACAATACGGCGCTCCAGATAAAACTCACCAACAAGGCTACCATCATCGCCATAAACCTGCGATACAATAGGCGGCTTGTAGTCAGTCAGTCGATCAACCCGCGGAAGCCGGGCGAGCAAATAAAAAACATACCCGGAAATACCCAGTACCGCAACAATCGCCACCGTCACGATGAAAAGCAGCGCCGAGGCAAAAAAACTTTTCCCGCTGCCTGATGATGGTGCTTTCCTATCCATTAATCATCCTCTGCATTGCGGCGTAATCCGCATTCGTAGTGTTTGTGTATTGCACTTCACAAGCCTTATAAAATAGCGCAAATCCACTAATAAATTCAAGTAGAATAACAACATTGTCCTTGCCAAGCAGCTCTGAGTGGCTATAATATTTAAATCGTTGCGGACACAAGCATCTTCGTGACAACAGCAGGAGACAACAATGAAGCTCTTGGCAAATCGCAGTATCAATACCACATTTAACATCATATCATCCTTGCTCCTGATAGCACTTTTTCTGGCGCTGGCCTTCAACAGCTACCAAATGGAGCAGACAATGATCCTAAATGGAGCTGTGGACACCGCCCGCACTATTTCGAGCCAGATCATCGAAACGCGGGATTACCTCTCCAGGAGTGTCGGTAGCGAAGCGGAACACAACGCCAGCCTCATCCCCCAAGTAGCCGCCACCAGGATCGCCCAGCAATTGACCAGCGGATCACCCTACTATGTCCGTCAGGTCTCGCTACGTTACCGCAACCCTGGCAACCGGCCGGACCAATTTGAAGCCGCTCGGTTATCCACCTTCAGTGGCAATAATGCCCAAGAAACCTGGCAGATAGCAAATGTAAAGGGTAACAAGATGTTGCGCTACATGCTGCCAATGGTGGCAGATCAGTCCTGCCTGACCTGCCACGGCAGCTATGACAAGGCTCCCCGCTTCATCCAGCAACGGTTCCCACCCGGGCATTTTTCATATGGCTATAAAGTGGGCGAGGTGATCGGCGCCGTTTCGGTTTCGGTGCCCATGGAGGAGCTTTACCAACAGATTGACACCAATCTCAAGGGGGATATTCTCTACGATGGGGTTATCCTGCTGATCTTCATCCCCATTACCGGCTGGCTTATTCGCAGGACGATTTTGACGCCGATGAAGGCCGTTGCCGCAAGCATCTCCGATGTAGCCAGGACAGGTAATTTTTCAGGTCGGCTTGAGAAAACAGGCTCTGCCGAGATCACAGAGTTGATCAACTCCTTCAATGGACTCATGTCAGAGCTTGACCGCAAGACCTTGCAGAGGATGGAGTCGGAAGATCGCTACCGCAACTTTATCGAGATTGCCCAGTCACCCATTATCACCTTCATGGCCGACGGCAAGATTGTCATCTCCAACATGAAGGCGGAAAAGCTCTTCAGTCTAACCAAACAGGAACTGCTCGGACAAAGCATCTTCGATTTTATGGAACAGGGTGAGGAGTTGCGAGCTGCAGTTGATGGTTACTTCAGCGCTGGCAGCAGCGACCTGATCGGCACCACTACCCGACAGAAGGTCAGGGATGTCTGCGGACGAATCATAGAGGTGGAGATGGTCATCTCTGTTTCCCAATCAGATCAGACACAGATGTTCAGCGCCATCCTGCGAGCGGTAAAATGATGAAACGGATTTTGGAGGAAAAATTTACGAGATGCGTTCCACACCCCCCATATAAGGGCGCAATGCCGCGGGTATGATCACCGAACCATCATGCTGCTGATAGTTCTCCAGGATGGCCACCAGCGTCCTGCCCACAGCCAGACCGGATCCGTTGATGGTGTGAACTAATTCCGGCTTGGATTTTTCATCCTCGCGGAAACGGATACCACCCCGACGGGCCTGAAAGTCTCCAAAGATGCTGCACGAGGATATCTCACGGAAGCAACTCTGACCCGGCAGCCAGACCTCGATGTCGTAGGTTTTTGCTGCGGAGAAGCCGATATCACCGGTGCACAGGGCCATCACCCGATAGGGCAAATCCAGCAGTTGCAAGATTTTTTCGGCATCGGCCGTGAGTTTTTCCAGTTCTGCGGCAGACTCCGCAGGGTGTGCGAACTTGACCAACTCCACCTTGTTGAACTGGTGCTGTCGGATCAGCCCGCGGGTATCTTTGCCGTAGGAACCGGCCTCTCGACGAAAACAGGGGGTATAGGCGGCGTAGCAGATCGGCAGATCGCTCTTTTTGAGAATCTCGCCACGGTGGATATTGGTTACCGGAACCTCGGCAGTGGGGATCAGGAAATAGTCGGGGTCCACCAGTTTGAAAAGATCTTCCTCGAATTTGGGGAGCTGGCCGGTGGCAGTCATGCTCTCGCGGTTGACCATGAAGGGAGGCAGTACCTCCTCGTAGCCGTGTGAACCGGTGTGCAGGTCGAGCATGAAATTGATCAGAGCTCGCTCAAGTCGTGCTCCGGCCCCGCGGTAAAGGGTAAAGCGGGCGCCGGCAAGTTTTGCTCCGCACTCAAAATCAAGGATGCCCAAATCCTCTCCGATCTCCCAGTGGGGTTTGGCTGCAAAGCTGAACTCGCACGGAGTGCCCCAGACCCTGATCTCGACATTGTCATTTTCGGATAATCCAATCGGTGTGGATGGATCAGGCAGATTAGGTACTGTCATGAGAACGCTGTGCAGTTCATCATCGACCTGCTTGAGTTCATCGTCCAGCACCTTGATCTTGCTGGAGATATCACGCATTTCGAGAATCTTGTCCTGAACCTGGCTCTTGTCCTTGACCTTGCCGATCTCCTCGGAGACCGCATTCTTAACAGCCTTGAGCGCCTCACTCTCGCGCAGCAGCGTCCGCCGACGGTCATCAAGATCGCGGAATCCGCCCAGGTAGGCAGTACCGCCGCGAGTGCAGAGGCGGCGCTCGGCCTCTGCAAGATTTTCACGAATGTATTTCATATCTAGCATCTGAAAACACCTTTATATTTGTTGAGTAAGGGTATATTTCTAGCACCTGGAACATCCTTCAGTCAATGCAAAAGAGCCCCATGAAATCTACAACATGCTTAATTACAGCACTTGTCATGTTTATCTGTGTCCCAACACTTCTGCTGGCGGAAGAGATCGTGATCAATGCCGTTGGCGACATCATGCTGGCTGGCAGGTGGGCTTCGATCATCAAAAAACAGGGCTATGACACTTCCTTTAGCGCGACAACCCATGAATTTGCCAAGGGAGATATCAATCTGGCCAATCTGGAATCACCCATCGCCCGTAATGGTGTAGAATTCACCGCCAAAAAGTTCCGCTTCCGGGCCGAGCCCGAGCTGGCGCCGGCTCTGCGAAAGGCCGGTTTCCAACTGGTCACCCTGGCCAATAACCATAGTATGGACTTCGGCGGTCAAGCGCTGGCCGAGACCATGATAAACCTTGAAGCGGCTGGTATCGCCTGGATCGGTGCGGGGAAGAATTTGTCAGAGGCCCGCAAGATGGCGCTCTACACCATCAAAGGGGAAAAAATTGCCTTCCTGAGCTACTCATTGACTCAGCCGATCGAGTTTTTTGCCGGACAGAAGCGCCCCGGTACCGCGCCCGGCTACGAAAAATTGGTCGTGGCTGATGTGGCCAGTGCCCGCAGACAGGCCGACTATGTCATTGTCTCCTTCCACTGGGGAAAGGAGGGGAGCGGCACTGTGCAGTCTTACCAACGCAGCGCCGCCCACAGGGCCATTGAGGCTGGCGCGGATGTGATCATCGGCCATCATCCCCATGTACTGCAAGGGGTGGAGCGCTACAAAGGTGGAATCATATTCTACAGCCTGGGCAACTTTGCCTTTGCCAGCAAAAGCCAAATCTCCGCTGTTGCCGCCCTGGTACGGTTGCGACTAAACGGCGCAGCACGGGAAGCGGAAATACTGCCGCTGGATGTACTCAATAGCCGGGTGCGCTTTCAACCGCAACTTCTTTCGGGAAAACGTGCCGATAACGTTATCAACCAGCTAAACTCCATGTCAAGACCGTTCAAAACCAGTATAGAGAACCGCGACGGCAGATACTATGTGATCTACTGACATGAAGATACTACTGACTACACTGCACGCCAAATACTCTCACGCCTCACTGGCGCTTCCATGCCTGGCCAGTTACTGCCAGGATATACCCGCCATAAACCTCTTCATCCGCGAATGGACCGTTAACGAACCAAGCGACCATCTCCTGCGGCAGATCATGGCAGAAAAGGCCGATCTGGTAGCCTTCTCCTGCTATATCTGGAACATCGATAAGAGCCTGCGGATCGCCTCCGACATCAAGAAAATCGCTCCTGACACCTTGATCGTTCTGGGCGGCCCGGAAGCATCTTTCGGGATCTTCGAACTGATGCACAACAACCTGGCCGTGGATTTCATCGTTAAGGGCGAAGGCGAATCGGTCTTTCGCCGATTGCTTGAAGCGCTTGTCGATCCTGGCAACAGACCTGGGCTGGAAGACGCCCTACAAAATATAGACAACCTTTTTTTCCGTGACGGAGACGACATTGCCTCAGGATCACTCAGCAGGGAGTATCTGACACTGGACAGCATTCCCTCACCTTTCGAGGCAGACCTGATTGACCTGGACAAGCCGCTGGTCTACTACGAGACATCACGAGGTTGTCCTTTCTCCTGCGCCTTCTGCCTCTCATCGGTTGAGGGACAGGTGCGCTCCTTTTCCATGGAACGCATCACAAGCGACCTGCTGTTTCTTATGCGCCATAATGTGCCTCAAATCAAACTGGTGGACCGAACCTTCAACTACGACGCCAAGCGCGCTTCCCGGATATGGGAGTTTATCCTGGGGCACAATCAGGGCAGCCATTTTCATTTCGAGATCGCCGCCGACCTGTTGACCAAGGAGAACTTGACCCTGCTGAAGCTCGTCCCGCAAAAAACTTTCCGCTTCGAGATCGGCGTACAATCAACATCCGACGAAACGCTGCAACGTGTTAGCAGAACAGCAGACCTGGCCCGTATCTTCGACAACATACGTTGTTTGCGGTCCGAAACAGAGATAGAACTGCATCTGGATCTTCTGGCAGGTCTGCCGGGCGAGAATTACACCGGCTTCCTGAACTCGCTGCATCAGGTGGCAAGCCTGCATCCACACGTAATACAGATTGAACCGCTCAAGGTACTCAAGGGCTCGCCCATGCGGGAGATCGCCCGGCAAGAGAATTATCGATTCTCCAGCTTTCCCCCCTATACCATCCTGCGTACCCCATGGCTCTCCTACGAGGAGATCTGCCGAGTCGAGACAGTCGGGCGGCTTTTGGACCTGTTTTACAACCACGGCGGTTTTGCCACGACCCTGAAGCTTCTACAGCAGTGGATGACATTCTCCGATTTATTCGACCATCTGGCCCGAAATGCCGGGAATGAAAACCTCTCCAGCCTCTCCACCCGCCGGGTGTACGAACTATTTGCCCGTTTGTCAGATATGCCAGCAGAGGGTGCAGACAGACAACTCCTCCATGACACCCTCTTTTTCGACTATTGCAGCGCCGAGATGCCGCTGATGGGCAAGCTGCCTTTCTTTGCGGCCCAGCGAAGCAACGACTGCGCCTGGCCGGGTCGACGGGAGTTGCCAGAAGGGCTCAATCTGCCTGAAAACAGCCGAATAAAGTCATTTCGTTTCAAATTTGACAGAGATTACCGGGATGAAAACCGGGGGGCGGGGCCTGCAAAGATCACGTTCATTTATGCCTCCGGTGTTGGACATGGGTTGCAAATTATTGTGCTGTAAAGTGCACGAGTTATCCAATTTCAGGGTGGTCAAATTTCGGTTATCACAGGTGATCAATTCTCAGCGTTGTCCGTAATTGCATTAGCGCTAAAACCCTGCCTTGTCCCCTCACCCGGCCTTCGGCCACCCTCTCCCAGTGGGAGAGGGGTTGATTATTATCCCTTCTCCCTTGGGGAGAAGGTGCCCCGAAGGGGCGGATGAGGGGGCTTTTGAGGTGCCGCAATTACCAACCCGGACAACTCTGAGCAATTTTAGGTTGTCATTTCGAAGAGGTTGATAGTTAGCTTAAAGTATTTCAATAATTGTATTTGACGTTGTAACGGCAATAGGTTACAGGTTGCTGAAGTGCTTTGTTGGAGATACTTTATGAAAACACGATTGATTCTAAAGCCGGGGCAAAAGGGGACTAAAAGACTTACCGATAAGTACGGTGATGCCTTGGTTTGTGTCCGCTTCCGGTATGACGCAGAATCGCGGCAACGATTGAAAACGGTTGAACTGATCGTGGAAAGGGCTAACTGGACGTCACCAGCGCCAAAATATTCTGCGGATACTCTGGTTCCTCTTCGAATTGAAGATTATGAAAAGGAATTGCGCGCACAGGCGAAAGCGGCTGGCGCACGTTGGAATCCGGATAAGCAATTCTGGTTTGTGCAGTACGGTAAAATTGTCGGTACGTAGTTGGAAAAGCATATACAGGTAGATGAAGGGGATAACAGCGGGAAACCTAAAAAGCGTCTATATATATACTTAATAGGTATCTATCTGTAGATACATGCATCTATGAGTAGATGTTTGCATATACTATGTAGATGACGCATTCTAACCGGTGATCTACGAGTTATTCGTAGAAACTGATTTTTAAATTGAAAGGTGAAAACTAAAGATGTCATCACGCAAGGCAAAGAAAAAAAATAAATTCAAAGTTAGAACACTCTCTCAACGTATCGGAGCTCTTGGTGAGTCATTAATTCCGACATGGGCAATTGATAATAATCTTAGTGCAACAAAAATCTCTTCAGAAGACTTTGGCCTTGATTTTATTCTTTCGGTCTTCGAAAAAGAAAAGGCATATGAAATATTCAAAGGGAAAACGGTGGCAGTACAATGTAAGTCATCTGTTGATTTACCTGGTTATGTAAAAATTGAGCCGGCTGATGCAAACCTATATTTACGCTCAACAAGTCCAGTTTTCATTTTGGCAGTTGATACTACTTCCCGAACAATCATGCATAAGTTTGTCGATGAAAATTTGATCGCTCGTTTAACTGATTTTTTGGAATCTGACAATGATAGCTTGAATTTGAATGTTCAAACTGAATTCGAGTCTGACAACAAAATTGCTGAGAATATTTATAGTGCCACGCTAACGTTTAAAAGCACACAGTTGCAGCTAAGTCGAAAAAACGCGCTTATTAAAATAGATCATCCGAATGTTAGATCAGAATTGGTTGTAAATTCAAAACATTCGACTCTAAAATTATGCACGCATCTTGGAACAGACATTTTTGTGCCAGAGGCGATTTTTTCTGATGGATTCAGAAATGAAAACCCAACCGGTATTTTTAGAAACTCATTCTCAAAAATAATCAATGAGATCAGTGACGGATGTGACATTATTTCGATTTTTTCACATGTTGGTAAAGATTTGAAAATCACAGCTTTCGACGCTGCTTCAAGTATCTCAATAGAAGCAATAAAATACATTGATGGTCAAAATCTATGTTTTCGTTTCAAGTCTGGATTCTGTTTAATCGCAGGCCCATGTAACCCATATGGATTGACCCGACCTGCAAGGTCGGCTCAATCCAATGTTCAAGAAGCCCGGCCTATTGGCATGGAATTTTATATATGGGTAATGGTTCGATATCTGTCAGGGGTGAACCGGCA
>Ga0265294_10009182_pt1 | contig 11443 bp, 12 predicted proteins | sample MunlanPumphouse3_FD_192504 | JGI IMG/M metagenome (GOLD analysis project Ga0265294, IMG submission 192504) | Groundwater microbial communities from a municipal landfill in Southern Ontario, Canada - Pumphouse #3 | ecosystem: Environmental > Aquatic > Deep subsurface > Groundwater | place...
AAACAAGAATATATCGCTGGCTTAAATTCACTTTTAGCTAACAATAATATTTCTAAAGAAGAATACGATCAAAGAATAGAGAGTTTGGCAAAAAATAATTAAAACATATTTTTAAATTTAAAAAAGGGTTTTTAAAAACTCTTTTTTTGTATATAATAGACTTATGGATTTATTTGAAGGTTTAAACAAAGAACAAAAAGAAGCGGTTAAATACGATAAAGGGCCTCTTTTAATTGTAGCAGGGGCAGGCACAGGAAAGACTACAGTGCTGACAAGAAGAATTGCTTATCTTATTTCAAAAGGAATTAATCCTAATGAAATTTTAGCGTTAACTTTTACAGACAAAGCAGCTTCTGAGATGGAGGAAAGAGTGGAAAAACTTTTAGATTTTGGATATTATGATTTTTGGATATCTACTTTTCATTCTTTTTGTGATAGGGTTTTAAAAAATAGTGGACTTGAAGTTGGCATACCTACAAACTATAAATTATTGAACGAAACTGGTGCTTGGATTTTAATCAAAAGGAATTTTGATAAATTTTCATTTTTAAAAGAGTATAGACCTCTTGGAAATCCAACAAAGTTTATTCATGCTCTAATTCATCATTTTCAAACTTGTAAAAATGAAGGAATTTATCCAGAAGATTATTTAGACTATGCCTCTAAATTAGAAAAAGATTTAATAGAAGACGATAATTTAGAATGTGTTCAAATTAAGGAAGTTGCTAAAGCTTACGAGGCTTATCAAAAGTTACTTTTAGATAATAATTTTTTAGATTTTGGAGATTTAATAAATTATACGCTTAAACTTTTTGATAAAAGACCGAAAGTTCTTAATAAACATAGAGAACAATTTAAATATGTTATGGTTGATGAGTTCCAAGATACTAATTTTGTTCAATATGAACTTGTAAAAAAATTAGCGCAACCAAGGAATAATATTACAGTCGTCGGGGACGACGATCAAGGAATTTTTTCTTTTCAGGGCGCTTCTTTTAATAATGTTTTAAAATTTAAAAACGATTTTCCTAATTTAAAAAGCGTTATTCTTGTCGATAATTATCGCTCAACTCAAGATATCCTTGATTTAGCATATAATTTTATTCAATTAAATAATCCTAATAGGTTAGAGTATGAACTCTTTGAAAAAGGAGAGAACAACTTAAGTAAAAAATTAAAAAGTAATACTAAAGAGAATGGAGGAGTTAATTTATTATCTTTTGAAACTGCCGAAGATGAAGTTTTGGGAGTTATTGATAAAATATGGGAAATAAAAGAAATAGATAAAGAAGCTAAATTTTCTGATTTTTGTGTTTTAGTGAGAGCGAACAGTTCGGCTAATTATTTTATTAGAGGTTTTGAAAGAGCTTCTATCCCTTATTATTTTATGTCCTCAAAAGGACTTTACTCTCATCCTCTTATATTAGATATTATTGCTTACTTTAAGATTATTCTTAATTTTTATAACTCTCCATCTTTTTATAGAGTTTTAAGATCTCTTCCTGTTGATTTAAGTTCTGAGGAAGTGGCAAAGATTGGATGGTTCGCGGACGAAAAAACAATTTCTTTGTTTGAAGCCTTAAAAGATAAAAAACTTTTAGAAAGTTTAGGGAAAAAAGCTCAAGAAAAAATTAATAATTTGTTAGCTTCGCTAGAAGAGCATTTTAGATTTTCTAAAGAAAAAAATGTAAGTGAGATTTTTATAAGAATGATTAATGATCTTCATTATGCTGAAAAATTAAAAGAACCGACAGAAGAGAACTTAAAGAATTGGGAAATTATTTATCAGTTTTATCAAAAAACTAAAACTTTTGAAAATGCAAATCATGATGGAAAGTTAGATTCTTTTATGGAGCAATTAGAAATGGAATTAGAGTCTGGAGATGAAGGAGATTTGAGCACAGAAATAGACGAAGGTGATTCTGTAAAAATAATGACGGTTCATTCTGCTAAAGGGCTTGAATTTAAATATGTTTTTGTTATTAGTTTAGTCCATAGAAAATTTCCAAGCGATAAAAGGAGTGATCCAATAAAATTACCAAAAGGTTTGGTTAAAGAAGTTTTACTTGAAGGCGATTTCCATATTGAAGAAGAAAGGAGATTGTTTTATGTAGCTTTAACAAGAGCAAAAAGAGGATTATTTTTAACTTGGGCGAATGATTATGGTGGCAAGCAACTTAAAAAACCATCTCGTTTTCTAATTGAAAGTAAATTAATTGATGGAAAAGAAGCGGAGAAACAAAAAATAGTTAAAGGTTCTTTTTGTTTCACAAAACAATTTAATGGATTTAGAAAAGAATCTAACGAAACAATTTCTATCAAATACGATAAATTTCTTCCTTCTCATTTTTCTTTCTCTCAATTAGTTGCTTTTCAAAGCTGTCCACTTCAATACAAGTACAGTCATATTTTAAAAATTCAATCGAAAGGGAAGCCATCTTTTTCTTTTGGAAAAACTATTCATAACACTCTTTGTCGTTTTGTTTCTTTAGACGCTCAAGTTTTTGACTCAGAACAAAAACATCTGTTTAGGAAAGATGAGAAGGAAAGAAAAAAGGCTAACTTAAGTTTAGAAGATTTATTGAGAGTTTATGATGAAGAGTGGATTGATGCTTGGTTTGATAGCAAGGAACACAAAGAAGAATATAGAGAAAAAGGAAAAGGTATTTTGATTAATTTTTACAAAGAATTTATAGAGAGAGATTCAAGTATTCTTTCAATGCAAAACGAATTAGCTTTAGAAAAAGTATTTAGTCTTAATTTAAAAGGTTATAAATTCGTAGGAGCAATTGATAGAATTGATACTATAAACAATGAAGTTGAAATAATTGATTACAAAACAGGAAATGCTAAAAAAACATTAGCGACTTCTGATAAATTTCAATTAGAAATATATAATTTAGCAGCAAGAAAAGTTTTTAATTTAAAACCAGACAAGTTAACATATTATTATGTTGAAGACGGAAAGTATTTATCTTTTAAGCCAAAAGAAAATAGTGTTGAAAAAACAGAAGAAAAGATATTAAATATAATAGAGAAGATTAAAAGAAGTAATTTTAAACCTACTGCTGGTTGGCAGTGCGAATACTGTGACTACAAAAACATTTGTCCTCACAGAAAATTTTAAAAATATGAAAACAATTACAATTTTAGGAGATGGTGCTTGGGCGACGACAATAGCGTTACTTTTAAATAAAAATGGACATAAGGTTACTGTTTGGAGTACTTTTTCTGATTATTTAGATGAGCTTGATAAAAAAAGGGTAAATGATAAATATTTACCTTCGTTTTCTATCCCTAAAGAAATCATTTTTGAAAAAGATATTAATGAAGCTATTTTAAATTCAGAGATGATTATTGATGCCATTCCTTCAAAGTTTTATAGAAGTGTGCTTTCAAAAATTGATAAGAAAAATATTCAAGGTAAAATATTTGTGAATGTTTCAAAAGGAATAGAACAAGGAACATTAAAAAGAATGACCGAAGTCGCTAAAGAAGAATTCAAAAATATTCAAACTTGTGTTTTGTCTGGACCAACAATTGCTCATGAAGTAGCATTAGAAATGCCAGCAGTAGCTATATCAGCTTCTTCCAACTTAAATGTTGCCAAAAAAGTACAAGAATTATTCTTTAATGAAAAATTTAGAGTTTATACTAGCACTGATCCAGTTGGGGTTGAGCTTTGTGGGGCTCTTAAAAATATAATTGCTATTGTGGCTGGAATATCTGACGGTCTTGGTTTTGGCGCTAATTCTAAAGCAGCCATACTTTCAAGAGGAATTGTTGAGATAGCTAGATTAGGGCAAGCACTAGGTGCTAAGAAAAAAACTTTTTATGGTATTGCTGGATTAGGAGACTTAGCTACAACTTGTATTAGCCCAGAGAGTAGAAATAGGAGCTTGGGTGAGGAAATAGGAAAAGGAAAAAAACTTGAAGAGATTGTTTCTTCTACAAACAGTATCATTGAAGGAGCGACCACCACTGAAGCAGTCTACAATTTAAGTAAAAAATACAAGATAGAAATGCCGATTACAAACCAAGTTTATTTAATGTTATATAATAATAAAGATCCTAAGCAAGCTTTAACAGACTTAATGTTTAGGAGTAAAAAAGGAGAATAATATGCTTAAAAGAGATTTATTTATAGGTCTTGTCATCTTTATTCTTTTCGCTATAGGTCTTGTGCTTACAGTTGAAAATATTAATGAAAAACAAAACTCTTTAGAGGAAAAAATAGTTGATTAATTTTCTAGACAAAGGGAGTTAATTTTGATATATATTAAATATAATCATTAAATTTTTTTATATGGAAATTAAAATATTTGTAGAAATTCCTAAAGGAAGTCATCAGAAATATGAACTCAATGAGGAAACTAAAAAAATAGAGTTAAACAGAACAATTTACGGACCAGTTTCTTTTCCTTTTGAATATGGACACATTGAAGGAACTTTAGCAGAAGACGGAGATCCATTAGATGCTTTAATTTTAACTAACGAAGCTACTTTTCCAGGATGCACGGTTAATTCAAGAATAATTGGAATGCTTTCAATGGAAGATGAAGGGGGTATTGATAACAAGGTGATCGCAGTTCCTTCAAGTAAAATTAATCCAAGGTTTGCACATATAAATGATATTTCAGATTTAACTGATTTTGAAAAGAATTCTATTAAAGAGTTTTTTGAAATATATAAAAGAATGGAACCTAACAAATGGGTTAAAGTACAAGGCTTTGTAGGAAAAGAGGAGGCTGAGAAAGCAATAGAAAAATCTAAAAATAAAGAAGAATAATATGTATAAAATAGATAAAGAAAAATGTTTAGGTTGTGGCGGTTGTACTATCACTTGTCCAAAAGGAATTGACATGGGGGAAGATAGCCGTGCTAAAATTATCGATGAACAAGAGTTAATAAAGGCTGGCGGAGAAAATGTTTGTCCTTACGGAGCAATCGTACTTGACGATGAAGAATTTTTAGATGATGAAGAAGAATAATCTACTTAAGGTAAGAAATTTAGTTGTAGAGATAGAGGGGAAAAAGATTTTGAATAATCTTTGTTTTGATATTGAAAAAGGAGAAGTTATTGCTCTTTTAGGGCCTAATGGAAGTGGTAAAAGTACTCTAGCTAAGGTAATTGCTGGAGATTTAAGAATTAAATTGAAACAAGGAGAAGTTTTGTTTAATGAAGAAGAGGTCTCTAAGTTTTCTCCTGAAAAAAGAGTTTCTGCTGGAATTGTTTTGGCTTTCCAAAACCCTCCTTCAGTAGAAGGACTTAAGATGGTTGATTTTATAGAAGCAATTGAAAAAGAGAAAGGGTTTATTGATGATAAATTGATCGGAAGAGAGGTTAATAAAGGTTTTTCTGGGGGAGAAAAGAAGATCTCTGAACTAATGCAGTTAACTGCTTTGAATCCCAAATTAGTTATTTTAGATGAAATCGATTCTGGATTAGACTTTAAAAAAACAGAAGAAGTAGCGAAAATTATTAAAGAATATTTTATTGATAAAGGTGTAGCTATTTTAATCATTACTCACCATGGAGAAATTTTAGATTTATTAAAACCAACAAAAACAAACATTATTATTGATGGGATTATTGTTGGGAAAGATGAAGATTATAAAAACGTTTTAAAAACAATCAAGAAATATGATTACGAAAAGTGCCGAAAATGCACCAAATTTTTATCAGCTGAATAATGATATTAAGGGAATCAAAGTTCTCGATGGAGCAGAAATGATGCCAAGTAGTTTAGCTTGGAAAAAATTTAGTTTTACTCACGAACTATTTTTTAAAAAACCCAAGCAAGGATTTTTTCTTTGGGTTAAAAAATCGGTTTCGTTTCCTTTACATACACTCATAGAAATTGACTCTAAAAACATTTCTCAAGAAATGAGTAATCTTATCATTATTGAAAAAGATATTAATGTTAAATTAACCTCTTCTTGTTTGTCAAAAAAAGAAGTTAAGGGAAAACACCTTGCTTTAGCTAAAATTATTGTTAAAGATAACAGCACCTTAGATTATACTCAGAATAATTCTTGGAAAAAGGGGGATGTTTTTACCGCTCATTATGAGTTTTTCTTAAACAAAAATTCTAAATTAAAATCTAAGATAGTAAACCAAAGCGATGGGGCTAGTGTTGAAACAAGAGAAGATGTTTATTTGCTTCAAAAAAAAGCTAATGCAGATTTAAGAATAAAAATGATTGCCAGCAATGGTGGCGAGTTTTTCTCAGAAAGTTATATGCATGGGGAAGACGAGGTTAAGGGGCACTTAGAATGTTCAGGCTTGATTACTAATAAGGATTCTAAAATAGTTTCTATTCCAGGAATAATTTGTAATTCTAATAAGGCGGAATTAACCCACGAAGCTTCTATTGGAAAAATATCGGAAGAAAAATTAATGTATTTAAGAATGCGTGGACTCTCAGAGGAAAAAGCTACAGAATTAATAATTAAGAGTTTTTTAAATTCATGAAAAAGGTTTTTGTTGGAATTTCTGGTGGTGTTGATTCAACAATGGCAATAAAAATTTTAATTGAAAAAGGATATGCAGTAACGGGCGTTTTTATGCGTCTTTTTTCTTTTAGAGAGGAAGAAAAAAAAGCAAAAGAAATTGCTGATTTTTTTAAAATACCTTTTTTAGTTTTTGATTTTAGAAAAGAGTTCCAAGAAAAAATTATTAAAGAATTTATCGCTGATTTTAAAAAAGGAATTACTCCTAATCCTTGCGTTAATTGTAATCAAAAAATTAAGTTTGGTTTATTTTTGAAAGAAGCAAAAAAAAGAGGTGCTGATTTTATTGCGACGGGACATTACGCTCTTAAGAGAGGAGAGTTTATATATAAGGCAAAAGATTCTTCCAAAGATCAATCTTATTTTTTGTGTAATCTTTCTAAAGAACAAATTAAATTTTCTTTATTTCCTTTAGGAAACTATTTTAAAAAAGAGGTTAAAGAAACAATTAAAAAAGAAAAAATTATACCTCAGAAAGAATCTCAGGAAATTTGCTTTATTGAAGGCGAGCCAATGGCTTATTTAAAGAAATTTATTAAAGCAAAGAAAGGAAAAATTATCGACGATAAGGGTGTTTTGCTTGGCGAACATAACGGAGCTTTCTTTTATACCATAGGGCAGAGAAAAGGATTAGATTTACCTCAAGGACCTTTTTTTGTTTATAAAAAGGATTTTAAAAAGAATATTGTTTACGTAACTAAAGACAAAGAACTTCTCTTGAAGGAAGAAGTTAAGTTTAAGAAGGCTAATTTTTCTATTGAAACTGATTTTCCTTTCAAGGCAACGGCTAAAATTAGATACAGGGGAAAAGAGATGCCTTGTATTGTTTATAAAAACAAAGCTATCTTTTCTTTTAAGCAGAGTGCTATTGCTAGCGGTCAATCAATTGTGTTTTATCAAAAAAATAAATTAATAGGAGGGGGAATTATTTATGAATAAAAAATTAATTGGTATTTTTTGTTTTTTGTTTTTTTGCAATTTAATTGCTTTTCTTTTTATTTTCAACAAAGAAGACAACCTTAGGGTTACTTTTTTTAATATTGGACAAGGGGATTCTATTTTCATAGAAACAAATCAAGGACACCAAATACTTATTGATGGTGGTCCAGATAATTCAGTGTTAAATAGTTTAGAGAAAAGAATGAATCCTTTTGATAAAAATATAGACATGATTATCTTGACTCATGCCGATAAAGATCATTTAGCGGGAATTGTGAGCGTTCTTAAGATATATGAAGTAGATGTTTTCGTTTGGACAGGAGAAGAAAGTGATTCTGCTTTGTTTCAAGAACTTAAAGAATTGCTTACTAACAAAAAAGTGGTTACTGTTGATGTTCATGATAAAATAACTATCGGGGAAGTTATCTTTGAAATATATAACCCTATGATACCTAATTTGTCTGATTTAAATGACACCTCTATTGTTTTTAAATTAATACATGGCTCTTCTCAGTTTTTATTAACAGGAGATGTTTCTTCTAACTTAGAAGATGATTTAGTAAAAGAATTTGATTTAAAGAGTGATGTTTTAAAAATAGCCCATCATGGTTCTAAAAATTCAACGACTAATGAATTTATAGAAGAAGTTTCTCCTAGCTGTGCCGTTATCTCTGTTGGAAAAAATAGTTATGAACATCCAAGCGAAAGAGTTCTTAATCTTTTAGAAAAAGAAAAGATAAAAATATTTAGGACGGATATTGATGGAGAGATTACTTTTTTTTCAAATGGAGAAGAAATTTTTGTTGAGTATTGACGAATAATTAAAAACTTGTTAATATACCTTTGTTATTCAAAATATTAAATTTAAATTATGTTAGCTGTAATCAAAACAGGAGGTAAACAATACATTGTAAGCCCTGGTAAGAAAATCAAAATTGAAAAATTAGATATTGAAGAAGGAAAAGAAGTCACTTTTGAAGAAGTGTTGCTTATTAATGATGAAAAAAATACCGTTATAGGAGAACCTCTTATTTCTGGAGCGACTGTTACTGGTAAAGTATTGAGTCAAGCTAAGCACGAAAAGGTTATTATCTTCAAACATAAACCTAAAAAGAGATACAAGGTTAAGAGAGGACACAGACAACCATACACAGAAGTAGAAATATCTGAAATTAATTCAAAATAAAACACCCTTAGGGTGTTTTAAAATTGAATATTTATGTCGTTTTGATTACTTTCTCCTGGATCTCCGTAATCAATACCAGTTTTTTCTAAGTTTCTAAAACTTGATTTAGAGCTATCGAAGAATAGTTCTACTTTTCCAATAGGTCCATTTCTATGTTTAGCAATAAGAATTTCTGCAATTCCTTTTTTAGGAGTTTCTTTCCTATAAACTTCTTCCCTGTAGATGAAAAGAACAACATCAGCGTCTTGCTCAATCGATCCAGAGTCTCTTAAATCAGAAAGTTTAGGAATACTAGGAGTTCTTTGCTCGACGGCTCTAGAAAGCTGTGATAAGGCTAATACGGGCACATTTAATTCTCTAGCTAGCCCCTTGAGTTGTCTTGATATTTCGGTTATTTGTTGTACAGATCCAATATTTTTATTGCTTGGTTCTATTAGTTGTAAATAATCAATAACAATGAGCCCTAAACCATATTGTGACTTTAATCTTCTAGACATTGCTTTCATTTGAAGAACCGTCATTGCTGAAGTGTCATTGATGAAGATTTGAGCGTCTGATAAAGTTCCTAAAGCTTGTTGTATTTTAATGAAATCATTGTTTTCTCCAGAAGAAGATAAAGTTCCTTGTCTAATTTTCCAAGCATCCACATTGGCTTCGGAGCTAATCATTCTATCAACTAATTGATCGTTAGACATTTCTAAAGAAAAGAAGCCAATTGGTTTGTTTTCTCTTAAAGCAACATTTTTAGCAATATCTAAAGCTAAACTTGATTTTCCCATTGAAGGTCTTGCTGCAAGAATTATTAAATCTGAATTTTGAAGACCAGATAAATAATTATCTAATTCGTAAAAACCAGTTGTTACTCCTCTTAAGCGCCCTTCTTTATTAGAGATTTTTTCCATTCTTTCAAAAGCTTCCTTTAAGCAAGGCTTAATAGAAGTAAAAGATTGCGTCATACTCTTTTGAGTTATTTCAAAAATTCTTCTTTCAGCATTATCTAAAAGCTCTTCTGACTCTTTTTCTTCCTCGAATCCAGACAAAGAAATGTCTTGTCCAACAGAAATCAAATCTCTTAAAATTCTTTTCTTTTGAACAATCTTACCGTAAGTTATAACGTGACTTGCAGTAGGAACGGAATTGATAAGATCCGTTAAATATGAAACGCCACCAATTTGCTCCATAAGATTTCTTTCTTTTAATTTTGAAGAAACGGAAATGATATCTATTGGTTCTCCGTTTGAAAAAAGTTCTTCTAGTATTTTGTATATATTCTCGTGTTTTTTAAAGTAAAAATCTTCAGGTCTTAAAAAATCAGCCACTTTAATAATAGCTTCTTTATCAAGCATAAGAGAGCCGATTACACTCATTTCTGCCTCTTTATCATGAGGAGGAACTTTGTTGTTTGCAAATTCATTTGTCATCAGATATAATATAACACATAATCGTAAAATTTCAATAAAGCATGAAAGTAGGTTTTATTTGTTTCCATTCTTTTGTGAAGCCAGGAGGTGTTAAAAATCACATTTTAGGGTTATCAAAAGAATTTGAAAAAAGGGGAATAGAGACTAAAATTATAGTCCCAAGAAGAAAATTTAGAGAAAACTACGGTAAAAATGTTATTATCATGGGGACATCTTTTCCTTTTAATATTGGGGGAACTCAGGGAGATTTTTGTATGAATTTTAATCCTTTTTCTATAAGAAAAATATTAAAAAAAGAAAAATTTGATATTTTGCATTTTCATAATTTTATTGTTCCTTCTGCTTGGCAAATTTTAGAAGTTCAAAAAACAATAAAAAATGATACTTGTAACATTTTAACTTTTCACGCTAACTTAGATGGAATTCCAGTTTTAAAAAGTTTACCTTATTTTTCTAAAATATTTGTAAAAAGATTGAATGAAAGAGTTGATGGAATTATTGGAGTAGCTAATTTAACTTTAAAGCTTTTTAGAAATTACAAAAAACCAAGAAGAGTAATTGCTAACGGAATAAGCTTAGAAGAGTTTAATCCAGAGATTAAAGGAATGCAAAGATTTAATGATGGTAAAATCAACCTTCTTTTTGTGGGAAGAATAGAAGAAAGAAAGGGTTTAATTTACCTTTTAGAAGCTTACAAAATTCTTGAAGAAAAATATGACAATTTAAGATTGATTGTTGTTGGAGATGGACCCCTTAAAAAAGATTGTGAACATTTTTGCAGATGCGCTGATCTTAAAAATGTTGTTTTTGAAGGTCAAAGACAAGGAGTTTCAATGGCAAAATATTTTAATAGTTGTGATATCTTTTGTAGTCCCGCTATTTTTGGAGAAAGTTTTGGAATTGTTTTACTTGAAGCGATGGCTTGCAAAAAACCAGTTTGTGGTTTTTCTAATTTAGGATACAAAGAGCTTTTGGCGGGAACGAAGGGGGCTGAGTTTTTAGCAGAACCAAGAGATTCTGTAGCGTTAGCTTTAATACTTCAAAGATTAATTTCAGATGAAAAATTAAGAAAAGATATGGGGGAATGGGGGCTTGAAACAGCTAAAAAATATTCTTGGGAAAGAATAGCAGACGAAGTTCTTGATTTTTATAAAGAATGTCAAAAAAAGAAGAATTGACTTTTTTTAAAATTAAAGTTAATTTTAAAGTAGAGGTGACTATCAAATGAAAGAAATCGCAAAAGAACTTATTTTCCCAAATCTTGAAAACGAGTTTTATCTGCTTGATGGTAATGCAAAAATACCAGTTATTGATCATTATCCTAGCATAAGTAAACCTTTCAAAGACGGAAAACTAATTATCTATTACGATGATTTTGATTTAG
>Ga0265294_10009183_pt1 | contig 11442 bp, 17 predicted proteins | sample MunlanPumphouse3_FD_192504 | JGI IMG/M metagenome (GOLD analysis project Ga0265294, IMG submission 192504) | Groundwater microbial communities from a municipal landfill in Southern Ontario, Canada - Pumphouse #3 | ecosystem: Environmental > Aquatic > Deep subsurface > Groundwater | place...
GCATGAAAAACTTTTTTTCCGGTCATGGCCTCACCTCAAAAGACGATCCGGAGAGATTATCCCCCTCCCCCCCGTGTTGGCCGGGTCAACTCATCATAGACCTGAATCCCGGTCCGGTCGTAGCCGACATAGACAGTCTTCCCGGTCGTTGTTTCGAACTCCCAGAACGGATGAAACTTCGACCAGCTCTGAACGCACGCTTTCCAGACCACGCGTGGGTGTTCGGGGATGACACCCTGATACTCTTTTTCATCCAGGGCTTTCAGGGCCTCTTCCCGGGTTGGAAGGAACCGGAATGAACCGGAATAATCAGAAGGCAGCCCTACACATCCGCCGAAATCGGCGACGGTGCCGTTGTTCTTGATGGAGACTGAAGCGATCACCCAGGTCGTACCGTCTTTTTCAAAAGGTATCAGGTAGTAATCGCGCCACCCATTCAGTGAATGAACATAGATCATCTCTCCGGCCTTGCAGCCTTCAAGCTCTTTCTGGAAACAACCCCACCTTTTCATCTGGTCCCATGCAAATCCGGGGATGTCCGTGTCTTCAGTGAGAGGGATGTCGTCCTCAGAATCGTCCATCACCATCTTTTTCACGGGAGAAATGTCAGGACTCCTGTTCTCTGTTTCATTGGCAGTTTCATTGGCATAACTCGGGGTCCGGTGCGGGTCCGGTGTGAGAGCCGCATCGACGACCGCGGGAATCTCTTCGGAGGGGATGGTCTCGAACGAAACTATGGGTTCCCCTTCGGCCTGAGGGGGTGGGAGGAGAAACAGCGCCGCTGCTCCCGCCACACACAGGACAATGACCGCTGCCAGAAGCACCCGGAAACAGTGTGTGCTGGTCATACTGCCTCTTCGATCCCCGCCTATCATTAAACCAAGGAAAGCGTTCGATTTCGTTCGAACGGATTCAAAACATATATATATCCTGGAATTACGAAGTGCCTTTATCTGTCATGCGGTGCTCTCGCCGCCGCACATATGCATATGCCATGAGGACGCTACCGGCCAGCGTCAGTGCAATCCCCAAAAAAAGCAGGCTCCAGAGTGGTGTCTCCTGCAAGGGAGGGCCGCCGCCACCCATGACGGGAATTTCGGTGGGCTCTCCGGTCAACAACGCCGCCAGAAATTTCGCGAGGGCACCGATCCCTCCGACGAGCATCGCCAGTGCGGTAGCGAGGATGATCCTGATCCTCAGGCCTTTACGGGGATCGAGCAGCGCCCGCCCCCCCGGTGTGAGGGCGTAGTAGATCCAGGCGTGTCCGTCATCCTCGGCAGCGACAACACCGGCGTCGACGAGAATGTGCAGGTGGTGGTGGACCGTGGACTTTGCCAGGTCGAGGTCGTCGGCCAGTTCGGCAAGCGTCATCCGGCGTACATTCAGGTCTTTCAGCATCCTGAGCCTGGTATCGGATGCGAGAGCCGTGAACGTATCCTTTGTCAGGACGACATCGACCGTGTCCATCAAATCCTTTATGAGGGTCTTATCATAAATCCGTTCCGCTTTCCGACCGTCTCCTGCGCAGGCACTCTGATCTCCGTCCACGGTCGACACCGTCCCTGCCGATCGAACTGCCGCTACATGAGCCGCACAACGCTTGCGTTTACCGGTATCCGGCCGGTCGTGTCGGCCGGCACGGTGATTCCGGCCGTCGTGGCGTACTGCCCGCGTGCCATCCCGTGCGAGATGCCGCCGCCGGTCGTCAGTTCCAGGTCGAAGGTAATGGGTCGCGCCCTGACGTGCACCAGCCCTTCGTCGATGTACACCACCGTCGTATAGCCAGATGCCCCTTCTTCCAGGACCGGGGAGAGGCGTTCTGCTCCTGAATGCTCTTCGCCCTGCGACTCCCACCGGTCGAAGCGGGCATCGATATCGGTGAGATTGTCGCGTCTGCTCTGGAACGCGAGCATTCTCCCGTCTTTTGTCTCCACGATCGTTGTGTTCCACTCCCCGAAGGTCCGGTCCACCAGAGACGATTCGGGGATGAGCAGGGTATCGCCGTCTATCGGAAGCGGGACGAGGATCGTCGTGATCAGGCCGCCCCGATAGTATTCGAGGCCGGTCACCGAGACAGTGTAGGAGATCGTGCCAGGATAGGATTCTGGCCAGGCGACCAAGAGACCGATACCCAGCAGCACCGCACCGCAGAGAATGATACCAACGATAAACGAGGCGGCGATGCGCGGTGCGGACCGTCCCTGCCGGAACGCAAGAACGGCGAGGACGATCGCAGCGATCACACCGCCCCATAGGACGAGATCGGCGGCGAGGGAGAGAGCGCTCATCCGCAGAAGCCAGTACAGCAGGTACGCGAGCGGGAGAACGACGGCCACTGGCCAGGCTGGAATTGTTCGGGTTTTTGTCTTCATGATTTCTGTCTCTCCTGTGCATCGAGCCGCGCCTCAATGCCGGTGAACGCCGCTCCCCCGATCTTCGATACGTTCTTGTCTTCCATTTTTACCGGCACCTTTTGTGTTCTATGAACGCTGGCGGGCTGGCCGTTTGGAGGTTTATGGTTTTGAAACGTCATCTCTTCTCATCCCTCCTTCAGTTTTCCGACTGCGATTGCCGCCGCAAGGATGATGCCGAAGACCGGTGCCGCGAAGAGTATTGTCTCCAGGTAGAGAGCGATCGCGTTCATAATCAGGAATCCTGCGTCCGACGAGGACAGGGATGTGAGCACCTGGAACAGGGGCGACCCTGCACCTCCGTTTGAGATCGATGCGATTCCGTAGATCATGCGTCCAGAGCCTGTGACGATGGCGCCGATGAGGAGCGTTTTGTATCGATGCCGTTCGGGAACATATCTCTCGACAAACATGAACGGCGTCAGGACGCCCATCGCCATGACGCTGAAATCGACCAGGAGGGATAAGGAACCTGCAACCGGTGCCAGAACGGGGAGGAAGAGCCCTAGTGCAATCGGGAGTAGTCTGCCCGCCGCCGGCAGGATTTTTGTTGCCGCATAATAGGTCAGGAGGGCGAGACCTCCGATGCAGATGGCCGGCAGGAGAATGAAATACCACGCCGCGACGGCGATGATCCATGAAACCATGATTTTATTGCCTTTTTTTATGATTGAATTGATCTTCAGTCCTGATAGATGCCCACGATCCTGTAATACCGCCCCCAATATTCGAAATATTTCCTCATACTGGTGATATTGTCGACAAAGTATCGGCCGACGGTTGCCTGCGTGATTTTCTCGGGGTAATCGATCTCGCCCACCCGGCGCAGATCCCCTTCTTTATAGGACGATCCCGATTGGACAGACTCATTTTTCAGCAGCACTTCTTCCAGCACGGGATAATCCCGAATGTTTTGATCGTTGAGATGGACGATCGCACCTTCACCGGCCTTTTCTTCGGTGATCTCGAAGACCAGGATCCGATCCGGCGGCACGGTCAGGGACATGAAATAGGGAAAGCAGACGATGCTGATCAACGGGAGAATCACCAGTACGACGATCAAGATGGTGAGGGTTTTGTGTCGGCGTATCATTTGGGAGAGCGGTGCTCCTATCATGTCCCCTCCCTTAAAAGTGCGGTATCTCCCGCGGCCCTCCGGCCTCCCGAGGTCCGGCATGAATTTTCCGTTGTTTTCATGTTTCTCCAGAACGCGGTTCTGTTCATCAGGAGAAGACCTTCGAGAAATTCAGCCTGCTCTCATAGATGGTCGACGTGAGCAGAAAGCTGCCCTCTCCCGGTTCAAGGGGGGAGCAGCAGACGCTCAGTGTTCCTGAATATACTTGCGTGGACTCCCTGGTGGTGCTGTGCGGCACACCCGCCGTGTCCCAGACCGTCAGGGTGAAGACGGCCCTCTTTGCATTGCCGAGTTCATTTTCTCCGTCCTGCTCCCATGTGGCGGTATAGGTGCTGCTTCCTCTCGTTCCCGTCTCGATGGAAGAAACCGTGTTCGAAGACACTGTGTATCTCCTGAAATCGGCAGAGGCCCTGCCGAGAGAGTAGGTGCCATGAGAGTTGTTGTCCAGAAAGATGACTCTGCCTCCTGAATCGGTAGTACTCACGATAACGTCCTCCCGGGCACACGAGACCACGTACGCCAGGGAAATGATAAGGACGAGAATCAGGACAATGCCACACAACATTATTTTCCTATTCACACAAGATCACTCCTCTCTTGGAAAAAAAGTGCATCCTCAGGGGATGCACTGTCGTTCAGACATAGTCAAGATCGCCGTAGTCGGTATCCGTTGCTTTTGTCGTATCGAACCAGTCGTGCGTTTCGCACCACAGTTCGTACTGCGCGTCGCCACTCCCCTGTGAATTGAAACTCACGCTGATTGTACCGCTGGTCGCCCGGTCTACTCGTTTTTCGGTTGTGTGTGCTGCGCCGTTTGCGTCGTAGACTTTCAGACGGTAGATTGCTCCCTGTCCGTCGTTGTCTATGTCATTAACATTCCGGTATGCCGCTGTGAATGTGTTCTGTCCGGCCGGAACGGTAACGGACCCCACAGCCGACGCACTTGCAGTATCGCCGGTGCCATCCGTATACATGCCGCCCAGATTTGGTGTGGACAGAATCCCCATCTCGCCTGTGTCTTCGGACACGGCACTCGCCAGACCGATGACGCTCACAAGCAGCAATGCCGCCAGCGCAAAACCGATACTGCGTCTTGTTTTCATGTTCAACATCTCTTTTCTTTGTTTCTCGGAGGCAAGCGGACCGCAACAGATATCCTTGATGACACCCAACAACCCGATCGCCTCCGGGCACACGGGCGGTCGGGCCATGCATGCAGAATGAACCTGCCCGGCCTCCCGCGGGACACTCTCATAGAGCGTCCGCAATCAGAGATCTAACGTTATATAATAAACGAATTCTGACGGGATCGTTGATCTGTTCGGCATCCAGGGGGATTCCGGGATGGTTATGCCCTGCTGTATTGATCACGTCCACGTCTCTGGCGTTCACCCTCCTCCTTTTGTTTTCAAAACGACCGTATCGTACACCCTGATCCGATCCTCGTACCGGTCGTACCCGACGTACGCCGTTTCTCCGGTTTCTTTCCTGAACTCCCAGAAGTACGGCCCGATCGGCTGCTCGGCGTTCAGTTCCACCCACCGTAGCGACCAGTTTCCTTCGCGGTACCCCGCCTTGTTGAAGACCTCCTTTGCATCGGCAAGGGATGGCTGCCGCCACGCCGTCAGGTCAGCAATACCTTCTGTCCAGGATACGCCGCCCGGAGTGCCATCGTTATGCAGCGATAATCTGGCGATCGCAACGGCGCTGCCGTTTCGCGTGAGCGGAACAAGGTACTATCGCGGGGCGTTGTCGGTCGGGGACCAGACGATCGCCACGTTCCCGGCGACGGCACCGGAAAGGTCGGGAGTCTGGTCCGGGGGGGGGGTGTGCGGATCGGGCGGCGTGAGTGCCGCATTAACGATCTCGGGCACCTCGTCCGGGGAGATGGTCTCAAAAGAGACCTCAGGCTCCCCTTCGGCCTGAGATGACAGGAGCAGAAACAACGCCGCACACAGCACGAGGGCCATGGCCAGGAGTGTCGGGAGATGTTTTTTTCAGTTCATACTGTCCTCCCCGTTCACCCCATGACCGTCTTTTCCGTCAGTTCGTCGTAGACATGTATCGTGTCATCGAACGGGTAATATCCGACATAAATCTGATCTCCGTCGGCCTGCTCGAACTCCCATACGGGATGGACCAGAGACTGGGTTTGCTCGCAGGGCTTCCAGACAAGCCGGGCACTCAGGCTCCCATCGTACCCATTCTCTGAGAGCACCTTTCTTGCTTCCTCCATTGTCGGCCGCACGACCTCCTGCGTCTTTACTGAAGGGACGTACGCGCTGCTGAAGTCCGCGACATCGCCCTTGATGGAGACCTGCGCGATGAGGGTGATATATCCATCTTTTTCATAGGGGATCAGGTAGTAGTCATACCTTTTCTCGTCCAGTGAGTGCACGAAGACCGCGTCGCCCGGAACCGTCCCTGCCAGTTCCTCCTGGAAAATCTGGCTCCTGTTCATCTCGTCCCGGGCGAAGGCGGCAAGGTCGGTGTCCCCGTTCAGGGGAATGTTGTGCTCTTCGTACGCCGTCGGCGTCGTGCTTGTGGCCGGAGGCTCTGTTGCCAGGGTGCCGGCAGGGGTTGATTCGGGGTTTGCCGCGCTGAGGCCTGCCAGGCACCCATATGAGATCGCAACGATCGCCAGCAGGAAAGCCAGAACGACGGCGCCGGCGATCACCCGGTTAGTCATGGTTGGCGTTCCCTCCCGGAGACCCGCGTTGGCCAACAAAAAAGGGACGTTTTCTTTTGGAGAAAGGGTGAAAGGTGGCGGTTAATCCATGTGCCCATTTTGATAACCCCATGACCGTCTTTTCTGTCAGTTCGTCGTAGACGTGTATCAAGACACAATGCAGAGGGCGAACCAGACATACTCCTCTCGCGATATTTTCGTCTCCCTTGCCGGCGAGTGAGGGATAGAAGAACCAGATGGCGAAGAAGAGGACCGTCGCGGGGGGGATCAGGTAGAGCAGATCATAATAGTTCATGGAGCCCTCTTTTGATGTGGGGAATGGATCTGACCAGTTCTCCCGTCTGCTATGTTCTGGGAGCACCCTTCTTCGGGTAAAGGGAAAAAATCTTGTGTTTTTCACAACGCCACCTGACTTTTTGCTTCGGGGCGATCCGCACGAGATGCGTTCACGGCCGTGCTCACATTCAGGCCGATTCTGATGCTGGGCTCTGTCCATAGCCATTGCTGGAACTCTGTGGAAACCCCCGGCTCTGTCTCAAGACGCTGATAGGGCACCGGAATATATACCATCATCAGTTCGTGAACCCCCTCTTCGGAGGGCACGACGATACTTCCGGGCACTGATATCTTCTCCCCAACAGACAGGTTTCCAAACCAGACCTTTTCCAGCGTACCGGCTTGGAGAGGGACCTGGACATAATCTACGAGAGTTATGACGGCAAAAGAGACCGGATATCTCGTGTCTGCCGCAAGGTTGATCCAGTAGTGCAGGACATCTCCCGCTTCGGCACCCTCGGTAAACCATCCTTTTGTAGAGCAGGGCTCCTCTGTGAGAAGGATGCCGTCGTTTATGGGGTAGTCCGGGTCACAGAGGCGTGCGGAAAGGGACGAAAAATTCGTGTACCGGACCACGGGAAACGTTTCATTCTCAACAAAAAGGTTCAGTCTTTTGCTGCCGAGATAGGAAAAATCGGTCGACTGTCGAAATGATGTATCCAGCGAATGCTGATCGGTTTTCAGCAGGGCAAAGATCTCGAAGTCGTGGATCCCTTTTCCAGGCGGATCCAGAGAATACTGAACGAACCGTTCCTCGTAGGGACGAAGCACGACCCGGTGGAGGATCCCTCTTTCATCGCTGTCGCAGGAGAACGGCGTCTGGTTATAATCCATCAGGCAGAATATGAGATAGGAGTTGTTCTCGGTCATTTGATTGCTGATGAAGAGATAACCGTTCACCGATTCGTTTTCTGCGCATGTCTGAGAAAAATGCAGGGAGTGCTCCGGCGTGTGAATGGGGGCGTCATAGAGGCCCAGCCCGAAACTTTCTTCTACAGATTCCGGGTCATATGAGACGGATTCTGTTGTCGGTCTGCCCGAACCATCCACCGATCCGGTCATCGTGATCAGGTCGGAAGAATTCTCAATCCCATGACAGCAGAATACGATGATGGCCGCTGTGATGATAAAAAGGACGAGGCATAAAAAATAGGATTTTTTCATCTGGCATCACTCGTGAGATTAATCACGTGAGGTCCTCTTCATCTGTTGTCCGAGGGTACCAGTAGTCATTATTTGATGAATATTCAAATGTGTGATCACTCTGAGCTTTCCAGTAAGCCGATAGGAAAATTTCAGAACTCTGGTAGTTGACTGAAGCATCCGCCGAATTGTATTCCATGTCGGTCTGATCAAACTGAGAATTATCATCCTTCCAGACTCTACCTCTCACGCCGATTACGGGGATGTCATAGGCGTTGTCTGTCCCGCTGATTCTGGACTTGGAGTAATGTTTTGATTTGACCGGGCCAAGCCACTCTTTCCAGATGTCTGTACCTGCTTTCCAGTCATATACTGTGTTTTCTGTGTTACTAATCCCGAAGATAGAAATGACGGGGCATGTGACTGAAGTATGTGTTACCTCCATGCCTCCAACGCCAATGTCCTGTCCTTCAGCAACCTGCTGATCATCAGATTGCTGTGCACTTACAGCCGTTACACATGTGACACTCACGAGCAGGAATGCCATACACACGGTGATGAACCGTATTGTGTTTTTCATGTCTTTTTCTCCTTTTAGTCCTCCCGAGGGCCACCGGATCGCAACGGCTATCTCTGATAAACAGCCAACAACCCGATGCCTCCGGGCACACGGGCGGTCGGGCCATGCATGCAGAATGAACCTGCCCGGCCTTCCCGCGGGACACCCTCATGGAGCGTCCGCAATCAGAGATCTAACGTTTTATAATAAACGAATTCTGACGGGATCGTTGATCTGTCCGGCATCCCGGGGGATTCCGGGATGGTTATACCCTGCTGTATCGTTCGCATCTACGTCTCTGGTGTTCCCCCTCCTCCTTTTGTTTTCAAAACGACCGTCTTGTACGCCCTGATCCGATCCTCGTACCGGTCGTGCCCGACGTACGCCGTTTTCCCGCTTTCCTCCCGAAACTCCCAGAAGTACGGCCCGATCGGCTGCTCTGCGTTCAGTTCCACCCACCGTGCCGACCAGTTTCCTTCGCGGTACCCCGCCTTGTTGAAGGCCTCCTTCGCATCGGCAAGGGGCGGACGCCGCCACGCCGTCAGGTCGGCAATACCTTCCGTCCAGGATACGCTGCCCGGAGTGTCATCGTTCTGCAGAGACACTCTAGCGATCGCAACGGCACTGCCGTTTCGCGTGAGCGGAACAAGGTAATATCGCGTACTATCGCGGGGCGTCTCTACCCGGACTATATATCAGGATCTCCGCAACCAGATAGACAATTATCACTCCCAAGAATACTTCCAGGTACAGCCCGATCAGCAACCCGAATGAGAAAAAAGCCTCATATCCCGTCTCCCCGGCGGTTCCGATCACTTTTGCAAGAGTATCGAGCAATATGCCAAGAATTGGCAGTCTGTCGGCAAAAAGCAGTGGAGGGCCGCCTGGCCATGATTCTGGATTCACGAGCAGGGCAAAAAGAAACGGAAGCTGAATCAACGACCCGACTGCGATACACAGTTTCTTTTTACCCGCTACACGGGTCCTGAACAGAAAAGATGCCGTTGTCACAGCAGATGCCGAGACTGTGGCAATCGACAGTAGTATTGTTCCTGTTGTGAGCAGATCAGGGTGGGATCCCGAGCGTACCATACCGATTGTACCGAAGACCATCGAAATGATGCCTATTCCAAGCAAGGTTGCCAGACGTTGCTTTTCTTTTTCGAGAACCCCGATCAGTCTCATAAGAACGTGGGGCCAGACGAGGACGAACGCGATAGCCAGCAGAAATATCAGTGGTGCAAAGGTATCTATCATATCGTTGGGAAACATGTCTGAGAATATCTGCATTCCAATTTTTTGTTCCATATGTTCTACCTCCATTTTTGCCCGGAGGCAGAAGAGGCACAAGTTAAGTAGAGAACACGCGTATCTTCCTTTGCCTCCGGGCAGACGCGAGGGGCCGGGACACGACGCCAATCGAAATCCCCGGCCTCCCGCGGGACACTCTCATAGAGCGTCCGCATGCAGAGATCTAACGTTTTATAATAAACGAATTCTGACGGGATCGTTGATCTATCCGTTCCTCCGCCGGGTTATGCGAATACGAAAAAATATTCCCCATTGCTATCCTGTCCGACAGATCGACGATCCCGTCAGAAATGCTATCACGACTTCAGTAGCATTCCCGTAGCATGAAGATCTCCAGGATAGTCTGGATGACCCTGATCGTTGCGGCGGTCCTGACACCGCTCGGTGCGGCACAGCGTATGGTCGCCGGATCGGACGGCTACGTCATTACCCCGGCAGCAGATGAGAGCAGGGAACTGTTAAACCTCCTGAGAAACGATGCCACCATCCATCAGAGAGAGAGCGATCGCTACTCGCACGCCGTCCAGCCCGGCACATCGCAGATGACCGTCGATCTGAACTGGGGGAATGCCGCCAGTTCGCTCTCCCTGACGATCGCCGCTCCTTCAACCGTTGTTGGAACGTTCCATGATGCCGACGACGGCGCCACCGATGGCCGGATCCACATCACCATCAGCAGGAGCCCCTGCATCGAAGCCGGGACCTGGAGTTTTCTCGTCTATGGAGAGCAAGTGTCCGGAGAGGAGGATTATACGATCGGCTGGATATAAATCGATGATTTTATCGCATCTCATACCCTTAGGAATCTTATGGATGCGCGACCATTTTTTTTCATTCTCCTCATCTCAGGTATCCTGACCGGATCTCCGGTCGACGCCCTCGGCGGCTACACCGTCTCCCCCGCTACAGACATCCCGGGCCAGGAGTATCATGACTTCGAGGAGATCTCTTTCTTCGAAGAGTCGCCCAGGATGATGCTCATAGAATTGGCCCTTTTCTTTTCGCCCGCCCTTGTCGTTCCGGCAGAGATCTTCTACTCGCTCTTTTTCATCTCATCTCTCGGTTTTCGCCGGGTCACCCGGCAGACCATCCTCGACCACGAGCAGAGGCGCGTGATCTACGAGACGGTCGGCAATAGCCCGGGCATCAGTCTTCGTTCCCTCCGGGAGAAAATAGGCATGGCCGATGGAACGGCGCGTTACCATCTCGACCTGCTGGTGCGTCACGGTCTGATCGCATCTCATTGCCGGTACGGCTTCACACGTTATTATGTCAACAACGGGGCGTACGGCCGTCCCGAGCACGTTCTTCTCACGCATCTTCATAATGAAAACGACCGTCGTATCATCGACCTGCTTTCCGGGTCCGACGGGAAATCGCACCGGGACCTGATGGCGGCGACCGGGACCACGAGTTCCAGCATCTCCTGGCACATGAAGAGGCTCGTCGCCGACGGGATCGTACGGTCCAGCAGAAACGGAAAGATAAATTCGTACCAACTTACCCACGAAGCCGCAAACACTCTTGAGATCCTGAACGCAGGCGGCATGCCTGAAACAGAGCCCTGCGGTGCCGGATCCACGGCAGGATCAGGCTGACGCCGTACACAGGTTTGCGATCATCGCAAATACCATCAGGGACAACTCTTCCGGCCGCATCGAGAGGATCTCCTCGGGAAGCCCGGCGATCGCCCGCTCCACGTTCTCCGCCCCGAGAGCGCCCCGCCCCCCGCGCAGCCCGTTTCGCACCGTCTTTCGCCGGTGGGAGAAGAGTTCCCTGACCACCGCCGCATACACCTCGCGGTCCGCAATATAGTGGGGAGGTTCGTGCGGGGTGAGGCGGACCACCGTCGAGGCGA
>Ga0265294_10009186_pt1 | contig 11439 bp, 16 predicted proteins | sample MunlanPumphouse3_FD_192504 | JGI IMG/M metagenome (GOLD analysis project Ga0265294, IMG submission 192504) | Groundwater microbial communities from a municipal landfill in Southern Ontario, Canada - Pumphouse #3 | ecosystem: Environmental > Aquatic > Deep subsurface > Groundwater | place...
CTATTGCTTGTTCTTCATTTTCATAAACTAATTCTGTCTGTACTTCTGTAACATATCCATAATTATCAATTATCTTAATAGCCCAAAAAGAATATTCTTCCCTTTGTTGTTCTTCTTTTATCATTCTAATTTGTTCTTTATTACCAAATTCTAATTTGCCTTTAATATTAATCATTATCTTCTCCTTTTATTACCAAACATATTTTTTTAATTTATCTACTAATAACTAAAATAAAAACCCATATCAATGTTATGGCAAAACAAATACAGCCAACTATTAAAAATATCGATTGGATTTTTAATTGCCTTTGTATTCCCCTTTCGAACTCTTCAAGGTATTCCACATACTCTTCATCTGATTGTTTATATCCCTGCACCAATGGCTCTGGTATCATATCAAACTCCTATATAATTTATCTGTTTTGGCAAATTAAATCCTTTTGTTATCCACACAGAGTGGAATGGGCTACCTCCAACTTTTTTCCCAGCCATCATCTTTGGAGTTATGTAATTAATTCTTTTCTTTGGAATAATAATTTTAATATCCAAATCTTTAAATAATTCATAAGCTTCTACCCCCCCCCAAATGCTCCAATCTGCAAAGTATTGCAAAAGGTTTCTCTAATTCTATTGCTCTTCTGAAAAATTTTTTATTACCATTAAATGGGGGATTCGTAATAAAAATATCCCATTCTTCTTTTGGCTTTTCTTTTTTCAGATTTTTAATTTCTATCATATCTAACCTTTAAGCGATTGTATAAAATCAGTAGGCAATAACGATAAATTTCCTATGATTTTTCTGACAATTTCTTCTTTTGTATCTTTTTTACCATAATAAATATGGTATCTGCCACATAACATCTTTAGTTGGGTTTCCGACAATTCTGACATCTTGCAAATTAAGTCCATGATGTTCTCCTTAGAAGATTTCTTTTATAATAGCAACTAAATGAGATTTTATTCTAGCCCATTTAGTTGAGCATATTTCTTCATTGCCTTTTATGATTTCTTTGTTTATTGGCATTTTTTTACCTTTTAGGATATTACAAGTTCTACATAATGTTTGATAATTGCCAATTATAGATAATATCGCTTTATCCCCTTTATAACTTTTAGGGATTTTATGATCAACAGTAAATACTTTCCTTGTTTGTTTGTCTATTGTAAAATAAACATAGAAAGATTTATTGTTTATTCCGTTAACCAATTTGAAATATCTGTCTGCTTTAGCACCACAATGTTGGCAAACGAAATTATCCCTTTTTAATACTTTATACCTTTTCCATACATTAGGAGAAACATCTTCTTTATTAATTATTAAATTGTTTGTAAATCCCTCTTCAATGAACTTATCTTCAGGGATATCTTCTTTATGATTTTTTTTAAATTTATAGTTTGTCCCGCAAATTTCCGCTTCAAAGTTTGAATAGTTTTTCATTTTTAGTCCTTTACTTCTTAAAGTGCCTATATTATATCAAATTACAATGTATTTGTCAAGACATAACAAAAGACCTGCAATTAATACACAGGTCTTTTATTTATTATTATTTGTTTTTATATTTACGAAAGTTTAGTAAGTCTTTCAACTGCTCTTTTCTTTAACATTGAATTTTCTTCGGCAGAATCTGATATTTCTTTTAATAACTGTTTATCAGTCGTTTTAGATATAAAAGACATTCTCGATTGGTGTGTCATAGCAAAATAATCAGTTAAAGATATTCCTTTATCAACTTCTTTGTTATCTGTTTTGTTGTCTTCTGTATCATATTCTTTTTTGAAATTTTCGATTTCTTTTTCAGAAGGAATCGATTCTTTTTTAGCTTCCACAGGAGTGTCAAGTTCTGAGACTTTGTTTTCTTCTTGTTTTATTTCAGATTGCATTATTTTTGTAATAAGTGATTGCTTCTTCTTTGCTTCTAACATCTTTTCTAATTCTTCTATTGACATATTGGATAAATCTTTTTCGTTTCGGCTGTTAAATTCTGGTAAATTAGTCTGTGAAGCTTCAATTTCTACTGGTCTTACTGCTCCTTCTTCAATTAATACTCTAAGTTCACCAGCCATTAATGATTTGTTAAATTCAGACTGATCCATAGCATTCATGCTCGTAAATATCTCCCCAACTTTCGGAATTACAAATTGTCCGATTTCTTGCACACCTTGATTAGTAGACATTACCTGATACACATCTTTCAAATTCAATAATCCTTCTTTTACAACTTCAAATCCTTGTACTTTTGCCATTTTCTTATTCCTCTCTTTTCTGTTATTTTACTTCAACCGCTCTTTTCATTGTATTACAGTTTTTTCTAACTGTAATATATAACAGAAATTATAACTAATTAGGCAAATTAATAGTTATAATGCTAATAGTTCCTTATTCTTATGGATATTATTTACACTTCTTTTTTTCAGGTTCTTGATAAATATAAGCCCAACCACCATTCCAACCTACTTTTGATTTCCAAGCATAAAACTTATTCTTATGTTTTGAAAAATAATTACTTAAATATTGTAATACATCTAAAGGATGACTTGCCTTACTTTTAATTAACCCTAATTCTACTCCCCACGAGAATAAACAGTGCATGGAACTCAAATCCGTACTACCAAAACCTGCACTCCAATTTATATCTTTTATTTTCGTTTGTTATTCCTTTTTTAAATTTCTGGTTCTTCACCTTCATATTTTAACAAAAACTGTGGGTTTATAACCTTAAAGCTATCTTTTATATGCCCAGTTGTATTTTCTAAAACTGATACCACTATACCTTCAGCCCAACTATCCGATGTCTTTTCTTGTGTTTTAAATATTGATTTATCTACCCAATCCTGAATATTTTTACCTATAAAATCAACCTTAGGTAAGGTACATCCTTTAAATAAATCAACCTCATTAACTGTTTGCAAATCATATATGCTACAAATTTTATTAATATTGATTTGATTCAATCTGTATCTATTTTTCTTTGTTTGAATAATAATACCAAACACCCTTAATTCTTTTTCTGTTTTTTTGTATTTGTTCTTCTGTATGCCTTGCCCAATTATTTCGCCTTGAATTGCAATAGATTCAAGACTTTCAATGTCGATCACTCCAAATGATGGAATTGTTCCTTTTTTTATACTTTCAAACAAATCTATAAGTTTTAGTTCTATATCATACTTTTTAGACATCTCTGCCCAATGGGTGCCTCCATTTTTATCTACACGATAGTTCCTGCTACATACAGCATAATCATATTTTGAAGAAAATGGAATCTTGCTTTTATTTTTAGATATAACATAGGTCGCAGAGCATCCATCAAGCTTTTCCGTTGCATAGCATAAATTTTGAGCATATTTTTCTAATTTGTACGGCTCAGATTGTAGCCTTGGTTGATCCGTCTTGGAAACATAATCTGACGGGAATGATTGTGGAACATGAGGTTTTATCCAATAATAAATTTTTCTAAATAAAGAAAATTGCAACATGAACTCAATCATCAAGTTCCTATTCTTTTTTACAGGCATAAAAGATTGTTCTTTTGTAAGTTCAGGATCGTATTTTGTGGTTTTAGTTAATTCCGTAACATCATCTCCTTCTTTAAGTTTTTCTAATTTCAATTCAGGAAAACAGCTTAGCGGTAACAAAAGCCCCTGCGAAATAGTTTTGAGTAATTTTATTGTCCTCACTCTAAACTTTCTTTGTGCCATAAACTCGAATGTTGGATTTGTTTTATCTAGTATTGAATCAATCTCAAAATAAATGGCTTTCTGTCCTACTTGAAACTCACCTTTTTTAACTACACAACTCCAACCCAACACATCTGCTACCTCAATGTTATCTGCACCAACTATTGGTCTAATGTCTTTTACTACTTGTATTGAAGCTAATTTCCTTTCCATTATTTCTCTCCTTTTTATTGTTCCCCTAAAATAAAACTACCATAATCCATATCCATGAAATCTTGTCCATCATCTTCTGTGTCAATACCTATTATTTCTAATTTATCTGGATGTTTAATATTATAGTTTGTATAATAATTACAGTCTTTATGTCTATCTGAGCAGATTCTATTATGATACCTATCCTTATGCTTAGAATCTACAAATTTTGCATTAATATGCTTTTTTGATATTTCATATAAAACAAATATACTTTTTAATTTTTTAAGAGTTTATCAGGCAAGCTTTTTTCATGCAATCTTCACTTTTAAAGCATTATATTTCTCTACAAAACTTTAAATCTGCAAAACAATTAAAAAATATTAGATATTAACGGTCTTAAACAAATCATCATTTTTTAATTTATTAAATCTTGTCAATCTGTTGACAGTAGTATCGTAATATTCTTTATTCAACTCTATACCGATATATTTTCTTTCAAGAGAAGCTGCAGCTATAATCGTTGTGCCACTACCCATAAAAGGATCCACTACAACTTGTTGTTTAGAAGTTGTAAGTTCTATTAAAGCCTGCATAAGTTTTAAAGGTTTTTGCGTAGGATGCAAGCCCGTATCCTGTGTTGTTGAAGAAATTTGAATTATATTGTTAGGTGCCGAAACGTATTTTAAAAAAGCTGATTCATTATAAGAACCAACTTCATTTTCAATCATATTGTCAGCAATTGTTCCACCAATTTTATAAGGTTTTACAAACCACAATATAGGTTCAAAAACAGGCCTTAAATTTCCAACTCTCCATCCTTGAAATTTCTCTGAATTATATATATCGTTTCTTTTATCAAATATAACACTTACTCTCTGAGCTCTGTGAGGTGCTTTTTCTTTGTGCCAACAAATCATGTCTTTATATGTAAAACCTATATCCTCAAACGATGATATGCATCTATGAGCTAATCTTCTTCCAGCAAAAACAATAGCAGACCCGCCAGGTTTTAATATTCTTAACCATTCTTTCACCCAACTGCCACACCAATCATAATACTGTTTTGATATATTTTTATCTGCTTCAGACCAGCCATTAAGAGGTTTTCCTCTTTTTTTAAATATAGCTCCTGCTTTTCTTTGAGCAGGACTTGTACCTAGAAAAGCAGAATTTGTATTATCATGCAGAACATCCCAATCATCTACACCTATCCCATATGGGATATCACTTAAAATTAGATGAACGCTATTTGATTTAATTTTTGGCAAAATATTTAAACAATTTTCATTTATTATTTGATTTTCTAATGTATTTGTCATTTGTTATTCTCTATAAGACTTATATACTTATTAATAGCACTTATTTTTTCTTTTAATTTTAATGCTTTCAAAAGTTCTTTTATTGCTCTTTGTTTTGAATATGTATTTACCTCTTTTATTTTTTCTTCCCAAAATATTATTTCTTCTTTCCCTCTTACAATTGTAGCCTCTCTGCATCTCTTCAATTGACTATTTAATACATTTTGATCGATTTTAAGATATTTACATATAATTGAATTCCCTTTTAAATGAAAATTATCATTTGCATCTTTATTTTTTACAGAAACAGTGCTAGCAAGTTCATTGCTGATATCCCATATTTTGGATAAATTTACATTATTATTTTCATTTATAGAATTATTTAAAAACAATAATAAATGTTCCCAACTTAAAAGACATATATTATTATCTAAAGCTTGACCGTATATTTGACTATTACTTTTAGGATATTGATAGTATGGACAAACTAAAACAGCAAAATCATTATCTCCCTTCCAATCTGACATAGACTTTACTTTAAAATCTTTTTGATTCTTTGCAGTTCTGCTCAAACGAAAAGCCTTAGCATCTGCTACTAAACTATATCCATATTTTTCGCTTTTTGCAACTACATCTGCACAATTTGCTCTTCCTTTATTAACAGTTGATTTTAATCCTAATTCTCGGAATGTTTTTGCCAACACAATATCTGTGGCTTTTGAAAACAATTTTTCTTCTGTAGAATCATGAGGAATATCTTCTGGGATTGTACCAATATCTAGTATTATATCTATTAATTCTTTCTTATCTAAAGCAAATATAACTTTTTGCAATTTTTGAGTAGCTAAATCAAAGTTGTTACTAGATATATTTTGTATTAGTTTTTTTAAATCTTTAAAATTCATATTAACACTCCATTTATAGATAAATTTATCAAAATATTTATTTAAAGTAATTCTTTAAAAATACTAGAAAGTTTGTATATTTTATATAAATATACACTTCAAAAGTCAATTCTTTTTCAGTTTAATATTTAAATATTCTAATTATACTCTTTAGACCGTCAAGATTTTGAGCGAAGTGAAGTAATTTTAAAGTGAAGTTTACATTAGGCGCAAGCGGTAAATGAACTTTAAAATTACAAAACTGCAGCCAAAATATTACGGTCGTTATATATTTTGCTTTCTAAATATTTCGTATAGTATAACAGCGCTTGCGCAGGAAACATTCAACGAAGAAATAAGATTTCTTTGCGGGATTGTAATTATCAAATCACATTTTTCTTTAATTTTTTGATGAATTCCAAAGCCTTCGCTGCCTACTATAAGAACAGAAGGAAAAGGTATTTCAGTGTCTTGAACGCTTCTGTTTCCGTTTTCTGCCCCTATTATCCAAAATCCTTTTTCTTTTAATTTTATTATTGCCTGAGAAGTGTTTGTAACTCTGGATATTTTCACATGTTCTATTGCGCCGGCAGATGTTCTGGCAACCGTTTCATTTATAGTTGCAGACCTCCATTTAGGTACAATTACGCCGTCAACTCCGAAAGCTACGGCATTTCTGATTATAGCTCCAAGGTTATGAGGATCTTCTATTGAATCCAGAAGCAGTAATAAAGAATCTTTTTTCTCTTTAAGTTCTTCTATCAATGTTTCAAGCTCTATATACTCTGTTGAAGAAACTTCTGCAACAACTCCCTGGGTATTCTCTTCTTCAAATTTATCAAGTTTCTCAGGCGGAACACTATTTATAAGAATTCCGTTTGCCTTGGCAAGTTTTATAATCTCGCCTATACTTGACCCATGCGCCGTTTTTGAAATAAATATTTTATTTATCGTTCTGTTGCCAGACTTTATCGCTTCAAGCACGGCATTTCTTCCGAATATTTTATCCATATCAAATATCAACCTTTTACCAATGTAACTTCTTTATATTTTTTTGACTAAAGTTGAAGTTCCGTCTTTATTGTCAACAATTTTATACCCGAGTTCAGCCAGTTTATCCCTGAATAAATCAGCCTGTTTCCAGTCTTTATTTTTTCTGGCGGAATTTCTCTGTTCTAATAAGACGGAAAGTTCTTTATCTATTTCATTTTTAATAAGTCTTATTCCTAAATCGCCTTCTAAAATATCTTCAAAAAGCCATCTAGCCTGTTTAAGATAATCTATTTTATCTGCAACAAGATTATTCAAAATTAAATTTTTCAATTCATGCAGATAAGATAAAGCTTTTTCAAAATTAAAATCATCATCCAATGCTTTTTTTACCTGTTTTTGTATTTTTATTAAATCTTCATTTTTCAAATTGCCGTCGCTTTTATCTACAATTGCAAGCAGTCTGAAATATGCTTCATCTAATCCCTGCAGAGTTTTTTGAGCCGCATTGAGACTGTCATTAGAAAAATCCAAAGGCGTCCTGTAATGCTGAGTCAGAAGATAATATCTGACAACTCTAGGGTCATAAGTGTTGAAAATATCTTTCAAAGTAAAAAAATTACCAAGAGATTTTGACATTTTTTCTTTATTTACGGTTACAAAACCGTTATGTATCCAGTATTTTGCAAACATCTTTCCTGTGCAGGCTTCGCTCTGGGCTATTTCATTTTCGTGATGAGGAAAAATTAAATCCTGACCTCCTCCGTGAATATCAATCGTATCACCCAATAAAGACGTAGACATAACCGAACATTCTATATGCCATCCGGGTCTTCCTGCAGCCCATCTGCTTGGCCAAGACACGCTTTGAGGCTCATTTTCTTTTGTCTTTTTCCAAAGTATAAAATCATAAGGATTTTTTTTCTTTGAATCCGCATCAACTCTTGCACCGACTCTCATATCTTCAAGTTTTCTTTTCGAAAGCTTGCCGTATTCTGAAAACTTGTCAACGGAAAAATAAACGTCGCCGTCAACATTATAAGCAAAACCTTTTTCCTCAAGTTTTTCTATAAAAGAAATAATCTGCGGAATCATATCCGTAACCTGCGGATATGCATTTGCTTTCAAAACATTTAATTTGTCCATTTGGACAAAATAATCATTTATATAATTTTTAGCAAGTTCAAGAGGAGAAATTTGTTTTTCAACTGATCTGTTTATTATTTTATCATCAACATCTGTAAAATTCTGTATATGGTTTACAGAGTAGCCGCTTCTTATAAAATGTCTTTTGATAACATCAAAAGTTACATAAGCCCTCGCATGTCCCAAATGAACAACATCGTAAGGAGTTACTCCGCAAATATACATAGAAATTTTATTTTTTTCTATTGATGTAAAGTCTTCAACTTTATTAGTAAGCGTATTATAAAATTTTATACTCATTTTCCTGTTTTCCTTTTTAAAGATACTACCGCCATAGCAGCTATTCCTTCTCCTCTTCCTATAAAACCCATTTTTTCATTTGTTGTGGCTTTTACGGCAATATATTCTTTTTTAATTCCCAAATTTTTTGATAAAACTTTTTTCATTTCATTTATATACGGATAAATTTTAGGCTTTTCGGCAATAATCGTCATATCTGCATTTATCAATTTATATTTTTTTTTCTTTAGTACGTTAATTACAATTTTTAACAACTCAATACTTGATATATTTTTATATTCAGGGTCAGTATTAGGAAAAAAATGACCTATATCATCCTGTCCGGCTGCGCCGAGCAAAGCATCCATCAAAGCATGCACCAAGACATCTGCATCGCTGTGTCCGTCCAAACCGTTTTCCTCAGATATTTGAACACCGCCGAGAAATAATTTTCTCGTTTTTTTAAATCTGTGAACGTCATAGCCAAAACCTACAAACATTTTGTATTCCTCTTTTTCAGAATAATTTCAGCCAGTTTAAAATCCAACGGTTCAGTCACTTTAAAGTTTTCATAACCGCTGTTGACAAGCGAGACCTTTTTACCTGTCTTTTCAACAAGCTGAGCATCATCAGTGACGGTTAATGGAATTTTTGAAGAATATGCTTTATCAAGCATACTTTTTTTAAATATTTGAGGAGTCTGCGCAAGCCAAATATTTTTTCTGTTCAAAGACTTAGTTAAATTTTTCCCGTTTATCGATAATTTTATTGAATCTTTAGCCGGCGCTGCCGCAATTGCTCCTCCGTTTTCTTCCGCTGACAGTAAAATTTCTTTTATTATATTTTCAGTAATTAAAGGTCTTGCCGCATCATGCACTGCTACAAAATCCGCATCTTTGACTATATTCAATCCGTTCTTAACCGAATTAAATCTTTCTTTCCCTCCGCATACAACATCAATACCGTACATTTTTTTATATTTTTCCATTTCTCGAATTTTTTCTTTAGAAACGACTAGAATAATTTGACAGCACTCTTTTATTTTTTTAAAAGCCATTACGCTCCATACAAACATCGGTTTTTTATTCAATAAAAGAAACTGCTTAGGTTTTTTTGAACCGAACCGTTTACCTGAACCGGCTGCAACTATTATAACGGCTAAATTCATTTATCATCCTCTGCGGACAAGTCCTGCCTTATCTGTCCGAACAACATTTTGTTTGAAGATGTCTGCAGCATTGAAGTTATAGTTAAATTGACTTTCTTGCCTATAAAAGCTTTCCCGTTTTCCGCAACGACAGATGTTCCGTCATCCAAAAAACCGACAGCCTGATTTCTTTCTTTGCCTTCTTTTGACAAGAAAACCGAAATTTTATATCCCGGTAAAATTATAGGTTTTAAACATTCATATAAATCGCTTATATTTACAACTTTTATACCCCGTATATCGGCAATTTTTTTTAAATTAAAATCGGACGTTATAATTTTTGCATTCAACTGTCCGGCAAGTCTGATTATCTTAAAATCAACGGCTTTAATATCTTTATAATCTTTGTAAGATATTTTAACTTTGTCGTTTTTTTTAATCTTTTTTATATTATTTTCAATATTTTTATTGCCAGTAATCTTTGAAAGCTGTTTTGCTTCGCTAACAACAAATTCAGGAAGAATAACTTTAGCGAAAAAACCGTAATTTATAAAATCCGTTATTCTTTCATCAGAAACTGAACTTAAATCCAGTACTGCAGTTTGCGGTTTCCCTTTTCGTTCAAAAATAAAAACAGACGAAATAGTAAATAATGCCAACGCAAAACCTGTAAGCGCAGAAACAACAGTTTTATCTATCACTAAATAAGTTATTAACGGATAAGCGATTAATAAAAGAATTTTTATATATATTTTCACAGGCTATTTTGCTCCATATATTTTCTAAGCAGCGCAAAAGTATCTTTAGTGCCAGGTTTTATTCCCGTCCATTTTTCAAAAGCGATCGCTCCTTGATAAACGAGCATACCTTCACCTGAAAAATACTTTAATTTATTATCGGCGGCAAATTTTTTAAACGGCGTTTCTTTGTTGTAAATTAAATCATACAAAATAATATCTTTTTTATGTCGTTTTATATGAAAAGGCATTTTATCATTACTTTTCATACCGCATGTGGAAGAATTGATTATGCAGTCTGTTTCAATAAATAAATTATCTTCAATTTCATTGATTTTTAAAGGTATTATATTTTTATATGCATGAGAAACGGCTTCGGCAGTTTTGTACGTTCTTGAAGTAAGATATATCTTTTTTACTTTAAGCTTGTTTAAAGCATATAATACAGCTTTTGACGCGCCACCGGCTCCAACAACCAAAATCGTTTTATTTTGCAAGTTTATCTTCTTGGATTTTAAATCAGCGATAAGTCCGTCTCCGTCAGTATTATATCCTATCAATTTTCCGTTTTTATTGACTATCGTATTTACACTGCCTATTTTTTCAGCGGTTTTATCTATACCGTCCAGAAATTCAATAACATCGTTCTTATAAGGAACCGTTATATTTGCTCCTGCCATATTCAAAAATTTAATAGACTGTATCGCTTGTTTCAAATCTTCAGATTCTACGGCAAACGCCAAATATATAAAATCCAATTTATTTGATATTAACCAATTATTTTGCATTATTGGAGATAATGAATGTTTGACAGGATTGCCGAAAATAGGGATAATTCTTGTATTTGAGGTTATATTTTGCATAAAAATTCACATTTAAAACTTTTCACTTTTATTAATTTTATCAAATGAACGCAATCTAGTCAAACAGCTTGTTGACATTATATTTGCTTTATTCTATACTCTAAGCCAAACTTGACAGCAAAAAAGTTTTTATAAAGAAAATTTTTTTGCTGTCAGGTTTGTTGTTTTTAAAAGTTAATTGCCTAAAAACAGCAAATTAAAGGATTAAAAAAATGTTCAGACCAA
>Ga0265294_10009188_pt1 | contig 11438 bp, 10 predicted proteins | sample MunlanPumphouse3_FD_192504 | JGI IMG/M metagenome (GOLD analysis project Ga0265294, IMG submission 192504) | Groundwater microbial communities from a municipal landfill in Southern Ontario, Canada - Pumphouse #3 | ecosystem: Environmental > Aquatic > Deep subsurface > Groundwater | place...
AGCCAACTTTGGAATTATTTACGGTATATCGGCTTATGGATTATCTCAAAGATTAGCCATTCCTAGAAATGAGTCCAAAAAACTTATTGAAGATTATTTTGCCTCCTACCCACAGGTAGAGAACTATATAGCCCAAATGATAGAGAAAGCCAAAAAAGATGGTTTTGTTACCACTCTCTACGGACGCAAAAGATACCTCCCCGATATTGAGTCAAAAAATTCTATCGTAAGAGGGTTAGCTCAAAGAAATGCAATTAATGCTCCTATACAAGGAAGTGCTGCCGATATAATAAAGGTGGCCATGATAAATGTTGCAAAAAGAATAAAAAAGGAGGGACTTAAAAGCAGAATGGTGCTTCAAGTACATGACGAGTTAGTATTTGATGCCTTCAAAAGTGAGACAGAACAACTAAGTAAGTTAGTTAAAGAAGAGATGGAAAATGTTTTAGTACTAAAAGTACCACTCACTGTAGAATGTGAATGGGGAGCAAACTGGCTAGAGGCTCATTAATATTTATTTGCAAGCAATTTATGCCACAAACAGAAAATATAGATACTCAAATAATTAACCAAGCATCTAAAGGAGACCGGGCTGCTTGTAGTACTATTGTAAATAAATACAGAGATGCACTTATCACCTACATAACCAATATTGTTCCCAATAGAGAAGATGCCGAGGACATTTGTCAAGAGAGCTTCCAAAAATGTTTCAATAACCTCTCTTCATACGACCATAGGTTTGCTTTTTCTACATGGCTCTATACAATTGCTCAAAATACCTCTTTCGATTTTCTTCGTAAGAATAGGATACCCTCGGCAACAGCACTAACTAAAACCGAAATCAATTCACAAAAAAAAAGTGTAGATACAGCTCAGAGTCCCGAAGATGTTATGATAAACAATCAAGCTATTGAAAATTTATTAAAAGCCATACAAAAGATGCCTCCCATTTATAGAAGAGTGTCTGAATTAAGATTTATTCAAGACTACCCTTTGGAAGAGATCTCTAAAGAGCTAAACCTACCTCTAAACACAATTAAAACTAGGGTTAGCCGTGCAAAAAAACATTTAAACGAAATATGGAAGAGTTAGTTTACAAATATTTCCCTAAAATTGGGAAAGAACAAAAGGAGAAAATTGCGGCACTAGGCCCACTCTATAGAGAGTGGAATCAAAAAATAAATGTTATCTCCCGCAAAGATATAGATAATCTATATCTACATCATGTACTTCACTCATTGGCAATAGCTAAGCACACAACTTTTCGTAATAATTCAACTATTCTTGATGTAGGTACAGGAGGAGGTTTTCCTGGAATACCTCTAGCCATATTATTTCCAGAATGCAATTTTTACCTTTGCGATTCAATTAATAAAAAAATTAAAGTAGTAAATGCAGTTAAAGAGGCTCTCGGTCTTAAAAACGTTATTGCAAAGCAGATAAGAGCCCAAGAAATAGATCAAAACTTCGATTTTGTGGTTTCTCGCGCAGTTACAGACCTGTCTACATTTCTTCCATGGGTATGGAAAAAAACTAAGCCCTCTGGAAAAGAACTCCCTAGAGGTATTCTATATCTAAAGGGTGGAGTAGTTAATGAAGAGATTGCCACTGCTGCTCAAAATATGAACATCAATTTTAACCGATTTTCTAAAACAGAAATTCAAACTTGGTTTGAAGAGAAATGGTTTCAAGAAAAAAGTATAATATTTATTAAACGATAACATAATAATTTGAGATTATAAACATTTTATTTATCTTTGCAGACCCTTTTGAGAAATATAATAAATTCAGAACAAATAATATGAAACGCACTTTCCAACCATCACTACGCAAGCGTCGCAATAAACACGGGTTCCGTGAACGCATGTCTACACCTAACGGACGCAGAGTACTTGCAGCACGCCGCCGCCGCGGTCGTAAGAAACTTACAGTATCTTCTGAAGCTCGTTTCTAATAAGAAATATCATAGATTCAGTAAAATAAAGACGCCATTGTGCGTCTTTTTTTGTTTATTTGTTATTATTTCTGAGTAAAATTACAAAACATGATAGAGAGAATAGGCAAAGAAGAGGCTTTGGAACTTTATAATATTCAAGATCTTAACCTAATTAGTGAAAAAGCATTAAAAATAAGAGAGAAGCTAAACGGTAATACAGTTTGGTTTAATAGAAACTTTCATTTAGAACCCAGTAATGTATGTATCCACCGTTGTAAATTCTGCTCATACAGAAGAACCAGCGACAACGAACCAGGCGCTTGGACAATGAACCAAAAAGAGATAAATGAATATTGTCTAAAAAAATTCCAAGATGGAATGACAGAGGTACATGTAGTGGGCAGCGTCCATCCCCAGAAAGATATTAATTATTACTATAAAGTAATAGAGACAATAAAAAAGGCACTTCCAGCCAGTGTTACAATTAAAGCATTTTCGGCAGTAGAAATAGACGATATGTGTAAAAGTAGTGGGTTAGAGGTTAATGAGGTTCTAAAAGAGTTAATGAAAAGAGGAGTTGCAGCACTTCCTGGAGGTGGAGCAGAAATATTTGACCCACAAATAAGAGCACGTATTTGTCCCGATAAAGCCAATGCTCAAAGGTGGTTAGAGATACACAAAAGCGCTCATGAACTTGGAATGCATACAAATGCAACTATGCTTTTCGGCCACATTGAGAGCAGGGAAAATAGAATAGATCACCTGCTTATGCTCAGAGAGCTTCAAGATAAAACAGGAGGATTCGATGCTTTTATTCCTCTGCTTTTTAAAGCCTCAAACAACCCTATGTCATATTTAGGCGAAATAGATACAATAGAGGTGCTCAAAACCTTTGCTATCTCTAGAATAGTATTAGATAATATACCTCATATAAAATCATACTGGCCTATGCTTGGAAAAGAGTTGTGCCAACTCACTCTACTCTATGGTGCCGATGATATAGACGGAACTATTAACGATAGTACAAAAATTTACAGCATGGCAGGCTCAAACGAACAAACACCAATTATGACTCAAGCCCACCTAGAGAAAATAGCTACTGATTGTCAATATGTTGCACTAGAAAGAGATAGCTTTTATAATCAAATAATAAAATAATAGTACTTTTGCTAAAATTGCATAATTATGAAGAAAGATAACTGGATACTAAGAAATTTATTAATTGGGGCTGCTGTAGTTGCAGCAATCCTTATTTTCACCCTTATAATTCTCAAAGTAATTACCAGACATAACCGGGAATTTGAGGTGCCCGATCTTTCAGGAATGACTGTTCCAGATGCATTATTAGTGGCGCATAAAAGTAATCTTAGACTAGAGGTAACAGATTCTGTCTTTACTCCTAAAATAGGAAGAGGAGAAATTTTTAGACAAAATCCAGTTGCAGGCAGCCATGTGAAAAAAAACAGAAGAATTCTGCTAACTATTAACTCAGTTCAGCCTAAAAGAGTATTAATGCCATCTGTTACAGGCTTTTCACTAAGACAGGCAAAAGCCGAGCTTGCAGCAAAACAACTCAAAGTAGGTAAACTCATATATGTAGCTGATATTGCTACAAATAATGTTCTATCGCAATTATATGAAGGGAGGGAAATCGCTACAGGTACTCAAATAGTGGCAGAAAGTGAAATAGATCTTAGAGTAGGGATGAACAATAGCAACAATAGAACATCTATCCCTTCTCTAATTGGATATTCGCTAATTACAGCTAAAGATATTCTTATAGACCACTCATTAAATATTGGGCAACTCCATTATGATTACTCTGTAACAACCTACACCGACTCTCTCTCTAGTTTCGTAATAAAACAAACCCCTTCTAATACAGATTCTCTCTCCTACCCTCTAGGTAGTAGGGTTGATATTATTCTTAGTATAGACAAAAATAAACTGGAAGAGATAAAACAATTGAGCAAATAATAATAATGGATATAAATAAACAGGAAGCAGAGAAAAAAGATCTATCACAATTAGTAAATGAGTCTAATAAGTCTGAAGAGTCACAAATACTATACGAGAGCCAAGATTTTGAAGATGGTGATAGAGATGAAGATGGAGATGGAGATGAAGATGGAGATGGAGATGCCTCTTTTGAACACTTTCGCTATTTATCAGATAAGGGACAGTCGCCTCTTAGAGTAGATAAATTCATCACTTCCAGAATGGAAAAAACCTCTAGACACAGAATTCAGCTGGCTATTGCAGCTGGCTATGTGTTTGTGAATGGGAAAAAGGTTAAAGCAAATTATATAGTGAAACCATTAGATGTGGTTACCATTGTAATGCCCTATGAGAGAAAAAGGTTTGAAGTTAGCCCAGAGAATATTCCTCTTGACATTCCTTATGAAGACGAACATCTATTGCTTGTGAATAAACCTGCCGGTCTTGTTGTACACCCTGGCCATGGTCACTTTTCGGGAACTCTTGTAAATGCACTAGCTTTTCATTTAGGATTAAAACAACCCGCCAATGCCCAAGACACAAGAATGGGAATATTGGTTCACCGAATAGATAAAGATACATCTGGACTTCTATTGGTAGCAAAAACAGACCAAGCACAACTTTTTCTTGCTAAACAATTTTTTGACCATAGCATAGATAGAAAGTATGTTGCTCTTGTTTGGGGTAATCTCAAAGAAGATTCTGGAACAATAACCGGCCATATTGGCCGCGATCCTAACAACCGGCTTAAATTTAAAGTATTTCCCGATGGTTCTTATGGGAAACATGCCATTACTCACTATAAAGTTATTGAACGTTTTGGTTACACTACTCTTGTAGAATGTGTGTTAGAAACAGGCCGTACCCACCAAATAAGGGTTCATATGGACTGGTTGGGACATCCTCTTTTCAACGACCAACGCTATGGCGGAGACAGAATCCTAAAAGGCACAGTTTATAGTAAATATAAACAGTTTGTAGAAAACTGTTTCAAGATTATTCCTAGACATGCTCTTCATGCAAAAACCCTTGGATTTACGCACCCTGCAACTCATGAACGACTTCTTTTTAACAACGACATCCCCCAAGATTTGAGAGATGTCATTGAAAAATGGAGAAACTTTTCAAAAAATCGCTAACAAAAGCGATATATACATTACTAATGGCGATGCATCATACCACTTCTACCTGGACCAGGACCTCTTCGTCCCGAATCCTGTTCACTTTTACCAAATGACCCAAATCTAAAAGTAAAACTAAGCATGAAGTATTGTTCCATTGTATTATTTTGAATATCCTCAATATAATTATCGGTAGTAGATCTATAAATACTACGTGACTGCTTTAAAATATCATAAACTTTAAGAGCAAGAGTTCCCTGATTTTTGAAAAGGAGCTTAGATACTTGGGCATTCCATACTGCCGATGGATCATTCATGCCCTCTCCATAACCTACATAAAAATTATAGTCCAAATCACTGGTAATATTAAACCCTTCAGGAAGTGTCCAGTTTGCATAAAGGCTGATAGAATTATTCCATGTAGCTGGTTTGGCATTAGTTTCTATAGAGTACCAAGCATATGAATATGAAGCTCTTCCCCCAACACTTGTTTCAATTTTGTCTCCTCTATATGTCAATCTTAACATCTGTGAAGGAGAGATACTTGTTGTTTTATTTTTAAGATCATTAGAGTAGTTTATTCCATTATTTAATGAAAACCTAGTAGCTGCCATAAAATAAAACTTAGACTTTTTAATTGGAGTATTATACATTATATTAGAAAACACAGAGTAAATACCATCTTCATTTACAGGCTGGCTCTTCTGAATACCACCCTCTTCATACCAAGTTTTATTTATAATTTTATCCATTGTATAAGTGGCACCTAATCTAAAATTGAGTGACCGGAAAGTCTCTTTGTTTGTATTTCTGAAATCGACCCAAAGGCTATTACTAAATTCAGGTAATAGATCTGGATTACCTAATGGAATATAGAGTGGATTTGAGTTATCGGGAACAGGTTGTAACTGACTTATAGATGGCTGATTGGTTCTCCCTCTGTATCTAACTCTTAATGAGCTCATTTCGCTAAAACGATAATCGAACTGAGCCGAAGGAGAATAGTTAACAACACTTCTTTTAAGTAAACTATCGCCCCCTATACTTTCAGTTGAAGAGGGCTGGACATTAAAACCTACTGTATAACTATATTTTTCTTCATTCTTTCTAATATTAACCTCGGCTTGTTGATTAATAAATGTGTTTTTATAGGTATTAGAATACACATCGTCCTTTAAATCATACTCATCGGTGTCGGGATTGTAGTTGTATGAATTTTTCTCTGAATTATTTACATTTTGACTGAATTTATAGGCTAATTCCATAAAGAAATTTTTTCCTAAAGGTTCGGTATAAGATGCTCTTGCACCTAGTGAATAGGAGTTATTATTAAGATCGTAACTTTGATCTACAACAGTTCTAGATGAAACAGTACCATATTTCGTTGTTTCTGAAAGATTCTTTCCATCAAGATCGCTATTTGAATATCCATAAGTAAAGTTCACAGAGAAGGTTCTTCCGGGCTTTCCAAGTCTCTGTCTAAAGAGCAAATCTCCACTAAGAGACTGAGATTCATTATCTCCCGTAGATTTACTTAACCCATCATTAATTTTAACTCCAGTAAGTCCATCAGTAGAGAAGTTGTTTTCCTCTACAAACGAACCGTAGCCTATGCTGATATTGGGTCTAAATAAAATTGAGGTTTTTTCAGATAAGTTCCACTCAAACTCCAAAGCAACTCTATGTCCATCAGATATATTTTGTGACATAGAAGTATCTCTATTATAGAAGCTACTGTCTTGCAAAAAGTTTTGCTTTTCACGCCTTCCCTTAGCAATATTATCTGTGCTTCCATAAAAATAATTACCTCCTAATTTAATTTTCCCATCATTTAATTCAGTATTAGCATTTATACCTCCCATCCACGATGTGGTAATTCCTTCCCCGCCAAAATCAAGAGTTTGACCCCCTATTTTTATTCCACCTCGGCCTCCACCAGAAGAGCTTCTCATACTTCTCATCATATCGCCAGCCATATCGGAAAAAGCACGATTATTTGTATTGTTACCATTTCCTATAACACTAACTTGGCTTTTAGATGTAAAATTACCCACCATACCTGCAGCCTGGTATCTATCTTCTGTACCATAACCGCCTGTCACATTACCAAACCAACCATTCATCATACCTGGTCTTATAGATAAATCAATAACCGTCTCTTCATTACCATCGTCAATACCAGTAAAACGCGCCTGCTCCGATTTACGATCTACCACTCGTACTTTGTCAATAATTTTTGAAGGAAGGTTTTTTGTAGCCAAAGTAGGATCATTCAAAAAGAAAGTCTTACCATCAATCATTATTTTAGATATACTTTTTCCATTTGCAGTTATCTTGCCATCGGCATCTATCTCAATTCCCGGAAGCTTTTTAAGCAAATCTTCAAGCATATCGTTATCGGTTGTCTTAAACGAAGATGCATTATATTCAATAGTATCTTTTTTTACTATAATTGGATTCCCCAATGCCGAGACCACAACTGATTCAAGTGCATTTATCTGTTCCATCATATTAATATTACCAACATCGGTAATTCTTTGGTTACCTACCACAATCTGTTTTTCTACCGATCTAAATCCCATGAATTCTACTCTTAGAGTATACTCTCCAGGAGAAACTCCTATAATTTCAAAGTTTCCGTTAGAATCGGAAAGAGCATATTTAGAAGGCTTGTCGTTTCCTTTTAAAATAAGAGCAGCAGTTGCAAATTCAACAGCCTCATTTCGTATACTATCTATAAGCACTCCCTTTACTTTAAAATCTCTAGGTTCAACAGCAAAAGCAAAGCTGTTTATAAAAAACAAAAACGCGAACGTTAAAAGAGTCCATTTAATAAATTTCATCATCAATAATTATTTCTCAGTTATATAATTCTTATCTATTTTATTCTTAACTAAATTGTTCTTAGTTATTTGTTCATAATTACGCTATATATATTCTCAAATAACAAACCTTTGACTGCCCAAACAGCCAAAGGTTAAAATGGTTTGTTAAAAATTCAATAAATTATTTTACTCTACTAGGATTATTTTTTACAAACGAATCCCATTTACCACTGCTACTTCCCGAACCATTACTCTTTTTTGCCCCTTTTAAAGAACTGGGAACAGAACTGGTTAAGAAATGACATAATGCCGCAGCAAGGCCATCTGTGGCATCATATGATTCTGGCAATTCATTAATAAACAATATCTTTGAAATAATTGAAGCCACCTGCTCTTTAGATGCTGCACCATTACCAGTTATAGATTGTTTTATCTTACGTGGTGCATACTCATTAACAGGCATACCCGCATTTAAAGCAGCTGCAATAGCTGCCCCCTGTGCCCTTCCCAACTTGAGCATAGATTGAATATTTTTCCCGTAAAAAGGAGCTTCTATAGCTAATTCAGTTGGACTATAAGTTTTTATAAGTATATCTACTTCCTTAAAAATAGTGCCCAATCTTATAAAATGATCGGGTTCTCCTCTTAACGAATTAATACCCATAGCCACATAAGTAGCTTTGCCTTTTGTCACAGAGATTACCCCCCAGCCAAAAACTTGGGTACCAGGGTCTATACCCAATATTATTCTTTCAGGAATCATCTACCAATATTAGTAAAAAGCTAACCAGTCAAAATAGATTAATTAATATATTTTAATCTATATACTTAAAACCAGCATAAGGAACAAGCACATCAGGAACTCTAATTTTCCCATCTTCTTGATAATTCTCTAACAATGCTGCAAAAATTCTAGGCAATGCTAATGAACTACCATTTAATGTATGGGCCAACTGCATCTTTCCTTTATCGTCTTTAAACCTTAGTTTAAGTCTATTGGCTTGAAAAGTTTCAAAATTGGAAACAGAACTTACTTCCAACCATCTCTCTTGAGCAGCAGAGAAAACCTCGAAATCATAAGTAAGTGCCGAAGTAAAACTCAAATCTCCACCACATAGACGAAGAATACGATATGGCAAACCCAGCTCTTGAACTATGCTCTCTACATGGGCAACCATCCCTTCTAAAGCGCTATAAGAAGAATCTGGATGAGAAATCTGCACAATCTCTACCTTCTCAAATTGATGGAGTCTATTTAGCCCTCTAACATCTTTACCATAAGACCCAGCTTCTCTTCTAAAGCAAGGAGTATAGGCAGTTACCTTAATAGGAAGCTCTTTTTGAGATAAAATCATATCTCTATATATGTTTGTAACAGGTACCTCGGCAGTTGGAATAAGATAAAAGTTATCTAATTCAACATGGTACATCTGCTCGCCTTTGTCTGGCAACTGCCCAGTGCCGTATCCCGAAGCCTCATTTACCATAAGAGGAGGCATTACCTCGTTATAACCGGCAGAAGTATTTTTGTCCAAAAAATAGGCAATAAGCGCTCTCTGCATACGAGCCCCTTTCCCTTTATATACAGGGAATCCAGCTCCAGTGAGTTTAACTCCTAAATCGAAATCTATAATATCATATTTTTGCGCCAGTTCCCAATGAGGAATTGAAATCTTCAATTTAGGAATAGTGCCACCCTCCTTTATAATCTCATTGTCTTGAGCCCCTTTCCCTTTAGGAACAGAAATATGAGGTAAGTTTGGCAATTGCACCATTAAAGTATCTAACTCTTTAGAATATAGAGCCATTTTAGCCTCAAGATCTTTTGAAGATTCTTTTAATTGAGCTACAGAACTCTTTACAACTTGGGCTTCATTTTTTTTACCCTCTTTCATTAATAAGCCAATCTCCTTAGAAAGAGTGTTTTGTTTTGCTAACAGAGAATCTACCTCGGTTTGTATGTTTCTTCTTTTAACATCCAAATCTAAAACGCTATTTAAAATAAGTGCAGCGTCAAAATTTTTAACATTTAGCCGTTCTATTACAAAGTCGGGTGCTTCCCTAAGCAGTTTAATATTTAACATCGTATAAAATGTATGAGAATTAAGCATCAAAGTTAAAAAAATTAATTGTCCATCTCTATAAAAGAAAATAAATCTAGAAATGTATAAAGGTTCACTTAAATCACATAAATCTGATTTAAAGGAAGTTAAATTATTATTTCTCTTATTAGATTTGTACATATCAAATTTGAAAAAACTAATATGAAAGCAGTAAAAACAGCAACAATATTTCTTTTATGCATAATCCATAGTTGTGCAAAAGAAAGTTTTTATATGCCATGTAATATTTTTTTCAAAGGAAGTCTAGAGCAATCTATAAAAAGTAGCACATATCTAAGTTCCGGTGTAAAAGCATCAATTTTTATATTTAACGCATTAACAAATTGTGAAACAAATTTAACACCAGATGTATATCTATTTTCAGATGGTTTCTTTGGTATGTATCCTTCAAGACTTATTACTGTCCAAAGCGACCTTTATAATTTTTTCTCGGTATCGTATAATAATACATCTCATCCATATCTTACTTTTGACAATAATTATTTAGCTATCCCAGAAAATAACAGAGATTACATATGGGCAAGCAAACAAGCAGTATATATATATAATAATTCCTACGTACAACTTATATACAAACATATAGCAACCAAAACAGATATTACAATAAATATCCCCGAGTCTTTCACTAATGTATCTATTAACTATATAAAATTTACATTGCCAGATTGCTCATCTTCTTATATAAATCTAAAAACCGGAGAGATATTGCCTGCCTCGCTTGTCCAACCACTGAGTCTCCTTGAAGGGTCTGGAAATAATAGATCGTTTCTTAGTATACCATGCAATGCACAAAAACAGATAGAAATTTCAATCAATGCAACAGTAGAAAGCATAAGTACAAACAATATTATTTACAAATCATTTATAAACGAGCCATTCGAAGCTGGAATATTCTATACTGTAAACGTAGATATTGAAACCCTTCTAAACTCTTCTATCACTTTAACTCGCAACGAATGGAGTTATAATTCAAACTATATACCATATTAATTATATGAAAAACAGTTTAAAATATATTATAATCACAATTATTACTCTGCTTAACCACTCTTGTATTAAGGAAAATTTTGGCAATTGCCCAAATTGGGGAAAATACAAAGTAAGTTTCTATGATAGTTCAAATGTACAGTGCTCAACAACAAATCATATATTACTTCAATACAACGGTATAGACTCAACATCGAGCCCACTGTTGAGCAGGCATTTTCTTATGCCCCATTCTTCTTCAATAGACTCTCCCAATCTCATTAAATTATTTCCAGGAAAATATAATTTTTGTGCACTTCTCTCTTCAGACCTAATAATTTTAGACAATAAGATAAAATTCAAAAATGGGCTAAGCTATTTTTACGCCAATACAAAAGATAGAATAGAAAAATCGCCTTTAAATAAAGTAAATCTATTTTTTAATCTTGCAAATTCTATGATAGCCGTA
>Ga0265294_10009189_pt1 | contig 11437 bp, 5 predicted proteins | sample MunlanPumphouse3_FD_192504 | JGI IMG/M metagenome (GOLD analysis project Ga0265294, IMG submission 192504) | Groundwater microbial communities from a municipal landfill in Southern Ontario, Canada - Pumphouse #3 | ecosystem: Environmental > Aquatic > Deep subsurface > Groundwater | place...
AGATCATCTCCGGCTTCGGATTATTCGTGGTCAGCGCTTCGTATTACGCACTTTTCGGCCTGATCTACAAATATTCGCGCAGGCTATTCGGAGAGAGGTCGATCTGGACACTGCCGCTTATATGGGGCGGAATGGAAACAGCCATGCTGTTCGAGGAACTAGCATTCCCATGGACATATCTTGCTCACACGCTGACAGGGAAAACAGAATTCATTCAGATAGCGGAATTTTTCGGCGTGAGTTCAGTCTCAATGGCAATTCTATATATTTCGATCATGATCTACAGTTCAATGAAGTATATGCGCAAGCGAGACTACTTTAGAACATATACAAGGCTTCAGGCCGCCATGCTTCTTTTCTTCGGCCTGGTCATCTTCGGCTGGCTCAGGATGGGATATATTGCAAGACAGCTTGAAACTTCAGACACAATTAAAGCCTCGCTTATTCATCCCGGTCTCGATGTTGATTATAAGTGGGAAAAGAAGAATTTTAAGAATATCATCGATACTCAGTTGACTCTAAGCGAAGCTGCGCTGCCTGAAAAACCCGGGCTCATTATATGGGGTGAAAGCAATTTCCCAAGATACCTTGAAAATAATCCATCATATATCGGCGATTTTCTGATATTTTCCGCAGATAAGAAGGTCGATCTGTGCGTAGGCTCTCTCGGCTATGACTTTTTCCCCGAGACAGAATCATTTAAAAAATACAACAGCGTTTTCTTCTTCGATCAGAACAATCAGACTTCAAGATATGATAAAAGAAAACTGGTTCCTTTCGGCGAGAGTTTCCCTTTTGCGTGGGTGCTTACTTTTCTCAAGGACATATCTCTCGGTCAGGCTAATTTCGATAAAGGCGAGAATAATAAACCTTTCGAAATGACTACGGGCAATAAATTGCACACAAATATCTGCTACGAAGCTCTTTTCCCCTATTATAACGCTTCTCTTGTGAGGAAAGGATCGGAATTTATCGTCAATGTTTCGAATGATGCCTGGTATGAAGGGACAAGGCAGGTCTTCCAGCACAGCAGATTCAATATTTTCAGAGCGGTCGAGAACAGAAGAAGCATCGTACGACTGGCCAATAAAGCGGAAAATTCACTCTTCCTTCCGACCGGCGAGCAGCAGATACTCTTTTACAACGAAAAAAATACTCATAGAACCGTTAGCGTGCCTTTGAACGGTAAGGTAACATTCTTTACCCGATACGGCAGGTATTTCGCCATGTTCCTGCTACTTCTGAACGGCGCTGTACTTGCTGCGGGACTGCTGAAGAGAAAAAAATCACCTGGAAAAATATGAAAATAATATACCTCATCAAATACGGCGAGCTAATGCTCAAAAAAAAGAACAGGCGCTTCTTTGAAGATATGGTCATAAAGAACTGCTATGCTGTTCTAAGAAGCCATAACATAAAAAAAGTGAAGCTTTTCGGAAGATTTTTGTTCGAGGCCGAGGTGGCTGACGATGCGGAAAAGGACATGATCACTGAAAAGCTGCGAACGAGGATATTCGGGCTCAACAGCATAAGTCCAGGCATAGAGATCGAAAATGATATGGATAAGATCGCCTTTGAATGTATAAGGCAGGCTGAGATAGAAATAGCCGCTCATAACCCGAAGACATTTAAGATCGAAGTGCGAAGACCTTTCAAGAATTTTGCCGGTACTTCTCTTCAGATAGCCTCAGACCTTGGATCAGCGGTCTGGACAAAATTCCAGCACCTCGAAGTCGATCTCGTCAACCCTGACATGACAATTTATGTCGAGCTGCTGCAGGATTTCACCATCGTTTATTCAAAAAAATATCAGTGCCTTAAAGGACTTCCTGTCGGAACGGCCGGCAAGGTCGGGCTTCTGCTTTCGGGCGGGATCGATTCACCTGTAGCCGGCTACCTCGCTCAAAAAAGGGGCTGCTACCTCAACTGCATTTACTTTCACTCACCCCCGCACACTTCTCAGAAGGCGAAAGAAAAGGTTTTTGAGCTCGCGAAGAAGCTAAAGGATTATCAGACCGGCATAAGGGTATTTACTGTCAATTTCACTGAAAGCCAGCTTATGCTCAAAAAACTTACTGACGAGCAGTATTTCGTAGTCCTCGGCAGAAGAATGATGATGAGGATCGCGAATGAGATAGCGAAAGAGCATGAATTTAAAGCGCTAATCACGGGAGAAAGTCTCGGGCAGGTTTCGAGCCAGACTCTTGAAAACATGCACGGCATCGACACTATAGCCGAACTGCCTGTATTAAGGCCGCTGATCTGTTACGATAAAGATGAGACCATTGAGATCGCACGCAGGATCGGAACTTTTGATATATCAGTTCTCCCCTATGACGACTGCTGCACGCTTTTTCTGCCTCCCAACCCCAACACGAGATCGAAAGTTCACAATCTTGAACGCGAGGAAAAGAAAGTCGATATCGATGCGATCGTACAAAAGGCCGTGAAAACTGTTGAAGTGACCGATCTATGATTTTTTATGAACAACCGTTGCTGATGCCTGAGAGTTCGGAGTAACGGTCACCTCGCAGATCTGGACATGCTCAGGCAGACTTGCGGAAAAGAAAACGATATCAGCGATATCTTCGGCGGTCAGAGGTTTTAGTCCCTGATAAACTTTTTCAGCTCTCTCCTTATCTCCGTGAAACCTTACCACGCTGAAATTAGTCTCGACCATACCGGGCTGAACATTGGTCACCTTCACCGGAGTATCCACCGTATCCATCCTCAATCCGTCGCTGATCAGCCTGACCGCCGCCTTCACTCCGCAGTAAACCGCTCCGTTCGGGTACGCGGCCACACCCGCTATCGAACCGATATTGATTACATGACCTTTCTTATTCTTGATCATAAGCGGAACTATGTTTCTTGAGAGATAGAGAAGCCCTTTCACATTCGAGTCTATCATCTCGTCCCAGTCGTCCACGCTGCCGTCCTGGAATTTTTCCATTCCCAAAGCTCCCCCCGCATTGTTGATCAGAACATCGATCTTCTGCCACTTTTTCGGAAGCTCACCTATCACGGTCGCGACTTTTTCCCTGTCCCGCACATCCAGCTGATAGGTCAATATCTCTGTGTCGTACTTTTTATTTATCGACTCGGCTGCTTTGATCAGTTTGTCAATATCCCTCGAACAAAGGATCAGCTTAGCACCGTTCTCTGCAAATTTTTCCGCGCAGGCTTTACCTATACCGCTGTTCGCGCCTGAAATGAATACGATCTTGTTTTTCATAAAATAAATTCCCGTTTTTGAAGTAATCTAAAGATATATTGACATTTTTTCAACATTTTTCTATATCGAAACGATAAATATATGATTTTTGTTATACATTTTTATTATTTTTCGATTATATTTGTATCGATCTTTTCCCGGTAAGTAAAGTCAATGTAAAGTTCAAGATAGATGAGATTAAAAGTAAAAAGTGAGGAGGAGAAGTATGGGGAGAATTTTATTATGCGTACTGTTTTTAACTGGGGTGATGTTAGCCTACGCACCTCTTGGATTGGATACTTCCAATCGTCCATTGTACTACCAGGGTACTGTAAAGATTCAGCTGAAGGAATCAACTGTAGCATCTAAAGATTTTCAGGTGAGAGAACACGGTCAATTATATCCCAAGACCGGTATCCCTTCACTTGACAGAATAGGTGAGAACATTAAAGCGAGTAATACGAGAATCACTCATATAAAAGCTAAGAATGAACCACTTGCAAAAAAACTTGGTCTTGACAGATGGATTTCAGTTTCCATTCCCGAAGATCAGGATGTAATGGAAGCTGTTGAAATGTACAAAGCAGATCCCAATGTTGATTTTGCGCAACCGGAGTATGCAAATTATTTGATGGCTATTCCAAACGACACATATTTTGCAAACAACTGGGGTCACAATAATACAGGACAACTGCCTGCTTACTCAACTTCAACATATTCGCACTCCGGATCACCGGTCGGAACCGTCGGATTTGACACAAACATAATTACCGGATGGGATGGAACTCAGAGTTACGGAGACCCCGATATTGTTATAGCTATTATGGATACCGGTGTTGACTATGATCACCCTGATCTTGCTGCAAATTATATTGGTGGTTGGGATGCTGCCATGAATGATACTAACCCCGATGACAATGAGGGAATATCGAATGTTTCAGGACACGGTACAAGTTGCGCCGGGGTTGCTGCAGGTGTAATAAATAACGGTATAGGAGTATCCGGAGTTGCGGGAAATTGCTCAATAATGGCTATAAAAGTCCTAAATAGTTCCGGATCTCTTGTAGGCATGGCCGATGGTGCGATTTATGCCGGAGATAATGGAGCGGATATTCTCAGCATGAGCTATGGCGGCGATTATCAGTACGGAACTGACGCGACTGCAGACGCAGCTTATTCGTACGCTTACAATTCAGGAGTAACACTTTTGGCTGCGACAGGAAACGATAACGAATCTCATATCTCATATCCGGCAAATCATCCTGATATTATCGGGGTAGGTGCCGCTGCGCCTGATAACGGAAGAAAAAATGAATACAGTATAGACGGGGAGTATTGGTGGGGCTCAAACTGGAGTACGGTAGCACAAGATGACAGAGCGGCTGTTGATTTCATCGCTCCGACTATTATGCCTGCAACTGATATTGTTGGATCAGGAGGTTTCGATCCGGGCGATTACGGACTATATTTTAACGGGACTTCTTGTGCAACTCCTTATGCTGCCGGTTTTGCCGCACTTATCAAATCTCATTGGCCTGCATACACACCTGCTGAAGTAAGACAAGTGATGATAGATACTGCCATGGATATCGACGATGAAGAATCGACTGCCGGGTGGGATGGAGTTACAGGCTACGGACTAATCGATATCGATGCCGCATTAGGCTGGGTACCAACTGCACCGCCGCCTGTATGTGTTCTTTCAAGTCCATCAAATGGCAGCACAATAGCTGATGCAAAACCTTTGTTTGACTGGGAAGATAATACTGAAGCTTCATCATACACCATTCTCGTAGACAATACTTCGAACTTCAGCTCTCCGGAGATAAATGAAGTAACAACCGAAAGTGAATATACTCCGGCATCGAGTCTTGCCGAAGGAATTTATTACTGGAAAGTACAGGCTACAAACATCATAGGTTCTAGTTCTTTTACAACAACCTGGAATACAACAATTTCATTCCCGGACATAAACCTTTCAACTGCTCTTGTCAGCGCATCAGCTGCACCCGAATCTGCAACCGGAGCATCATTTGATATTGAAAACAGTGGAAATTATACGCTAACTTACACAGGGATTGATATTACCTACACAGGTTATCTTGTTCAGGGCGGAACTTATCACTCAAACGATTTCCAGTCAGGTCTTGTATACACAAACAGCGGTGTTGTTAGCTGGTCTACTGCCACTGGCGGTGCATGGAACGGAAATACTACAGCCGCCAGAACCAGCACATCTGCGGGCACTAATATTCTGAACTCTGCATCTTTCAATACAACTGCCGCCGCAGGATCAGTTTATCTCGATTTCGATCATTCATACACAATGAGGAGTACAAGCAACATTAAAGTCGAGTATTACACAGGATCAACTTGGGAAACTCTTTATACCGCTTCAACAACTTCTGTCACAGGGCATGTAACTATTGAGTTACCTGTAAAATCGGCAAATACTCAATTACGTTTCACTGGAGTTATGGTCAGATCTCAGGCAGTAACATCTTCATGGTTTATAGACAACATAGTGGTAAGTTCAACGGCGGTCCCGTACACATGGCTGACATTCAACAGCTCAACTTCAGGAACAGTGTCAGTATCTGGAAGCAACACTATCAATATTACCTGTGACGCCTTAGGACTTGTTGAAGGGACTTATAATGCAAGCATTTCAGTTTCTTCAAATGACCCGGATGAAGCAATAAAAGTACTGCCTGTCGAGTTTACCGTTACTCAATCTACTGTGATTCCGGGCACTCCTGCAAATGTTGTAACCAGCATTTCCGGCACAGATCTTGTCATAGACTGGGATGTTTCAGCTAACGCTACAAGTTACGATGTATACTCATCGGATGATCCTTACGGCACATTCAGTTTCGAGGCTAATGTGGGTACCAATCAATACGCAATACCTTATACAGACGCAAAGAAATTCTACTATATTGTTTCAAAAAGTGCCGCCAAGTAGATTTTTATGATCGGATAACAGCCAAAGCCCCGAAGTTTTCGGGGCTTTTTTTATATTTTATTATGGCAATTCCCATGAAAATATATTAATATTTATCTAAAGATAAATTCAGGATCAGATTGAAGAATTCCCCGGATATAATATCGATCTTAAACACGAAGGATATTTTCAGCAATTCCCATGATGCTTTTATCATTTCGGATTCTGAAAAGAACATAAGATTTGCAAACCGATCAGCTCTGAAAATGTTCGGATATTCAGAAGAAGAACTTTTAGGGAAAAGTATCCACTCTCTAATGTCGGAAGAGAGGACTGCAAATTATAATAAGCAGATGAAGGAAGTTCTGTCAGGAAAGGTCGTCTCGAATATTGATAGCGGTGAAGACCTGCGCGGCAAAAGGAAGAACGGAGAAATATTTTCGATAGAACTTACTTATGTGAGCTCAATATCTGGAAACGATAATTATTTTATTTCTCAGATAAGAGATATTTCAGAAAGAAAAACCAGAGAGAGCGAACTGTCGGTAGCACTGAAAGATCTAAAGATCATCTCTGAAAGCAACAGGCTGCTTGTTAGATCTGAAAACGAAAAAGAGTACCTGAATGGTATTTGTGATATTATAACAGGTTTAAGCGGTTTCTCAAAATCACTGATACTTCTTATTGAAGAAAAAGACGACGATAAAATTCTGCTTCCTGTTGCGTTTTCAGGTTACAAGCCTGATTCTGCCATAAAATATCCTTTCCGAATTTCTACGATCAAAGACAGCGGAAGTCCGACATTTATTGCCATCGAAGAAAAAAGAACCGAAGTTTGCGTTAATATTAAAGCCAGAGGACTATGGAAATACTGGAAAGAGAGTCCTGAAGAAATGGAATTTGATTCCACTATATCAATACCCATCATGAAAAAAGATAAAGTTGTCGGATTGCTCAGAGTATATTCCTATGAACCTTTTGCGTTTGATGATCACGAAGTAAAACTTTTAGAAGAACTCACTGCAGATATTTCTTACGGAATATCTGCCTTGAGAGAAAGAAAAGAACTTGAAACCACTACAATAGAACTCAATGTGCTTACCGAAGCGAACAGGATATTAACTCAAGCGCATAATGAACGGCAGTATTTAAGCGATATCTGTAAAATTATTACCGATACAGGCGGCTTCGTCCGTACAGCAATTCATACAATTGAAAATATTGGAGATACTGAAAAGCTTATAAAAGTAGGCGGTTCTTTCGGTTTTGGCGAAGATGATGAGTTTAATCTTAAGACTTACAAACTCTCGGAAGTAAAGAACTGGGGAAGTCCTACGATCATATCTTTAAGAGAAAAAAGGATAGACATTTGCGAAAATATTACTGCAAGAGGACTATGGAAATACTGGGTCGATAAACCCGAGAAGATGGAATTCGAATCAACTATTGCAGTTCCTGTAATTTCTAAAGGCGATGTAATTGCTTTGATCAGAATTTATTCTAAAGATCCTTTTTATTTTAAAGAACCTAAATTAAAACTTTTAGAAGATCTCTCAAAAGATATTTCTCACGGTCTTAATTACATTAGGGCGAAAGCTGAAAATATCGATTCAGAAAACAAATACAGAACACTATTTGAGAACAGCAGCGACGGAGTATACCTGGCTGATGCCGTAACTGGAATAATATTCGATGTGAACAAAAATGCAGAAGATATGATCGGTTTGCCTGCGGAACGGATAATCGGTTTGAAATACAACGAAATACATCCTCCCGGCGCCGGTAATTCTTGTGAAAATGTAATAGCCGACCTGTTGGCGAACAAAGGCAATTCTTCCTGCGAAGCTTTTATAAGATCTTTGAGCGGTGCAGGGAAAGCGATACCTGTTCAGATAAATGCAAGTATTTTCTATTTGAACGGGAAGAAGACAATACAGAGCATTTTTAGAAACATCTCTGAACAGAAAGCTGAAGAAGAGAAAATCCGGGCTGCTCAGAAAATGGAAGCTCTCGGCACGCTGTCGGGCGGAATAGCGCATGATATAAACAATATTTTATCTCCTGTTATCGGATTTACGCAGATTGCTCTTCTTGAGGCTGATAACAGAGAAAAGCAGATGAGCTGCCTGAATGAAGTCCTGACTGCAGCGGGAAGAGCAAAAGAACTTGTTTCCCAGATACTCACTTTTTGCAGAAAAAGCGAAACGGATAAAAAGCCTGTCAAAATTCAAAGCATTCTAAAGGAAGTAATAAAATTAATTTCTTCTTCGATACCTGGAAATGTTACTATCGAAACTGTGATAGACGATAATTGCGGACATATCATGTGCGACCCGATCCAGATATATCAGGTGGTTATAAATCTTTGTACGAACGCATTTCATGCAATGAAAGAAACGGGCGGAGTGCTCAAAGTCTGTCTGGTCAGGAAAGGATCTCCTGAGATAAAATCTGACAAGGCTGAAGTCATTACTTTTAATGATTACATTTGTCTGATAGTTTCCGATACGGGCTGCGGTATGTGCAAAACAACTCTCAACAGAATATTCGAACCATATTTTTCAACAAAACCAAAAGGCGAAGGCACCGGTCTCGGGCTTTCTGTTGTCTCGGGAATTGTAAAAGAACATGACGGAGAAATTTATGTCAGGACATATCCGGATGAAGGAACTTACTTCAAAATAACTTTTCCTCTGGCGCCTGTTAAATCTGAAAACAAGGCTGAAGATATTACTACTGCCGGAAGGAATGGAAAGCTCCGGGTTCTCGTCGTTGATGACGAACCTCAGATAACTTTCATGCTTAAATATATGCTCGAGGAACTCGGTTTTAATCCCGAAGTCTATAACGATCCGCGAAAAGCCCTGAAAGCTTTTACATCCGAACCCCTTGATTATGATCTGCTCATAACTGACCAGTCGATGCCTCATTTGACAGGAACTGAACTCGCTGAAAAAGCATTGCAGATAAGACCCGAACTTCCCATCATTCTAAATACAGGCTACAGTCCTGTAATTTCAAAAAAAGAAGCTCTTAGAATGGGGATCAAAGAATTTATGATGAAACCTTTAACTATTTCAGATATTTCGATCGTTCTGGAAAGAGCACTTAAGAGAAACTAATTAAAAATATGAATAAGGAAAAAAGATGGATCAGAAACTAAGAAAAATGATAACCGGAGAAATTGAGAACCTTCTCCGTAAAAAAGCCGAATATGTTGATGCCAGGCTGATCACAGAGGACAATTCAGAATCGATAGTCCTTTACGACGGTAATCTTGAGGGTAACGACACTACTTTCGAGAATGGGATTGGAGTGAGAACTCTTTACAATGGAGCATGGGGATTTGCGGCAACAAGCGATCTTTCGAAGATCAAGGAATGTTTCGAGCTTTCGTTCAAAAATGCAAAAACAGCTTCGGAACTGGTCAACATACCCATAACGATGGGCAAGAAGCAGAAAGGCTTTTCCGCAAGCTACGAATCACCCGCAAAGAAAGATCCGTTCAAAGTCAGCCTGAAAGAAAAGATCGATTTTCTGAAAGATATCGACTCAAATCTGAAAGAAGACTGGATATTAAAGAGATACATTTCAGCCACTTTCCAGAAAAAGAACCAGTATTTCTTAAACAGCGAAGGAACATTTATCGAAAGGAAGCTGACGGATGTGTTCGCGACAATGATGGTGATGGGACTGGATAACGAAGGCCAGATGCAGAGAAGGAGTCACGAACTTTTCACCAAAGGCGACGGTACGAGAGGCTGGGAATTACTTGTTGACCCCAAGTTCTTCTCTTCCCATACCGGAAGAATAAAAGAAGAACTTGCAGAACTGCTCAAAGCTGAATCATTGAAATACGGTAAAAGATCCGTTATCCTTTTACCCGGACAGGGCTGGCTTCAGGTCCACGAGACAATCGGCCACCCGCTGGAGCTTGACAGGATCCTGGGCTATGAGCTTTCCTACGCAGGCGGATCTTTTGTGAACCTCGATTCGTTCGGCAAGCTGAAATACGGCTCAGACAAGCTCAATGTGAGCGCGTACGGAGGATTCCCGAACTCGCCCGGCTCGTTCGGCTTTGACGATGACGGCAGCCCCGAAAGAGACTACCTGATGATCGACAAAGGTCTATTAGTCAACTGCCTGACATCAAGAGCTATGATAAACGAGGCTAACGAGAGAGCCGGCAGAAAGATCTTCAATGATATCGGCGGGGCTTCAAGATCGACCGCATTCTACAGGGCTCCGATCGACAGGATGACCAATGTGAACATTCTGCCCGGCGATGACGGCAAACTGAAAGACATCATAGCTTCAACCGAAGACGGCATCGTGGTTGACAACCCTACATCTTGGTCGATCGGCTCGAACAGAGAGCATTTCCATTTCGGATGCGAGATCGCATGGGAAGTCAAAAACGGAAAGAAGACCAGAGTACTCAAAAACCCGACATATCAGGGACACACGACGGAGTTCTACAATTCTCTGACAGCCGTCGGCGACAAATCAACATGGGTTGTGGGTCAAGTCGATTCATGCGGTAAAGGAGAACCGAACCAGGTCATGGAACTCGGACACGGCGTGCCTGTACTTAAGTTCGATAACGTAATCACAGGAGAGAGGAAATAATTATGATTTCAGCTAAAATAAAGAAAATATTTGAAGAGGCAAGAAAAGAAGCCCTAAAACACAAAGTTCAGGCTAATCTTTCATATCACAGCGAAAAAAGCCATCTGATGCGTATTGGGAACAACTCGGTATCTTTGAACACTTCCGAAAACCTTACAAGGCTTGATATCAGCGTCACTATCGGCAGAAAGCAGGGAACTCACACGCAAATGGGAGAGATCGCTTCGGCTAAGTATGTGATTGACGCATTGAAAATAGCTATTGGCAAGGCTAAAAACTCTCTCGATCTCGATTTCACTCCGCTAAAAGAAGTCGTTGAAGATAATTTTGTTCAGATCGACCAGTTCGACAAAAAGCTAGAGAACCTCGACCCTGCTTTTAAGATGGAAGCCTATAAAAAGATCATCGAAACAGTCGGGCAGCAGTACAACTATTCAGGTTCATGGTCGAGCGGAAGCACTGAGCACTTCTTTATGACTACCGAGAACGAAAATACAGCATATCATCTCGTTACGGATCAGCTCTTCAACATCGTGTTAAAACATCCCGATAAAAAATGGGAGCTCAGCTCAACACAGACAGGCTGGAAAAAGTCTGATTTTAAAGCGGCAAAGACGATCAAAGAGTTCCAGAAACTTCTGCCTGTTTAC
>Ga0265294_10009191_pt1 | contig 11436 bp, 8 predicted proteins | sample MunlanPumphouse3_FD_192504 | JGI IMG/M metagenome (GOLD analysis project Ga0265294, IMG submission 192504) | Groundwater microbial communities from a municipal landfill in Southern Ontario, Canada - Pumphouse #3 | ecosystem: Environmental > Aquatic > Deep subsurface > Groundwater | place...
CAATTGCCTGCAAATAAAAATGTAGATGTAGTTGTAAGTTACACCGAATATGAAGATTACAACCTTGATTATTCGTTAGTTCCGTCTCGTGGAGTTTTATACAGAAATCAGAACATCGAAGAAATTCCTTACGAGATAGACCCTAATTCTTTAGTCAATAAATTTTATCCGAGTACATTAGCTACTGCTGATGAGCCTTTTATCATTCGTGATATAAGAGGTACAGCTGTCAGAGTTTATCCTTTCCAATATAATCCGGTAACTAACACTTTGCGTGTATACTCAAATGTTTCCGTTAAATTGGTTGAGAATAATCAAGTGGCAACCAATCCTTTGTTAAAAGAAAACATGAACCCTGTACGTGAAGCTATCAGTATGTATCAAAGTTTGTTTTTAAATTTTGATGCTTCAAAATACGACCTCACTATGGCTCAATATGGTGAAATTCTTGTAATTACGACTGCTCGTGATGAAGCTGACATCGAAAATTATATTCAATGGAAGAAAGAAAAAGGTTATATAGTTCATAAAGAGGTTGTTGCAACAGGAACTAATGTAAAATCGCTGATACAGACAAGCTACAACAACAACAACAACATACTTTATGTTCAATTAGTTGGTGACTGGGCTGACATTAAATCAGATAACAGCATAGACAGTTCTCCTACAGATCCTAAGATGGGCTGTGTTGTCGGAACAGATAACTTTCCTGAAATTGCCATAGGACGTTTTTCATGTTCAAACTCTACTCAATTGATGACTCAGATTAACAAAACCATTGATTATGAAAAAACTCCTAACATGGAAGCTAATTGGCGAGAAGCCTTTATCGGCATTGGTTCAGATGAAGGTAGCGGACAAGGTGATGACGGTGAAATGGATAAAACCCATATTCAGAGAATATATACTCAAAGATTAGACCCTTTTACTTACGATACGCATTACGAAAATTATGCTCCGGGTGCAAGTGCTTCAACACTTGGTAATCATGTTAATGCAGGTGCTTCAACAATAGCATATTGCGGACACGGTTCTGAAACTTCTTTTGTAACAACAGGATTTAATAACTCTAATGTAAACCAATTGACTAATGGTGATAAACTTCCTTTCATTGTTTCTGTAGCTTGCGTAAACGGTGCATTCCATATCAGTTCCGATTGTTTTGCCGAGGCTTGGCTGAAAAAACAAGGTGGCGGTGCAGTTGTTACTTGGATGTCTTCAATTAACCAGCCATGGACTCCGCCTATGCGTGGTGAAGACTATTTTTATGATATTCTAATTGGTGGCTTTGACTATTCTGCATATTCCGGACAAAACGGTATCACAACAACAGAACAACGTACCACTTGGGGATCTATCACAGTTAACTCTTTTAACTTGATGCTTACAGAATCTCAGACAAGTTCAGATATAGAAACAGCTCATACGTGGGTAACATTCGGTGATGCTTCATTGCAACTCAGAACAAAACAACCCGAACAGCTCTTAACTTCTAATACAGCTATGTTGGTAGGAATGGATTATTCTACTATCCTTACAGCAAATGGTGTACCTGTTGCAAACGCTTTGGTCTGTATCTCGCAAAATGACGTTTATTATTCCGATATAACAGATGGAAACGGCTCTGTAACTATTCCTAACGATTTTCAGCCGGGTGATGTTTTATTGGTTGCTTCTGCATTCAACACGACAACGATTTATGAAAATATAGAATGTATTCCTGCTGATGGTTCTTATGTAATCAGTGATGGTTACTCGCTTGCCGGTGATGGCATTTTGAGTTTTGGCGAAACTTCAGCATTATCTATAACCATGAAAAATGTCGGAACAGACCCGACAACAACAAATACTACGGTTACAATTAGCTGTGATGATCCTTTGCTCACAATTGTAAACGGCACAGCAACTTATGGTCCTATGGCTTCCGGTGCTTCTTTAACAGTAGAAAATGGTTTCTCTATTAAAGCAGATGAAGAAATTACAAACGGACAAACATTTACAGTGAATGTAACTGCTGTTAATGGAGCTGATACGTGGGTAAGTAAAATATATGTAAGTGCATATCGTCCTATAATCAACTACAATGGTGTTGCATGGCAGGGCGCATACGTACCGGGCGAAAGTCTCAATTTACAAGTTGCTTTTGAAAATATTGGCGGTTTCAGTGCTTTGAATGCAACTGCTACTCTTACAACAACAAGTTCTTATGTTACCATTAATAATGCAACTGTAGAATATGGTACTATTGCTCCTACAGGAATTGCCAATGGTACATTCAATATTACGATTTCTAATAATGTTCCTGATAATGAAGTTTTGGATTTCCATTTTGCTTTTGCATCTAATGGTGGCGTAATTACTGCTGAAGGCGATTTTTCGTTATCCAATAGTTGCAATGTCATTTTTAATTTACAAGATTCTTATGGTGACGGGTGGAACGGAGCTTCTTTAACTGTTGCTTTTAATGACGGCACACCTTCACAAACTCTGACTTTGAGTAGTGGATCCACCGGCTCTTATACAATAGAGATTAATTCGGGTACAACCGTAACCGTATCTTTTAATAGCGGCTCTTGGAATTCTGAATGTTCTTTTGACATCCAATATGAAGACGGAACACTTATTTATCAAAATTCGGGAACTCCGCAGGCTGGTGTACAATGTACATTTGTCTGTAACTGTGGCGCAACCCCTAACGTTTGTGACCCTGTAACCAATTTGGAAGGCAGTGCAGACGGAACTACCGTTACATTGACATGGAATGCTCCTGAAGGTGCTGATTATTATACTGTTACAGAAAACGGCGTTAACGTAGGCGACCCATACACAACTACTTTAGTTCGTGAAAATGCTCCTGAAGGTGATAACAATTATTGTGTTTATGCTATATATAATTCCACCGGTTGTACTTCAGAAGCTGTATGCTTATCTATAAATGTTTCTTCCGGTCCTTGTGATGCTCCTACAGGCTTGACTGCCGAAGTTAATGGCGTTACCGTTGCTTTATCATGGAATGCTTCGGAATATGGTACTTCATACAACATATATAAAAATGGTACAATGGCAGGTTCAACAGCAACAACTTCGTATACTGTTGAAGACCTTGCACAAGGCGAAGAATTTTGCTTTACAGTAACATCGGTTTGTGGCGGCGGTGAATCAGAACATTCTAATGAAGCATGTGTAACCACAGCTGTTTGTGAAGCTCCATCTAACTTTGTTGCAAGTGTAGAAGGCAACGACATAACCATGTCGTGGGAAGGCACCGGCGAAAGCTACATTATATATACTACTGATGATGAACAGGTTGCCACGACAACAGAACTTTCTTTGACAATAGAAGCTTATTATGGAGAAGAATATTGCTTATATGTTGTTTCTGTATGTGATTTTGCAGTTTCGGCACCGTCAAATACAGCATGTGTAACAACAGATGAATGTTATGCTCCGGGAGCATTAACAGTATCTGCCGAATATAATGTAGTAACTTTAAATTGGACACCGACTACAACAGCCGACACATATTCTGTATACAAAGATGGTGAGTTGGTAGCAGAGACGGAAGAAGCTACATACACAGATAATGTTGAATACGCTCAAACATATTATTACTCGGTTGCAGCCAATTGTTCCGACTTACAGTCAGAGCATACTACAGACCAGTATATAACAACAGTATGTTCGGCACCTGCAAATCTTGAAGCTGCAATGCAAAACAACGCCGTTATTTTAACATGGAATGCTTCTGATGCAGCCACATCATATAATTTATACAGAAATAATGAAGTCCTTGTAACGGGTGTCACCGAATTAACATATACAGATGTTGAAGTACAAGCAGAGCAAAAGTATTGTTATGATGTAACAGCAGTCAGCGAAGCCGGCGAATCCGGTCATTCAGATGCTGTATGTGTTGATTATACAAGTATTTCAGATTATAGTACTATAGATGTTACAGTTTATCCTAATCCAACAACGGGAAGCGTTTTAATAGAATGCGAAGGTATGAAAGTTGTGAATATTTATGGATTAGCCGGTAATTTGGTAAAGAGCATTTCAGTTGACGGAAACGATTGTGTTGCCGATTTAACGGATTGTGCATCCGGGACATACTTTATCAATATTGTGACAGATAGTGGTAAAGTTGTCAGGAAAGTTGTTAAAATGTAATTAATTGTTTATTGTGTAAATATGTTTTATGGGGAGCTTCAAAGCGGAGTTCCCCATTTTTTATTTATAAGCCATGTGTGTATATAGACTTTTTTCTATGTATTTTACTTAAAAAATTGATTTTGAAAATCTTTTGAATAAAAAAAACGAAATAGGTTGTAGAATAAAAAAAAGTTTGTATCTTTGCAGCCAAAATTTTAAGGAGATTTATTTATGGCAAAGAAAAACAAAGATGCACGTATTCAGGTGATTCTTGAGTGTACAGAGCAGAAGACATCAGGAGTTCCCGGCATATCAAGGTATGTTACTACGAAGAATAAGAAGAATACTCCGGGTCGTTTAGAGCTGAAGAAGTATAATCCTTATTTAAAGAAAGTCACAGTACATAAAGAAATTAAATAGTATAAATCATGGCAAAGAAGGTAGTTGCAACCCTTAAGACGACAACGGGTAAAAGTTATGCTAAAGCTATAAAGATGGTAAAATCCCCGAAGACGGGAGCTTACGTATTTGCTGAAAGCATTGTCGTACAAGACAAAGTCAAAGATTATTTTGACACTAAAACAAATTAATTAATTATTTAAAAAGAAACAAATTATGCCAACAAGAATTAGATTACAGAGAAAAGGTAAAAAAGGCAGACCTTTTTATCATTTAGTAATTGCGGATGGTCGAGCACCACGAGACGGAAAATACATAGAGAGAATTGGCACATATAATCCTCTTACAAATCCGGCTGAGATAAACATAGATAGCGAAAGAGCCATATATTGGTTACAAGTAGGGGCGCAGCCCTCGGACACAGTAAGAAACCTCCTTTCAGTAAAAGGAATTCTCCTTAAGAACCATCTTTTAATCGGAGTTAAGAAAGGTGCTATAAGTCAAGAGCAGGCAGATGTCAAGTTTAGTGCTTGGCTTCAAGAGAAAGAGCAGAAGAGACAGAATATAGTCAAAGCTGACGAGAATGCTCAACGTGAGGATCGCAAGGCAAAGATAGCAGCGGAAAAGAAGATAAATGAGGACCGTGCAGCAGTATTAGCAAAGAGAGCAGCAGAAGAAGCAGCCAAGAAAGAAGCAGAAGAAGCGGCAGCTCGTAAAGCAGCAGAAGAAGCACAAGCATCGGCAGAAGAAATAACCTCTGAAGAAACAGCACCGGAAGCACCGGCAGCCGAATAAATACTTAGAAGGTGATTTTCATCATTCATCTGACATAAATAGGCGGAATGAAGATGAAAGATAATAATAAAACGAATTTTTATTAGAAATTAAAAAAAAGATGGATACAAATAGTTATAAGACAGTGTCGGTAAACAAAGAGACCGCACAGAAGGAATGGGTGATTGTAGATGCAGAGAACCAAGTATTAGGTCGTTTAGCTGCAAGGATAGCCTTTGTTTTGAGAGGCAAGCATAAACCCTGTTTTACTCCAAACGCTGATTGTGGCGACAATGTTATTGTGATAAATGCCGAGAAAATAAAAATCACCGGCAACAAATTTGAACAGAAAGAATATGTACGCCATTCAGGTTATCCTGGTTCACAAAGATTTAGAACAGTAAGAGAAACCATGGCAATGGACCCTACATGGGTGCTTAAAAATGCTATTAAAGGCATGCTCCCTAAAAGCAGATTGGGTACTGCTCAATTGAGAAATGTGAGAATTTACGCCGGTACAGAACACGGTCAAGAAGCTCAACAACCTAAACCACTTGATATAAATACTATTATTAAATAATTAATATGGAAGTTATAAATACAATAGGCAGAAGAAAAGCTGCAATTGCCCGCATTTATATGAAAGAAGGCAATGGTCGTATTTTGATAAACAAAAGAGAACTTGAGGATTATTTTCCTCTTTCAACCCTTCGTTATATTGTAAATCAGCCATTTGAGACGACACAAACAGCTGGCATGTACGATGTAAATATCAACCTTGTAGGTGGTGGTTTTAAAGGACAAGCTGAGGCAGTACGTCTTGCAATAGCAAGAGCACTTTGCGAAGTAAATAAAGAAGAATATCGTCCTATGTTAAAGGTTAAAGGTTTTCTACACCGCGACCCGCGTGTTGTGGAACGTAAAAAACCCGGTAGACCAAAAGCTCGTAAGAGATTTCAATTTAGTAAACGTTAGAAAATTACATAATAGTAGTTTAGTATCTAAATTGCTGAGATCGCTGTGCGCTACTCGGCAATTGCGTTTAATTTTTAATTAAAGAATGTAAACTAAAATTTTAAAAAAATGCCAAGAACAACTTTTGACGACCTCTTGAAGGCAGGCGTACATTTCGGTCACCTTAAGAGAAAATGGAATCCTCACATGGCTCCTTATATTTTTATGGAACGTAACGGGATCCACATTATTGATTTGTATAAAACTCAAGCTAAAATTGATGAAGCAGCAGCAGCTTTGAAACAAATCGCCCATTCAGGTAAAAAAATATTATTTGTTGCCACCAAAAAACAAGCAAAAGAAGTGGTAGCAAGTTTAGTGAAAGATGTAAATATGCCATACGTCACAGAACGCTGGCCCGGCGGTATGCTTACCAACTTCGCCACTATCCGTAAAGCAGTGAGAAAAATGACTTCTATAGATAGAATGATGGCTACAAGTAACTTTAAAAATATCTCTAAACGTGAAAGATTACAAATTGAACGTGAAAGAGCTAAATTAGAGAAAAACTTAGGCAGTATCTCCGAATTAAATCGTTTGCCGTCAGCACTATTTATAATTGACGTGTGTAAAGAGCATATCGCAGTTGCAGAAGCTAAGAAGTTAAATATTCCGACATTTGCAATAGTAGATACAAATGCAGATCCTAATGAAGTTGATTTTCCGATACCGGGTAATGATGATGCTGCAAAATCTATAAAGATCGTTGTACGCGCTATGGTAGAAGCTATCGAAGAAGGTCTTAATGAACGCAGACTTGATAAAGAAAAACGTAACGAAGATGAAGAAGAAGCTGTAAATAATGCTGAAAGTGAAGAAGAGGTTACTGTAGACACAGAGGATACTGAAGAAAAGCAGGATAGAAGACCAAGAAGAAGAGAAATAAAATAATTTTAACTAAAATAATTTGTATATAATATGAATATAACAGCATCAGAAGTTAATAATCTTCGTCAGATGACAGGTGCAGGCATGATGGACTGCAAAAAGGCTCTTGTAGAAGCTGAAGGTAATGTTGAAAAAGCAATAGAAATATTACGTAAAAAAGGTCAAAAAGTTGCTTCTAACAGAGCAGACAGAGACGCAAAAGAAGGTAAAGTAGTTGCTAAAGTTTCTGAAGATGGTACTTTCGCATGCATGATTATGCTTAACTGTGAAACAGACTTTGTTGCTAAAAGTGCCGACTTCACCGATTTTGCTAACGCTATTGTTGATGTAGCCGTTAAAGGTAAAATCAAAACAATGGAAGAACTGCAACAACAAACGTACAATGGCAGAACTATTGAACAAAGTGTTATGGATTTGACAGGTAAAACCGGCGAAAAAATGACACTTGCTCACTACGTATGCTTAGAAGCACCCAAAGTGTTTGCATATAATCATATAGGAAACCGCTTGGCTACTATACTCGCTATGAATAAAAATGGCGAAAAAATAGAAACCGCAGGTCACGAAATAGCTATGCAAATAGCTGCAATGGCTCCTGTCGCAGTAGATGAAGCCGGCGTTCCTCAAGATATTATAGATAAAGAACTCGAAATAGCTAAAGACGTTATCCGTAAAGAAGGTAAATCCGAAAATATGGTCGAAAAAATAGCTATGGGTAAATTAAGTAAGTTCTTTAAAGAAAATACTTTGTTAGACCAAGTATTCGTCCGTGACGGCAAAATAACAGTCGCAGAATATTTGAAACAAACTGACCCAACTTTGAAAGTTTTAGGTTTTAAACGTTTGATTTTGGGTGAATAATTGAATTTTTGTTCATTTTTTCATAAAGATTACCAGTTGAGAGAGCTGTCGAAAGATAGCTCTCTCTTTTTGTTTAATGCGTAACGCATTTCCTGACTTCGACAATGTGTCACCCTAAATTTTATTCCAGAAATTTTCATCAAATAGTATTTCGATAGACTTATGTCTTGGTGTCAAAAGCATCGTCTTCGTAATGGCACCACCACTCATTGGGAGCTTAATTTTGATTGTAATTATTGTTTTGGCAATATTAAGTACTTTATCGACACTCATATTGATATTACTAATTTTCAATATTCGTTCTAATTCTTTGTGTACTTTGTATGCAACAAAGCATATACAAACATGGGCTTCTATGCGTTTGGGTGTAAAATGGAAAATCGGACGCATTTCAAGTGTTCCTTTTGTTATTCTATAAGCCCGTTCTATCACCCAAAGTTCTTTGTATTGTTCATATACTTCTTTTGCAGACAAGGTCGTATTTGTAATATATCCTTTTAATCCATCCCATTTTTCATCTTCTTCTATTAATGCCTGATTTATCATAACTTTTACATTATCAGATATTTTTAAAAATTTATTGTAACCTCGTTTATTTATGTTTTCTTTAGTGATATTTCCGCTTTTGTATGCTTTTTGCAATCGTTTTACCCCTTTATCTCTGTTGTAGCGGTCTTTCTTTGCACGATTCTCGGAATAGCCTAAAACCAACTTACATTGTCCGGATTTTTGATATTGGTAAAATGCTCCATCATGTCTATTTTGTGATAAAGTCCATTGTCTTATTTCGCTCGTTTCATTTTTTATCCTTGCGCCAACTATATATTTGTATCCGCCTGACTCTAATAGATCAATATTCTTTTTATTCATCAATCCGGAATCTGCTACAACTACAAAATCTTCTAAATCAAATCGCTTCACAAAGTCTTCTACTATTGGAAGCATTGTCCGACCTTCGTATTGTGAACCATTGAATAACGAATACGCAAGAGGATAACCTCCTTTACTTACTAAAAGTCCTAACACAATTTGAGGCTGACTATGTTTACCGTCTTTTGACCACCCATTTTCCCGAAAACCGTCTCCATAATCAGCTTCAAAATAGAGTGTGGTAACATCGTAAAACACTAACCCTATTTTACCTCCTAATATCTTTTGTGTATGAGATATACTTATTTGTTGTATTTTTTCCTGTTGAGTGTTGTGTAATTTATCTAAATAACGATAAATATTATGTAGCTCAACATCCTCGTCAAAATATGATTTCAAATATTCTACCGTACCGGATTTGCTTGATGGTTGACTGATACGTGCTATTACTAAATGCTTTAAGATGTCATCTTCAATCTTGTCGAAACCTATTAGTCTAAAAACTTTGTCAAGTATAAGTTGTGTGCCATTCAACAAGATATTTTCAATGTTGGATAACATGTATTCAATGACCTGCTGTTCTTCTCGCTCTTTTCCAAATTCATTGAAAATATCTCGGATGCCCGTGTGTGATTCTATCCATTTTTTACCTTGATGGCATAAAAACTCTATTGTAGGTTCATCATTGCTTACTCCGATGGTTGCAATTTCCTTAAATACACCATGTGCTTTGTCTACAACCACTACGCTGGTTGTACCTGAACGATTTTTCTTTTTACGTATAAACATTCGGCAAAGACAATCGTTTTTTTTGGTTGCATCACCCAAAACCCAAAACCCAAAATTATAACTATTTTATTACTAACCGTTTACAAATATAACGGGTGATGCGTGTCGAAGTCAGAAAATACACAAATATTTATAAACTCAATCCATTTCCTCATACAACATCAACAGATGTGCGGCGCTCCAACTGAAATGCGGTGCTTCAAGCGGTTGTCCCGTAGAAGCATCATAATTTTCATGTATTGCGACTTCTCCTGTCAAGCCGGCTAATCTGTCAAAGACTTGTCGCGTGTAATTATTCGCCATCTCTTTATAGCCGTAGTTGCGTAACCCGCTGATAGCGAAGTATGTTTGGTCTAACCATATTGCCCCTCGCCAATATCCGTGCGCATCATATTTCGGATTGTCCATGGCAACTGTCGGGAATGGAATATAAGTACTGAATTTTGCTGTGTCTGTTAAGATATTCAACATCTGTGAGACCTGCTCTTTATTAGCGATATTCGTCCACAGCGGCGTGTATGCTTCGCAGCCTTCTACTCTGATAAAACTTTTATCTTCTAATCTTCTGTCGAAGAAAAATCCGATGGCGTTGTCGAAATAATATTGTGCCGTGCTGTCGCCGTAATATGGCTCATCAAAAGTTTCGTCAATTATTATGCTGAACTTCTTCAACAGACGGTTTTCTAAAGCTAAATAAGAGTTTAAATCCACACTTTCCTGATTCATGCTGTACGCATCATTGCCATTTTTCACCATAGCAGCCTCATCGAAGCGTATCGCATTGTCCATGCCGCTTTCCCATGCTGCTGCTACTTTTGTGCCGTCAGTAGAGCCATACTCACATTGCCGGTTGCAGTCATGGTCTCTTTTTTCGTACCACCAGCGATAATAAGCGACCATTTTTGGAAACATCTCTCTAAGGAAAGCTGTGTCTTGTGTCTGTTCAAATATCTCATTTACCGCCCATGCAGATAGCGGCGGCTTGCTGTCTCTGTAGTTGTTTTCCGCAGTATCCACAAAGATGCAGTCGATAATCATGCCGTCCGGCTGCTGATAGTCGAACATTGCGCGGATGTTGTCTTTCGCGAGCTCCGGAGCAAAATGCGACAAGGCAGTGGCAAAGCGCCAGCTGTCCCACGCCCAAAAGCCGACAAAATAGCCAACCGCATGACTTGGCACTACGCCATCATGCTTTAAACCGCCTCTCGCTACTCGCCAATTGCTTATCAATGTAACTACCGACTTGACTGCTATGCGATTGTACTGCTTGTCTACATCATCGCACAATACTTTGTTTAAATAGCCATTCCAACGGTTGTCGTGCTGCAATATCGCAGTAGACACATCTTTCAATAACAAATTATTCCTGTCGATTACAGATTTTAAATTAACTTCATCTGTAAGAAATGACAACGCAACATAAAAAGTTTTATCCGCAGTTTTTGTGGTTGCTGTATAGTTTTTATCGGCATCATTAATTATCGGTGGGTTAATATTTTTATCAAAAGTGATGATTAGTTTTTCGCCGGAAGTATGCTTTGCTATTATGCTGCCGTTATTTTGGGCTAACTGTATATTTTTATTCCAATTTTTACCGGAAAATATGAGGTTGGCTTTTTTATCGGAACTGATGGAAAGTAATGCTGTTGTTTCATCTATAAATATAAGGTTTTGTGAAATTTTGTTGTC
>Ga0265294_10009193_pt1 | contig 11432 bp, 11 predicted proteins | sample MunlanPumphouse3_FD_192504 | JGI IMG/M metagenome (GOLD analysis project Ga0265294, IMG submission 192504) | Groundwater microbial communities from a municipal landfill in Southern Ontario, Canada - Pumphouse #3 | ecosystem: Environmental > Aquatic > Deep subsurface > Groundwater | place...
TCGGGGCAGGCGGAGTTCGAGCACCGAAGGTGCGAGTAACGACGTTCCATCAGGAACGGAGTCTGAGAAAACGCGAAGCGTTTTCGAGCGACGACGCGTGCCCCTCGGGGCAGGCGGAGTTCGAGCACCGAAGGTGCGAGTAACGACGTTCCATCAGGAACGGAGTCTGAGAAAACGCGAAGCGTTTTCGAGCGACGACGCGTGCCCCTCGGGGCAGGCGGAGTTCGAGCAAAGGATGCGCCCGGCCGGAACCGGCCGGGCGTCTAACGCCCGTTAACCAACCTACTTGAGTTCCATAAAAACCTCATTTGCGCCCGTGTCGGGGTGCTAAGGCTCCAGGCAACGCCCGGAGGTGGGGGAGAGAGCGACGCTCTCTCCCGCTGCCGGACAGCCGCAAAAACCTCTTCTGTGCTTTTACCGACGTTTTTGCATGGATTTTTCTCTGCACAGCGGGAGAACCGGCAATCAAAAGACTGAACTATCACAACCTCCTACGGGATTATCAGGAGCAGCCGGAGGCCCGATGGGTTGTGGGGCCGTCTGTCTCATGCGGGAGTTACCGGCGAACGCCCGGGATACGGAGCAGAATACGTATGAAGTTTGTGTGCCCGCTTATTGTTGTTCGTGACATGGAGGTCTCCAGGGCCTTCTATGAGGAGGTGCTGGGCCAGAAGGTCGGCTACGATCTCGGCGAGAACGTGTCGTTCGAGGGCGGCTTTGCGATCCACCTCCGGTCGCATTTTGCGGATCTCATCGGCGTCGATGAGGACGATATCCTTCGGGGGCCGAAGAACGCTGAACTCTACTTCGAGGAGGACGACCTGGACGCCTTTCTTGAACGGCTCAACGGGATGGACTCCGTGAAGTACGTCCACGGCGTGGTAGAGCAGCCCTGGGGGCAGCGGGCCGTCAGGCTCTACGACCCCGATATGCATATCATCGAGGTCGGGGAACCCATGGAGAGCGTGGTAAGGAGGTTCCTTGCGAGAGGGTTCTCGGTCGAAGAGACCGCACGGCGCACCTCGATGCCCGAGGAGTTCGTCCGGCAGTGTGCATGAACGGTGCGCCGGGGACGACCACCGGTATCGTCTAGTCCTCTCCCGTGCACGATCTCTCCAGAGAATCGATCCCGCCCCGGAGTGATCCGGCGGCGCGTCCGGCATACGTGAAGTGAGGACCTATGTTCAAGAAAATTGCCTGCATCCGCATTGGCGGCGGAAAGATCGCCCTGGATGCCGCCGAGGAGGCGCCGGTGGCGATCTTCGTCAACGGCCGGCACCTGACGACGGTGATCCTGAGCCCGACCGGACTTCAAGACTTCGTCACCGGCTACCTCTACACCGAAGAGATCATCCGGAGCGCGGACGAGATCGAGTCGGTCAGGGTCGAGGAGAACCGGATAAGCGTCCTCACGACGAACATCTTCAAGCGGGTCAGCGTAAAAAAGACCATCCTCTCGGGGTGCGGGGGGGCCGTCTCCTACATCGACACCCAGAAACTGCCCGCGATCCACTCCGATCGTACGGTCTCCATCCCGGAGCTCGAAAAAGCCGTCACCGCCCTCCCCGCGCCCGGCATGATCGAGGTGATCGCCCTCATCGACGGCGGCCACATCGCCGCCCGCTCCGAGGACATCGACCGGCACAACGCCCTCGACAGGGTGATCGGTCGAGGGCTGCGTGACGGTCTTGACTTCTCCCGGACGGTTGCCGTCGGCACCGGGACGGTCACCTCCGAGATGGTCAGGAAGTGCCTCGTCGCAAACATCCCGGTGCTGGTCTCCACCGGTCCCCCGACCGCGCTTGCCGTGGAGGTTGCGGAAGAGACCGGCCTTGCCATCGTCGGTTCTGCCGGGACGCCGGAGATGGCGGTCTATACGCATCCGGAGAGGATTGAAGGGTGCGACGGGCCGTAGGGTGCGACGTTCCAGAGGAACGGAACTTGAGCACCATTAGGCGCGGGGGCAGGAGCGTGAGCACCGACAGGTGCGCACCCTCCACGGTCCACTGCATAGAGAGATCCCTGGAAGAACCGTGCACGGCTTCCCCCCGGTTATCGCCACGCACTGCCCGCCCCCCTCCGGGGGCGGGAGGAGCGCGAAGCGCGGGCGGTGGGGGGGTTACAGATATAGTCTTATGAGGGAGAGACAGGGGAGGGGGCATGCCCCCCTCGCACCTGTCGGTGCTCAAGCTCCGCTCCTTCGGAGCATCGCACTCCTCGTCAGCCCCTCCTCGCACCTTCGGTGCTCGAACTCCGCTCTTCGAAGACCTCCGGTCTTCTCAAACTCCTGTCCTACGGACAGTCGTTCTCCGGAGCGTCGTTCCCCTAATGGCGAATCCCCCACGGTCCACTGCATGGGAATTTTCTCTCGCTCCGGTCACTGCGTGTGCTTAAAATAAAATCCGGCAGTGTTCAGACTCTTGTACCCGAGAAGCCCAATCATCTCGGACTCGTGTACTGCAGGAGGGTCATTCTGATTGGAACGTCGCGAGTCGCACTTACCGAAACCCGAGGCCGCCGAAGACCAGACCAAATTAGAGGATTGAGGAGACGTCTCACCGTCCGCGGCTGATCTCGTCGACGGCCGCAACCAGAAGGTCGATCTCCTGCTCGGTCGTGAAGGCCGCCATGCTCGCCCGGACCGTCCCCTCCGGGAGGTTCAGGTGCTCCATCAGCGGCTGGCAGCAGTGGTGCCCCGACCGCACCAGGATATCCGCATCCTCGTCGAGCATCTGCGCGGCCTCCTGGGGGTGAACGCCGTCGATGGTGAACGAGACGACCCCGATCCGGGCACCCGGATTCCTCCCGGCGTAGACCGTGACCCCGTCTATCGCGGAGAGCCCCTCGATCAGCCGGGCGGTCAGGCGCTCCTCGTGCCGGTGGATCTTCTCCATCCCGATCGCCGAGAGGTAGTCCACGGCGACGCCGAGCGCGATCCCGCCGCCGACGTTCGGCGTCCCGGCCTCGTAGCGCTGGTAACCCTCCGCGGGCACATGCCCCTCTGCCGTCACGCTCGCGACCATGCCCCCGCCGAGGGTCGGCGGCTCGAAGAGCAGGTCCCGCATCCAGAGGACCCCGGTCCCCATCGGCCCGAACATCTTGTGCCCCGCAAAGCAGAGGATGTCGCAGCCGAGCTCCGCGACGTCCAGCGGCATGTGCGGCGCGGATTGTGCGGCGTCCACCAGGAGGAGGGCGCCGTGCTCCCGGCAGAGCCCCGCGATCTCGGGGACCGGTGTCGTCACGCCGAGGACGTTTGAAGCGTGGGTGACGGCGACGAGCCGGACACCGCCCCCGGCCAGGGTCTCCTCGAGTGCGGCAAGGTCGAGCGAATAGTCGGCGTCGATCCCGATCACGTCGAGCGCGACCCCCTGCTTTCCAAGCGCCCTCCAGGGGAGGAGGTTTGAGTGGTGCTCGAGGATGGTGGTCACCACGCGGTCGCCCGGCTTCCAGGAGAGCCCCTGCGCGACCATGTTGATCGCGTCGGTGGCGTTCTTCGTGAAGACCGTCACCCCCGCCTCCCCGCCGACGAACCGGGCCACCTTCTCGTGGGCGTGCCAGTAACGCTGCGTCGCGATCCGGGTCAGGCGGTGCACGCCCCGCCCGACGTTCGCCCGGTAACGGTGCTCGAACTCGACCGCCGCCTCCACCACCGGCTCCGGCGAGAAACTCGTCGCCGCGTTGTCCAGGTAGATGATATCGCCGAGGATCGGGAAGTCTTTCCGGATCGTATCGGGAGTGAACTCAATCTCTGCCGGCCGTGCCGGCTCACGGGTCTTCATCGTCTTCGTCGTTGCCACCTCCACTCTCTTCTTCACGGGAGCTTCCCGCAGGGTGAAGTCCTCGTTCACGCCGATGCCCCGCTCCCGGCAGACCTCGCGCATCTTCGGGGGCAGGGCCCGCCATCGCCAGAGCCCCCACTGGTGGTAGGCGTCCGGCATCCCGGTCTTCTCCGCCCACCTGATAAGGAATTCGTCCCAGCGCTCCGTCAGTTCCGGGTGCATCTCCCGGAGCCCCTCGTACTCGCTCTCGAGCGCCGCCGGGCAGAGGTAGCAGCCTATCCGCTCAAGACCCATCTCGTAGAGCGGGTTCATGGGGACTTCCTGCCACCAGAGGTAGAGGAAGACCTCGAGCGCCCGCCAGTTCCGGATCGGCGAGACGTTCAGTTGCAGGGGGTTCGCCGGGTTCTGGCTCGTCTCCTCAAGGTCGGCCCGATTCCAGGACTCGTACCAGCGGTTCCCCTGGATGGTGACGCAGGGGCCGGTCTCGGCGAGGTAGATCTTTAAGGGGTGGAGTTTTAAGAGTTTGCAGCACCAGCGGTGGTCCTTCCCCGGCGGCCCCGCCTTCTCGACCGCCTGGAAGAAGTCGCCGCCTTTCCGGATGATCTCGACGCCCTGTGACGCCACGAACTCCACGGTCTCGGGGAGTTCGATCCCGGTGTCGATGAAGAACGCCTTCTCCACCCCCGCCTTCCGGGCGAGGTGGCGGACGGCGGTGCTGTCCTTGCCGCCGGAGAACGAGACGTTCGCGCACGGCCGGTCGTTCATGTGCTTCTTGATGGTACGGACGGCGTTGCGCTCAAGGTTCTTTAAGTGGTAGCGGTTCCTCTCGATCACCACCTCCCAGCCCGGGTCGGGCCGGGAGCAGGGCGTGACGGAGACGAGTTCCTTCACCCGGACCTGCCCGTCCTTGACGACGCCGGTGCCGAACCGGTTCTTGTAGGCGACGATGACCGTCCCGTCGGGCACGCCGGCCGCCAGGGGGAACCGTTTCCCGCCGATGCGGCCCTTATGTGCACGCACGGCGGGCTCGGCCTCGAGATCGATGATGCCTCTTGTTGCATACGGGAGGATGTGCGGGAGCGCCTCGGGGGCGATATCGAGGCTGAATTTCCGGGTGACCGGGTCGAACGAGAGCCAGCCGAACCGGTCGCCGTGGACGATCACCAGGTCGGCCCGGTCGGCGCCGCCGGTCTTGTTGAGGAGCACGACATGGGGCAGGGGAATATCGCCGAACTGCTCGGAGAGAAGGCGCCGGATGAGGGCCGTATCCGCCGCGAGGGCCGGGCGGACGTCGTGCGGCTGCAGGAGTTCTATCTCCCGGACCTTCGCTTTGCAGGCGCAGGTGCGCCCGATGAGGGGGACGTTACACTGGTCGCACCAGTAGAGGACTTTTTTTACTGCCGGTTCGCGTATCACTTGAAGAATAGTTGGTTTTCCGCAGACATTAAGGGAACCGGTGAGGGGGGGCGCCGGGGTGCAGGCGGAGAGGAGGTGGTGGAGAAGAGCCGGGCAGCGGCACCGCCTCCCCTCACGGACGCCGCACGAGCAGGCTGAGACCGGCCCCGAGGACGACCAGCAGGACCGCCGCAACCAGGAGAAAGGCGGTGTCGAGGGACCCGGCCAGCCGGGTGCTGGAGAAGTCCGGGCCCGGTTCGGTGACGTTGATCGGGGCGCGGGCTTCGGCGCCGGAGACCGGGTCGGTGGCGACGAGCAGGAGCCTCCCCTCCGGCAACTCCGCGGATGCGATCGCCCCGCGGAAATGCCGGGTGTTGTCATCGGCGGCTGTACGAACGTCTTCCGGGATCGTATACCCTGCAACCGGCGAGCCGGCCCTGTAGACCAGCACGTCGACGCTTCCCGGGGGGCGGTAGAAACTCGCGTCCCGGCTCCAGACGACGAAGATATCAAGGTCTTCGTTCCCGGAGAGGGTGTCGTTCGATAGCGAGAGGGTGAGAGAAGGAAGCAGCGGGGGGGTCGCGCCCGAGATGGAGCAGGGAATGACGAAGAGGGCGGAAACGGCCGCCAGGAGGAGGAGACGAACCCCGGGTGAGCAGCCCGGCATGCCATACGGCTTCATACCGGAGTATCCGCCCGGTATACAATAACCTTTCCCCTCGCCGGGACAGCAACGGCCGTTGACACTCTCCCCGGGCTTTAGCCGGGGGCTTTCTTGCACCCCGGATCTGTAAAGGCCTGCTCTTTCGAGCAGCACCGGCGCGATGCTCTCAAGATATCCGGTTCCTCCCGTGTCGGGCGGCGACCCCGGGATCTGCGAAAGATTTATTCGTGACAATACGAATTATCTATGAATGGCATCGCGCTGCGTAAACAACCTGGGTGGACAGGTGCTTCTCATGGATGTGACGCCTGATCAGGTGAACGATTACGTGCGAAAGCACAGCAAGGAATACTACGAGATGGTGCCGGGCTTTGTCTTCAAGGATATCCGGATACTCTTACAAAAGCCCATGCTCGTAGGGCTCCAGATCCGGAAGAAGAAGGTCCTGCTGCCGTTTACGAAACTCTGCCCCGGTTACGGGACAGTGCTCCTGGAGATCGCGGCAAAGGACGCGGATCTCGAATTTATCCGCAGCAACCTCGTGAAGATCTCGGAGTGAGAGGGCGACGGGAGCGGCTCCGCACCGTTCCCCCATATCGGACGAGTCGTTCCCGGTACCCGGCCGGCGCGCTCACCTGAGAGGCTTGCGGTGCCTCCTCCCCTGTTTCGCCGTATCCCGCCGTTCTTTTCGGGCAGCAGGACCGATCGATATATAGTCCCTGACGGGAGAAACTTATAACGATCATCGTGGGCATTAAGGAGTGGGTAGTCCCTCAGGATAAGGTTTTTTTTGACCTCTTCGATGAGATGGCTAAAACAGTCGTTTCCGCAGCCGATCTGCTCGTTGAGTTCGTTGAAAATTTCAAGGACGTGAAAGAGCAGTGTCACCGGATGAAACAGATCGAGCACCAGGGAGACGATATTTCACACCAGATCTACGAGCAACTGAACCGGACGTTCATCACGCCGCTTGAGCCCGAAGAGATCTCCCGTCTCGCATCGGCGCTGGACGATATTCTCGACTACATCGACGGCACGGCACAGCAGATGTACAGTTACGGCATCACCGAGACCGACGACTCGATGATTGAACTTGCAAAGCTGATCCAGTTGAGCGTCATCGAGATCGAGAAGGCCGTCAGCAGTATACGGTCGATCAAGGACCCGAGCCTGATCGAAGAGCGGTGCATCGAGGTGAACCGCCTGGAGAATGTCGCGGATAACGTCCTCGGTCATGCTATCATGGACCTCTTCAAGACGAATGATGCGATCACCATCATCAAACTCAAGGATATCTACGAAAACCTGGAGATGGCGACCGATAAGTGCGAGGATGTCGCAAACGTCTTGAGCGACATAGCCATCAGACACTCCTGACTGCCATGGATCCGATCATCATCCTCGGCATCGCTCTCGCTCTTCTTTTTAACTTCGCAAACGGCCTGAACGATGCCGCAAACTCGATCGCAACCATCGTCGCGACCAAGGCTTTAACCCCGTTGCAGGCGGTCCTTCTCGCAGGGGTCTTCAACCTCCTCGGCCCCCTCCTCTTCACGACGGCGATTGCGGCGACCATCGGAAGAGGGATCGTCGACCCCTCATTCCTTACGCCGACGCTGATCTTCATGGCCCTGGTCGGCGGGGTGCTCTGGGTTCTTGCGACGTCTCTTCTCGGTATCCCGGTATCGAGCAGCCATGCTCTGATCGGGGGGCTCCTTGGTGCCGGGATTGCAGGTGCCGGGACAGGAGCGGTCATCTGGCCGTCGCTGGTAATGATTGAGCAGACCGCCTTCTATGGGCTTGCCGGTGCCGTCCTCGGTGCTGTCGCCACGGGGGTGTTCGCGCATCGGAGGGGCGAGTTCAAGCCGTGGAACCTCCTCGTTGGGGGACTCATCGGGGTGACGCTGGTCATCCCGCTCGCCATCGCAACAGGGTTTTTGAGTGTCAGCGGCATTCTCGGGGTCATCATCTTCATCGTCGTCTCCCCGATGCTTGGGTTCATCGTCGCGTTCATCTTCGGCATCACCGTAACTTACGTCTTCCGCAACTATGCTCCGCGGCGCCTGACAAACCTCTTTCGAAATCTTCAGATCTTCTCGGGGTCACTCCAGGCGATCGGCCACGGCGGCAACGATGCCCAGAACGCGATGGGCATCATCACCGCCATGCTCCTTGCCGGCGGGCTGATCTCCGAGTTTGCCGTCCCGCTCTGGGTGATACTGGTCTCTTCGCTTGCCATCTCGGTCGGTACCCTCCTCGGGGGCTGGCGGGTCATCGACAAGATGGCCACCAAGATAACGAGGATCCGGCCCTACCAGGGGTTTGCCGCATCGACCTCCGCCGGGGGTGTCCTGTCGCTGATGAATGTCTTTGGCGTCCCGGTCTCGACGACCCATGCGACAACCGGCGCGATCATGGGTGTCGGCGCGACGCGCGGCTACTCGGCGGTCAAGTGGGGCGTGGTCCGCGAGATCCTCATCGCCTGGTTCCTGACCATTCCGGCCGCGGCGATCGTGGCCGGGGTATGTTTCCTCATCGGCCGGGCGCTCTTCGGCCCGATCGTCTGACGGGGCCGGCGGGGTGGTGAACGGCCACACCGGATTTCAGGCACAATGCCCTCTGCCGGGCAAAGCACCAGCGCTATGAGCGCAAAAGGTCTTCCGGCAAAACTTCTTTTTCACTTTCACCATGCGCACGGCTCCCGCTTAAATAACCATCTCCCGACGATCTTTGTATGAGAACGCGACTCCTCATGTCCGACCAGACACTCTTCCGGAGTATCGATGTCTTCGAGATCGATTACGTCCCTGAGTTCTTCAACTACCGCGAGAGCCAGCTCAACGACCTTGCCTACCAGGTCCGTCCCGCACTCGAAGGCGGGCGGGCCCTCTCCGCCATCTGCAGGGGTCTGCCCGGGACCGGGAAGACGACCAGCGTGCTCCGGATCTTTGCCGAGCTCGAGCAGACCACCAAGAAGATCGTGCCGGTCTACGTGAACTGCCAGAACGACCGGACGAAGTACATGGTCTTTTCGCGAGTTTATGCCGCGGTCTTCGGCCACGCTCCGGCGCGGACCGGTGTCTCGATCAAGTCGGTGATGGACGCGATCGGCGGCGCCCTGCAGCGGCAGGAGAAGAGCCTGATCGTCTGCCTGGACGACGCGAACCTGCTCCACTACAACAACCTGCTCGGCGACGTCGTCAACTCCCTGCTCCGGCTGCACCAGGACTACCCGGGCGGCGGTTTTCGCGACGGTGAGCGACATGGACCTCGACCTCGCCGCCGACCTGAGCAAATGGGTCCTCTCGCCGTTCCGCCCCTCCGACATCTACTTCCCGCCCTACGACGCCGACGAGATCCGGGGCATCCTCCAGGACCGGATCCGGACCGGGCTCTACCCCGGCGTCTTCTCAGTACAGATGCTCGACCGCATCGTCGAGCAGACGATGGAGTCGGGCGACGTCCGGGTGGGTCTCGACCTGGTGAAGCGGGCGGTGCTGAACGCGGAGTGCGCCGCCCGCACCGAGGTCGTCGAGGAGGATATCATGAAGGCCTACGAGCAGGCAAAGCACGTCCACCTCGCTTATACAATCCGGGCGCTCTCGGCGGACGAGCGGCTGCTGCTCCGGCGGATCGCGGAGCTCTCGCAGGAGGAGAGCGGGCCGCTGGTCTCCGGCGCGATCTACGGCCGGGTCGAGGAGACGCCGAAGGTCGGCTACACGGCCTTCTCCCGGCAACTGCGAAAACTTGACTCGCTGCGGCTGGTCGACCTGATCCGGGTGCAGGCCGGCGGGAGGACGAGCGAGGTTGCGTTGCGCTATGAGCCGGAGAAGGTGGTGCAGATCTGCGGGAAGCGGGGGGTCGGCGGGAGGTGAGGGGGGCGGGATCTGTTTGCGATATAAAAGACCCGTTCTGGTGGAGGGTCGGCCGGTAGACTGGTCTGCCGGTGGAGAAAAACCATCTCCTGCCTCTCCTTGACACCAAACTCACCCGGATCATCAACTGTTTTTTCAGTAACACCAGGTCTCGTGGCTGAGTGGGGCCTGATTCAGCACATCCCGGTAATGTCGCCACTGGGGCATGAACCGATCCATCAGCTCCCTGAACCGGTCGGTGTGGTTTCGCTCGAGCAGGTGCACCATCTCATGCACAACAACGTACTCGAGGCATTGTACCGATTTCTTTGCGAGTTCCAGATTCAGCCAGATTCGCCGGGCTTCGATGTTACAACTGCCCCATTTGGTCTTCATCTTTTTTACTCCCCAGTCGTCCACCGTCACCCCGAGCGTCTCCTGCCACGTATCGATCAGCGGCGGAATCAAGGCTTTGAGTTCTTTTCGGTACCATTTGAGCATGACCTGTTCGCGTCTGACGGCATCGCTTCCTGCCGGAACGTACAGGTCGATCCCTGCCTTACCACGCACCTCGACCCGGGACGGGCCCGGATGCTCGATGACGTTTAACAGGTAGCGTCTGCCGAGGAAGTAGTGCGTCTCGCGGTAGGTGTACTCCCGCGGGCTCTGGCGTTCCTGGGTCCTGAAGCGGGTCTGCTGCCGTTTGATCCACGGCAGTTTCGTGATCACCGCCAGCCGCACCGCTTCATCGTCCACGCGTAACGGCGCCGCCACCCTGACCCGGCCTTCGGGAGGGTATACCCCGAGATGCAGGTTCCGGATGTCCTTACGGACCACGTCGACCTGCATGCCATTCACGGAGATCCGGTGCATTCAGGCATACTCCTGCTGGTTTTTGATCAGTTCAAGGATCTTGTCGAGTTTCTCGTCGTCCTGGACGACCTTCTTGATGGCAATACGGACCATCTTCGTCTTAATGGGGTTGTGCGTCCAGTCGTCCTGTTTGGTCAAGGTTACCGCTTCATGGACCGCGAGCGCGATCGCTTCGTCCTCGCCGAGGTTATCGTAGAGAGCCTGTTTTGCAGGACTGTCCAGGGTCCCGGGATACCGTGCGCCGTCGCCGGGGCGCTTGATCTGTTTTGTCAGTGCGACGATCTTTTTGAGGTATTCCTGGTACCCGAGTGCCTGTGCCCGGCGTTCTCTGATCAGCGCGTCCAGCAGTTCGGACATCTTCTCGTAGTACTTCGGGTTGATCGGTGTCTCGTCGATGATCAGTTTGCGGACGTTGTTCTCGATGGTCTCTGCAACCGCTTCGCGATCACGCCGTATGCCCGGCGGGAGTGTCTCTACGGCATCGGCACCACGCTCGAGGAGGAGCTGGACCAGCGGCATATCGTCGAACGCCGATATCTTAACGCTCTCTTCGGCCCGGATGTAGGTATCGAGGAGATGCCGCATGGCCGGCTCGTAGAGTTTCAGGTCGATATAGTCGCCGCTTGCCCGCATAACCTCTTTACGGACGTTGTCGTAGTGAGTGACCTCGGCCCGGATCTCTGCGGCCTCGGCGTCGGTGTATCCGGCATCGTGCATCTCGTTCGCCAGGCCGGCATACGCCCGGAGGAGGGCGGCGGTCAGTTTGTAGAGGGCAAGCCGTTTGCGCTCATTCTCCTTGAGCGCTTCGGGATCTGCGGTATCGGCCGCACAGAAGAAATGCTGATACGCAAGGGTGTCCCGGGGAGG
>Ga0265294_10009194_pt1 | contig 11430 bp, 7 predicted proteins | sample MunlanPumphouse3_FD_192504 | JGI IMG/M metagenome (GOLD analysis project Ga0265294, IMG submission 192504) | Groundwater microbial communities from a municipal landfill in Southern Ontario, Canada - Pumphouse #3 | ecosystem: Environmental > Aquatic > Deep subsurface > Groundwater | place...
AGAGGCAAAATTGCGGACAGCGCTGGTTACCTCCTCCACCTCGCAAACGGTTCAGAAGGTGGATAAGGTGCTCCATTTCACACATCAGTTTGACCTGGTGATCACGGCTGATGATACTTCAACGCATAAACCCAGTCCCGAGCCCTACCTGCTAGCCTTGGAAAGGACAGGATCGAATAAAGCGAGGACGATGATCATCGAGGATTCCAGCTATGGGATCATTGCCGGCAAAGCTGCGGGGTGCATCGTGTGTGGACTGACCACATCATTCGATGCAGCCATCTTAAAAGATGCGGGAGCAGATCTCACCAGTGACAATTACAGGGAGTTACATCTTTCTCTCCAGTAATTTCTCCCCGTCCGCGTTGATCACTTGGAGTGTAAGTGTCTTCCCCTTCTTCTCCAACACCATCACGGTGCCATCAGGATTCCTGTTACTTCCCCCTATGATAACGGGGAAGGGGTTGTCCACCTCATCTTTTTCTATTACCCGAAAACGATGGGTATGGCCATTGAGGGAGAGATCAAATGGTGCCTCTTTCAACACCGGTATCCAGAGATCGGAGCAGGGCGAGAAGCTTTCGGGGTTAACGCCATAAATGGGAATGTGGTGGATTAGGATCCGTCTGCTGGCTCTGGCAAACGCATCAGACTGCAGTTCCTCTTGCAGGAATGAGGCCTGGTTGAGGCGATGTTGGGTGAAATCGTTCATGTCGTAATAAACCCAGTGATCGTCGGGTTTATCCTCACCACAATCGAGCAGGACAAAGCGGGTATCCCCCAGTGAGAATGCACTATAGGAGCGGCCTCCCATCCTCCCCAGGTAATTCCACAGTTGCAGCGAGTATTCCCCCCTTGTCTCATGGTTCCCCCGGATGAAGATGGAGGGTACCTCATCACTTTTTATGCGTGGCGTGTAGGCGAGCAGCCTGTTCAAAATATCCGCTTCTGTCTCCACGTCATCAAAACAATCGCCGTTGAAGACCACCAGGTCGTAGGGCTCATCTTCCACGTAGGAGTGCAGCGTGTTGAACAACGGCATGTTGCTATGGAGGTCATTGTATACGATCACCCGGAAATCTCTTTTCTGGTCGCTCCAGGTGGTGAATGATTTGATATCGGTGCGAACGGTGTCGCCAAACTCCTTGTAGTAGCTTGAATAGCGGGTTATCTCCTGTGAGACTACTCGGTAATAGTATTTTGTGGCAGGCTGAAGATTCTTAAGGTGCACACGGTGGATCTTGTTGTTCGCCACCATCACCCCTTCCAGCATGGTGCGGGCTCTTTGCATCTTCGCCGGATCGGTACCATATTCCACCCAGCTTCGTGTCGGCACATTGGTAAGCCACATCACGGTCATCTCATCCTTGCCCGGGTTTTGCAGGTAGGGGATGGTGCGCATCACCTCTGATGCGGCTGTTTTTAACCGTACATCCACAAAGAGGGGACGGTGGTCGGATGCCACCTCTTCATCAATAACCTGAGCATTGTGCTTTGCATAGGTTTGTCCCTTTGCCACATATCCCAACACATAATCGATGGTTCTCCTCGGGTTGATGGAGGGAGAGGTGGGATGTTTGGGATTGGAGAGTATCTGCCACTCTTTTTTCAGTATCTCCAGTGGCGGGGAGTCGGGGGTAGCATTCAGATCTCCAAGCAGGAAGACCGGCTTGTCCAGCTTCTTCGCGGCATCTGTGATGATTTCCACCGATGTAACCCGCTCCTCCTCATCGAGAGACAGGTGGGTGTTGATCACCACATATTTCTCCATTTCCACGATAAGAGCTGTACGGGCTTCACGGGCGCCGGGTAATGCAATCTTACTCACCGCCAGTGGTTTCTCCCGGGTAAGCATCCCATTACCGTATTTACCACCATCATGAAGGATTGAATAGCCGAAAGTGGCATGCATGCCTGTCTGCTTTGAGAGCAGTTGCATGATGTCAATGTTTCCGCTGCGGCTGACCATGCTGTCCACCTCCTGCAGTCCCACCACCTCCGGTTGCAGGTCGATGATCAGCTCTCCAATCCGTTCGATGTCCACAATGCTATCCATCCCCCTGCCGTGATGGATGTTATAGCTCATGATCCGGTGGGTGTTCTCCTTCTGGGGAAAGTGATTCTCCTCCTGTTTTGTGGGGGTTTGTGCCCAACTGTTGGCGAGGGTAAGGCAGAGGGTCAGTATAGAGAGTGCTAATTTCATTGCTTTATTTATTTGTCGATTCTCAAATTCGAAACATGAACCGGTTCCCGGTGGTTGTTGGATGGTCCCGGGACATCCCATAGCAGATATCTGTAATTCACCTCATGGAGTATTGAGCATTCCCTTGGCGACATGCAGCTTCTCCTGCCAGTCGCCGGAGGGTTCCAGCGTCTCGAAACCGGCTATAGCCTCTTCCAGTTGTGCCAGTTTAGCGAGTGCCTCGGGTGTGCCTTCTTTGTTGTACTTTTCCCGCAGCACCCTGATTTTCTCCGCATCCTGGATCCCTTCCACCAGTCGTTCGAAGCGGATGGAGCTGCGGGCATCCGGGTAGACCATGTAGGTGTCACCTGCGGGCCATGTGCGGAAGCGGGAGTCGGTCAGCGGGTTCTCCACCCATGAGTTATAGGCCCAGCGGAGGAAGCCATCGAAATCGCAAGCCACCGCATACCAGGCGGCGTATACCGATTCTGCCGGCGGGGAAAAGGTGAACATGTTGGGAAACTTGTCGGAGCAGCAGACGTAGTAGGTGGTGATGAGTCCCTTCGCTCTTCGTGCCGCAATCTCCTCTTTGCTTACCTTAGCCCCTGCCCCCACACAGATATCCCTGATCCATGGGTATTCCTGGTAACTCTTGTGGTTATCGGCAAGTGAGACGCCCAGATCGGGAGCGTAGCGCTCCAGCACGCCCAGTGCTGCTTTCATGTCAGCCGGTCCGCGCTCATCCATGGCGATATTGGTTTTCTCCAGCCATCCTTTTTCCCTGAGATGGCGGGTAAAATCTTTCAGGAAGACACCCCACAGCTCTTCATACTCCTTCGACTGGGCCTTCAGCTCCACGGTAACCTGTTCGCCCTTCCCCATGTCGTGGTAGTGCAGCTGGTTGTTCCAGGTGAGCAGGGAGTAACAGTTGATCATCCTGTCGATGCCCAGCTCCATCATGAACTCCACCCACCGGTCGAAGAGGGTATAATCGAAACTCCAGCTCCGGTCCTTGTTTTTCGTCCAGATGATCATGTCGGCGTAGGCATCATAGCACTGGTTGTTCCAGGGATCCTTGTTCAGGGTGGCGGTGATCACCTTCTGTCCCCCGTCGGCCAGCATCTGCATGAGGGGGCGCATCTTCTCGAAATGGGCTTCGCTCCAGAGCTCCACTCCATGTACCCGAGCCACGGCAGAGGGGTGTTGCCACAAGTCGAGATGATAGCGCCATTCCGAGGGTGGTGGCAGCTGCTGATCCACCACCTCCAGTTCAATCTCGAAGTCACGTGTGGGTTGGTTTCTGGCATGAATCTTCACCTTGCCTTTGTAGTTGCCGGCGATAGCGTCGGCCGGGATGCTGAAGGTGAGCCATACCGGTCTTACGCTTTTCGCTTCCAGGTTGAAGCACTCCAGGTTGTCCAGCATATCGGGAGCCAGGGAGGCGGGGAAGTCACCCGGCTTGCGTTGTCCACAACCGGGACCGAACTCATCGGTCATCACGTAGCGAACGAACCGTGACTGAGCGATAGAGGCGGGGAGAGTGCTCCCCTTACCCATGAAGTCGTTGAATTCGCATTCCACCTGCCGGATCTCTTCTGTCGTCCAAAGAACGATTTGAGCAGATACTTTTTCCCCTTTCCATCCGGCGACCTTGACACTCTTCACCGGTTCGATCTCCGGTGCCACCGATTTGGGCAACTTCTCATCAATTGAGATAAAGGAGGCGTGCAGGCCTCTCTTTACGTTCGACCAGTCAGAGAGGGTGTCGCTCGTGGGATCTTTCATCTCTTCAAAGGTGGCGCACTCTTTGCGGGGTCTGTTGTTACAGGAGACGCTGCTAAACATCAGCACGCCAATTAAAAAACCGTATATCAAACGCCCCGTTATTTTCATGATTCTTATATTATTATACATATTGCGAATGTGATCAATATTTTTGCATGATCAAAGATTCCAATTCTTGTCAACTACAATTTGTTTGTACTGACACCCCCGAATGTCATCTTCACCGGTTTGATCAACCCCTGTTCATCGAATTCCATTTTGTCTATACAGGTTACACGGTGGTCACGATGAGTTTCGGTAAGCGGCCGCCGATGATAGACGATGTACCAGTCGTCGTTCTTCGGGTTGTGGATTACCGAATGATGACCGGCACTGGTAGCCACTGCCGGATCCTGTTCCAGAATGGTTCCGATCCGCTCAAAGGGTCCCAGGGGAGAGTCGGAGATGGAGTAGGCTACCCGATAATCGGGATTGCCCCATCCTCCTTCCGACCACATGAAATAGTATTTTCCGTTTTTCCTGAACATGAAGGGTCCCTCGGTATACCCTTCGGGAGTCACCTCCTTATATATTTCCCCGTCGGGGAAGGGTCTGATGCCGGTAAAATCGTTTTTGAGGAGCACCACATTGCAGTGTCTCCATCCACCGTAGAACATGTAATAGGTGCTGTCGTTCTCCCGAAAGACGTACTGATCGATGGGTTGTGCACCATTCACAATCTCATTGATCATCGGTTTTCCCAGCAGATCCCGGTAGGGACCCTCAGGCTGCTCGGCCATGGCGACGCCGATACCGCCTAATTCATTCTCATTCTGGATATCGTTTGCTGCGAAAAAGAAATAATATTTGTCATCCTTTTCAATCACACCCGGAGCCCACATCGCCATGTGTGCCCATTTCACTTCGGTGGTGTCAATGATCCGTTCATGTTTTGTCCAGTTCACCAGGTCAGGTGAGGAGAAACAGTCGAAGAAAACCTGCTTTTCGTAGAGATCGGAGTAGGTGGGGAAGATCCAATACTGGTTGTCATATACAATCCCCTCCGGATCAGCATACCATCCATCAACAATGGGGTTGGACGAGAATTCATTTCTGTTTGCAACAGGGTTTGATTTATTTGTAGCACATGCCGAAAATAGAGTGATGAGGACAAAAAGTAACAGTTGTTTGTTCATTCCTGATATTTTTTGTCACCAAAGATAATCACTTCTGTAACCAGGTGCAAACTCTTTTTCACGATGGCGTCATGAGGAAAGGGATTCCTTTTCCTTATCGATTTCCAGTGACCTGTTTAGATACAGAATAGAAAAAGCGATTGAGATATGGGAGAGATAGTAGGTTGGTAGTATAAGGCCATTGAGGGAATGATAGCCGACAAATTCCCTTAGTGCAATGATTGTGTCGGAAAAGAGGATCAGGACGATACCGGACAGATAGGTTACCCTGTACAGCTTTTCTCCTCTGATTCCAGCGGCGGCACCCAGTGAAAGACAGGAGATGACCAGATAGATGAATACGGCGATCATCAGGGTTTTGTCACTGAATACAGGATACAATAACAGCAGAAAGAATAGTAAGTAAGCTATTAGCAATGCCATTGTAAACCTCCATTTCATGCTTCCCTTCATCAGTGCATACCCCAGATAACCGATATGAGCAAAAAAGAAAAAAACGATTCCGTAGATGAATCTTTCAGTCTCCCCGTTTCTGTTCGACAAGAACCAGTCACCCACAATTGAAAAAGCAAAAGCGATCATCAACAGTATCGTATATTTAACTTGTGACTGTCTGTTCAGATACAATAGCAACAGAATCAATATTCCAATCGCTGCCGTGCCTGATTTGAAAATAAACCCGTAGTGCAACAGCGCAAGCAGAGCTGAAACGAACTGCAACGGAATCAGTAGATAGATCCATCTTTTACTCTTCAATACTTTACTCATCTTCATCGGTTTTTTTCAGGTCCAGGAGACATGAGATCAATTACAACGGCGGCTCAGGTGTGAATAGTTAATTGCTGTGTGAATATTCCTGTTCGCTACCTGCTTTCGTATGGTCCATGGATGGCTGTAATGGTGAAGCTTTCCGAGGAGTCATCCAGGATATAGAGCTGATAACTCTCTCCCCCTGGTTTCACCCGGATCACAATATGTCCCTGCGTACTCTTCAGCTGACTGACCATCTGTTCACCCAAAGCGACCCGATTGACATCAAAGAGATTGGTTACAAAGATATCTCTTTCGCCGGCATATAGTGCCTGCGACAGCATATTGCGGAGTGCGGGAGCATCAGGGTGACTGAGGGCAAAGCCCTGTATCACAAATACCCGGGGAGTCACTTCACGGATAAATCCTTCTCCCATGGCGTCCTTTGCGTGATGGTTCGCAACACATACATCAACGGTGCCGGTTGCCTGGCCCACGGGGGTTTCTATATCCTTCCATGTGCCGGGCGAATAGGTATGCACAAGATCTGCTCCATTAAAATATTCAAAATTTCCATAGGATATCCGTATGGCTGCACTACATGCATTTTCCTCGGGATACTCCTCTTCTGTCAGCTGGTCAATCGGAGGGAAATGAGAGCGGGAATTGTCGTCTGTTCCAGTCCATACCCTTCCATTGGCGGCAATGTTCCTGATTTCAAACCCGGGGTATTGATCAGGTTGTCTCGTGAGTTTGAATTGCTGGTTTGAACCAGCCTCGAATTGCTCAGCAATGGCTCCGTTTGTAACATGCCAGTTCACGAAACGAATGTAGTTCTGAATGTTTGGTTTCCCGTTCAGTGGGTAAGGGTAGTTATAGTCAGGCCAGTTACGATCTACTATCTTCACGAACGGGATGAGGTCGCCTACTTCAGAAATGCCTGTAAGGATATAGTCTCCCTTATCCGATTTTTTGTTGCTGAGTAGCACATTTCCCATATGGTCATCATGAAAGTGTGTCAGGAGCATATAATCCAGTTTTTTCTCCGACAAAGGACGCATCATTCGAACGATGTAACGGGATATCCACTCTCCGGCACTTCTACTGCTGTCAGGCTTGAAGTTACGCTTGTCTGAGCCAGTCTCACCGGCATCAATCATCATCGTGGTTCCATCGGGCAGGATGGCAAACATACACTCCCCCCTGCCGGTATAGATGTGGTGGATGTCCAGATAGCCGTCAGCCCAATCCGGAAAAAGATCTCCGACCTTCACCTGTGCACTGGCTGCAGCGGTAACACAAACCCATAGCGTAACAGTCAATAATGGAAGCTTTCCTATTTTCATATTCATACATTCTTAATACCTGATACTTACCTTCCAACCTCTACTCTCTGCGATACTTCTGTCACACATATTTTCCCCCGGATTGCCGCCAATAAAGATTTTACCCGCGACACCTCTATTGAAAGTGGTAAACAACGCATTCAGCCCCTCGGCTGTTAATCTGTTGTCGGTGCAAACCGCATAGTATAATGCGCTGTTTCTGCTGAAATCAAGCGACGTCAAACGATTTTCGTAACAATCCATCCTTTTCAGTTCGGTGTTCATTCGCAGATCCAAACGGGTCAGGAGGTTCTGCGAGCAATTCAACCTTGCCAATGCCCTGTTTTTGCTGATATCCATCTTCGTCAGTCTGTTGTTGTAACAATAGAGTTCCGTTATCAGTGGATTGTTTTCGAGGTTCAAATTTGTCAATTGGTTACCATTACACCATAACACTCTAAGCGCGACATTGTTGCCCGTATCCAGCCATCTTAGTTGATTATTGCTGCAGTCCAGATAGGTCAACTCCCTGTTCTTGCTCACATCCAGAAAAGTAAGGTCGTTGCCCTTACAGTCCAGTGCTGTTATGTTCTCCCCATCGACAACGATGGCACGGGTTGATTTGCCCGGGTAGGTATGGTGATAAACATCACAACCTTCATTGCTCAGCGTGATCATCTCTTTATCAGATCCGTCGCCCCAATCGATTGTTGCCGTGCCACTTCCCGATAAACGAAAAGCAACGTGGCTACCGCTTTGTGTGGTCATATGGATCTTGCCGCGATTCTCCCTTATTTCCACAAACGATTCGGGGTACGATACCAAGAACATCTGTTCCCGACTGTGGGTAGGGGTCCAAATATCCAGGTCACGACTGTTGTCGTATAACTTCAAGATCCAGGAATCAAATTTACGTTCTCCTTCATACAATTCAATCACACGAGCTCCCGATCCCAACTCTCCATAAACCTGGCGTCCGCTTGTCTGTCCGAATCCCAGACAAATATCGTGTAAGCAGCCGATGTAATTGTTGTTGTGATGGTGACCTGCAAATACGCCCATTACATCTTTACAGTCTTGTATTGCGGCAAATAAGTTAGAACGGCTATTGGGTGGAGAATTGAAAACTTCCGATTGAAATCCCACGGTGGTTTTTTTACCCACTACCTCATTATATTCCGGAAAAGGGATATGAAGGAACGCCAACGCCGGGAGCGGTGTGCCTCCTTTTTGGAGGGTAAAAGCGGCACTCTTGTTCTCGTACCATTGAACCTGACTGTGATCTATCCACTCATAAACGCCCGAATGGTTTTCGGGAGGACGATTTGTCTGCGAAACATCGAATACATAACACAAGGCGGCGGTTTCTTGCGACTTTGACGATTGTATGGGCAGTACATAATTTCCTGTTCCTGCAATCTCTTCCGGGCCGCTTATGGTCAGGTTATAGGGTAACCCCGCAATGACATCTATGGTTTGCTGCTTGGTAAGTTCAAACTCTGCGTCATGATTTCCAAACATAGCCGCCCATGGAGTTTTTGCGTCAATCATCACCTGTGCTACTTTTAACCAGGCTTTTTTTCTGTTATCTGAACCTACAACATCGCCGGTAAGCATAACCAAATCAGGTTTTTCATGTTCAATAACCTTTTTCATCATCACCAATACACTATCCGAACGATAGGAGTCGTACTGCAGATGAATATCGGTAAACTGGACAATTTTGAACCTGGAATTAGAATTGAATTTCAACCGGGGTTTGTTTTGTCCGTCGAGAGTAAGAAACGAAAGGATGATGAGACAGAAAGCAACATTTATTTTTTTCATTTTGCTGGATTGTTGTATTTAAAAATTGCTTTTTTTTTACATCTCTGGTTGCAGAAAGCTGATGATTTCGGTATTAACTATCTCAGGCAGCTCTTTATGCTTTTCCAGGATGATTTTGTATGTCTCTTTCCGGTGGAATTGTAAGAGGTCACTTGGTTGATAGTAGGGTAAACTGCCCGGGATAACATAAAATGCCAATTCGGGAACGTAGATCGCCTCATCAACGAGCTCTTTTTCTGATGGTAAATATGTGATCAGGAGTGATTTTTCAAAAGGCTGTTTGAATGCTGTGTAATGCAAAAAAGCTGCACTCGCATTTCCTTCAACCAATGCAAATATTTTCATTGATTTAAACCGGATGTCGGTTTGAATAAATTGAATCAACAGATCAATTGCTTCAGCTTGTATTCCGGCAATACTCTTGCCAACAAGATTTGCACCGAACAGGTAATTAAAACGAGTCTGTCCAATGGTGCTATCACCTGTATAGTCAGGATTATTCAATTCACCCCAACCAGGTAAGTCTGCCGAAATAACGATATAGCCTTGTTTGATCATCGTTTTGATCAGTTTACATTGCAAGAACTCCGCATTTCCTTCAGGTTTTAACCAAACCAATATTTTATCAGGATCAATACTTTCCATTCTTCCCGCATATACCGGTAAAGCATAATCTTCAAGCTGGTTTTCAAGAAAATATTTTTCCACCACTATTTCATCACTGGGCACTTTTCCGGTAAACACCGATGAGGTTAAGTTGCGATCGAACCTAATTCCTGCAAGATGTGCTATTTGTTGTCTGATTTGATTGTCAGGTATCTGCCTTCTTTGGAAATAGGTTTTGTTCAGACTGGAGACAGTCTCTCCCTTTTTGGAAGATCCCACCTGCCCGGTATTTGTTGACCAGAGCGAAGCAGCAGGAAAAGGCTCGGTTTCTATATCTTCATTGTTTCCCGGCATATTTAGGAACTTTTGAAAAAAAGCATACATCGCCTTCCTGTTTTCAAGCGTTGATTCATGTCCACCATAATCTTCCACCATCGACATATTTTCTGGCAAACCAAATGCTGCATATGACTTTTTTACCTCTGAAAATGTTTCCCTTGTTCCCTGTATACTGAAATAATCGTGTGTAGTGGAGATGATGAGGGTCGGTTTTGGTGCTCTGGCATGGATAAAGTCAGCATGATCGATCCCTCTGGCAATTCCAAACCAGGGATTTTGTTCTGCATCCTGAGGTCCTATTGCCTGGAAAAGCCTTTTGAAATTTGTCACATAATTTTCGGGAGCGGCTGCCAGAATGCGATCGTCGCATGCTGCAATCATGGCTGATTGGGTACCCCCTCCCGACCTGCCCGTAATACCGATTCGATCCCTATCCACCTCTTCGCGTGTGAAGAGATAATCCACTGCTCTTATGCCATCCCAAATGAAATAATCGCACAGTGAAGACCCGGCAAGCAACGTTTGAACCCCTGCATAGGCATGCTCCTGTGTTGAACTACCTATGATTGATTTTCCTGACTCCAGATCAGGATATTGTAGGCGTTCCCCTTGTCCAACGGGATCGTAGGCAAGCACGATAAAACCTTTCTCTACAAGGTTGAGAATTACATGCTGGTAGGTTTCGCTCCTGAATCCCAGTTCAGAATGGCCAGCACAATAGATGATAGCTGGTGCAGGATGTTGTCTCTTCGCAGGTAGAAAAAGGCTCGCCGTGACATGGAAATTGGGATGAGACTCATAAATAATTTTTTGTATGGTAACATCATCCCTTACCAAAGTACCGGTGATTTTAGGGTTGAGGGGTGTTTTTTTAAATTTGGAAAGGGAAGCACAGAGCTTCTGATTGATTTCTTTCTGATATTTTTGCCAATCACTCCTTGTGTTGAGACTGGATATCCGCTCCTTCCTGTTTTCAAGCTGTTCGAATGCTGCATTGCTGATTATCTGATACAATACATCCTGTTTAGAAGGAAAAGACAACCATTCTTGTTTTTTCCCCCGATTGACAAAAAAGACAGAACTTCCACCATCTTGTGCGTATGAAAAAGGAATAGCTAGTAATGCCAGTATGATAAACAATATAATTCCATGATGCATCTTTAAAAAAGAAGTATCTAATTTTACATGTTGATATATACAAGACTTGTTATTCATTTTGCTGATGCCTTTACTCCACGTTACAAAATTACAATCGTTGATAAGTCTTCTTTTCCTGCGGTTTGATAGAAGTCAAATCGGCAATGTTGACCGGTACTCCTGTTGCAATGCTGTTACGTGCAGCTATCCCCACCAAACAGGCCAGTGCACCGTCTCTTGCACCGGCACATTGCTGCAGCGGATCGGAGATGTCAGGTAAAAAGATCTGATCACGCAACAAATC
>Ga0265294_10009195_pt1 | contig 11430 bp, 13 predicted proteins | sample MunlanPumphouse3_FD_192504 | JGI IMG/M metagenome (GOLD analysis project Ga0265294, IMG submission 192504) | Groundwater microbial communities from a municipal landfill in Southern Ontario, Canada - Pumphouse #3 | ecosystem: Environmental > Aquatic > Deep subsurface > Groundwater | place...
CCGACCGCGACGTCAGGGTTGCCGGTCGGCAGGCGCTCGAAGAGATCGGAACCGAGCGGGAGATCCCGACCGTCTGAAGGGGCGACGGCTCATCCTGTCCGGATACCCTGTCCATGACCCCCGGGCAGCCGCTCTCGTCCCGTATGCGTTTATTATCCAGGAACGTCTTCTTATATTTGATAGGGCGTTGCAATCAGTTTATATACCCTGGCTGAGCGTCCGAAAGGAGACGGATATGGACATATTCATGAAGTGCGCCGTCGAGGAAGCGGAAACGAGCCTGCGGGAAGGCGGAATACCCATCGGCTCGGTGCTTGTGCGCGAAGGCCGGATCATCGGGCGCGGCCGGAACCGTCGCGTCCAGGCTGACGACCCCGTACTCCACGCCGAGATCGACTGCCTGAGGAACGCCGGGAGGATCGGTAACTACGCGGATTGCACGCTCTACTCCACGCTGATGCCCTGCTACCTCTGTGCGGGAGCAGCCGTCCAGTTCGGGATCGGGAAGATCGTGGCCGGGGAATCGGTGAATTTCGCGGGAGCGCGGGAGTTCCTCGAGTCGCACGGGGTCGAGGTGCTCGATCTCGACCTCGATGTCTGCAAGGCGATGATGGGCGCGTTCATCGAGCAGCACCCCCACCTCTGGTACGAGGATATCGGGGAGTTGTGAGGCGGTTATCATGGCTGAGGACAGGTTGTTCCGTTACATCGTCGTTGCCGTTGGCTTCCTTCTTGCCGGGACCCTCATCGGCCTTGCAGCCGCTCCTCTCCCGGCCGTCCCCGCGTCCGAAGATCGGGATGCGCTCTTTCAGGTCTCGACCATCGATGCGCTCCTCCAGGGAACCTACGACGGCAGCATGACGTTCGACGAGCTCGCGAGGCACGGAGACTTCGGGATCGGATGCGGCGATCGGCTCGACGGGGAACTGATCGGCGTCGATGGGAAGTGGTACCTGGTTCGGGTCGATGGGCGGGCCTATCCGGTTGCCGGGAACGCGACGACACCGTTCGCGGCAGCGACCTTCTTCGATCCGGAGATCACGATCGCGGTCGACGAGCCGGTGAACCTGACCGCTCTCGAGAGCCGGGTGCAGGCGGAGTTCCCTTCGGAGAACCTCTTCTACGCTATCCGGGTGGACGGCACCTTCCCGCATGTGGTGACCCGGAGCGTGCCCGCCCAGGAGAAGCCGTACCCGCGGCTCGCCGATGTGACGGCCAACCAGACGGTCTTTACGTTTGAGAACGTCACCGGAACCGCCGTCGGGTTCTGGACGCCGGAACTCGCAGAGGGGATCAACGTCCCCGGCTACCACCTTCACTTCATCACCTCCGACCGCACCGCCGGCGGCCACGTGCTCGATATGGTCATGGCGGAGGGCACCGTGCAGGTCGACACCACGATGAACTTCACCATGGCGCTCCCGTCCGGCGGCGACTTCTTAACGGTTGATCTTTCAGGAGACCTCTCCGACGACCTTGAAAAAGTCGAGTAATGCCGGATCTCCGGCGGTCCTGCCCGGGACTTCCCCCTCCTTGGCTGCCAAAAAAAGTTTTTATCTGACGACGAGCAGCGGCGGTTTGACAGCGCCGCCGATCTGCTCGAGCAGGGCGCTGATCCGGGACTTTCCGCTCCTGCCGAAAGCGCCCATGACGATCAGCCCGTATTCGCCGGAGTTCGTCTCCTTAAGAACCTCCTCCCTGATCGACCCCTCGACGATCTTTGACGAGCACCGGATCTTCTCCCCCTGGTAACGGGTGAGGATGCCGTTCTGGTCATCCTCGATGCTCTTTCGCATGTCCTTCCAGATCCGCTCTTCGTAGCCCTTCAGCTGGTCGCAGATCCCGCTCTGGGCGCAGAAGTTGAACGCCATCGCCTTGGCCTCCGCGATATCCAGCACCGAGAAGAGGACTACCTCGGCATTCTTCCGCTTTGCCAGTCCAATCGCATGCAGAGCCGCTTTCTGGCTCCACTTCGAACCATCGATAAGCACGAGTATCTTCATGTCGCTCACATCGCAAATTTCAGCCAGAGCATCGCAAATCCTACCGCCACCGTCACGAAGAGCACGAGCATCCCCACCTTCAGGAAGTCGATGAAGGTGATGCCGATCCCCTCACGCTCGGCGATACCGATGACGACGACGTTCGCCGAGGCCCCGATGGCGGTTCCGTTCCCGCCGAGGCACGCACCGAGGGCGAGCGCCCACCAGAGCGGGTAGACGTCCATCGTCGCCCCCATGTCATGAATGAGCGGGATCATCGCCGCGGTGAGGGGGATGTTGTCCACGATTGCCGAGGCGATCGCGGCGAACCAGGCCACGATGAACATCGCCTCGCCGGTCGATCCGACGTTCTCGACCATCACCGCGGCGATGCTCGAGATGATGCCGGTCTCGACGAGGGCGCCCACGATGACGAAGAGCCCGCCGAAGAAGAAGAGGGCCGGCCACTCGATCTTCTCGAATATCTCTTCGGGCGACTGGCGGCTCCAGAATAGGAGGATCGCCGCCCCGATGAGAGCCACCTCTGCGGGTTCGAGCCCCATCGCCGGGTCGACGAACGAGAGGGCGACGTGCAGGATCTCCCCGATCCGGTCATGGATGAAGAACAGGAAGACCACGAAGGCGATGACGGCCACCGATTTGTTGAAGAGCGACCTGTCGGTGATCGCCGCCCGCTCGTCCAGACCCTCAAGCGTCCGGATCAGTTCCTGCCGCTCTTCGGCGCTCACCCTCATCGATCTGCCGTAGATGACGTACATCATCAGGAGAAGGATCACCATATCGACGACCATGATGGGGCCAAGATGGATGATGAACTCGTTGAACGTCAGTCCTGCCGACGACGCGATCATGATGTTCGGCGGGTCGCCTATGAGCGTCGCTGCCCCGCCGACGTTTGAGGAGAAGATCTCCGTGACCAGGAAGGGAATGGGGTTGAGATTCATCACCCTCGCAACGTAGAGGAGCATCGGGGTGAGAAGGAGGACGGTGGTGACGTTGTCGAGAAACGCGCTCACGATCGCCGTTACGATCGCGAAGAGGACGAGAACCCGGATCGGGCTGCCTTTCGCGAGTTTTGCCGTCCGTATCGCGATATACTCGAAGAGACCGCTGCCTCGGGCGGTATTGACGATGATCATCATCCCGAGGAGCAGGAAGATCGTCCCGAAGTCGACGTGTTCGAGGAGCGCCTCCCAGGGGACGATCCCGACGAAGACCACGATCGCCGCACCGAGCATGGCGGCGACCGCCCGGTGGATCCGCTCGTCGATGATGAGTGCATAGGTGAAGAGAAAGACCGCTACCGCGATCAGCGCTACTGCTTCCATCTATGGCACCCGTCAGTAGATGAGCGCGGGGGTCTCCACCCGCTGGCAGATGCGCAGAACGATCGGGCTCACCGAGACGTCGGTCGACTCCCCGTCGGCGTAGCGGCGGCAGAGCGCGACCATGTCGTGGTTCTTCGCCATCCTGACGACGTCGTCGCCTTTATGTCCGACGAACATCCGTGTCTGGGTCGAAAAGCCGTGTTCTTCGAGTTTCGCTGCAACCCGTTCAAGGAGCTTCCGGCCGTACTCTTCCTTCTTTGTCCGGAACTCCTCTGTTGATTCACGGTCGAGCGCCTTTTCGAGGAGCTCGATCACCTCGGTGTCGGTGATGTAGGCGAGCGAGATTGTGGCGTCGTAGGCGGAGAGCACGTCGATTGCTTCGTCGGTGATCTCGTGGACAAAGACGTCGAGCGGCACCAGGATCGATCGGACCTCAGGAACGAGCATCTCCTCGTCGGTCAGCAGGAACTCGCTGTAATCCTTCAAGACCGAGTCATACCGCCTCCCGACGATATCTTTGAACTTTCGCTGGATCAAGGAAGAAGAGTATCCCATCGTGATCTAGGTTTCCCGGCACGCTCGTTTAATACTTTTGTTTGCCTGGTTCTGCGCCCACGTATTGTCGAAAAGCCGTAAGGGACTCTCCCGGCGGGAGTTTTCGGGAGCGGGGATCGGCTTTATGGAAATAGGTGCGCCGGGTTTTGTCGTCATCGCCCGCCTAATGATGCGAGCGCCTCCCGGCAGGCCGGGCAGAGCACTTTTTTCTTCCGGTCCAGTTCGTCCAGGGTTCTCGGCCGGAACATGACGCATTCGGGGTCGGAGCAGTGGTCGAGCCCGAGGAGATGGCCGAGTTCGTGCGCGCCTTCTTTTGCCGTCCGGTCAATGAGGTCGGTGTCGTCCGGCGTCCTGCCGTAGTAGGCGTTTCCGAGGCGGGCTGTCGAGACGACCGCGACGCCGCATGCGGGTCTCGCGAGGCCGAAGACGAAGTCGCATCCGTTGACGTAGAGGTCGCGGGAGGTGACGAGCAGCAGGGGGCCATCGATCTCGTATCTGCGCGTGAGGGTGTCCTGCAGGCGATCCAGGATCTTTTGAGCATCGTGCTGGTCGCGGTTCCGGTCGTAACCGTCGATGAGGAACGGGTATTCGACAAGTTCGGGTTCTTTCCCGAGGATCATCGTGACCATCCTGACGACCGGGAGTTCGATACCTTCCGGTGCCTGCGGGTCCCAAAGAATATTGATGCCCATTACCTAATCTCTGTGTAATGTGTCGGTATAAACATATTGAACGGAGTATCGGGGAGTATATCGCTGCCCGGTATCGTCGGGCCGTCGAGGTGGGCATCGGCAACAATCCCGAGGCCGCAAGGCTGGTCCGGGCCGCCGGCGCCCTGATGCTCTGCACTGACGTTCGATCGGGCATCCGGCACGACGGGCTCGACGTCGTGACCGACGACGTCTTTGAACCGGATCTCCGGCTGTATGAGGGTGCGGATCTCATCTACGCCGTGAGGCCCGGCGTGGAGATGGTTCCGCCGCTGATCGCGCTTGCCGACCAGATCGACAGCGATCTCCTGGTCTACCACCTGGGATGCGAGATCTACGGGAACGGCGGCGAGGTCGTGGACTGCGGCCCGGTTCTCCTTCATCGGTATCGCCGGCGGGTAATCTAAGCCTCTTCCGATAGCCCCCACCCCGCCCGGCCTTCGGCCTCCTCATTCGCACCTACGGTGCTCAAACTCCCGCCGTCCGCTCCGCTCCCGGCAGTTGTTCCCCGCCCCTCGGGGCGGGGGCAGTGCGTGGCGATAGCCACGGGAAATCCGTGCATGTGCTTTTTTCAGGGTTGCCCATGCAGTGGGCCTTGGGAATACCGCTATTGGGAGGGGGGGCCGCCCCCTCTACCTCCTGCTTGGGCAACCCGGGTTCTTCCCGGCAATACGGGAGAACATTGTGCCCACCCCGACAAGCGCCAGAAATTTGAAAATACGGTGTTCTAGAAGAGCGTCGCCTGGCCCGGGGGGGGATCCCGCCTGGATTCACCGGTATCGGCGGGCGGGTCGTCGTCCCGGGACTTCTTGCCTTTTCCGGTTGCCTTCTCTTTGGCGGAGGCCTTCTTTTCCTTTGCCTTCTCCTCTTTTGCCACGTCTTTGACGACCTTCGCGGCCCGTGATTTGTCGTGGATGAAGAGGTTCAGTTCGTCGGCATCGAGTTCGAATTCGCGGACGTATGTTGCAGGGTCATGTTCGACGAGGATGCTGATCGCGGTGAAGAAGTCTTCCCGGAGTGCATCCACTGGAATGTGCGTCATCTCGCTGAGTTTCCGGGAGAGGCCCGCCCGAACCGCCTTTTGCTTCTTCGACGCCCCCATCTTCTGCCAGCGCTGCGGCGGCATGATGCGGCCGTGGATGCCGTGCCCGCCGGCGGCGTCGGCGACGCCGATGAGCATCACCGCGCTCGCGTAGCGCCAGAGGGTGTAATACTGCCGCCGGTAGGTCCGGCCGATGTACTCGTCCGCCCTCGCGAGGCAGGCGTAGCCTTTCGCCCGGGAGGCGAGGTCGGGCATGTGGTCGAGGTTCCCCTCGAGCCACTGCTCGACGGCGTCGGGGGTATCCTCGACCTCCACCGCCATGCGGAGCAGATCGGCATCCCTCTTCCCTTTGAAGGTCGCTCCGACGAGTTCGAAGATGGTCGAGCGGTCATCCTTTGCGGAGGTGTGGACGTCGCCCGCCGCGACGTGCTCCTTCCCGATGGCCACGGCGTAGAGCATGTTCACCGCGGCCCGCATATCGCCGTCGGCGCGGTTCGCGATCTCGTCGAGCGCGGCGGGATCGCATGTGACGCCTTCCGCGGTGCAGATCTGGCGGAGGCGGGGGACGATCGAGCGGGCCTGGAGCGCCCGGAACTGCACCGGCTCCGTGACCGCCTTGAGTTCTCTCGTGAGGGAGTAGTAGTCGTTTGCAATCAGGATGATCGGCTGCTGCGCCGCCGCGATGATCTCCACGATCGCCTTCGCCCCGCCCCGGTCGGCCTGTCCGTGCAGGTTGTCGGCCTCATCCAGCAGGATGAGTTTGCGGCTCGCACCGGAGAGGCTGGCCGTCGTGGAGCCCGCGCCCGCTACCCGTTCGAGGGCCGCTTTCGTCCGCTGGTCGGAGGCGTTCAGTTCCACCACCTCCCAGTTCATGTCGTTCGCGAGGGCGTGTGCGCTCGAGGTCTTGCCGGTGCCGGGTTTTCCGTACAGGATGAGCGGTTTCTTCTGCCGTGACCAGTCCCGCGCCCACTCGTATATCAGCCTGACGGCGCTGGAGTTCCCCACGACATCCTGAAGATGCTGCGGCCTGTACTTCTCCACCCAGTCCATACCAGACTATTCGACGCGGTGCATCAAAAATAATACCTCCCCGGTGCGGGTGCAAAACGATCCGGAGGACGGCGCCGCAAGGGGTGTACCCGCCCCGGCCGGATGTCTGCCGGCAGTGCCCTTCCCGATCGGTTTCCGGAACGGAGTGCATAATACCGGTGAATCAAATACATTATCTCTGATGAGGCAGAATACCATAAAGAAACCTGGAGTGTTGGTGTTCTTGTGGTGAAGGATTGCTCCACCGATACGGTAGCACAGGCCGTGAGGGAATACGAGGGCGTCACCCGGAAGAAGGAGATCGGGGATATGATCCGGTCTCTCCGGATAGAGAGCCCCGATGTCGTCGCTTCGTTCGGTGAGGATGCCGCGGTCATTCGGCATAATGCAGAGGACGCGCTGCTTCTTGCGGCGGACGGTATCTGGAGCAAGTTGATGGAGGCGGATCCGTTCTGGGCGGGGTACTGCGCCGTGCTCGTGAACGTCCACGACATCGCCGCCATGGGCGGGAGGCCGGTTGCGATGGTCGATATCCTCTCCGTTACGAGCGACCGGCTCCGCGACGAAGTGACCCGGGGCATGGTCGCGGCATCCGCCCAGTTCGGCGTCCCGATCGTGGGCGGGCACCTGCACCCGAATACGCCCTACAGCGTCGTGGATGTGGCGATCCTCGGGACGGCCCGGATGGATCAGATCATCTTCTCGAACACGGCAGAGGAGGGCGACGTGGTCGTCGCGGCGATTGACCTCGACGGCCGGGTGCACCCGTCGTGCTGCTTCAACTGGGACTCGGTCACGATGAAGTCGGCGGAAGCGGTGCGGGCCCAGATCCGGGTGATGGAGGATCTCGGAAAAGAGCACCTGGTGACGGCCGGAAAGGATATCAGCAACCCGGGAGTCATCGGAACGCTCGGGATGCTCCTCGAGGTGAGCGGGAAGGGCGCGGTGATCGACCTCGAGGCGATACCCCGGCCGGACCTCTCGGCGGTCGATCTCTCCTTCGAGCAGTGGGTGCGCATGTATCCCGGCATGGGGTTCATTCTGACCGTCAAACCGGAGAACGTGGAGGAGGTCTGCCGCCGGTTTGGCGACGTCGGGATCACCGCCGTCGCTATCGGGGAGGTTAACGGGACCGGGAGGCTCTCCATCAGGTACCTGGGCCGGGAGACACAGGTCTTCGATCTCGATCGAAACGGCATCATGCGGATCTTTTCGGACGGCGGGGCATGCCGGTAACGGTCGGGCTTGGTGCGGCATCCCCTGATCCGAAGATCCTCTCGACCGTCCGGGCGGTCGGCCGGGAGGTCGATCTCATCCTCTTCTCCCCCCCGGGAACCGCCGGAACGTTCGGCGATGCGGCCACGGTCGTCGAGGCCGAGGAGCCGGAGATCGCCCTTATCGAGGCCCTCTATGCCGGCAGGATCGATGCTGCCGTCAGGGGCACTCTCGCCGCATCCTCCACTTTGAAGGCCCTCAAGCAGGCCGCGGGTGTCGACCACCTGGAACGGATTGCCCTCCTCGAGACCGCCGACGGGCGCCTCTTCCTCCTCGCCCCGGTCGGGGTCGACGAGGGCTGGACGGTCGAGGAGAAGGTGCGTTTTGTCAGGGCCGGCAGAGATATCGCCCGAAGCTTCGGTCTCGCCGAAGGAGTGGCGATCCTCTCGGGAGGGCGGCTCGGGGACATCGGGCGGCATCCGGCCGTAGACCGGACGATGGCGGATGCCGAACTCGTCGCACGCCTGACCGGGGCTGAGCACACCGAGATCCTGATCGAGGAAGTGGCGGGAGCCTACGGGATGGTTGTGGCTCCCGATGGGATCTCCGGGAACCTGATCTTCCGTACGCTCACGTTCCTCGGAGCCGGCGCGGGGCATGGTGCTCCTGTGGTAAATATCGGTAGAATCTTCGTGGATACGTCGCGCGCCTCTCCAGATTATACTAATGCAATAATGCTTGCGAAATCTCTGGCGCAATCGAAAAGTCTGTGATTATGTTCCCTATTTGTGATCAGGGGCCATATGTGGGGCATTTCAATCGGCACCGTTCCCTGCCGATTATCGGGGTGCCCTGTCCAGACATACCCTCAATAGTAAAGAGAAACCCAAATTTCCGAGATTAACCCGAAACGTTTAAATATTAACTAATACACCTCTTTTTAGAGGTGGAATGAGATTATGGCAGATCTACCTATTGCTGCGGTTGTACGTATCGCAAAGAAGAATGGTGCTGAGAGAGTCGGCAGCGACGCCGCTGCCGCACTGGTTACCAAGGCTGAGGCGTACATCGCCGAGCTGACCAAGGAAGCCAACAGGCTTGCCCAGCACGCGGGACGCAAGACGATCAAGGCGGAAGACGTCGACCTCGCGGTTAAGTCCGCGTAAGTCGGCCTTTTCTTTCCTTCTCTTTACCGGGGTCCATATGGGCCCCACTTAACATTTCATCCCGGCAGCATACCTGCCGGAGGTCCGGACGGGTTATTGTTCTTCTCAGGACGGTATCGTGACCAACTGCCGGGATAACGAGAATCGAGGGCGGGAGGACGTGGAGAGCGTCGGGTACTGAATCCCTGCGAGTCCGACAGGCCGCCGATGCATGTCAGACGCTCATATCTGCGATCTCAGCCATGTTATGCCCCTATTCCGTGAACATTTACGCCCGTTGCATACGAGAGGCCCTACGGGCTGATGCGTCGCTCCCGGACGACGGTTGCCCGTGCTCCGGGATAAAAAAAGGATGCTTCTTCGGTGGGGGGTCAGAGCGTCCCCTTGGTGCTCGGCACGTCGCCGATCGCGGGATCGATCGCCACGGCCGCCCGGAGCGCCCGGGCGAACGCCTTGAACGCCGCCTCGCAGACGTGGTGATCGTTCCTGCCCGAGACCGTGATGTGAGCGGTGATCCCGGCGTGGCTGCAGAGGCTGTAGAAGAAGTGCTCGATGAGGTCGCCGGGGATGCCGCCCGGGCCCACCGGCGAGAAGCCGCCCTCGAAGACGAGGTACCCCCGGCCGCCCAGATCGAGCGCCACCCGGGCGAGCGCCTCGTCCATCGGGACGGCGGCGTCGGCGAACCGGGTGATCCCCCTCCCGTCCCCGACCGCCTCGGCAAGAGCTGTGCCGAGGACGATCCCGATATCCTCGATGGTGTGGTGGGCGTCCACGACGAGGTCGCCGGTCGCGCGGACGGTGAGGTCTATTCGACCGTGCCGGGCAAACGACGCGAGCATGTGGTCGAAGAACGCTATCCCTGTCTCGATGGTTCCCGCTCCGGTTCCGTCGAGGTCGAGGGAGAGCCTGATATCGGTCTCCCGTGTCGTGCGGTGGATCTCACTCGTTCGCATGCGCTGCCTCCATGGCCTCCGAGAGCCGTACCTTCCCGGCGTAGAGTGCCGACCCGAGGACCGCCCCTGCCGCTCCGGTTTTGCGGAGCGCCGCGACGTCCCCCGGACTCGATATCCCGCCCGAGACGACGATCGGAACCTTCACCCGCCGGAGGAGTTCCGTCACGGGTCCGATGGCGATCCCCTGCTGGAGGCCCTCCACGTCCACGTTCGTGTAGAGGAGGGATCCTGCGCCGAGGCTCTCGAAGCGCTCCGCCCAGCAGAGGTAACTCCCGGCAGGACGCTCCCATCCCTCGATCATCACCTCGCCGGCCCGGGCGTCGATCCCCGCCATCACCCGCCCGCCGCCGAACTCATCGGCAAGCGTCCGGATCATCTCCGGCTCCCGGACGGCCTGGGTCGAGACGATCACCCGGTCGACCCCGGCGTCGAGCCATCCCGCGGCGTCCTCGACACTCCTGATACCGCCGCCGAGTTCCACAAACGTCTCCGTCTCGCGGGTGAATGCCCGGATCAGGTCGGCGTTCTTGCGCGCCCGGCCGAACGCCCCGTCGAGGTTGACGATGTGAAGGCCGTCCGCCCCCTCTTCAAGCCACCGGTGCGCCCAGGCAGCCGGATCGCCGTAGACCGTCGCCGCCTCCGGCCGCCCCTGCACAAGCTGCACGCACCGCCCGTCCAGGACATCAACTGCAGGATAGATCTCCATGCTCTCAGCGTATGATCCGTTCGATGGGCATGACTAATATGTCTTTTGCGCCGGCCCGTTTTAACTGGTTGATCAGCTGATAGACCCGTTCTTCTTTCACGACAGCGTGAACGGCAACCAGATTTTCGTCGGATGCCACGTCCATTACCGTCGGGCCGGAGAGGCCGGGCAGCACCTCGCGCACGTCGCTAAGCGCGCTTTTGTGGACGTTCATCATCAGGTAGCACTGACCCTTCGCCCGGATGACGCTCTCGAGGGCGAGGACAAGCTCGTCGATCTTCTCGCGCTTGGCCGTGAGCGAGACAGGGTTCGCCACCAGGATGGTCGTGGAGGCGAGCACCTCGTCGACGACGCGGAGGTGGTTCGTCCGGAGCGTCGTCCCCGAGGAGGAGAGGTCGACGATGGCGTCGGCGATCCCGAGGTGCGGCGTCGCCTCGCATGCCCCGCCGACGGTCACCACCGTCACGGCGACCCCGTGCCCGGCGAAGAACGCGCGGGTGATCGCCGGGAACTCGGTCGCCACCTTTGCACCTGCAAGGTCGGCGACGGTCTCGACGTCCGACTCCTCCGGCACGGCGACGACGAGCGTGGCCTTCCCGGTCTGCAGGTCGAGAACCTGTTCGACCGCGGAACCCCGCTCCATGACCATATCCTTCCCGGTAATCCCGAGATCGGCGACACCGCTCGCCACGTACTCCGGTA
>Ga0265294_10009197_pt1 | contig 11428 bp, 11 predicted proteins | sample MunlanPumphouse3_FD_192504 | JGI IMG/M metagenome (GOLD analysis project Ga0265294, IMG submission 192504) | Groundwater microbial communities from a municipal landfill in Southern Ontario, Canada - Pumphouse #3 | ecosystem: Environmental > Aquatic > Deep subsurface > Groundwater | place...
TCATTAATAACTAAATTACGTCCCTCAGTGTGTAAAATAAACACATTTTCTTCAACCAATTCCAAAACACCACTAACATTTTGAACAAAAAAATCAGAATGTTCTAAAGTCAAACCCGATTTTGAATTTGAAAGATAATTTACAATATTTTGTATTTCCTTATTATAATTCAATTTCGATGCAAGATTTAAAAATCTCGATTCGTTAATTTCATTATCAGTTATAATCATATCAAATAAAACTTCTTTAGCTTCAAGAATAGTTTTACTTAGGTATGCGTTGGCATCCATATTTAAGTAAAAACTACATAATGCTAATTTGCGTTTATTTGGGTTTAAAGTCTCTGTAATAATTTTTAACTCTCTTTTAAAAACTGGATCATGTGCATTTTCGCTCAGTATTTGTAGATACTGTGGTAATACATGTGTATCCTCATTAACTGATGCAAGTTTTTGAAGATTGTTTAATTTATTACTCAACATTGGTTTCCCAAAAGTAGGAGAAACTCGTAAAGCATCGATTGACTCAAAAACACCAACGTTAGCAATATTATATAACATTTTAACTACACGATCATCAGTGTTTTTAGTAACAAAATCAAACGTGGCTTTACTGTCTAAATTATTAGTTATAATTTCTTGCACTAAATTGGCATATTGCTCACGTCCTTTCAAATATTTCAATAATATTTTTTTCATACTTTTTATTTAATTAATTACGTATATTTATTTATAAAAGTTTTTATTTAACCACAAAATTATCAAGATTTTTATCAATTGTGGTATTTACTTGTTGAATAATGCCACCTAAATATTTATCATTTAAGGACATAATGCCACCTAAATATTTATCCATTATTGACGGATAAAATGTTTCGATTCTACCACTAAATGAAATACCCATTAAATCATCTTGAACATCTTCACCTGAAAACTCAAATGTTTTTTCGGTTGTTGGTACGTCAATAATAATTGTTGAATCACAATTAATCCCCTTATACACAAAATTTGAAGGTATTGTTGAATATATTGTATAATCAACTATACCTTGCCAAAGCATAAGTACTTCAGTAAATGAAGATGCCTTTGCTTTAAAATCAATATTTATTGAAATGGGTAACATGTGAATAAATGATGTTACCCATTTTTCTTGTCCTTCAACCGTTTCCGTATAATCAGCTTGACCAAAAGGACTTGTTAATTGATCTGGATTTAACGTTATACCAGTTGGTGTCATGTGAAATCTTGGTATTTTATCATAATTGTGTAAAATAACACAATCTTTATATTCATCTTTAAAATAAAAATCCCTATAAAACCTATCATTTGAACCAATACCCAAATCTATATAAAAAGGTACATCAACTTGTATAGGCTCGTTATCCTTATAATATGTTATATTTACCAACTTATTAAGATCGTATATTGCTGCCACAAGTGCAGATCTCAAAAATATATGATCTTGTGTTAATTTTTGATTAAACATTAGATAATCTTTTCTATATTTATAAAAGAAAAATTATCCTTCATTTGTGCCTCGATTTTAAAATCGAACATTTCAGAAGGCATTTCACTGTGATTAACAACAAATATATTAATACTATAATTTTCGGATAAGTCTTTTAATAATGTTAAAATACCATAACGTCCTTCAGTGTCCATTGAAGAAAACACCTCGTCCAAAAATAAAATATTTAGTGTGTAATATTTTGTTTTTAATATTTTAATAAAGGTTAAAATTATAGCTATATCAATTTTTTTAAGTTGACCAGTACTCAAGGTATCAATTGGAATTTCCTTTCCAAGATAAGTAATTTCGGTATTAAATTTATTATCAATTTCAATACGAAAATTAACACCAAGTTTATTTAAAATGGTTTTTATTTCTTGGTTAAAAGATGGCATAATTCGATTAAACAGAACACGTTTGATTCCATTTTCGTGTAAAACGTCATGTACGATTTTTAATATTTGCATTTCACTATTTGTTACACTCAATTGAGTGTTATAGTTGTTTGCCCTATCAATGGTTGTTTGTATGAGTTCTTCAAGCTCGTTAAACATATCATTTTTATCTAACGATTCTAATTTAACCTTGGTTTCAAATAACTTTTTGGTTTCTTGGTCAATTTTTACTTTATGATTATTAATATCTGTTTGTAGTAAATTTATCCTTTCGTTTATAGCATCATGAAAACTTAAATATTCTTCTTCTTTTTCCGTATACTCATTTTTTAAGTCGGTTATACTTTTTAAATAATCTAAATGTACTTGTGTGGTTAAATCGCTATTACAAGTTGGGCATTTTTGACTATTATATAGTTTAATCTTTTTATTAATATTTGTTAGTTCGGACTGAATTTTCGTGTGTGTGATATTCGCATTATGTAATTTTTGTTCAAACCCCTTTTTCTTTTCAACTAAAGATATAACATCGTTTTTAATAAGTTGAATACTATTTTCTAAAATAAGAACCAAATCATTAAACTGTGTACGTTTATCTTCATTTTCCACAAGTAATCGTTCTTTATTTTCATTGATTTTGGCTTGTGTATCATCAATAATTTTATTTAACTCATTTAATGAATTTTGAAGTAAATTTATCTGCTCTTTCTTTTTACTAATATTTTCTTTATTTAAAATAAACATGTTGGTAATAAATTCAATACCAAAGATTCGGTCAATGATTGTTTGCTTATCCGAAGCAGAAAGTCGTTTTGAAAATGATTTAAAATCGGATACAGACAACGATATGATATTATTAAATATATCATAGTTAATGCCATATACTTCATTTTCTAAATATTGCTGTTTGTTTTTTTTATAAGCCTGATCAAGTAAAACACCATCTTCATAAACCTCAAATAAATCAGGATCAAGGTTTCGTATAATACGAATATCTCTATTTTTACTATGTAGATGTATTTCGGTTTCTAAGTTTCCGTTAAACCGATTTACAATAGAATTAATTTTTTTCTTTGTTGGTGTTTTCCCGTAAAGGGCAAACGTTATCACTTCAGAAATGGTACTTTTACCAGTACCGTTCTGCCCATATAATAACGTTAGTCCACTTACTTGAGAAAAATCTATTGTTGTATATTCAGCCCCAAAAGAATTAAAATTCTTAAACTTTAAGAGTTTTATTTGCATATCTTTTATTATTAAAAAATGAAAGGTTATTTTTAATAACGCCTTTTAAATAATTTTTTTATTTGTTTTGTATAATCTTTTGAAATGTTTGGGTTTTTAGGGTTTAATTCCCAAATATATTGATCACATTTTTTGTTATAATCTTCAATATTATTGTTATGAGTTTCGATTAATTTTGTTAATTGTTTTACACCCTCATCCACATTAAATTCTGGATAATAATAAGCTACATTTTTAAAGAACGGTGAGTTATGTACTAAAGGATAGTGTAAATGCATGAGTTCATAATATAAATAATTTAACCCGTTTTCCCATTGATGTGTTATTACAATATCAGCATACTTATTTAAAAACTCTCCAGTTTTAAAACGACTTTCAAACGAAACTTTTTTATCAGCTAATAATTGTAAAGGATTAACAACCTTTCTAAAAAACGGACGGTCTTTTAACTTATAAGAATTTGTTACATAAACATGACCTAACTGTTTTTCGTCTTTACATTCTTGATGGTATTTTTCACTTATTAAAAGTGGTATAATAAATGTTTTAACTACATTTATATTTGGTTCAAGTATAGCAACCTTTGGGGTTTCTGGTAAAGTTTCAAACTTTTTAGCGGTTAGGTCTATAAATTTAGAATCCCAAATATGTGGAACTACTTGAACATCACATTTATATAAATGCTCCCATAATGATTTACAAGTATTTAAATGTTGTGCATTTGTCCAATAAGCGTCATAGAGTAAAGATTTATTTCCAATATTACCAGTTTTGGTATCATAAATCATTTTTTCAATACCCAATACATAGCTATTACCAGCACCGTAACCTATAAATTTACAACCGTTTTTTTTAATTTTTAAAATTCTGTTAGTATCAACCTCCATACCAAATTCTATTAAAAGGTCTAACTCGTTTTCAACATCTACAAAATCCCTAAATTGGTAGGTTTGGTCAAATATATCTTTAGTGAATGCTTGTTCCTTATAAGAGATTGATCCACAATTTACCAAATAAACATTTTTGGTAATATCAAGTTCTTTTAAAGTATCATAAAGAAAAAACGTATGCTGACGCAATCCATTAGCATAAATGTTATAAGGTACATCTTTTGTTTCTTTATTAAAACCAAGTGTAATCCCAATGTTTAACTTCATAAAATATTATGTTTGTTTATTTTTATAGTGTTCTTTAATAAATATTGGTAATGTTCATCATCAAAGGAATCGAAAAATTCTTCATCTTCATCTTCAGTTTCTTTTTCCAACTCGTTAAATTTTTTATTTTCAATAAATTGTGTTATATTTATTTCTTGGTCTATCGGTTGCCCAACTTTATTTTGAACAACCGATGCTTTACGACCTTTACGACCTTGTTTCATAAATTAACCATTAATAATTTCGTCTTCATCTTCTAACGATATAGACCGTCCATCAATTATTCTCTCCCCACTATAATTTTTTAAATCTTGTTGAAAATCTTCATTAACGTATTTTTTCAAACGTTGAATGTCTAACATTTCAGTACCATTCATATTAATAATATACCTTTCAATAAAAGGATATTTGTTTTTTAATTCTAATAAATTCATATTTTTTATTGTTTAAAGTTTAACAACCACCGTAACCACAACTTTTACATTTAACGCAAGCTCCCTCATAAATTAACCCATCTGGATCACCACAAGATGGACACTTTTTATCTAATTTTGAAACATCTTCTTCGTTTAATTTTACATATTTACTGAGCGTTCTTGCTATTGCTTTTGCAAATGAAACAATCGTACCCTTTGATTTATTTAACGCATGTACAACATATTTAATATCAGCACCTGTTCGAAGTGATAGTGAAATTTGTAACGTTAAGTTTTCTTCCTCATCAGACATTAAATCAATTAAATTGGGTATAATCATATCACCAGATTCACTTATTAATGAGTAATTGGCTTTTTTGTTTTTCTTAACAACACCACGTTTATATTTCATATCACCATTCATAAAAGCCCAAACTTCATACGGTTCACCTTTTAATAAGGAAACTAAAACTGTCCATTTTGTACCCTTTGCAGTAACAGTGTATATTTCACAAGGTAACGTAGTTGGTCTTTTTGGTGCATGTACCTTTATAATTTTTTCAGCATTTCTAAAATTTACCCAACCCTTATCATCAAAAAATTCATTAAGAACATTTTCGCTGGTATCCTTACCTTCATTTTTAATTAAAATACCACTTCGTGATCCATCTCGATAAACGGTAATACCTTTACATCCTTGTTTCCACGCTTCCATATAAACCTTCGAAACGGTATCTTCACTTACGTTTTCTGGTAAATTACATGTTGAACTAATACTGTGTGAAATATATTTTTGAACAAGAGCTTGTAATTTTACTCGTTTTTCCCAATGAATATCATGAGCAGTTGATTTAAAATAAGGGGACTTTTCAAACCATTTTTGTAATTCATTACTTGGTATATTTTCAACATCAATTTTTGCATCTTGCGTCAAAATCCATTTTTTAAAATTTGGATGGCAAATATTAAACTCCTGAAATTCCACACCTTCTTTATCCACAAAATCAACACGTACATGGTCATCTGAAGAATTAATTTTTTTACGTCTTGTATAAAACGCACTAAACAAAGGCTCAATACCTGACGTAATATTATTAGCTAATAACGATACACTACCAGTTGGTGCTACAGTTGAAAACGAAATATTTCTACGTCCATGTTTAACCATCCTTTGATATGTTTCGTTAAACTCTTGCTTCAACATTTGAATATATTCTGATTGCTCTTCAATGTTACTGTCATAACCTTTAAAACCACCCCTTAAAATACTTAGATCAATCGTTGCATCTAATATAGCTTGTAGTTGCATTTTTACAATTTGTTCAACGACCACTAAACTTTCATCAGAACCGTATTTATAACCTAAAGATGCTATTGTATCACCCAAACCAGTAAACCCAAGACCAGTTCTTCTTCCATTTTGACCAACTTCCTTAAAATTTTTCCAAAGACGAATTTCCTGTGATTTTAAAAATTCTGGATCATTATCATTCTCAATTTTGTTTAAAATCCTATCAATACTTTCAACTTCTAAATCAACTAAATCATCGTTTAGTACCAAGCCATAATAATTGGTTTCATACCATTTTTGAAAATCAAAACTCGCATCTTTTAAAAATGGATTTATAACATGCGTTGTCATATTGGTTGCAATAAGTCTGCACGAATCATTAGCACCCATTGCAATCTCGGAACAATCAACGTTTAAAATACTATTTTGTATTAAATTTAAAAACTTACCATGTTTATCAATAAACGTTGTGTCGTCAATATAACTATAAGCAAACCTATTAGATCCTTCAACGATAATATCAAATGCATTAAAAATCTGAATATCAATACCCATTTCAACAGGTATGCCATCACTAATTATATATTCGTCATAACCATATAAACTAAAGAAGTTATAATTAGGGTTAGCTGTTAAATCATATACATCTTCAGTATAATGTAAATCTTGTATATCAGTTATGTTAAGTATATTAGACATTCCGATAATTTCATCTCCAATTTTTATATTCTGTACTTCAATGTCCGAAAAGTCTTGTGCTAAATAAAATTTATGTGTTTTATTGACTCTAAGCTTTTCACCGTTTGAAAGCGTGACCTCAAAAATATCATCATTATGTTTGGTTATATCAACCCACTCTAACGCTGAAGCATATAATTTTCCATGTTTGTTTTGTGTGATTATTTTAACATTTGGATAATTTTTTAGATTTTTAATTTTAATTAACCCAATACTTGTTAAAACTAATGTATCACCAACAACGCAGGGGTTAGTACTAATATTTTTATATTCAGGATAAATCGAAGAAGGAGAATACTTATGTTGTCTATCCCAATAAATTAAACCGGGTTCGGCATGGTTTCGAGCACTTTTAATTATTATATTCCATAAAGTTCTCGCCTTAACTTTCTTTAAATAAATACCATCCTTTTTAACTAATACGTTATATTGTAAATCTGATAAATTGACATTTGATGTATCAGCATCAATTGGAAAACATTGTAAATAATCCAAGTCATTTTCAACAGCATTCATAAACTCATCGGTTAAACGAATTGATATGTTTGCGCCAGTAACTTTAGTTTCGTTATTTTTAATAATAGCAAACTGATCAACATTCACATATTTGATATCACATGATAACATTAATGCACCTCTACGTCCAAATTGTGCAACTTCTTTTGTTGTGTTTGAATAACGTTCCATAAATGAAACACCACCTGTAGATGTTTTAGCAGTGTTGGTAACTGAAGCACCGTCAGGACGTAACGTACTAATATCTACACCAACACCTGCTCTACGTTTAAATAAATTTGCTAATTCTAAATCCGTCATTATAATACCATTATAGGAATCATGAGGTGAATTGACAACAGTACAATTACTTAATGATCCCAACGAATGTTTATGTCCAAGTTGTGACATAACTGAACCTTGTGGTATAATTCGTTGAAACCCATCAAATAAATTATATATTTTGTCTTCAGTAAGACCATTTTTATAAAAGCTTTTACCAAATTCACTCAGACTGTTATACTTTTCAGTATTAAGTAATTCATTATATTGTCTTTCTATACGAGCGAATTCTTGACTCATTCGTTTAAACATGTCTTTCGGGCTTTTTTCTAAATAAAATCCATCTTGGTCTTGCATTGCATACTTTTCAATCCATACGTTTGTTGCTATTTCATCTTTGAAATAGTCATATGCTGATTGAAATACCTCATCATAACTATATTTCATATATTACTTTTTTAAATATTTTTCAAGTTCAGAAATTTCATATTCAATTTGTAATTGTGTTTGTTTCGATTTTTTTCTACGACCAAAAAAATCAGATAGGTATTTTCGAAAAACCGAATCATAACCGTTTTCAAAAATTGCACCATTTGGTAATCTAATTTCAGTTGGTGATAATGTTCTTTCAAAATCAATACCATTATACGTTTCAGGTGAAATATTAAACTGCCTCTGAACTGTTGGATACAGCGATGAAAAGTCCATTGCCAATGTCCATTTATATAAACCGGGAATTGGATCAAATACATACCCACCTTCATAAGCCATATCTTGGTTACTATTTGTCTCTTTGGGCAAAATCACCTTATTTTCGTTATAATAATACCTTGTAATTATTGATTCAACAGGAGTTATAGTTTTCAGTAAGGTATGCATTTCTGCATGTGTCGAGTTACCAATTTCTATATATAAAGTTGTTAAATCCATTGAATCATTTATAAGTTTTACAATATAACTATCAATTACGTTATATAGGTAGTATTTATAAGGGTCATTAATATACAACTGATCAAGAGTTCCATTATAAGATAACTTTTTAACCCCTTTTAAAACTTGAGAAGCTGTATAATCTAACGTAAAATTTTCTTTAATTATTTTAAAATCAAACTTCTTATATAGCTCAAGGTAATCAACAACTACTTTATGTAATGGTGTATTGGTGTATAATTCTTTACTTTCCATTAATTCATACGGGTCTAAAAATAATTTTTTAGATCGTTCAGTTAAATATGTCCAGTCATAACCAACGAAATTCCATCCTGTTATAAAGTAAATTTTTTTCATAAACGTTTGCCAAAACGTATAAAGCATGTCAGATTCCGTTTCAAAATGAAAATATTTAACTAAAATGTCATCTTTAAATGTTGGTATAGATTTAAAATGTTCATTAGTATCGGTGGTTAGTTTTTCAATTTCGGTTTTTGATAACTTTTTCAAACCAAGTAAATAAACTTTATGGTTTGACGCATCCACTAACGATATGGCGGTAACTTCACCTGTTGGGTTTTCAGCCTTTGGCCATTCACCTGTAACAGGATCTTTACTATTTTCTATATCACAAAAGAATACACGAGGTGCGTAATTATAATAAATTAAATCCTTTGTTTCCTTATTTAAGGATTCTAAAAATTCAATTGTTCTATATTTATTAAGCATTTTAGATGGTACTTTTTTCACAGGTGAATCATCTAAAAAAAATGTATATTCTAAATCTTTTTGAGGATCATTATTTTTACATTGTTTCCATTGAAACAATTCTTCTTCTGGTATTTCAAGTTCAATCATTTCAAGGTTGGACTGCTTATTTACATAAGAAACCTCAAAGTAATTTCTTTTTCTACCAAAACATTGACGTATATTTATCATAATTTAAATGTGTTTTGTTGAATCAAATCCATTAATACCCCTTGAAGATGTACCAATATATAAATCAGAAAATTCAACTTCAATTGGTTCAATATAAGATACTTCTTCAATACAAAATTGAATTATTTTATCGTCCTCACAAATTTGTGCGTAATTATTTGAATTATTCTTTAAACATATAATAATCTCACCCATATAACCCTCATCAACAACATGTGCTGTATAAACTAAACTTCTCTTCGTTGCAACACCTGACTTATTATGTGCACATAACATGATACCACTCCACCCAAGATTAAATTTTGTTCTTTTTAAATTTACATGAATACCAGACGGTATTTCAACAGATTCAAGTGGTGCTATATTTATAGCAGAATCAATTTGTAAATGTGGATTTCTGTTTTGAAAATCCTTAATAAAGGATTCATCAAATTTAGGAACATAAAAATCTATACCAGCATCATCACTATTTGCCCTTTTAGGACTTTTGACATTTCTAACTTTGGAATAATACATAAAGTTTAATATTAAAAAAACCAAAATTAAAAGGTTATAAATGTTTATATCATTTATTTGTAACGTAGTTCCAATGGGGCGATTGTGAGCATGTGATAGACACTTTGTTATGCACTGGTGGAGTAAATTAAACGAAAATGAAAAACAAAACAGATTACAGTAAATACGAATGCACAACTGTTTTATACCGTGTGTTGTACGCTGTTTTTATTTATTTTCACCTTTTTATTGAAAAGGTTTGCAGAATCAAAAAAGAATGACTATATTTGTATCAGATTAATAACAAATAAAAATACAACGATATGATAACAACAGAAATTAAAAGCAGTGTTTACGAAATAAAAATCAATCGTAAATGGTCTAAAGTAAGAGCTACAAGTATGAAAGCACTTAGCGACTGGGCAAAAGAAAATAATGTATCAGATTGGCGTGTGGTTGGCATGATGTCAAATACAGAAATAAAAGAAAGCCAAACATTAAAAGTAGTAGCATAATGAGACAAGAAACAAGGGGAGGCACTCGACAGGGGTCTGGTGCTAAACCTAAATACAATGATCCAACAAAACAAACTTAAATAGAATTATTAACCTTACGGTTAGCACTGTAACCGCTATTTTTTATAGCCTTTGTTAGCAACTGTATTTTATTAATATTCAACAAACTAAAAAAATAATTGAAAAATAAACAATAAATAATTTGTAAATACAAAATAAATAACTATCTTTGTTGTGTATTTGTAATGAAGCAAATATTTAAAACTTAAAATTATGACACGTTTGGAAAATTACTTGCAAGATGGAGCTAACTACCAAGCAAGAGCAACGTTGATGTTTTTACAAAGAAATGCAAATATTGAAAGTAGCTGGAATAAAGAATGTAAATGTTATGATGCAGAAATAAAAGTTGCACGTTGGGAAAATTGCAGAGAGCAGGGTTATATAGTTAGTTTATGTTCTCAAAAACTCGGTGGTGGAAAACAGTTAAATATTGCGTTTTTTGAACATAGAAATAGTGATAGTATTTGTGCTGTAAAATGGGAGCAAAATAGTTGGAATACTATAAATATCGACAATGCAGTTTTTGGTGATGTATATAAAGATAAATATGATACTTCACATTCAGTTGGTTATGGAGAGGCTTACGGAATGGCTGAATGGATTACAGAGCAATTAATTGAATTTTGGAATAGACACAACCCTAAAAATGAAAACTAAAAAAGTAACAATAAGTTTGACCGCTGAACAACAGCAACAAGCAAAAGAAATAAGCAAAGAACTGCTCGGAAATCAAAATATTTCTGGACTGTTTGCTTACTGGATTAATCAGCACTTAAAGAAACGCACGGTCGCTTCTTAATATAGTTACTAACGTATAGTGCTATGTACCGTTTGGGAATACGTGACACCGAACTATCAATTTATAATAACTTTAAAAACGAGAACGAATGTTGAATTTACCACAAAAACCCAAATGGGATGTTAGCAACTGCCCTATTATGGAAGAGGAAACATACCT
>Ga0265294_10009198_pt1 | contig 11427 bp, 6 predicted proteins | sample MunlanPumphouse3_FD_192504 | JGI IMG/M metagenome (GOLD analysis project Ga0265294, IMG submission 192504) | Groundwater microbial communities from a municipal landfill in Southern Ontario, Canada - Pumphouse #3 | ecosystem: Environmental > Aquatic > Deep subsurface > Groundwater | place...
TTAGGCACTCGGCAAAGAATAAATGTTCCATATAACGTTCAGATTTGGGTCGGAGTTTGCCGTGCCGATTGAGCAAAACCGCAGGCGTAGCAATGCTACGTTGAGGATTTTGCGATTGAGGCGCGGCGAAATACGGCCCAAAGATGAAATGCAAGATGGATGTTTATTCTTTGCCGAGCGCCTAAATCGGCAGACCGACTGATAAACGCAGGATCGCCACTACATCGGCGATGTTGATCTTGCCGTTCGCAGAGCTGATCGGAGCTGCCGCTAAATATTTGGCGCTCTGTGGTATCAGTCCGGCGATAATTTTCATAGCCATCAAGGCGTCTTTAATATCAACATCGCCTTCGCCGGTCAGATCGCCTTTCTTTGCCGGCGTGGCAATGAAGCTCGCAGTGACTGTGCAGTTGCTTATAATGCCACTGGTGGTGTAGGTGTTGCCGTTCAAGCTTCCGTTGCAGCCGCTAACGGCAGCTATCTGGTACCCAGGGCCAGGTTGCACTGTAAAACTGACAGTCTTGCCGACTTCGGCGATTTGGCTGGCAGGAAATACTGTGCCGTTGGCGTTGGTGTCGGCGTTGGCGTCGGCCTTGGCCTTGGAAGTGACGGTGAATGAAATCGGCGGAATTGCCGCAGCAATGGTCTGGGTAACCGGATAGGCTGCATTATAGCTTGAGTTGCCAGCCTGCCCGGCGACAATGCTACATGCGCCGGTGCTAATACCGATGATGGTTGTGCCGGTGACGGTGCAGACATTCTGGGTTGTAGAGCTGAAGGTGACCTCAAGGCCGGAACTTGAAGTGGCACTGACGATAGAAGTGCCTCCAACCGCCAGTTTTGGAGGGTTAAAGGTTACTGTCCCGATAGTCTGGTTCCCCTTGCCAACAGAGAGATCCTGGGTAACCGGAGAGGCCGCGCCATAGTTTGCACTGCCAGCCTGGTTGGCGGTGATGATGCAGGTCCCGGCTCCAACTCCGGTTACAGTGGTGTCGCTGACAATACAAACGGAAGCTGGATAGCTGCTGAAGGTGACTGGCAGCCCGGAGCTGGATGTGGCGCTAACTGTAGTAGCGCCACCGGTCATAAGGGTTGGCGGGTTGAATGTTATAGCTCCGATAGTCTGAGCTGACTTGCCGATAACAATGTTAAGAGTAACCGGAGAGGCCACTTCATAGTTGGCATTGCCGACCTGGTTGGCAACAATGGTGCAGGCGCCGAATGCAATGCCGTTGACTGTACTTCCATTGGCGTCGCTGACGGTGCAGACGGAAGTGGTGTTGCTGCTGAAGGTGACGGCATTGCCGGATGCACCGCCGCTGGCGTTTAGCGTGCCGCTGCCACCCATTGCAACAATGGGTGGCGCGCCAAAGGTGATGGTCTGGCTTCCCTTGCCGACACTAATGTTCTGTGTAACCGGGGCGGCAGCATTATAGTTGGCGTTTTCGGCCTGATTGGCGGTAATGGCGCAGGCGCCGGCGGCAATGCCGTTGACACTGTTTCCGTTAGTGACAGTGCAGACGGATGCAGGGCTGGCGCTGAAGGTGACCGCATTGCCGGATGCACTGCCGCTTGCGCTGACAGTGCCGCTGCCGCCCACCACAACCGTGGGTGCGACACCGAAGGTGATGGTCTGGCTCCCCTTGCCGACAGTAATGTTCTGTGTAACCGGGGCGGCAGCATTATAGTTGTCGTTTTCGGCCTGGTTGGCGGTAATGGCGCAGATGCCGACGGCAATGCCGTTGACACTGTTTCCGTTAGTGATAGTGCAGACGGATGCAGGGCTGGCGCTGAAGGTGACCGCATTGCCGGATGCACCGCCGCTGGCGCTGACGGCGCCGCTGCCGCCCACCACAACCGTGGGTGCTGCGCCGAAGGTGATGGTCTGGCCGACCAGTCCTACGATAATGTCCTGGGTGACCGGGGTGGCTGCGTTATAGTTTGTGTTGCCGGCCTGATTAGCGGTGATGGTGCAGGTACCGCTTGTTTTGATGGTAATTGTACTTCCGTTAGTGCCGCCGACGGTACATACGCTTGTGGTATTTGAACTGAAGGTGACCACATTGCCGGATGCTCCACCAGTGGCGCTTGCCGTGGTTACATCCCCGACGTTGACTGAATTCGGTGAAAACGCAAACGAAATGATGGTCTGGCTCCCCTTGCCGACAATAATGTTCTGGGTAGCCGGAGAGGCTGCGTTATAGTTTGTGTTGCCAGTCTGGTTGGCGGTAATGGTGCATGTTCCGGCTGAAACACCGTTAATAGTGCTTCCGTTAGTGCCGCTGGCAGTGCAGATCGATGCAGGACTGGCGCTGAAGGTGACCGCGTTGCCGGATGCGCCGCCGCTGGCGCTTGCCGTGCCGCTGTCGCCGATCACAACCGTAGGGGCAGCGCCAAAGGTGAGGGTCTGTCCGGTCTTGACGACAGTAATGTTCTGGGTGACAGGTGAAGCAGCATTATAGTTGGCATTGCCGACCTGGTTGGCGGTAATGCTACAGGCGCCGACGGCAATTCCGTTGACACTGTTTCCGTTAGTGACAGTGCAGACGGATGCAGGACTGGCGCTGAAGGTGACTGCGTTGCCGGAGGCCCCACCGCTGGCGCTGACGGCGCCGCTGCCGCCGACCACAACCGTGGGTGCAGCGCCGAAGACAATGGTCTGGCTCCCCATGTCTACAGTGATATCCAGGGTGACGGGTGAAGCCGCATTATAGGTTGCGTTGCCGGCTTGGTTGGCGGTGATTGCGCAGGTTCCGGCAGCAATTCCGTTGACACTGTTTCCGTTAGAGACCGTGCAGATGGATGCAGGGCTGGCGCTGAAGGTGACTGCGTTGCCGGATGCCCCACCGCTGGCGCTGATAGTGGCACTGCTGCCCACCACAACCGTAGGCGCTGCTCCAAAGGTAATGGTCTGGTCAATCATTCCGGTAGGGATAACCGGGTTGGATGAGCCTGATGAGGTACCTGTCAACCCTGCGGCATTCGTTGCCTTTACGGAGAAGGTATAGGATGTGCCGGGAGTCAGGCCGGATACGATGAGCGGACTTCCTGCCCCTGTAACTGTTTTCCCGTCAGGAGTGGAGGTTGCGGTATAGCTGGTAATTGCGCTGCCGCCATTAGAACCCGGAGCGGTAAAGTAGACCTTAGCCTGGCCGTCGCCCGCTGTCGAAGCTGTGCCGATGATCGGAGCACCCGGTGCAGTAGCTGCCGCAGGAGGCGCCGAGATGGTGGTTGATCCGTTGGCATTGGTGGTGATGGTGGCGACCGCGACGCCGGTCCTACCAATGGTGTCAGTAGTGCCAGCTTTTGCATTGTTCCAGTAGTATAGGATTTGGGTATTGTTAGTTGATAAAGTAGCTAGGCTCAGTTCGGTGGCTTCACGGGCTGCGACGCCGGTTATGGTGTTGGCAAGCCATCCCTGAGTCGAAGACAGTTTGTTTTTGTAGCTGTTGGGGTACGACGCCACACCTGTGTAGTTTGTTCCGCCCTGGTCATTATAAGTAGAATACATGCTGGTAGTACCAGCATTTATGGATGTCAGACCATAGGTGCCGCCGATAACCAAAGGAGCGGTCGTAGTGCTGTTGCTGGCCCAGAGGTCGGTGTTGGTTCTGTCAAGGGCAAAATAGACCACATACCCGGTGGTGAGTGAGCCGAAGGAACCAAAAATGGTGTTAGTCGGGGTGTTGGCAGGGGTAACAGAATTTACCAGATCTGATACCTTGCCTAAGTCGGTGGCGATTTCAGCTCCGTTGCGGTCGTAATACACCCGGATCAACTCCAGGTCCTGGAAGACTGCGAAGGCGCTGGTGGCCATGCTCAGGGCAAGGGTGGCTGTAATGATTATGGTAAAAAGTTTCTTGAACATACCTGGTTCTCCTGATCCTGCAAATGATGTTTGAACCCAATTCTAACCTGTGTTGATAACAATCAAGCCGCGCAGCCAGCACGCATCAAAGTGTTACCGAAACAATGCTGCTCGGGGCGCTATCGGCATCGCCAACCGCGGTAACAACATAATAATAGGTCTGACCAGACTGGAGGCCCGAATGGGTGAAATACGCCTTGGTGCTGTCATCACCATTTTTCCTCGTTCCTTTGGCCATCAATTTTTCCGGGGTCGCGGCATCCGTAGTCGAAAAATAGATGTTATAGGTAACGCCGCTGATACCGGAGGTATCCTTGCTCCAGGAGAGTGATACCTGCTGGGAACCCTGGGTTGCGCTGACACCACTGGGGACAGCAGGAATTCTCAGCGCCGGGGTCACCGCCACAACCGGACCGGCTGTATAGCGGCCATCTAGAGGGTTGCCGTTGGCGTTTTGCACGGCCGCGACCAGTTGCAGGTAGTATGTGGCTCCGTTATTGAGACCGGAAAGTCTGTAGGTGTAGACTCCGTTTGAATCTTTGGTCAGAACCTTGGCGGCATTTTCTATTTTTTCTTTTATATTATTGAGAACATCCGGAGAATCAGACCAGTACAGTATGTAGTAGGGAGCCGCAGTTGCATCAGGGTCGGAGGGCGACAGCTTGAGAGGCGCTACATCATTCCACGTGATAACACACGACCCGTTGCCCGGTTCGGCTGACATATTGGACGGTGAGGCAAAAGAGGCCAGTACCAGAGTGACAAGGTCGGTATTGACGGCAGCGACAGGGCTCTGCGGTCGCACAGCTACGATCGGGCTGAATCCGCTTTCCTTGCCGGAAATAACGGCGGTGATTGCGTAATAATAGGTAGTATTGTTGGCAAGAGATGAGTCAAGGTAGGTTGAAGTGGTTTTATTGACCGCCGCAGTGGTAAAGGTTATTTTGTATTTAATGATGTCCTTTGTCGTGAAGCTGTTCTTGATGGTGGAGCGATAAATGTTATAGCTCACGTCTGTGTTAATCGGCGGAGTCGGCCCCATGAATTCCAGTAGCGCCTCAGTGTCCATGGCGGTCACCTTGAGGCCGAACGGCGCGGTGGGCTGCACCGCCTGGGGTGTCGCGGAAACAGGACGGCTTGCTGGCCCTTCTCCTGAAGCGTCAACCTGGGTGATAACATAATAATAGCGCTGACCGTTGCTCACATTGGTGTGATCAAAGGATTGCCCCTCATAATTTGTGGCGATCCTGTTGCTGTCTTTCTTGATGTCTGTCGGGTCGGTGGAACAGTAGATGTTGTAGGTCGGCAATGCGGCGGACAACGAAGAACTGGTGGTAGACTGCGATGAACTGGCAGCCTTGTCCCAGTTGATGTTGATCTTTCCGTCATAGGCTCTTATGGACACATTTGTCCATGCTGCTGTTTTTCCAGCCGAACTGGCAGTTGATGATGACGATCCCGATCCGCCACACGCGGAGAGGCACAACGTTGTCATGCCCGCCATCAGCAAATGCTGTACTGCAACCCTGTATCTTCCCATCTGAGTGTTCTCCTGTTGGATATTAATCACAAAAAATAAAACCTTGAAAACCGCATGTGCAAGATGACAGGATCTTATTTTGTCTGGAGCAGGAGCCTGAAGCCGATGCCATCCTTGCGGGTTGCGGGTAATAAGTATTCGCGGTATGAGGTGCGAAGCTGTCCGTTGACACTGTCGCTGGCGCCCCCCCGCAAAACGCGGTTGATGCCGAAGGGGTCGCCCTGGGGGTTCATGCGCGGACTCTGCCGGTAATAATAGGGATCATAGCGGTCCAGCACCCATTCCATGACATTGCCGCTCATATCGTATATTCCCAGGGCGTTGGCCTTTTTGCTGCCTGCCGACAGGGGTGTTCCGGCACATGAAAGCTTGCCACAGGCGTAATCAGCCAGCGTATTTTCATCGTTTGTGCCGGAGTACATCTGCTGTTTGCCGCCACTACGGGCGGCGTATTCCCACTCCGCCTCGGTCGGCAGTCGGTATTTCAGGCCCGAGAGGGTATTCAGACGTTTTATGAATTCGTGGACATCGTGCCAATTTACCCCGCAGGCCGGGTAATTTGCACCACGCATAAGCCGCAGAGGGAGCTTGTCGCCCAACACCTCATTCCATTGGGCCTCGGTAACCTCGAAGATTCCGATTCTGAAATCATCGACACAGACCTCATGCGCCGGCTTCTCGTCATAGCCGCCAACACCGGACTGGTCTCCCATTCCGTAGCAGCCGCCCTTGACAAAAGCAGTACGGATGTCCGGAGCCACTGCACTGCCGCGGGCCACCCCGGACAGCAGCAAATTGACAAACAGCAGGATGAACGCCATCGGCACGTAAAACTGTGAAACTCTGTTTGCCGGTTTCATGGCGTCACCGGTCAGTTCTGCTGAAGCCGCACTCTCCGCATGATCGGGAGTCCGACGAGACCGGAGGCAAACAGTAAAATCGCTGCCGGTAAAGGAACAGGGGTAGCATGTGCAATTTCGGTAATATCAATAGTAAATGAAGTATCAGTCGTTGTTGCCACTGTAGGCACAAACGATCTTTTGTCCGGTGTGCTGGAGCTCGGGCTTGCAACAGACGCCTGAGCAGAGTTGGTCTGTTCACCGCTCCCCATGCGGACTGCGGTCGACAGGGATAGGTTGGGCGCTCCAGCAGATGAAGCGGATGGCGCGGACGGCATAGCCGTTAATCCGACCGGCTGTTCGCCTCCTTCACCTTCAAAATGTCCTTCCATAATGCTGAAGGCAGGCAGCGCTGCATCGGCATGCCGTTTATGCACCGCAGCGAACAGATCGGAATGGTTTCCGCCGCCAAGCAAATCGTCGAGGTGTTGGGAAGCAGCCCCGTTTGATACGGTCTCGATGGATCTGTTGTCAGATCCGTCGTTACCGGACATGGCCGCAATCGCCGGCATGGCGCCGAGGCTCGCAAGCAGCAGTGATAGTGACATGGTTTGCAGGTGATTCATGAACTTGTCTCCTTGCTTAGGGAGCCGGAAAAAACAAATATACCGTTTTACATCCCGTCTTCAGGCCGCCTTTGCCGCTCCTTCAATCGCAAAATCCTCAACGTAGCCCTGCTACGCCTGCGGTTTTGCTCAATCAGGAACGACAAATTCGGCCCAAATCCGTGCGTAAAACTTGGTATATCAGTTTATTCCGACTCCCTTATAAATAGGTTGAGTGATTTTGGTCCGGAAAAGTGATGTTAGTAACGGCGGTAATATAGCAGGTTATTATTACAGAAGTGCTGAGGATGGGTAACGATTATAAAACAATTGAAATTCTGATTAAGTCATGTCGACAATGTGCGTTTATTCAGTAAAAACGGGCAGTGCCATCGATTCAATAATCCTGATTTTCGCCATATATGCAATTGTTGTTGCCAGATTGTTGCACTTGTTTATAAAAACATGTCCAACTAACTATAATTATTGATGTATACTCTTTTTATCGTGGTAACCAAATCTTTTCAATTCTTTAACATGAAAGCAACAATTATTCGTTATAATCACTGCCGGTATTAATGTAATTGCCGCATTAGGTACTTTGCTGACCTGATCTACCATGACCAGGCCCCAGAAAGCCTGCTACGAAGAAAAATTCCGTGGCGGGCTTTTTTGTTTTTCGGATCACTGGCGGCGCTCATGGTGCAAATATCGCTAAGGGAGTCGGAAAGGGGGAGTATGACATATACAAGGATGATTTAGATGAAGCAGCTACAAACAATTGCATAAGGGGGTCAGAATAAACTGATATACCAAGTTTTACGCACGGATTTGGGCCGGATTTGTCGTTCCTGATTGAGCAAAACCGCAGGCGTAGCAGGGCTACGTTGAGGATTTTGTGATTGAAGAAACGGCAAAGATGGCCTGAAGACGTGATGTAAAACGGTATATTTGTTTGTTCTGACTCCCTAAATGGGAGAACAGGGTAATTCAATTCAATCATTCAGGGAGAACAGCAAATGAACCACAGAAAAATATATATCTACAAATATCTTTTGATCGTCATGATGTACCTGGCTACCATGATCACATCGGTTGGAACTGCCCAGGCGGCATTTTCAGTGACCGATTTGAATACTGCCGATCTGAATACAATTAGTGATTACAGTCAAGACGCACAAGGCAATTACTGGGTAACCGAGAGCTATGGTGAGAGGAATCTGATACCTTACCCTTCACACGACGGTAACGCTATAGTGAATAGCCAGAATGAGTTCTTCACCAAGAGAGTGAATATCGATAATTCAGGCCGGATTGTTATTAATTTCAGCGTAACAAATGCATCATCCTACAAGTGGTCCGATTATCACTTCCTGCTAGGCAAAAATGTTTCTTTGGTGTCAGCGACCAGCGATGTTTTTCAGAATTCAAAAGTTGTAGTTAAAGATAACGAGCTGAGTTTTTGGGCTCCAGATTGGGTGATGCCAGGGCAGACAGTTAATTTTACCCTGACCATGGACGCTCAAGCAACTGATTTTAATCTGGATCAGTTAGCCACAACAACGCCGATCCCGGCTGCCTTCTGGCTTTTCGGCTCAGGACTGCTGGGGTTGACAAGAATCAGAAAAAGTTCAAAAGGCAGGGTTTGAAGTGCATACCATTCTGAACGAAAAGGAGCGGACATGAACTCTCATTCTCCCCTGAAAACTGCCTGGCAAACGCATGCAGTCAACAACGGGGCCTTACTTTGCCACAAATAGTGTTACCTATAATTTACATACCTGTCATGCAATCGACAATTGGATTTGCTAGAATCGGTTCCCGGATGGAAAGAAGAGGCAGCGGCATGGAATAAGGGAGTCAGAATAAACTGATATACCAAGTTTTACGCACGGATTTGGGCCGGATTTGTCGTTCCTGATTGAGCAAAACCGCAGGCGTAGCAATGCTACGTCGAGGATTTTGTGATTGAAGGGACGGCAAAGATGGTCTGAAGACGTGATGTAAAACGGTATATTTGTTTGTTCTGACTCCCTAAGTCGATGGCCGAACACCTGCCGTTTGGAGGCGAATGATATGAAAAAAGGGTATCAGTGCCCACGTTGTGGCAATAGAGAAACTGAAAGCATGCTTGTGGATCGAGATGGATGCAAATTGGTTGCTGTCTTCATGATTCCGCAAAAAATTCTCAGAAGATCTGATGTCAGGATTTCCTGTTCGGACTGCGGGTGGCTGGCAGATGCCGAGTTGTTCCGAACACACCGACAGACTGCGGCAAACTGCTCACCGTAACCGGTCCATGACTAATCTTAGCAGTCGTCACAATTTCTCGCCATGGCTTTGGCGCCTCCACCTTTCCGGCCCGATTCAATTGTGGTCGGAGATCACAGTAGTGAAAGCCAGTACATGATAATTGCGGACAAACACACCCCGGCCTGGCTCCGCTTCACATTGCTCTGCACCCTGTTCCTGTTCGCGGCGGTCTGGCTGGAACCTCACCTGGCTCCGCTCTGTCGTGCCACCGCTGTCCAGGTGGGCGCGCTTCTGAGCCTGGCCGGTGGTATGCCGCATGTACGGGGCGATCTGATCACCCTGTCAGGATTTACCGTGCGGATCGTCACTGAATGCACGCCGCTGTATGCCTGCCTGTTGTATTGCGCATTTGTCCTGGCACAGCCATCCTCATGGCAGCGCACTCTGGCCGGACTGCTGCTGGGAGTGGCGGTCATCGCCGCCGCCAACCTCCTGCGGATCACACTTGTCACTGTTGCCGGCACAGTTGTTGCCCCCATACTTTTTGACATCCTCCATGTCTACCTTGGCCAGGTTGCCATGCTGATACTGGTGGTGGCGGCTGCCCTGTTCTGGCTGCGCTGGAGCGTCGGCGCTCCGGCGCCGTTATCTTTTCTGTTGAGGGCTGGATTAATAGCAACAGCTCTATTTGTACCATGGCTTGCAATTAACCGGGATTATGTAGAGGTTCTTGATAATCTGGTTGCGCTCTTGTTCTCATTTCTGTATCCCGGATATCAGCTGCTGACTCCACGCCCCCTGGCAATCTACAACCACACCTTTGCGGTTCCGCTGTTTGTCGCCCTGGTACTGGCAGGCCGCAGCGCCTGGACATGGCGACGGATGATTGCGGCAATCTACGGAATCTGCCTGATAGCGGGCTGGCACGCCCTGTTCCGGATTACCCACGTGGTCTGGACCGCACTGGATGTGCCGGAAATAGTGCCGCTCCATCAGGCCATCTATCTCTTGGGACAGTTCATGCTGCCCTTTTTGCTCTGGCTTTGGCTGGACCATCGTGCCAGTCATAATGACGTGGTGCGACCGACATTGCCGGTGCATACTGCACTCCTTGTCCTGTTGCTGGTACTGGGTTGCTCCTCCCCGGCGCTTGCACTGTCGCCGGTCGTGTCGGTGCAATATAACGGACGAGGCGGTTTTGCCATCAAGGCCAACAACCTTGTGCATGTCCAAGATGCTGAGATCCGCATTGACTACCGTAGTGATGATGAGACGCCCCCCCAGGTGAGCGGGGCAGGTCTGGGGACTCAGGCCGACATTGACGTGCAGGCCGACTCCGGCTTGCTCACCATCAGGCTCAAGAGCAGCAAGCCGTTGAGTGGTAATGTTTTGCTGGCAAATGCCCAGATACGGGGGACCGTAAGCTACATCACAGCCTGGATGAAAAATGATAAAGGGATGACGGAGATGCCCGGTTATTTGATCAAAAATCCGACTGATGAACAGTTGAGTGCGATGGCGTCGAGCCGTCCGCTTGCTCCCACCCCGGCACGGACTGTTGTACGTCCACCGGCGCAGTCAGTTGCCTCTGCTGTTGCTGCTTCAAAACCCGCGGCAGCGGCGGCAGAAACTACAGCTTTACCGGCGCCTGAATATACCCCGCGCACTATTACGTTCAGCCGCCGCAAGAGTGTGCTGGACTCCTTTCACGCATATACCGGCGAGCGCAACCCGGACGCCATGGCACGGCTGTTCGAGCGCAGCGATGACATGTTCATTCAGCAACCCCCTGTGCTGTTGTCGGACGGAGTTGCCTCGCTAAGGCTTGAAGTCCGCGCGGGTGACCAGAGCAGCGGAAGGGCGCCGCAGTTCTTCATATCGGGTGGTAATTGCACCGCTCTCGAGATCAACGATGGCGGAGCCTGGGTGATTGAGATCGTACCTGATGAGGGGAGCCTGGCAACTTCGGTCACAGTATTGACCGGAGAGGAAATGATCGAATACCCCCTGGTTGTGGCCCCGCCGCTGGAGTTGTTTTATGCGTCCGGTGCAGGGGAGGTCGAAGAGGAGTACGTCGCCGCTGCCAACAGATTGGCTTTAAGTTCGGACTGACGTGCGCTTGTCGAATTTAAAGGAAGGCAACCAGGGGTGTTTATGACAAAGATTGGCCGCAATAAGCCCTGCATCTGCGGCAGCGGGATTAAAAGCAAGATGTGCTGCGGCGCCGGCACAGTTACCGTTACTGATATCCCTGCTCTGGCGGAGCGCTACAACGAGCAGGGCAATGCCTGTGCGGACCAGGGTCGGCTCACCGAGGCCATC
>Ga0265294_10009199_pt1 | contig 11426 bp, 15 predicted proteins | sample MunlanPumphouse3_FD_192504 | JGI IMG/M metagenome (GOLD analysis project Ga0265294, IMG submission 192504) | Groundwater microbial communities from a municipal landfill in Southern Ontario, Canada - Pumphouse #3 | ecosystem: Environmental > Aquatic > Deep subsurface > Groundwater | place...
TTGGTGCTGCGTGGCTCGTGTGTAAACGATATATGGAGCTCCATGATAATTATGTGAATTGCAATTAGATTTGATATAAGAATTACTATACGATTTTTCTAACCCCAGTTATAATAATCAAAATGGCAAGCAAGTAATCAACAAAAACTAATAAAAGAGGTTATATCATGAAACAAGACAATGTGAAATCATTCAAGCTTATCGAGACCCCTGACGTAGTTGCAACTACTATTAAGAAAGATGAACTGTTCAACAAGATTGCCAATGAGATTTTTTCCAAGCGTGTTGAGATTGAAGGTGAGGCTGACACTCTAATGTGCCTTGAAGAGAAGAGTCTGAAGCTGCATATGGATGATTCGACTGTGGAGATCGTTGGCTTTTATGACGCAGCTACTGCAAGCGGATTCAAGGCAGCTTATGGACACACTCTGAAAGCTGCAATCTGCAAAGCTGAATATATCGAGTATCAGCATGACAATCGTATTTGGATCTGGGCAAAGAATATGCCTTTGTATTCCAAGTATGGCTGGACTAATTCCTAATCTATAGTTTCTACCCCAATGAAAGGATGATATTATGTCATCCTTTTTTTATGTATACTAAAATTAGATATATAGCTATAATAATTAAAAAGGTTATGGAGGTTCTCATGAGAACTTATAGAGTGCACAATGGACAGTTCGCAATTGATGTTAAGGATCCCGTCAACGCAAGTACACAGAAAGCTATCGACCGTCTACAACTACGTAAAGGTTATGCCAAGGATGTCGACGAGATATTCGAAGCCATTGAAGAATATTGTGCTTGGTGGACGCAATATGAACTTGCGCAGCTGCAAAACACACTAAGAGCGAAATATCCTACCTTTAACTTACGTGTAGAGCAAACTGGTCGGTCTGGTGGATGGATTGAGTTGACTGGTAATTGGGGAAGTGTCTGCGAGCTCTCAGATGAAACTACCCATCGGAAAGCTATTATTAATAAGTATATTGTTCCCTTCTTTGAAAGAAGAATCAATGAGCTGCTAGATGCGTGGAACATGATATATGAATGTAAGTGTAATGAAACATGGATGTTGTCATGTTGTCCGATGACATGATGATACACGTGTAAGAATGGCTAATGCAATTAATTATGAATAAGAGGCTTGTAATAAGCCTCTTAATACATTATACTAAAATTATATATATAGCTATAATAGGGGTAGAACAAGTGCATACTCAAACTATCAAAAATTTCTTATACTTTTTTCTGAAACTAGTTATAATAATAAAAACGATATGAGAGGTTACCATGTTAGAATTTACAAACGCTTACAAACTCACGTATGACGTTTCAAGAGAACAGAATCCCTTTTACTGTACGACTACTGCGGTTCGCCTGACCGATTTGACTAATGGAGCTAGCATTGTAGTGCTTAAGGCCAACACTGATGACCGTAGTAACAAGGAATGGCAGAGGGAAATGTTAGAGCATGTTCTAGCTCCTGCTGCTAAAGCTGGTTATGTTTATATGACGGAAAAGTATGTCTATCTCGAAGACGATACTGTTTGGTACTTCAACATTTTTAATAAATTTAATAAGGCTAATTAAAACGCCCTCGGGATTGACGTCTCGGGGGTTTATTTCTTATACGATTTTTCTGAAACTAGTTATAATAATTAAAACAATATGAGAGGTTACCATGAAACATGCAAAATTGAATCCGTTTGAATTGGTCCAGGGCGAATCCTTGGTTGGCTATGTGAAACCAAAATATTCCAATGCTCCAGAATCGCGAGGCGGTTATAAATTGCATTCGCATCCCGAATTCGAATGTCTCAGCGAAGATAAAACCCAAATGAAAGTCTGCCATAAGTGGTATTATATGGTGCCCTTTGCAGGCGACTATAAGGAAGTTCCAGCTCCAGAAGACGTCAAACCCGTATTCGAAAACATATTGTTGTCAGAGTTCTCTGAAGAGTTCTCTGGGTACCCGATATATTCGTTTTCCAAGCGGATTGAAGGGAACAAGTACGACTATGTCCTTCAAAAATTGGAAGATGAAGGAATCCACTATGCTCTTACGAACTACAGTGATTTTTCCGAAGTGGAAAACTATCATCTGTTGGAATTAATCGACAAGTACAAGTCCATCATCAAAGAGATGTTCTGTTATTTGGAGCACAATTCCGCACGGCTGGCAGCCAATCTTGAAGAAAACGGAAAAGATCCTCACTCCTGGAAAGTCGTCAACAAGTAAATAATATAGAGAGGCTTCGGTCTCTCTATTTTTTTATACTTTTTTCTGAAACTCGTTATAATAATGATGTAATAAAAACAAGCGGTTATATGATTGAAGGTTATATAATTTAATGAGCAGCACGATTACCAAGAAGGGGGAAATATAACAATTTTCTACAACTAAATAATCATAATTCGTAAATATAGTTTATACGTTTTTTCTAAATCTGATTATAATAATCAAAAAGAACATGAGAGGTTACTCAATGAAAACTTTAGCTGAACGAATCAATGCCGGTAAAGAAGAGCTTAATGCTATTTGGGCTAAAAAAACTGTCTTATTTGATGAAAAGTATGCGTTAATTGAAGCTGAACAGGCTGCTTTGATTGAGCCATTAATGTCTGAACACGGATTTGATAAACTACAAGAAGCAGGTCTCAAAGTCTCTATTGAAAATGGAGTTAGTATTGAAGGTGTGGGAATGCATTTGACGATCGAATATCATTCCTGGAGACGCTCTGATAATACTGACAAAAATACATTTGATCCAAAGCTTGTGGATGTAAATCTTTCCACTACAGGATATGGCTGGCGTATGAGCTCGAATACGACTCCTGAATCCATGACTAAAGATTTTAATGAATATGTTCAGTCTGGCCATGATCTTGTAGTGCTGGCTACTTGGATGAAGACTGCTGACTTTACGGGTATTGCAAAACAATTGTTCGATATCAGCAAAATGGCTCATGACAAGTATGAAGGCTATAAAGCTGATGAAGATGAAGAAGTTGCTGATAATTATTCAGCACGTCGTGATGAATTTGTTGAAGCGATCTTTAATTCCATTTCTGAAGGGGATGATGTATCCGCGATCGTAAGTCCTAAAGTTACTAATGTGCAGTCAGGATATCGTAAGTATTCCGTCTCCAGCATTCCTGTATTTGATAAGTTCACTCAGAAGGGCGAGGGATTTCGGATCATCCACACCTTTCCTACTGAAGACTATATTAAAGATTCTAAGCAGACTTTGAAATCAGCTGATATCAAAAACTATATTATGCACTCCCTTACTCGGTGAACACTTAATAATACTATAGAAAGTCTATCGGAGGGCATTCTATATTAATTAACATGAGGAAAACGCATGAGGATGAGAAAATGAAAACTAAGAAACGTAAACAAAAGCTCGGCGGCATTGTCCGAGACCGCATGATCCAAGACGGAGCCTACGATGGTCGATTCAGGTCGAAGACCTTTGTTGACCGTAAGAAAGAATCGGAACGGCGTGGCTGTAAACAATCCAGAGAATACGAATATAGTTTATAACTTTTTTCCAAATCTGATTATAATAATAAAAACGATAAGAGAGGTTACCATGAAAATATGCAAAAGTTTGCAACAGCATTTGGTTAAGGAGATCGATACCATTAAGGCGGCTTTGGAGAAGGTTGGATTCTATGACGATGGCGACCGATTCACTAAGGATGCCGAGGACGCTACGAGTCCTGTTTATTGGAGTTACTGGCCAGACACTTTGCCTGAGGCAGTTGTGGCCGAGTTGATTGCAGGGCACACAATGAACCCGTCAAAATCTGCTTGCTCTGTTTCTTTGGAAACGATTGAGAGTGCTGCTATAGTGCTTGAGTGGGAAGAGAGGGCGAGCACAGAGGGGTAGAACAATTTGGGTGAAATTGTTGTATGATAAAGTGAAAAGTTTTTTATACGTTTTTTCCAAATCTGATTATAATAATAAAAACAATATGAGAGGTTACCATGAAAAGCTTGAACGCTGTACTCGAAAAACACCTGCCAGTCTTGCAGAAACAACTTGCACCCACCATTAAAGAATGGTATGAACTTAACGAAGAAGTTGCAGCCATAAACTCTGACTCTTCTCAGTTACTGAAAATCAAGATTCAGAATATCATCGGAGATATCGATAGTGATCTTTTGGAGATCACTGTAAAAAATGTAACCAATGTTGCGTTCAAATGTGCAACGGACAACAGGACAATCTTAGACATCTATGCACAAGGCACAAGAGATGAACAAACAAATGCATATTATATTCAGAACCGTGACGTGCACGTGCATTGGTCCAACACAGGCTTTGGAGTCTCCATTTCTGGTTCTGAGATCCTCGACCCTGCCAATACTTTGGTGAATCAAGATATGACAGACCATTTGGAATGTGCCTACCGTCTTAATCGGTGGCTCAGAAAATATCCTCAGGATCTTGAGCGTATCGTGACTGCAATGTCCATAATATTCTCAGAAATGAAACAGAAGAAAAGCCCGCTGATTGAACGGAGTAATGATCTGTACAATGAAATGCACAAGATTGTAAATGACTACACTGCGTCAGATCTTGTGTACAATGATTTCTCTTTTGGTATGGATCTTGGGGGATTTGTTGGACCTCCTCGGTATGCTCGCAACTATCCCAAAAGCTATCTTGAGCCAAAGTACAACAGAAAGACTTCCTCCAAAATTTCCATAACTCACACCGCCCCTGCAGATGTGCCAACCAATGAGTCACGAAATTCCACAATGGATATCAAAGATCTAAACGCCAACATGGCGGACTGGATGATGCGACATCTTAATATATAACCTCTCAACGTGGGGGTGATGGGAAACTGTCATCCCCTTTTTTATTTGCAAAAAACACTTTTCAGAAATTTCTTTATACTTTTTTCCAAATCTGATTATAATAATAAAAACAATATGAGAGGTTAGCATGAAAATATGCAAAAGTTTGCAACAGCACTGGGAAAAGATCTATTTAGATATCTCCGAGGACGTACTTGAGGAAAATCTTACAATCCCACCTCGTGACATTTTGGCTGCTCTCAATGTCATCGAAAGAGAAGATGACCCGACCGCCCTACACTTGATCTATCGCTATGGGGTACTTCTTGATCTGCTCCTTGTATGGACGGATCTTATGTCGGACTACGATTTGCAAGGAGACGACGATTTATGGGTGGCGACCAAATGCATTGGGGGTATTGCAAGAATGTCTGAAGAGCTGCTATACAACGTATCCGGCTACGTGGAGGCAGCCTTGTCCGACCCCTCTTAAGTCCAGCTACATAATAATTATGGATCCAGAAGGATCCATTTTTTATTATACTAATATTCTACGAACGGTTATAATAAGGGTAGAACAATTTGGGTGAAATTGTTGTATGATAAAGTGAAAAGTTTTTTATACTTTTTTTCCAAATCTGATTATAATAATAAAAACGAAAAGAGAGGTTACCATGAAAACTATCAAAGAACTCAAAGCAATGATCAAACCGTTCACCGATGCTCAAGCTAGGTTGTATGAAGATCGATACAACACCATAGAGAGTGCAGTGAAAGAAGGGCAATTGCCTATCTTCGAAGAGTACGGAGTCAACAGCATACTTCCTGAAGATAAGCTTCAGATCGAAGGTGAGTTAGGACTAACTCTACGCACTGCAGGTGCCACGGTATCGATTTCTTATGAAACATGGAGACTTGATGGTGATGAAAAGAACGTCTTCCACCCTGAATGCGTCAAGACTCGAGTTTCCACCACTGGCTACAGCATGTCGCAAACCTCAACCGATACTCAGGAAGAGATGCGTAATGAAATTAATAAGATCGTCGAAGCAGTCAATGACATGTCTGCACTTCTGTCTTGGTTGAGTAACACGGACACTGTCGGACTGCTCGCCAAGCTGTTCGAAAACAGCAAGAAGATCCGTGATGAGTATAAAGATCTGCACGATGCCCAGATTGACGGACTGTCTGACGCATTGACTGAGGCACGTATTCAAGCCAAGAATGAGCTTCTTGGATCTCTGCAACCGGGAGATGATGTTACTGAGATTATTAATGCGATATCTGGCCAGTATGGTGTAACGTACACCTTTGATACCCTCACTCGTGGCGGAGCTGGAATCCGAACCATTCGAACTTCTCAACGTGGCTCGGTATCCAAACGCTCATTCAACACTCAAGAGTTCCTTGCAGCTGTCGACAAGGTTATATCCTAAAATACAGTATCAGGGAGGGCTGAAAAGTCCTCCTTTTTTATTATACTAAAATTATATATATAGCTATAATAGGGGTAGATCTAGTAAACACTCAAACACTCAAAAATAGTTTATACGTTTTTTCTAAAGCAGATTATAATAATAAAAACAGATTATAATAATAAAAACGACAAGAGAGGATGCCATGTATACTTTGAAAGAATCAATTGACAATGTGCTACCAGTGTTAGAAGAGGGGCTTGATATTTGGCTCAAGCAGCGAACTGAACTCCGAAATCATATGGAGGAAGTTCGAGCTGGCCATGCGGAGAGCCTGAAAAATGATATCCGTGAGATGCTCGTTAAGGATGGTCTGTCATGCCCAGATATACCGGTGGAAATCGATTATAGTGGCAGTCTCAAGATTGGTGATATTATACATTGCAGCTGCCAATCTGCACTTCCGAATAATTATGACGATCCAGTACGTCAGACGGTTGATCGATTTGTTATTCGCTGGAGTAATTCAAGCTGGGGCATAACCACCAAAGGTGACACTCTGGAGACGTTGCCTCTGATCACGCCAGAGATGTTGAATCATCTTACAATATCTGCAGCTCTCGCAAACTGGGCCACGCCCGACCGACTTGAACAGGTGATCCATTCCATCTCTGACTATCTCTATAGAGAACACTGCAGTGTGCAACCTATTAAATATAAGATTCTCGATCTCACTGAGAAGATTGAAGGATATATCGAGTACACAATTGCCAATGTAATCAATCCTATGATGCAATACGATATGGATCTTAGTGGGATAGTCCCCAACTATTACAATAAGAGATTTGCAACTACCATGCGTGCACGGTTCCGCGCATTGTCCAAAGATCGTGTTCATATCTTCTATTCTCCTCCAGCTGTCGTCGGAATTGCACCAGAGCTTTCATCTATTACTCGGTGTGAATGGATCAAAATCGTGAGAGTGTATATCGGCACTGCCATCAACATTGCCTGAGCTCATATAATTTACTCGTCAAGAGAGTAGCTTGCAAGGTGCTAAACTTTGGCTACTCTCTTTTTATATACCCATATCATGATCAAAAAATGGCGTATACTAAAATTATATATATAGCTATAATAGGGGTAGATCTATTAGACAAAAAAGTATTTTCTATATTTGAATATTTTCATATACGTTTTTTCTCACGTCAGCTATAATAATAAAAACAATATGAGAGGTTACCCATGAAAAAACGAGTTATGACTAAAGCTGATGCCAAGAGCATTAAAAGCCTGAACTGTTATTCCTTGGATTTTACCGGCCGATATCTTCACCGAGATTTGGTCGAGTTAGTCAATGAAGCTCATGAATGCTGGAATGTCTCTGACGATAAAGAGATGATTAGCATTATGGGATACTTTATTGATCTTTTGATCACTGCTGTATATAACGAGCTGGAGGATTAATCATGGATAGTACTTTTATATCAACCTTGGACATGACTAATAAAACGCTCGTGTATCATCAAGAGGATTGCACTATCAAATATATCGATAGTACGCACGTGAGCATTAATGGAGTAGACTATCATATTGCTCAGCTTGACGAAAATCCTCATTATAATGATATTCTGAAACTCATTAATGAAGTACGACTTAACGAACTCAAGGAACACTTCAAGTCATTCTTATACGAGATATTAAATCGTGCCCTGAAGCTTGCCGCATATAAAGTTGCAACGGACACTCAAACATCTGTAGCTGTCGATGATTATGGATGCAGCTACACACTCGAGTTTGATAATCCAGATATCATTAAAAAGTTTTATCGTACGGTGCATATGCCGTCAACACTCAAAAAAAGACTCAAAAGAAAAGTCAAGTGGTGCACTCCAGACAATTGGGATAATAAGATCTTGATCGGTAAAGATATGTTTGGTCGCGATCTTATCATCACTGATAATGAGTTGAATTACTTTGCCAAAATATATAAAGGATGGATTTAATATGTCGAATAATAGTGGATCAGGTCACACCCCTAGTAAAGCTGAGGGGATCTTCTGGTGGATTGTGCTGCTTTTAATCCTTGGAAAGTGTAGTAGCTGTGCGGGCTGTGCAATAATCACTTACGTGATATAACACTCAAACACTCAAAATATATTTTCCTATAAGAGAAAATAATTTAAGGTTAAAAATAATTCAATATAGTAATTATATGTAAAAGGTTGCATTCATTATATTATATACGTATATGATGGAACATATAATGTAATATACTAAGTGACATGAGTTAGTACTCATATGAAATCGTGAACCTCTAAGTACCTTTGCTACCCATGAGGAGCTCATACCTGACGCTACGCAAGAAAGTAACTCTTATGAGTGAAAGCAGATACGATGGACTGGGAACGGTCAGTAATGATTTCGACGAACACTCAAAGATCTATGTATATAATATCATATCAGTACATGTAATACTATCTAATATGTCTCTAGAATGTAATCAGGTGCAATGTGTTCAGTGGATTAAAAAGCACTCTAAACAAGTAAATCCATAGTATATATTATGAGTCAGGCAACACTCAAGATATATTCCGTCAGGTCATGTGGCTCGCCCTAATAGAGCAATGAGTAGATAATATATCTTAAATCTAGTTCTTGTAGTTCATAGCTTAGATGATACCGAGCAAAGATACTAGATGATAATATTAATATGTACAGTTACCAAGTCATATTATATATACTAACGAGACTATATGTAAAGATGACTAATCAGTTAAGCATAGTTACTCTATATAAGAACACTAGTATTTATATTAGCTATAGTACATGTATATGCATATGACTATAAGAGTACTCTCCATATCATAATGGATATCTAAGTCATGTCATTACATTAATACTATAATTATATATTATAATTAATACACTTATTCTATAAGTCATCACTTGCAGTTACTTAGAACACTCAAACACTCAAACACTCAAAATAAATTATAAAAGGAATCTAGTATATGATTAGTCCAAAACACTCTAGAGTATATTACAGAACACTCAAAATATTATATACTACATCTATTATATAATGTCTTACAGACGTCCAGCTCACCGCAGGAATCCTGGTGTAACTAAAGGTGCAATACCTAAAAGATTCAAATGTAGATACTGTGATAAAAAGTTCAAGAACCCTGCAGGTGCAACATTGCATAGTATATTATGTATGTCTAATCCTAATAGATAGAACACTATACGCAAAATATCTAATACTCTCGCACTCAAAGGTCCACGTCATCCTTATAGCTGGCACAAATTCAATTGCAAAAAATGCGGTGAATAGTATAGTCTATATATATCCGATAGAGTATATATGTTAGGTGTATATACTAAATATTGCTCTGTATCATGTAGACAATCCCGTAATCAAACATCTGTACAAGCAAGACTCCGTCGCTCACATTAGATGCGTACATCATGGAATGTACATCTATCAGGCAAATTACAACGTAGTCCACTATAGCAAAGATAGTGTCCCATATGCGGTACATTATATATATGTAAGACTACTAAACAAAGACGCACATGTAGTAACTAGTGCCAAACTCTACTATCAGAACGATAGCAAGAATATATAATTATCGAATAGAAGCTCAACTAGTATTGGTCTAGTAATAATTGCAATACAGATGTCGTATCTTTCTTTGGATGGGGCAAGACATAATTAAGTGCACATCATATCCTCTAAATAATAATATTTTCCTCTAAATAATAATATTGAGCTGGAAAAAAACTAGTAGACGAGATGATCAAGTGAAAATTGTCGTGTAATAAGTTGTTAAATAAGTGAATTGCAAGTGGTTGTTCAACAGCCGCTAAGCGTCTTACAACCCCACCCCATACGCCGATCTAAGTGGCTCACCAACACCACGCTAGACTATGGGTTTTTCAGCCCTCAAGTATCCCTTTCTCAACCCCACATACACTCATACCCTCATATATACTTATACACTCATACACTCATCTATACACTCATACATTTTTTATATATATGAGTATAAGAGTATATACTAGTATAATATATTGTACTAAAATTTAATATCAGATTATAATAACATCAGAATATATATGTTTCTTATTTTATACTATAGGAGTTATTATTATGAGTCATCTTAAGAAAGGAATTATAGGATCATTGCAGGATGCTTATGAGGCATTACTTGATGGACAGATTATATGCAACCCTAAGCATTCACCGTATACTGATCCAAAGTATAAGTATTGTAAGATGCAATTGATAGATAATAATGAATTTGTACATGCATATGGAGTCGGTAGACTTATGAAGACTGAGGACTTCAAATCGATATATGAAGATTGTTGTTGGAATGATGGATGGGAACTATATTATAATGATATGCATCTAGATACTGTTATTACTATCACTACAGATAATAATAATACTGAAGCATATAGAGTATCGAATGAGATGCTTATTGCAATTAAGACTATGTTGAATAATCAAAAATAAATAAGGAAGTAGGTAGAAGTGCATATGTTTTTTATAGATACAGATGATAAAATTAAAGAACGGATTGATACATTACAAGATTCTATTGTAGATGCATCTACATCTGATAATGATAATATTATTACAGTGACTACATATACTAAATTTTTGAAAGCGAATGATGGTTCAGATATTATATTTAAAATGATTACTGACTATAAGTTGAACTATAAAAATTATACATATACGGTGCTTAAACGGAATATGGAATATGTTATCATACGTAATAATATGAGGCAAATTTATCAGGAATTTAAAGATATTAAAACTTATACTGAAAGAATCAATGCAAATGATGTATTGACTTTGATTTATAAATCTGATGAAGCTGCTAAATCTCATATTAATGTTGCACTGCATAACGAAGGTATATGTAGACAATTTAATATTTCATGATCACGTCTATATTTAATTGCAAGATCTAATATAGTAGGTACTTAATACATATATTTAAACAGGGAGAAAATGTGAATACTATGACAAAACACGAAAAAGTCAATATGGATATTGGTATTGACTTGATAAGAGCTGTGGCTCTAGAAAGCAAAAGAAATATTGTATTAGGGTTATCAGGTGGAATAGATTCTGCGGTATCTCTTATGTTAGCTATACATGCTGTAGGAGCTGATAC
>Ga0265294_10009200_pt1 | contig 11425 bp, 11 predicted proteins | sample MunlanPumphouse3_FD_192504 | JGI IMG/M metagenome (GOLD analysis project Ga0265294, IMG submission 192504) | Groundwater microbial communities from a municipal landfill in Southern Ontario, Canada - Pumphouse #3 | ecosystem: Environmental > Aquatic > Deep subsurface > Groundwater | place...
AAAAAGCCAGACAGGAAGCAGAACAGGCCAAAGTATCGATCCGCTCGGTTCGTAAAAGCGCCATGGATATGGCCAAGGACCTTAAAAACGAAGGCCTTCCCGAAGACGACGCCAAAAAGCTGGAAGATAAGATCCAGGAGTTTACCAATGAGTTCAGTAAAAAGGTTGATGCAATTCTGGATACGAAGGAAAAAGATATTATGACGGTATAAACCATTATGCCGAAACATGTTTCGACGCTATAAAATTTGTTTGCTCTTTGGTTTCCAAAGGGCTTTTTTTATGGTTAGGTTTACGGTTGGTATTCCCTTCAACACTGCCCTGAACCTCCGGGTTGTAAAGAAAATCCGAGAGTAGGCCGATAAGAGAGCCTAGTATGGCAGACTTTGCCGATTACCTGAGGATTGGGGATTGTTTATTGGAAATTTTTCTGATTGCATAATTAATATTCAGTGAGATAAGCACATTCACAATTGGAGGTTTGGCTGTTTTTTATTGGATATTACTGCGGTTTGCCAGGTAAGACTTTAGGAAAAGGGACATATCTACCGTAGCATACGTCATGATTTTGAGCAGATAAGAAGGCAAGAGAGGAGAGTTATTATCCTCTAATCCTTCTCATCCATCTTCAACCTGCCCGTAATCGTCTGCACCGCACGGAACTGGCCTAAAAATTCCCGGGCAATAATGCGGATAACGGTGTATCCCGGAATGGCAAGAATCATCCCTACGATTCCACCAAGGTCACCAAAAACAAAAATTACCAGGAAAATTTCCAGAGGATGGGCATCCACACTATTCGAATAAATCAGGGGTTGCAGAATAATATTATCAATCAAATTGCAAATCACAAAGGTTGAGATAATGACAATCGCCGTGATTAGTACCTGGTCGTACAGGCCCATACTAAGCACCGTAGCAACGCCGATGAGGGTACCAATGGCTCCTCCCAGGACAGGGCCCAAATAAGGAATTACATTCAATAGCCCACCAAGGAAACCAATCAGCAGGGCACCGCGGATTCCAAAAATAGTCAGGCCGATGCTCTCCAAAGTCATCATGGTCAGCATCTCGCCGAGTAAACCCAAAAAATATCGCGACAATAAACGTTTAGTATTACGGAGTACATTGCCCACCTTTTCAGTAAACCGTTCAGGAACAAAAATCATAATCCCGCTCTGAAACAGATTTTCATCTTTAATAAAGAAAAAAGAGATAAAAAAAACAGCAAAAACACCAATAAAAAGACTTCCTGCAATGTTTACAACATTACTGAGCACATTACTGAAAGTAGCCATATCCAGAAATTCGGTCAGTTTGCTTTCTATAGTAGAAATAATACTTTCATCCTCAGCTACAATACCATATTTATGAAGCATCACGGTAAGCTCTTCCACGGGTGTTTCAATCATTACACTAATTTCCGCTGTATCGATTTGTGCCACAACCTCCGCCTGGTTTACCACCAAAGGAATAATCAGACGAAAAAACATCACCACGGCGAAAATAATGCAAAGTAGCGAAAATAAAGAGCTAAGCCAACGGGGAAAATACCATTTTCCTAAATGGATTTTATCCAAAATATTTGCGAGAGGAGCGCCAATAAAAGAAACTACAGCTCCTATAACAAGATACCAAAAGATACCGGTAAACCGCCAAATCAAGAATGCGACTAGCAGCAAGGTAAGGGTTCCTACAATATAACGGGGTAAAGATTTCATGAAGATGGGTATTTAAGGCAAAGTTAAGATAATTTTAAAAGCGAGATTCTCTTTCCAGCGATCGGATGCATAATAGCCGGTTCGCATAAACACACCGGCACCCACGCCAAACTCTTTTCCCAGCAAATTATTAAGCAAAAGACCTGTTTCAAAATATCCCTTATCCGGAATAAGAAAAGGCAGATTATGAAGTTCCGGGTGGTTCAGGGTCCCCAAAAGGCCATTAAAGACCAGCTCAGGTTCCGGCCGGAACCAACCGGATCCAAAAAGCAGATTCTTAAACGAATGGGAGAGATAAAATGCGATGTATTTATCGGAAAAAAACGTACCCGGGCGCATAGTAGCAAAGGAAAATGGTGCATACAGGGTATGCAATGAAAGGGTTCCATTCCCGTTAAAAAGTTGCTGACGGGGAACATCCGAAGATACTATTCCGCCTCGGATCAGTACAGCAGACTTTCCCAGCCAGGTAAAATCGTGAAAAAAACGCAACGCGGCCTCAACCCGATGGAACGGATATTCGCCTGCCAAAATGCCATCAAACCCTCTTCGGTAAGCAATTTCCAACACAGGGAAATCCGTTCCACCAGAAATAACTCCCCGTGGACTTTGCATCAATTTCTCACGAAAAGCAAAACGCAAATTGGCTTCCAGGGTATTAAAAATGAACTGTGAGCCCGAAAGAGTAACAGTTTCCAATTTCTTGTAAAACTGATAATCGGGATAAGCATCAACAAACTGATACTGATATTTCAATTGCATTTGAAACCAACGCAGGGTTCGGAAGGAAACAGAAAAAAAAACATTTTCGGTACGGTCAAAAACATCTATCGAATAATTTCGCAGGAAGTCATCGGTTCGATGTAAGGGAAACGCATCTGCCGAAAATTTTCCCGGTTCAGTAAGATCGTAATGGTATCCGGATTGCAAACGACCGTCGCAGCGCGAATTGAACAGCAACGAAATCTCGGTACCATACTTGAATAATTTGTCCTTAAAACCATAAGCCCCGAAAACACTCCATGAAAACCAAGGAGAGAGGCGGTTATTGGTTTCCAGATACAAACCAGGGCTGTATCCCGAGAAAGGATTATACATCATGAGGCTCAGGATATCAAGGTTCACAAAACCTACAGGCATCATTCCGTTAACCCACATGGAAACGGATTGCAACTTACGGTCGAAATTTTCTTCCTTGCCTATTGAATCCAGCACGCGGTAGGTTTCCCGGTCTTTTGCCGTGAGTGGAAGCGGGCGTTGTTCATCAACACGCTTTTTCCCTTTGAATGCGGCATCGGAGGCCATCTCCACTGCGAAAGCACCCCGCGGAGGCTCAACTTCGCACGATGCCAAAGAGACCTCACGAATATAACGTTTCCCCCGGCCGGTAACATAAGCTTGTTTATCCCCCGCCTGAAGTAAAACGCTGTAAAGCAGCAAGTCGGTATGAATCTGTTCCGGAAACCACATTTCGCCCACGCGCTGGTATTTATGACGGATAGCAATGCCCATAAGGGAATTGGTATCCGCTGGAACAGCTGTAGCATTTTCCAATGCATATTTATGCGTGTTTATATATAAAAGCCCACTCAGACCGTCAAAATTTGTCCCTTTACGGGGACGATAGGCAATCACGAAGGTTGAATCACTAGCTTTTGAACGTACAATAGTATCCTCCAATGAAAAGAAATACTTTGTCAGGGCTCCATTGGCCAGCGGGCTGATGTAAGAAACGTCGAGCAGATTGATACGATCGTTGTATAACGAGCCACTTTGAAGCTGGGATAATAGAAAAACGAACAGGGGATTTTCAAGACCAGAAACACGGGTACCCAAAATTTTTTCCATTGCGCGACCATTCCTTGCGGTTTTTTCGGTAACCGTTTCCACAATTAGCAGATGCTGCCGGTCGAGAAATTCACGAAATTTTCTACCTGAAGAATCCCCTTCTGAACGCTGAATGGATTCAGCCATTGTGGTGTCGACGGTAAAAATCATCTTATCATAGGCCTTATAGCTGAAGGCAGAATAATTATCAGGGTCATTTATTCTCTTATTCAGCATAGCCTGACGTATAATCCGGTGTGCAGGATTTTCTCCTGCAAAGATAACGGCTTCAGCCAGTGTAATTACCGAAGGCGTAAGGGAAATACGGAGTACAGAGTCACCTGCACGGCAAGGCACCTCAGTCCGTTCATAACCAACGCAGGAAAACATCAGGGTATCTGAAGCGGCAGCCTGAACCGTAAAGAAACCATCGATATCAGTCATCACCCCCACCCTGCTATGTTTTACCACAACATTAACAAAAGGGACAGGTTCCAGTGTTTGACAGTCGGTTACAACTCCCTGAACAGCGGCGAGAGTAACCGTTGAAAGTAAGAGCAAAAAAAGAAAAAGGAGTAACGATTTCATGAACTAGCCTAACTTATGGTTATTCTTATGGCGGTCAGAATCTCTGGAAGACTTCTTTGCCAGATTTGCTTCAAATGCCCGTGTGAGGTCAACGCCTGTCTGGTTAGCCAAACAAACTAAGACCCAAAAAACATCGGCAAGTTCATCGGCAAGATCGGCAGATTCATCCGATGGTTTATAAGATTGCTCACCATATTTTCGTGCCATTATCCGTGCCACCTCCCCCACCTCTTCCATCAAAATGGCCGTATTGGTTAATTCATTAAAATAACGCACTCCGGTATTACGGATCCATTCATCCACAAGTTTTTGTACCTCTTCCAATGTCATACTGTCCTGAATTAATTATCTTTGCACAACAATAAAATGAACACCTGAAAAAAACTATTTCAAGGCAATCAAAGGTACGCATAATGGCAACAATTCAAACCCGATATTCGGGAGATTTACGAACGGAGGCGCAACACATTCAAACGGGGAATAGGCTGATCACCGATGCTCCCACGGATAATCAAGGCAAAGGAGAAGCATTCAGTCCCACCGATTTATTGGCAACTTCACTGGGTTCCTGTATCCTGACAATAATGGGAATTGCGGCCCGCGCCTCAGGTTTCAGCATCGACGAGACAATCATCGACATCACGAAAATCATGGCTGCTGACCCACGTCGGGTGGCAGAAATACGCTGTGAATTCTATTTCCCTGATTTTCTTTATTCCGATAAACAGAAAAAAATACTCATACGTGCCTCTGAAACCTGTCCTGTTGCCAAAAGCCTACATCCTGACCTGAAACAGACGCTGATTTTTCATTGGGCGAAGGGCAAGTAATACGAACCGGTTTCAGTAAAAAATCTATCACACTCTTACGAAAAAAAACATGGCAAATAACAAAGGCATCATTCCGGGAACAGAAGGCAAACTGAAAATTACGGTAAAAAAAGAGCATACTGCTTCGCACTTTGGGTCAGGGCTAATTGACGTATTTGCCACCCCGGCAATGATCGGATTTATGGAAAAAGCGGCTCAGGAGAGTATTATGATGCAGCTGGAAGAAGGATTTATCACGCTGGGCACAGCAGTAGATATAAAACACATTAAAGCCACACCGGTGGGGGAGAAAGTTACCTTTCAATCGGTGGTAACCGAAGTGTCAGGAAACAAAATCACCTTTAACGTAACGGCTTTCGACGAACACGGACAAATCGGACTGGGGCTACATAAACGAGCCATTGTACACGCAGCCACCTTTATTAAAACTATCGCACATGAATGATACTTTTCCAATTCTTGCCATAACCCTCGCCGGTCTCGAACAACCTCTGAAAGAAGAAATGAATGCCATCGGAGCCCAAAAGGCTGTAATCGGAGTACGGGAAGTTGCCTTTGAAGGCACCTTAGAGACCCTGTACCGGGCCAACATGCATTCGAGGCTTGCCGTTCGCCTTCTGGTTCCGCTGATAACCTTTGATATAACCGACGAAAACGACCTGTACAATAAAGCCAAAGCCTATAATTGGAATAATTATCTGGATATCCAAATGCGGTTTAACGTGGAAGGGGCGCAGGTGGATTCTCCCATTCACAGCTCAAAATTCATTGCTTTTCGAGTAAAAGATGCCATCGTTGACCGATTCAGGGATCAGTTCGGGAAACGGCCGTTTGTGGATGAAAAGAAACCTGATATTGTAATTCATGTGCTGATCAAAGGGAATCAATGCACCCTGTCGCTCGACAGTAGTGGAATGCCGTTAAACTGGCGTAGTTACCGGGTTAACAAGGGTGTGGCGCCCCTCAATGAAGTGCTGGCAGCCGGCCTATTGAAACTGAGTGGATGGAATCCTGATAACGAGGTACTCCATGACCCCATGTGCGGTTCCGGCACTTTACTCATCGAAGCAGCCATGATGGCCAGCCATACCGCCCCCGGCCTCTTTCGCGCCCGGTTCGGGTTTCAAAACTGGAAAAACTATGAACCGGGAATCTGGCGGATTATCCAACGAAAAGCCCGTGAAGAAATTACTTCCTTTCCTTCCACGCAACTCTCCGGGGCGGATATCAATGAAGTAGCTATACATGAAGCCAGAGAAAATATCCGAAATGCCGGATTCGGATCACAGATCATAATCGAAACACGCGACTTTATTGATGCTCCGGCGATCACACTTCCAGGATTAATCGTTATCGACGCACCCTTTGCCAAATATATTGACGAGGGAGACCTTACTACCTTCTACAGAAAAATCGGCAGTACCCTTAAACTCCATTACCCTGGGTTCCGTGCATTTGTTTTATCTCCCGACCGAAAATCCATCCATCAGATCGGGCTGAAACCTGATTTTTCGATGATACTTTATAACGGCCACCTGACAAGTCAATATAACGGATATAATTTATACCATAAATCCGACGCTGAAAAAGAAACAGTAGGCTAATTTTTTGTTACGCAATGGTTTGCGGAAACCTTTGCAAAACTTTTCACCCCCCAGAAACTACATTTCATGGGAAAAGAATTTTACCTTTGCCGATAAAATCAGGGCACTGCATCGGGCAGTTCCCCAAGTAATTGATGTATATGGGAAAAGAGATTAAACGAATTGGCGTATTCACCTCAGGAGGCGATGCGCCGGGGATGAATGCCGGAATCCGTTCGGTGGTTCGAACAGCCATCTATTATGGATTTGAGGTAGTGGGGATATTAAATGGGTATAAAGGAATGATCGAAGGCGATTTCATGGCAATGGACTCCGCTTCGGTATCAAATATCATTCAGCGTGGCGGAACCATTCTAAAAACAGCACGCAGCAAAGAATTTATGACCGAAGAAGGGAGGGAAAGAGCTTTCTGGCAATTATCGAATGCAGGCATTGATGCATTGATTGCCATAGGTGGAAACGGGACCTTCACTGGTGCCGACAAACTAGGGAAAGAGCATTCGATTCCAATCATCGGATTACCAGGTACTATCGACAATGACCTTTTCGGCACCGATAACACCATAGGATACGATACAGCCCTCAATACGGTAATCGACGCCGTAGATAAAATACGGGATACGGCCTCATCGCATAACCGACTGTTTTTTATTGAAGTTATGGGCCGGGATGCGGGTTTTATTGCCCTGAATACCGGTATTGCCTGTGGGGCCGAGGACATTCTGATTCCCGAAGAACAAACTTCCATCGACGATTTAATCGGAATCCTTGACCGCGGATTTCGTCAGAACAAAAACTCCGGTATTATCATTGTGGCCGAAGGAGACGACAGTGGAGGGGCATTACAAATCGCCCAACGGGTAAACGAGCTTTACGATCACTACGAAACAAGGGTAACAATTCTGGGTCACATCCAGCGCGGAGGCTCTCCCACTTGTGTTGACCGGGTTCTGGCGTCACGTATGGGCTATGAAGCTGTAAAAGCTTTAAAAAACGGGTACAAAGGTATTATGATTGGCATTGTCGACGATCAGGTCGCCTATACACCCATGAGCAAAGCCATTAAACATCATAATATAATGAACAAAGATCTGCTGGAGATTGCCCGTGTACTTTCTCTTTAGTATCTTTGTTCGGCCATGGAAAGAGAAACCTTCTTTGCCGATGTTTTGCTACCCCTGCCTGTTCAGGGGTATTTCACTTACCGGATACCCTATGATCTGACACCATTCGTTGAAACGGGAAAACGAGTCATCGTGCAGTTCGGAAGCCGGAAAATTTATACCGGGCTGGTGCGTCGGATCCACCAGGAAATCCCCAAAGGAAATACCATCAAATATATTCTGGATGTTATGGATGAACATCCGATTGTTTTCCCGGTTCAATTTGCATTCTGGGAATGGATGGCCGAGTACTATATGTGTCAAGTGGGTGAAGTAATGAATGCTGCTCTGCCATCAGCCCTAAAACTAAGCAGCGAGACAAGTCTCGTACTCAACCCCGACTTCCATGGCGATACAAATGAATTGACCGATAAAGAATATCTGATCTATGAGGCACTTCAGATTCAGCAAAAAATCACCTTATCAGAGGCATCGAAAATTGCAGGACTGGTCAAAATCCATCCGCTTTTTAAAAGTATGCTGGAGAAAAAAATAGTTATTCCTGAAGAGGAACTTCAAGACCCTTATCGCCCAAAAATTGTTGATTATGTGCATTTCACCCCACCCTATCTGGAGGGAGAAAAACTCGAAAAAGCACTTTCAACACTGGAAAAAAAAGCCTTCAAGCAACTGGAAATCCTGATGAACCTGATTCATCTTTCCGGTTATTTCAGTAAAAATCACGTTCCGGTAAAAAAATCCGTATTGCTAAAAAAATCCACTGCCTCAGCAGCCCAATTGAAAGCACTGGAACAAAAAAATATCATTGAAATCAGAAAGGTGATTGAATCGCGGCTACCCAAAGAGCGGGCCAGCGCTACACCTGAAGAAATTATCCTCAACGAAGCACAACAAGTAGCACACGATCAAATAACCCAAGGATTCGAAAAACACCCTACCCTGTTACTCCACGGAATTACCGGGTCGGGCAAAACAGAATTATATATCAAACAGATTGCCCGCGTACTTCAGGAGGGAAGGCAAGTGTTATTTCTTTTGCCCGAAATTGCACTAACAACACAAATTATTCTCCGGCTGGAAAAATACTTTGGTGAACGGGTTGGGGTTTATCACAGCCGTTACAATCTTAATGAGAGAGCTGAGATATGGCACCGAATTAATAAAAAAGCCGACAACAGTTACGCCATCATTTTGGGTGCCCGGTCGGCCATTTTCCTCCCTTTTATAAACCTTGGGCTAATTATCGTCGACGAAGAACACGACTACAGCTACAAACAGATGAACCCGGCACCCCGCTATAATGCTCGTGATGCAGCCATCTGGCTGGCACAAAAACATAATGCACATGTCCTCCTTGGTAGCGCAACTCCCTGTATTGAAACGTATTATAACTGTAGAAGCGGAAAATATGGACTGATCGATCTGAAAAAACGTTATGGCGGACTTCAACTGCCCGAAGTGCAGGTTGCTGACCTGCGGCTCGCTAAACGCAAAAAAGATATGCATGGGGATTTCTCGGATATTCTGTTAAAGCATATCGACGAAGCGCTTCAAAACAAAGAACAAGTGATCCTTTTTCAGAACAAAAGAGGATTCAGCAGGCGACTGGAATGTGAAACCTGTGGATGGATTCCGCAATGTGTCAATTGCGACGTTTCGCTGATTTACCATAAGCATTTTAATCAACTACGATGCCATTATTGCGGATTTCACACCCCTATCCCATCCCATTGCCCCGAATGCGGGAGCCCATCAATAATAATGAAAGGATTCGGGACAGAAAAAATTGAAGAAGAACTATCGATCATTTACCCCAACTATCGTATTGAGCGGATGGATATGGATACAACACGTTCCAAATTTGCCTATCAACGCATCATCAAGGAATTTGAGGAACAAAAAATCGATATTCTCGTAGGTACCCAGATGGTGACCAAGGGACTTGATTTTGACAACGTGAGCCTGGTGGGTATCTTAAGTGCCGACAGCCTGATAAATTTCCCCGATTTCCGTTCGTTTGAAAGGAGCTACCAGTTGATGGCCCAAGTCAGTGGACGGGCCGGGCGGAAGAAAAAGCAGGGAAAAGTGATCATTCAGACCTATAACCCGAATCATGCTGCCATAAAACTGGTAATAGAAAATGATTTTCTGACAATGTATACACAACAGATCATTGAGCGAAAAAACTATAACTATCCTCCGTTTTACCGGCTCATCCATATCAGCCTTAGGCATAAAGACCCGCAAATATTAAACCACGCAGCAGCATTGGTGGCCAGCACCTTAAGGACCAGCCTTGGGAAAAGAGTTTTAGGTCCGGAGTACCCAATGGTGACACGGATTCGAAACCTGTACATTAAACAGATTATCGTAAAAATAGAACGTGGGCCTGAGTTCACCGGGCTTCGTCATACCCTACAGGGGCACATCAACGCCTTCGAAGGGCTTCAGGAATACAAAAGCGTAAAAATAGCGATAGATGTAGATCCGTATTAATCGTACGGATAACCTTTCGGCGGCTATGAAACACCCGAAATACAGAAATACACAATCATCAGGAAAAATCAGCTATCCTTCACCCTATCGGAGCACACCCTTTCATAGAGTAAAAAAATTATTCTTAGTAGCAGGTTAGCCAAGGCTTCTTCCGCCTGCAGAAAAAACGAAAGGCAATTCAACGGCAGTAAACCCCTGCTACTCCCCGACGATAATATAAACATCTTCGTCATCGCGCTTCATAAGGTATTTTTCGCGGGCTAGCTTTTCGGCGAAACTGTCGTTGGAATGAAGTTTTTTAAGAAACTCCTCCTGCCTTTTTATCTCTTCCCTGTAAAAAGCATTCATGGTTCTTGCCTCGTGTAGATTGCGGCTAAGCTTTACCTGCCGTACGAGTGAATTATTATCAAAAAAAAGCATGACCAGCAAAAATCCTGCAATCAACAGGAAATAACGATTCTTAAAAAAAGGAGGTATTCTCATCGCAGGTTTCATTTCTACAAAAATAAGAAAACCACAGGAAAAAAAGAAAAGAAACTATAATCCTAAATCGTCGCTAACAGCCTGCATTGCATTCAGCGCCAACTCAGCAAATTCGGGTAACGGGATACCAATTTTTTCACATTCCATAATACAATCGCGATTCACCGATGCGGCAAAAGCTTTCTCTTTCATACGTTTAACAATAGATTTCGGTTTAACCGATGCAATTTTCTTATCCGGGTAAACCAATGTAGTGGCAGTAATTAATCCAGTTATGGTTTCGCCCGCTGAAAGTGCATGTTGAAACAGAGTAGCACGAGGAATGCCAGTAGCCTCTTCATTATGAAGGCGAACCGCATCAACGAATTCTTGGTCAAAACCCATTTCAGCGAGCATATTCGCCCCAACTATGCCATGTGTTTTCGGGTCAGCGCCGGTAATTTCAACGTCAATATCGTGCAGCAGCCCAGCGAGCCCCCACCGTTCCTTATCCTGCCCCATTTTTTCTGCCAGAGCACGCATCACAGCTTCAGAAGCAAGGCTATGTTTGCGTAGGGATTCACTTTTAATGTGCATATACAAAGCTTCGAGTGCCTGATTGCGTTTCATAGGCTTAGTGGTTATCAATTCCATGGATCATAAAAAACAGATGTTTCATAGTAGTCAGAATCTCAACCGTATATTCCTTAACTGCCTTAACACTACCGGGCATGGCATAGACCAGTGTTTTCCCCATCACTCCGGCCACGCCA
>Ga0265294_10009201_pt1 | contig 11425 bp, 6 predicted proteins | sample MunlanPumphouse3_FD_192504 | JGI IMG/M metagenome (GOLD analysis project Ga0265294, IMG submission 192504) | Groundwater microbial communities from a municipal landfill in Southern Ontario, Canada - Pumphouse #3 | ecosystem: Environmental > Aquatic > Deep subsurface > Groundwater | place...
TCCCCCGTCATGCTCCTCATGATGCGCACAGGTAGCATCGGGGTTGGATTGCAATTTCCCGGAAAGCAATGCATCCACTGCGGCATCCGCGCTTCCCGCCGCTCCGGCGTAAATCGTGATTCCGACGCTTCCCAACGCGGCGCGGGCACCGGCGCCCATGCCGCCGGCAACCAATGTGTCCGCACCTTCCTTCACCAAAAGTTCCGCGAGCCCTTCATGGCTGTAATCCCCACAGGAAATGACCTTGCTGTCGGTCACTTTTCCGTCGGCGACATCATACAACTTGAACTGTTCGGTTCGTCCGAAGTGCTGGAACACTTCCCCATTTTCATAACAAACGGCAATTCTCTTCATGATCCCTTTCTCCTTGACATTTTTTTGGCAACAATGGCGGCATTCCCCTCCATGGCAAAGACGATAGTCCCCACCGTTGATGGAAATGATTCTTCCTTCCACCAACGCTTCGGCGATCTTCCGTCTCGCCCTGTCGTAAATGGCCTGAACCGTGGCGCGCGAAACCTGCATCCTGACCGCACACCCTTCCTGATCCACGCCTTCCTTGTCCATCCAACGAATCGTCTCGTATTCGTCCACCGATAACAGAACGGGTTCCTCATCGGTGGGGACCTCCGGTCTGAAAGCGGTGCATCGCGGCAACCCGCACACTCTTCGGCATTTGTATGGACGAGCCATGCCATCTCCTTATTACTGGCATATGCCAGTAATAAGGAACATACCACATCTTCGTTATCTTTGCAAGAGCGGACAAAAATCCCCGTCCGGAGTTCATCCGAACGGGGAAACATTTTGCTACATCATCTCATCTGCGAATTGCGCTGCAATCAGTTCTTGTCAGCTTTCTCAGTGTTCTGATTGTCTCCGCCCTTGACGGGTTTCTGGCCTTTCTTCTTGCTCATATTGGGTCCTCCCAAATGAAAAGATGTTGTAGATTCTTCCGAGAAAATAGTCAAGAACAATATTCCCGTTTTGCCACCGAAAACCGTACTTTCGCTACCCTTTCTTCCGAGATGCGCAAATCTCTTTCATACGAGCCTCCAAACGGAGATTTTCCCGATAGTCGACAGGACAGTCGATCACCGAAGGGACGCTTTGAGAGAACGCTTCCTTCAACACCGGTACGAGCTCTTCCGTTCTGGCGATTCGATAGCCTTTTGCACCGAAACTCTCGGCAAATGCAACAAAATCCGGATCTCCGTAATCGACGAAGCAGGATGATCCGTAATGGTCCATTTCTTTCCATTTGATCAACCCGTAGCTGTCGTCGTGAAGGATGACGATCACGATGGACAAGCCGAGGCGAACCGCCGTCTCCAGCTCCTGGCAGTTCATCAGGAAACCGCCGTCCCCCGTAACGCCCACTACGTGCCGTTCGGGGTAGACCAGTTTTGCGGCGATGGCTCCGGGGAGACAAAATCCCATCGATGCGAATCCGTTGGAAATCAGGCAGGTATTCGGCAGATAACAAGGGAATTCCCTGGCCACCCATACTTTGTTGGCTCCAACGTCGGACACCAAGATATCATCGTCGGACATAACGGAACGGATGTCCGCGATGATCCGCTGGGGTTTCGCGGGAAACGACGCGTCCTTTTTGTCCTCTTCGTCGTTTTCCTGCGCCATCTTCCTGATCTCCAGCGCCCATGAACTGTCCGAGACATAGTCGGAAAGGAGCGAGGCGATGCCGTCCAGCGACTGGGAAAGGGAGCCGACGACCTGTACGTCCGCTTGATAATACTTGTTCACGTCCGCGGGAAGCGTCGCGACATGGACGATGTGGGTCCTGCAATCCTTGTTCCAACTGGAAGGGTCGAGTTCCACCAGATCGTATCCGACGGCAACGATGGTGTCCGCTTCTGAAAGGATCAGATTGCCGAAGTCGCGGAACGGCAGGCCCACGGTGGAACAGGAATACGGATCGTCGCAACGGATCACCCCTTTCGCCATCATCGTATTGATGACCGGAAGATGTGCGTTGTCGGCAAGCCGGGCAAGAGCCGCACCCGCATGATTACGCACCACGCCGTTACCAGCCAAAACGACGGTCTTCTTCCCCTGCCTGATCAATTCCGCCGCCCGGTCGATGGCCCCCCATTCGGCACGCTCGTCAAGCTCGAGAAACGAATGCTTCAGCGGTACATCCCCCTCTGCCACCGGCATCCGCGCCACATCCACTGGAAGGGTGATATGCGTCGCACCGGGCATATCGCCTTCCGCATATTTGAATGCCAGCCGCACTACCTCCTGCACCGTTTCAGGACTGAGAATCTCCTTGGTCCGTTTGGTGATCGGAGAAAACAACCGGTTCAGATCGAGAAATTGATGCGCCGTAATATGAAGCCTGTCCGTCGGTACCTGTCCGGTGATAGCCACTAACGGAACGCCGTCGCAGTTGGCGTCGGCGAGTCCCGTGATCAAATTGGTCGCACCAGGCCCCAACGTGGAAAGGCACACTCCGGCTTTGCCGGTAAGCCGTCCATATACATCAGCCATGAACGCGGCTCCCTGTTCATGCCGTACCAAGATGAACTTGATGGACGAATCGCGGAGCGCCTGCATGATGTCCAGCACTTCCTCCCCGGGAATGCCGAAAATGTACTTCACCCCTTCGTTCTCCAGACATTTGACCAACAACTGCGCCGTATTCATCGCTTCCCCTCACCATGCAAAAGGCGCCACTCCCCAAGGAATAGCGCCATTGCTTGACAAAACAGTACCATAAAACATGAAAAATGGATAGGGCGACATTGCCGACAGAGGTCCGAAGGATCAGATCTCCGCCGATAGAACCGAATCGACGGCAACGAAAATACTGCATAAAAATACAAAAAATCGGTTGACAACAAAGAAAACGTGGCAAATACTTATTGGTAATACCAAATATGTTTGGTAATATCATTAAGGCAGTCGCACAACGGACATGCATCGAGGAGGACTCACATGAAAAAGCTGCTTTTGCTGGTTGTTGCCTCCATCTTCGCGATGGGACAAACTTTCGCACAAGGCACCCAAGAACAGACACCCCAAAAACCGACTATTACGGTTTGTTATCGTGATGCCGGTTTGGGGGAACAAGAAACCATGTACAAATGGATCAAATCCGCGTATGACAAATGGGACAAGAAAGATCAAGTCAATCTGGACATCGCCCCCATCACCGCATCCGAGGGAGATTATTTTACAAAGATCGCGCTTCAACTCGCAGATTCAAAAACCTGCCCCGATCTCGTCGATGAGGATACTTTCCAACTTCCCAACGACGTCGAAGCAGGATATCTCTCCAATCTGGATGATCTTGTAAAGACCTACGACGATTGGCAGAACGGAAAGTATTACGGAACGATGAAACAAGTCGTTACCTACAAAGGTTCCGTCTACGGAATCCCCTACTGTACGGATACCCGAGGTCTTTGGTACGACAGGCAAATTCTCCAAGACGCCGGCGTAATCAAAGCCGGAGAGGAATGGCAGCCGGCTTCATGGGCGGATGTCTTCTCCGCATGCGAGAAAGTCAAGGCGAACCGTCCCGATGTCGTCCCCTTCTGGTGCAATGTCGGAGTAGCCACAGGAGAAGCCACCTCCATGCAGACCTATGAAATGCTGCTGTATGGAACAGGAGAGCGCTTGCTTGACCAGAACGGGAAGTGGATCGTCTCCAGCAAAGGAATGCGCGACACGTTGCAATTTCTGCAAGACGTCTACGTAAACAAAGGCTACGGCCCGTCACTTGATCTCGTATTGAACGGACAGGCGGCAAATACCGCATTCCGTCAATACTTCCCCGCGCACAAGCTTGCTATTGCGCTTGACGGGTGCTGGAAATGCGGCAACTGGAAAGCCACGGGCCCCGCGCCAGTGGCGGATTACGAGCATATATTCGGGTTCGCGAAGATGCCGACCCAGACGGGGAACAACGGCGGCAGCATCACGCTTTCAGGAGGCAATGCATTTTCCATTCCGGAAAACGCCGATCAGAAGCAATGGGCGTTCGAGTTTCTGAAGCAATTGATGGATCCAGAAGGCGGTTATCTCGATTCGATCATCGCACAAGGAAACATCTGCACAAGGACGGATATCCTGGACGTCCCGCAATACGCAAATCAGCCCTATTTCCGGCTGGCGACCAAGTTGCTTGAGACTGCGGCGTTCAGGCCGCAGAACGACCAATACCCCAGCGTATCCACCTGCATTCAGACCATGGTCGAATCCGTGGTGTCGGGAACGAGTATCCAAGACGCCATCGACCAATATGGCAAAGATGTTACGAGAATCGTAGGAGCGAGCAACGTCGTTTCTCTCACCTAACGGTTTCATCATGTTTGTTCCGGCATAAAAATTTTTTATGCCGGAACACTCTCATAAGGACGATCCCACATGCCCCATACCAAATCATCACGTTTTGCAAGAGAACTTAGACAGTCCGTGCTGCTCACGCCCTCCTTGTTGCTCCTCGTCGTGTTCTTTATCGTTCCCATCATTCTTACCGTGTATTACTCCTTCACCAATTTGGCTCTGACAGGGGCAAACGCAAAAAATTTTCATTTTGTCGGATTATACAATTACCAGACCATCTTCTCCGATCCCAAGATGTGGCAGAGCATCAAAGCGACACTGATTTTTCTTTTCGGAAGCCTCGCCGGACAAAGCATCCTCGGTTTTTTCATCGCATATTTCATGAAAAAGAAGAACCGGGTTTTCAGGAGCGTCGTCGGCCCTTGCATTTTGGCTGGATGGGTGATGCCAGAGATCGTCGTGGCGCTCTGCTGTTTTGCATTCTATGACACGATGGGAACGGCGAATGCGTTCCTTTCCCTCTTTCACATCGCACCCATACCATGGTTGTACAAGCACCCGATGCTTACCGTCGTTCTTGCGAACATCTGGCATGGAACCGCATTTTCCATGCTTACCTATCAATCGGCATTGGACAACGTATCAGAGGATATCGAAGAGGCCGCTTTGGTCGATGGAGCCTCCAGAAGGCAAACCTTGGTGAAAATCATTCTTCCGTGCATCAAGGAAACGATCGCGACGAATACCATGCTGAACACGCTCCAGACGTTGGGAGTGTTCAGTTTGATCTGGGCTATGACCGGAGGCGGACCCGGCACCGCTACGATGACGATGCCGATCTACATGTACAATCAGGGGCTAAAGAATTACCAACTCGGACAGGGAACGGCCATCGGCATGATCCTGCTGCTTATCGGAGCCTTGTGCAGCATCATCTACATGTATTTGCTCAAACCGGAAAAAGCGTAAGGGGGAGGAAAATCTCATGAAAGCAAAAACCGTTACCACACTCCAATATGTCACCCTGACAGCCATCGCCATAGCCTTTGTGCTTCCTCTTCTGTGGTTGTTGTTCGCGGCGTGCGACGGAAACGCGAACCAGGCCTTGAAAATCCCGCACATATGGACCGTGAAGAATTTCAAATCCGTATTTTCCTCCGCACGCAACGTACGGGGATTCGGCGTCGGTTTGGTGATCTCCGTGACGCAATCCGCAATCGTCGTGCTCTGCTCGGGGCTCGCCGCGTATCCGTTGTCCCGTTATGACCTTCGATTCAAAAAAGCGTTCATGTTTTCCATTCTGTTCATGACCGCTCTTCCCATGATCGCCGTCATCGTACCGGTATACAAAATGTATCTTACCATACATTTGCTGGACAGCATCTGGGGGCTGGTTTTGTATCTTGCGGCCACCGCACTTCCGTACGCCATCTGGCTCATGAAGAATTTTATGGACGGAGTTCCGATAGAACTGGAAGAAGCGGCGCGCATCGAAGGCGCATCCACCTTGCAGATCATCGAAAAGGTAATCTTCCCCTTGATGTTGCCGGGCATCTGCGTAACATTCATCTTCACGTTCTCGGGAAGCTGGGGCAATTTCTTCGTTCCGTACATTCTCCTGAGTTCCCAGAAAAAACTCCCGGCATCCGTTCTCCTGTACCAGTATTTCGGACAACACGGAGAAATCGCATACGGACCGCTCGCGGCGTTCTCCCTGGCATATGCGCTTCCGTCCGTACTCTTTTATATCCTCTCCCAGAAATTCATGTCGAAAGGATTCACTCTTTCCGGAGCATCCAAAGGATAAGGACAAAGGAAAACCACCATGTATCGAAAAGCTGAACAACGTGTCGGACAATACGCAATGATTCTCGAAGAAAAGGCATACCAAGAAATTCCGTATACCAGAATGGCTCCCTGGAGATATGCGACACGCTCGCAAGGGGGAGAGGATCGTGTTCCTGTACAAAAATACAAACCGATGAGCTTTCCTTTCGCTTACGGAAAAGGGTGGACCAATTGGTGGTTCACCACGACATTGGATCTTTCCGGGTTGTCGGGTGAGGTGTTTCTGAAATTGGTCCTCCAAACCGACGCGATGGTCTACATTGACGGGATCCCTCAAGGGGCGGTGAACCCATTCCACGAGCTGTTCCGACTCACGCCTTTTCTTGGATCGACGCATACGATCCACGTCGAGGCGTGGGATGGGCATGCATTCCCCGGATTCCATCCGGGAGAGACGCAACGAATTCTCACTACCGTTGCGGTTCGCCAGGATTCTTATCCCCTGACATTTTCCCGTCCCTCCCTCCTGCAAAGGGACGATGAGACGTTTGCTCTCGCATATGATGTGAAAACCTTGCTTGGCGTCTCACGCCTGATGGACAAGAACGGGTTTGCGTGGCAATACCTTATCAGCAATCTGCATGGCATCCTGATGCGGATCGACGTGTTCCCCGGGACTGGAGATGCGTGGAGACGACAAGTTTCGGATGCGAGGGAGGGCATCAGGCCGTTATTGACGGCAAAAAACGGGACGTTCGCTCCGCAAATACTCTCCATAGGCAACGCGCATCTGGACAACGCTTGGCTCTGGCCTGTCTCCGAAACTTCCCGAAAAGCGGCCAGAACCTGCCTGAACATGGTGGATTTTGCACATCGCTATCCATCGTTCCGATTTCTGTTCACCCAGCCCGCGCAGTTGCTGGAAATGAAGCGACGCTATCCGTCCGTGTTCGCGAAGGTCCACCAAGCTTTTCTGGACGGGACATTCGAACCGAACGGCGTGACGTTCGTCGAACCGGACGGCAATCTTCCCAGCGGGGAATCGCTCATCCGACAATGTCTGTACGGTCGGAAAACAACCGCGGAGCTTTTCGACGGATATCAAGGAGACACCTGCTGGCTACCCGACTCGTTCGGATATTCGGCGATCATCCCACAGATCCTTTCTCATTGCGGCGTCACCTACTTTGTCACGAGCAAGCTCAGTTGGAACGACACAACGCGCTTTCCTTACGACATCTTCCGATGGGAAGGTCTTGATGGTTCTTCCATTCTCTGTTCCATGATCCAAGGCGCATACGAAGGGAAAAACGACCCCGTGGATGTCGCAGGGGCGTATCAGAAAATTCAAGACAAGGCTATCCAACCGATTCTTGTCCGCTCCGTAGGAGAAGGAGACGGAGGGGGCGGGACCATGGAAAGCGACCTTGAATATATGGAACGGGAACAGAATCTCCAGGGAATGCCAAAAAACAAATGGACGACGCTTTCCGAAGCGATGCACACGCTATTCGGGCAACAGCAAGATCTTCCGACCTACAAAGGCGAACTGTATCTGGAACTTCACCGCGGTACGTACACGGGACAGGCCAGGATCAAACGCTATAACAGAGAAATGGAAAGCCTTCTCCATGCCGCGGAGTATTGGACGGCCGTACGCTTTTCCATGGGAAGAACCGTCGCTTCCATGCTTGAAAAACTCGACGAAGCATGGAAAATCGTCCTTCTCAACCAATTCCACGACGTTCTCCCCGGCTCTTCCATCAGGGAAGTGAACAAAGAAGCGGAAGCAACGTATCAGGTCGCCCGTTCGTTGCTCCGTTCCATCCTTCCTCATGGAAAATCCACAGCAGACGTCCTGAACGTCAGCCCGTTCCCCTATCCTCTTCCGGACGGCACCGCGATCGCACCGTATCACGAAGGGAAGCTTCTTTCCTTGGGCGAACGTGTCGCAGTAGAGGGAAATTCCTGCGTCGCTGATTGGGGGACAACAACCATCGATCGCGATGGCAGGATATCCTCGCTCGTGGCGTTCGGACGACAACTCGTCCTATGCGATGCGCCGATGAACACCCTCACCATCGGGGAAGACTATCCCATCAAGTGGGACGCCTGGGATCTCGAACGGGATTCTCTCGCAAAAAGCCGATGGATCGGAACGCCCGTATCGCAGAGGTGGGAAAAAGACGCTACGGCGTGGTACGTGACGCAGACCTTCAGGATTGGGGAAACTTCTTCCCTTACGCAGACAATCACCATCTCAAAACGGTATCCCCGACTGGATTTCTCCACCGCGGTGGACTGGCACGAATCCCACAGAATTCTTCGCGTCGAATTCCCTTCTTCCCTCACGGCGGACGACGCGTTGTTCGACAGTTCGTTCGGCTTCATCAAAAGGAGCGTGCATCATGATTATCCGGAGCAACAAGCGTGCTTCGAAATGCCGGCCCATATGTGGGCGGCGATGGAGGACGCTACGATCTGCGTCGCACTTGCCTCGGATTCAAAATACGGATACGGAGCCGACAAAAACACGCTCTCTCTTTCCCTGCTTCGTTCTTCGAAAGCACCGGATCCTGAGGCGGATCAAGGGTTCCATGAATTCACGTATTCCTATATAATTTCATCGGATTCGCTTGCCTCTGTAATGATGCATGCTTCGATGCTGAATATGGAGACCATCAAGACGAACGAGAAGATCCCCGTCCTTTGCACCGTCACCCGTTCTTCGGTTATCGTGGAGACCGTCAAGGTAGCGGAAAACCGCAAAGGCGTCATTCTCAGGCTCAGGGAACCCTTTGGAATCCCGCAACAGGCGGAAGTGGCATTGTCCCCGTTCTTGGACGGTACCTCGCTCATCCAAACGGATTTCCTTGAACGCCCGGTCATTGCAAGCGATCTTTTCTCTTTCCGTCCGTTCGAGGTGAAAACGTTCTTCGTCCCCCTCGCAGCCGAACGGAAAACAAAAGGAGCGGGACGTGGCGAAAAAAAGTGATTTGGTGTATCACGGGATTCTTTCCCGCTTGGAAGAAGGATTCTGGAAACCTGGCAACCAGATCTACTCCGAGCGACAACTTGCCGAACTCTACGGTGTAAGTCGGATCACGGTCAAACAAGCTATCAGCGAGTTGGTCGGAGAAGGGTATCTGGAATATCTCGACGGCAGGACGGGAACGTTTGTCGTACAAAAAAACAAATCAAACGCCACGGCTCCGAACAACGGTTTTGTCGTCATCGCATTGGACAACGTCTCTCCGGCATTCGCTTCATTCCTGTTGGAAGGAATCCATGACGCGCTTTGGGAGAAAAAATTCCTCCTCACGTATTGCAATACCATGGGTCAGGAACCTATCGTGGAACGTATCCGCGATTGTCTGAAAAGCGGTGCAAAAGGACTCATTTTCTCCCCGCTCCTCGATGCCGCAGAAACGAACAAAACGATTCTGGAAATGGCAGAAACATGGAAAATTCCCGTCATCCAAGTGGATCGCTTCGACGAAAGATTCGATACGTCCATCGTGCAGGGAGACAATTATCGTTCCATGTACGATCTGGGAAAGAAGCTCCTCGGAAAGGGGTATGCAAGCCCCCTTCTCATTGACACCGACCTCCCGGTATCCAGCACGAAAGAACGTCGCGCAGGAATTTGCGACAGCTTTGGGGAACAGCACATCCCCGTTTCCATCATCACCATCGACGAACTCGGATTCGTCCAAAACCAAACGGTCACGATAACCAAACGGGAATCCAGCCACGAAACACACGACGTCATCATCGGAGTGAATGGCGTGGCATCCGCAGCCGCCGTGCAACTGGCGAAGGGACAACAAAAAAACATTGCGACGGCGGGCATCAGTTCCTCGGAGCGGGAAAGCGTCAATGACTTTGTCATCATCCAATCGCTCTCCACCATCGGCTATGATGCGGGAATGCTTCTCGCCCGGGAAATCAAAAACCATCCCGCCCCGCCCACAAGGATGTACGTCAGAGGGAAATTCCTCGATAAAACCGCAAGACGATAGCATCGCCCGTTATCAGCATGGCGCTTCGCTGTTTTCAGGGATGTTCCCGAAGTTGCAACACGTTCCAGCTAGCGGGGCGGAGAACCGTCTTCAGCGAGCCATCCGGTTTCTCTTCAAACGGCTTGACCGTTATCTTCTCAGGACCGTTGGTCGCATGCAGATCGGCGCAATCCAGAACGGTATGTCCGGTGATTCCGTACTTTCCGAAGGAACGGAGATCCAAGGAAAGCTCCATCGGCGCATCGATCGATTTGTTCACCGCGAATACGGTGACCGACCCGTCCTCCGGATGGTAGACCGCCGCACAATCAAGGTACGAAACATCGGCATACCTGCTGCATCCGTATGTCTCGCATTTCGTCACCGGCATCAGGCTGATCCCCCTGCCGTACAACGACGCGTGCAGGAACGGATAAGCGATGGTCTGAAGCCATGCTTTCCCGTCCTTCTCGGTCATGATCGGAGCGATGACATTGACCAGTTGCGCAAGACAGGCGACCTTCACTCTGTCGACGTGACGAAGCAGAGTGATCAGCAACGTCCCGACGACCAGGGCATCTTCCGCGTCGTAGATGTCCTCCAGAAGCGCCGGAGCTTCGCTCCAGTCGGGAATCTTCTTGTCCTGAACGTTGGAATGGAACCAAACATTCCACTCATCGAAACTCAAATAAATTTTCTTGTCAGTGCGCTTGAGGGTCTTCACATAATCGCACGTTGAGATCACGGAACCGATGAACCGGTCCATCGTCGTGCTGGAAGAAAGGAACGATGCGGGATCGTCATCGTCATTACGATAATACTGATGCAGGGAAAGATAATCGATGGCATCGTATGCATGGGAAAGTACAGTGGATTCCCAAGAACCGAAAGTGGGCATGTCCGAGTTCGACGAACCGCAGGCGACCACCTCGACGGACGGATCGACCGTCTTCATCACCTTCGCCGTTTCGTTGACCAAACGGCCGTATTCGTCCGCCGTCTTGTGCCCTATCTGCCATGGGCCATCCATCTCATTGCCAAGGCACCAGAGCTTAATGCCGAACGGCCTCTCGCTTCCGTTCCGTTTTCGTAGTTCGCTGTAATATGTGCCTCCGTCATGGTTGCAGTATTCCAGGAGATTGCGCGCCGCATCCACGCCCCGAGTACCGAGGTTCACCGCCATCATGACGCCGACATCCGCTTCCTTCGCCCAGTCAACGAACTCATGCAGGCCAAACTGGTTCGTCTCGATGGATTTCCATGCAAGCTCAAGCCGGCGGGGCCGCCTCTCCTTTGGCCCGATGCCATCCTCCCAATTGAAGCCG
>Ga0265294_10009202_pt1 | contig 11425 bp, 8 predicted proteins | sample MunlanPumphouse3_FD_192504 | JGI IMG/M metagenome (GOLD analysis project Ga0265294, IMG submission 192504) | Groundwater microbial communities from a municipal landfill in Southern Ontario, Canada - Pumphouse #3 | ecosystem: Environmental > Aquatic > Deep subsurface > Groundwater | place...
GAAAAAATAACAAAACTGACTTATGCAACGCTTGCTGAAGCTTATACTGCTGCGCAAGCTAACGATACTATTCTATTGCTTCCAGGAACGTATTCATCTGATATGACGATTGCAAAAGACGATTTAACCATCGTTTCTTTGAATGGTGAAAAAGATCCAACTGATCTCACTCAAACTCGTCAAGCTGAAGCCGTGATGACTGGTAAAATTACATTGGGTAAAGAACTTAAAAACTTTACTATCAGTGGAATTATGTTTACAGGTAATGCGCAAATTGTGAATACTATTGGAAGTGTTGGATCAGCAACGGTTCCTTTAAAGAATATTGAAGGATTTACATTTGCAAACAACATCGTTGAAACAGGATTGGCTTCTGGAAATGGATTCATTTATTTTGTTGAAGCAGCTAGTTCTTATAGCCATGATCTTGTTTTTGTAAATAATACATTTAAAACAACCAATACGGCAACAACATTGTCGGCTATGGTATACATAGACAATGTTGTTAATCTAACCATTGTTGACAATGTTTGTAAAGACATGGTTGGCGATGCGTTCTATGTCTATGATACCACCAAGGGGTTAAGTGGTATTGTATTGGTTGCTGGCAATCATTTTGAAAATATTACTGGTAGTGGTTTCTGGGCAAACTGGATGTCTCCACTTCCTGGAGAAATTGGAAAAGTTAGAATTGTTAACAATCAATTTAAGAATGTGGATGATTATGGTGTGTATCTTGGAAGAATGAATAACTCTGATTTCTATTCAGAAATTTCTATTCTTTATAATACATTTGAAACAATTGGAACTGGTGTCCATATGGCACGTGTTCATAATAATTCACATGTTCATATTAACTATAACAAATTCTTAGCCATTCCTGTGACTGCTTACGTGGTTGATGAAAAACGTTCTGACACAAGTAGCCCCGTTACTTTGGATGCGACGATGAACTTATATATGAATGCGGGTGTTGTTGTGACTCCAGATGCAGCTAAATTCTCTGGGGCTCCAGATTATGCAGGTGCTTATACAACAGAAGCAGAAGTTCCTGTTTATTTAGGAGAAGGAGAACTTATGATGAATACATTAGTGATTGATGCGATTGTTGGACATGTATATGTAGCTGATAAGTATCAATTGACTTATACCTTTACTCCAGAAGAAGCCACTGCTACTGATGTGATTTGGGATTCAAGTGATATTACTGTTGCAACGGTGTCTGAGTCGGGTGAAGTGACAGGATTAAAATCTGGAACGGTTGTTATTACTGCGACCTCAGCTGATAATCCAACATTAAAAGCGACAATTGAAATTACCGTTACAGTATTTGAAACCATTGAACTACGTCATGCGGACAATGGTGTGATTAAAGTTGGAGAAGCCTCTACCCTCACAGCCATGGTTTATCCGTCTTCAATTATAGATACTATTACTTATGTTAGCAACACGCCTGCGATTGCGACCGTATCTACGACTGGTGTAGTTACCGGTGTTAGTGAAGGAGTGGTCGTCATTGAAGCAGCGATTGGAACTCGTATTGTTGCAACCATTACGGTTGTTGTTAAAAACGAACCGGTGTCTCAAGTAGATCCTATTCAATTCTTAATTGATGCTAATGTTGGGAATGCGCTAATGCGCAATGTTACCACATTTGGTAGTACAACGAAGACTGAACTTGTGTATGGGGCTGTTTCAAAAATTTGGTTTAGTGATGTAGTTATTATTGAAGCCTTGGCACCTATTGGCTCTTCTCGTCCCGGTGAAAAATTAACATCGTTAGAATTTATTATTATTCATGATACTGGAAACAATTCTATCGGTGCTAATGGGTTAATGCATCGTAATTATCTTATCAACAATGACCCGGGAGTTTCTTGGCATTATGTTGTTGATGATGAATATGCTTATCATCAAGTTCCAAATGATGAAGTGGCTTATCATGCTGGAGATGGTTCTAGACCATTTGGGTTAACGGATACGGGTGTGCTTGCAACTACTGAAAAACCTGTTTTGACCATTTCAGCTGATGGATATTATGAATTTAACGGGACTAAATCAACTGTTTTAGCTCCTAAATCAGACACAAATGCGATTTTAACGACATCTGATATTACTCCATCTGGTATTTATACAACGATTGGGACAAATAACAATTATTTCATTAATAATTCTTATTACAATACCACCTATAAGAAAATTTCAAATCAAGGTGGAAATCGTCATAGTATTGGAATTGAATCTTGTGTTGATCAAGGATCAGATTTATATGCAACATGGCAAAATTTTGCTAAATTAGTGGCACAGTTGCTTGATGAAAATGATCTTGGGTTAGACCGTGTTCTTCAACATAATAATATGAGTGGAAAAAACTGTCCACAAACATTGAGAATGGCCGATTTGTATTCTTACTTCATGGAAATGATTGCTTATGAATATGAGTTAAGAACCACTTTCAAAGACTATACTTTTACGTTTGTATCTAATAATCCATCGATTGTGAATAACACTGGTAAGATTATTAATAAACCAAAAGCAACAACGGAAGTTAGTTATACCGTGACAGTGACAGGTCCAAGCTCTTATAATCAATCTGTTACTTTATATGCCACTATTCCTGGAACAAAAATTCTTGGATAGTTAAAAAGCAAAGAGCCACTGCAAGCAGTGGCTCTTTTTTCATTTACTTATTGATGTTCTTGTGATACAATAAACTATCCTTTTAGAAAGGGTGTGTGTTATGTATATATTGACTTTAAAGAAAAATGAAGAAAAACGTTTATTAAATGGTCATCCATGGGTGTATGCTAATGAAGTGTCCACTATTTCAGGAGAAGGGACTCCTGGGAGTATTGCAAAAGTCTGTGGGTCTGATGGCCGTTTTATCGGTTTGGGATACATTAACCATCAATCTAAAATTATTGTTCGTCTTTTGAGCCGTGTTGATATTGAAATTGATCGTGCGTTTTTTTATAATCGCATTGATGAGGCTAATCAATATCGTGTACAACTTGGATATGATGATAATTATCGGGTGGTTTTTGGAGAATCAGATCTTCTTCCTGGTTTGATTGTTGACAAGTATGGACAATATTTAGTTGTACAAATTCTTACCTTGGGAATAGAGATTCGCAAAGAAATGTTCATTGAAATTTTGGTAGAAATTTTTAATCCTCTTGGAATATATGAGAGAAGTGATGTGTCAGTTCGTGAAAAAGAAGGATTGAATCAAGCCAAAGGTGTATTATATGGTGAAATTCCTCCTCGAATTGAAATTCAAGAAAATGGACTAAAAATGCTTATTGATGTTGAAAATGGACAAAAAACAGGATATTTTCTCGATCAAAAAGACAATCGCAATCAACTAAAATATTATGCAAATAATAAAGATGTCCTCGATTGCTTTTGTAATAGTGGTGGCTTCTCATTATGTAGCGCTTTGTATCACGCTAAAACGGTGACAAGTTTGGATATATCGCAAAAAGCTCTTGATCAACTCAAAGAAAATCAAGTCTTGAATCAATTAAATAACATTACGACTGTGTGCTGTAATGTGTTTGATCAATTGCGACTATATCATCAAGAAAACAAGCAATTTGATCTCATTATTTTGGACCCTCCTGCTTTTACTAAATCTTATGATACGGTTAAAAAGGGGATGAAAGGATATCGTGATATTAATATTCAAGCTTTGAAGCTCATTCGAAAAGGGGGATTCTTGATCACTTGTAGTTGTTCACAACACTTAACTCTCCCTTTATTCTTAACGATGATTCAAGAAAGTATTACATCAACCGGTGTGAAAGCACAAATTGTTGAAATTAGATCACAAGGAAAAGACCACCCTTTATTAATTGGGGCGGATGAGGCATGGTATTTAAAAGTGGCCATTCTTCATATCTTATAGGAGTCGTTTGATGAAAAAACGTATTAAAAATTCTCTAAAAATTATTTTTGTATTAGTTCTTTTTACGTGGTTGGTTCTTGCTCTTGTTCCACCCAAAGCAAATTTTCAAGGAGACAATCCCTTGCTTATTGAAATAGGTACTAGGCCTTTGCTCATTGCTCATGGTGGAGGAAATCGTGAATTTCCTGATAATACCCTTGAGGCGTTTTATAACGCCTATTCGATTGATCCTGATTGTATGATGGAAACTGATGTTAGTATCACCGAAGATGGAGTGATTATTCTATCTCATGATACGAGCCTTGATCGCAAGACCAATACGATGGGACAAATTGAAGATCATACCTATCAATCATTGATTGCTGATGAAGTGGATTTTGGTTATGAAAATAGTGATGGAGTGTTAACTGTCTATACCAATTACCTCGATCAAACGGTTAGCCCAGTTGATGTGACTTATCCAATTGGCATCACACCTCGGCACTTATCAAAGTTTTTGGTGACAACATTGGAAGATTTAATTAAAGCATTTCCTACTAATCAAATTAACGTTGAAATTAAACAAAGTGGTGAAACTGGAAAAAGGGCTCTTGAAGCTGTTTTTACATTATTAGAAGATTTAGATGAAGATTATCACACGTTTGATCGTATTGTGTTGGCTTCTTTTCATAATGAGGTCTATCAAGAACTAGAAATTTATCAACAACAAATTAATTCTAGATTGATGTTCTCTCCAGCAACTAATGGAGTTGCCACCTTCTATTTTTTAAAACTTTTCCGTATTGATACTTTGTTTACCAATCCGATAGCCGTTTTTCAATTACCTGTTCGTCAATATAATATTAATCTTGCATCAAGGAGTGTTATTAATGCGGCTCATCGTCACAACATCGCTGTTCATTACTGGACAATTGATGATGAAGCAACGATGAAATATTTAATTGAAAATGGGGCTGATGGAATTATGACTAATATTCCCACTTTATTAAAGCAAGTTTATGATGAAATCTTTCCTTTATAAGATGAATATACTTAATTTATTATTTATGACCGCTTTCTATGAAAGCGGTTTTTATGAGGGCATTGATAGTGAAAATAATTATTAGGTATGTTATAATTGTTTCAACTCACTTTCAATGAGGTGATTTTATAGAAATGAGGTTTGTTATGAAAGCTTGGAGAAATTTTAATGTAGGTCAATGGAGCGAGCATATCAATGTTCGTGATTTTATACAAAGTAATTATATTCCTTATGAAGGCAATGGTGATTTTTTAGTAGGTCCATCGGTTAAGACGAGTCAACTATTGGATCAGTTTCAGGCATTATTAAAGGAAGAACGTCAAAATAAAGGAGTATTGGATGTTGAAACAAGTGTGGTTTCGCAAATCACATCCTATGAGGCCAGCTATATCGACCGAGACAATGAAGTGATAGTTGGACTTCAAACCGATAAACCTTTAAAACGTCCTTTTCATCCTTTTGGTGGGATTCAAGTGGCGGTTAAAGCAGCTACTGCTTATCAATATACCATTGATCCTTCTTTGGTCGATATTTTTACAAAATATCGTAAAACTCACAATCAAGGGGTGTTTGATGTATATACAAAAGAAATGCGGAAGGTACGAAAAGCGGGCATCATTACCGGTCTTCCTGATGGATATGGTCGAGGTCGTATCATTGGAGATTATCGGCGAGTTCCTCTTTATGGAGTGGATTTTTTAATTCAAACAAAAGAACTAGAAAAAGCCGAATTTGGATCGGTAATGAATGAAGAAAATATTCGTGCGCGTGAAGAGTTACAAGATCAAATCAACGCCTTAGAAGATTTAAAAATATTAGGAAGCTTGTATGGTTTTGATTTATCTCGTCCAGCGATGAACGCCAAAGAAGCCATTCAATGGTTATACTTTGCTTATTTAGGTTCTGTGAAAGAGCAAAATGGGGCTGCCATGAGTTTGGGCCGTGATACCCTGTTTATAGATATTTATTTTGAACGTGATTTTCAAGAAGGAACATTAACTGAAATCGATGCTCAAGAACTCATTGATCAATTTGTTATTAAATTACGGATGATTCGATTTGCGAGAACTCCAGAATACAATGAATTGTTTTCTGGGGATCCCAATTGGATTACGGAATCCATTGGTGGAGTGGGTCTTGATGGAAGACCGATGGTCACTAAAACAGCGTTTAGAATGTTACAAACGCTATATAATCTTGGATCGTCTCCCGAACCAAATATTACAATTTTATGGAGTGAATCATTACCGAAGGCATTTAAACAGTTTGTAGCCAAAGTGAGCATTGATACTAGTTCTATACAATATGAAAATGATAATTTGATGCGACCAATGTGTGGAGATGATTATGCCATTAGTTGCTGTGTATCACCCATGGAAATTGGCAAAGAAATGCAATTTTTTGGGGCACGTGCAAATTTAGCCAAAGCTTTACTATATGCTCTTAATGATGGATGGGATGAAATTCGTTGTGAACAACTCATTCAAGGGATTGGCCCGATAGCAGGGGACGTCCTTCAATATGAAGAAGTCATGGCCAAATTTATGAAAGTATTGGATTGGCTTGCAAAATTATACATCGATATGCTCAATGTTATTCATTATATGCATGATAAGTACGCATATGAACGGTTACAAATGGCTTTACATGATTATGCTATTAAACGGAATTTTGCGACTGGAATTGCTGGATTATCAGTGGTCGCTGATTCACTCTCAGCCATTCGCTATGCAACGGTTCGACCGATTCGTAATCAGTTAGGAATCACTGAAGATTTTGTGATTGAAGGGGACTATCCAACGTATGGGAATAACGATGATCGGGTGGATATTATGGCCAATCAAATTGTAAAAACATTCAAAGAAAAGATATCTCAATATGAAACCTATCGACATGCTCGTCATTCATTATCGGTATTGACCATTACGTCTAATGTCGTCTATGGAAAGAAAACGGGGACCACTCCTGATGGTAGAAAAAAAGGAGAACCTTTTGCTCCGGGTGCGAACCCAATGCATGGACGGGATCAAAAAGGGGCATTAGCCTCTTTATTGAGTGTTGCGAAAATTGATTTTGCCGATGCCAATGATGGCATCAGTAATACGTTTTCAATCATTCCAGATGCATTAGGAGAGGATTATGCAGATTTTCTAGCACATAATCAATCGACTTCACAAGTTGATAATCTCATTAGTTTACTTGATGGGTATTTCTTACATCAAGCTCATCATTTAAATGTCAATGTCTTACGTCCTGAAATGTTACGCGATGCAATGAATAATCCCGAAAAATACCCGAATTTAACCATTCGCATTTCTGGATATGCCGTGAATTTTCATCAACTTACCAAAGAACAACAAGAAGAAGTCCTTAAAAGGACCTTTCATAGCAAATTATGATGGCCAATGTTCATTCGATTGAAACATTTAGCGGGGTAGATGGACCGGGTATACGCTATGTATTGTTTCTTCAAGGATGTAATATGCAATGCTTGTATTGTCACAATGCTGATGCCATCTCTCAACGTGAAGCAAAGTTGATGACTGTTGAGGAAATTGTTGAAGATTTTCGTCACTATCAAAACTTTTATCAAAATGGAGGAGGCATCACCCTTAGTGGTGGGGAACCACTTTTACAAGTCAAATTCATTATAGAACTATTTCGATTGTTAAAGTCCGAAGGCGTTCATACGTGTATCGAAACGCAGGGCAGTTTATTTCAAAATAATGCTGAGATAGAAGAACTTATTTCGTTGACAGATTTATTTATTGTAGATTTAAAGGGATCTGATGAAGGGCAAGCTTTTTCTATTAGCCGATGCGGGATTCGTAGGACTCTTATTTTTTTAAATTATTTAAATCAATTGAATAAAAAAGTTATTATTACTTACGTTCTTTTACCAACGTTAAATGATCGTGAAAAAGATTGTCAACAATTGGCAAACATTCTTTTTCAATATAATGATAGGAATGTGTCATTTAAAGTTTTGCCGTATCATCGATTAGGAGTGCATAAATGGAAAGATATGGGGATAGAGTATACTCTTGATCATATTGAAGAACCCACTCAACTTGCAGTTCATGAATTTTTATCAAAAATTCGGACATATTTGTTAAAACAAAAAAGCCTCTGACATGTAAAATGATGTGAGAGGTTTTTTTGCGGAATAAAACAGTTATCATCTTGTTTTTAAAGGGGGTTCGTGCTATAATAGACTCATGGAAAGTGTTTTCATACGTGGTGGCGATATGATATCATATGACTTAAAGTCTCTTGGAACGAACAAGATATCTTTTTATTTAGCATTGGAACAGGTGTTACTTTCTAATTTGGAAGATGATGTCTTTTTTTTATGGGACATTTCAACGTCTATTGTTGCTGGAAGACACCAATTAATTCCTGCTGAAATTAATCAAAATTATGTCAATAGTCATCATATTCCTGTTTTCCGTCGTCCATCTGGAGGCGGTACTATTTATGCAGATCGTGGATGTTTCATGTATTCATTTTTAACAAAAGAACGAAATCGTGAGGTCATCTATCAAAAATATTTAACTAAATTCATGAATTGTTTAAGAGAGATAGGCCTTGACGTTGTATTATCGGGTCGAAATGATCTCCTTTTTCAAGGAAAAAAGTTTTCAGGAACGGCGATTTATCAAACAAATGAAGGGTCTATTCTACATGGAACTTTTCTATATAACACCAACCTTCACCATTTGGTTAAAGTGCTAACTGTTGATAAGACCAAAATGACTTCTAAAGGAATTCGCAGTGTGAAAGAACGCGTCATTAATTTAAAACCGTATGTTGGGATGTCTAAAAATGATTTGATGGATAATTTACTTCATAGGATGGCCGATGAAGTGAATTACCCAGTAGAAAATTGGCTAGAAAAAATCACCTTTTATGAAGATAAATTTACTTCAAAAGAGTGGATTGATGGCCAAAACCCTAAATATAGTGTTCAATTTAAAAAGCGGTTTTCATTTGGAAGTATTGAAGCGTATGTATTATTAAAAGGAAATCAAATTCAAAAACTTGATTTTCGGGGAGATTTTTTTGTTCGTCAACCTCTGGATTTCTTTTATTCTCAGTTTCATAATCAACCCTTCACGCTTCAGGGCCTCATGGCGGTTTTATTAGATCATTCGGTATCTGACTATATATTTGATGCTACCAATGACGATCTCATATCATTATTTTTTCAGGAGGAATTATGAAAAAAACAGCTTTGTATGATGTTCATCTTGCTTTAGGAGCAAAGATGGTTGAGTTTGCTGGATGGGAAATGCCTATTGAATATCAAGGATTAACTCAAGAGCATTTTGCTACTCGCCAAACATGTGGATTATTTGATGTGTCACACATGGGAGAGATCATGATTACTGGTGATGATGCGCTGTCGTTTACAAATTATCTTGTCAGTGGGGGCGTAAAACCAGTTCCGATGCGAATGACATATGGCATGTTACTTCATCATGATGGCGGCGTTATTGATGATTTAATGGTATATTTTTACAATCCTCAAAAGATTTTATTGGTTGTTAATGCAAGTAATTTAGAAAAAGATGTTGCATGGATTATTTCTATCCAAAAGAATAGTTCTTATCAAGTGATTATTAGCGACATTTCATCAGAGGTTGGGTTAATTGCTTTACAAGGTAAACAAGCATCTACGATTTTGCAATATCTTACGACGTATCCTTTAGATACGCTCAAAATGTTTGATTTTGAAGATCTTGCTTTGCATACAATGCCTTTTATGATATCTCGAAGTGGATACACAGGAGAAGATGGATTTGAAATTTATGGAAAAAATGATGACATCGTTATTTTATTTCAAAAACTCGTCAATTTAGGGGCCATTCCGTGTGGATTGGGATGTCGAGATACTTTGCGATTTGAAGCAAGTATGCCTTTGTATGGACATGAAATGAATGAAACAGTTAATCCATTTGAAGCGGGATTATCGTTTGGAGTGGATATGAATAAAGATGATTTTATCGGTAAAGAGGCCTTGCTACGTGCAAAAAGTCAAGGGTTAAAGCGAAAGATAGTCGCTCTTGAATTGGTTGATCGGGGTATTGCAAGAGCAGACTATCCAGTGTATGATGGGGATCATCTAATTGGACACGTGACCACAGGATATTTAATTCCAGGACATGACAAAGCGCTTGCTTTGGCGATATTGGATGTGGGATATTGGGATTTAGGAACACTCGTGCAAATTCAAATTCGAAAGAATCGTGTTGAAGCTGTTGTTCGTAATAAAAAGTTTTTACATAAACAATACGTTAAATAGGAGGAAATTATGAGTAAAGTATTGAATGGATTACATTACACAAAGTCCCATGAATGGGTCAAAATCGAAGGAAATGAAGCAGTGATTGGAATTTCAGATTATGCACAGCATAGTTTGGGAAACATCGTCTATCTCGAAACCAAAGAAGTGGGTGAAGACCTCACTCAATTTGATGAATTGGGAACCATTGAAAGTGTAAAAGCGGCATCGGACATTCTATCGCCTCTTAGTGGAAGCATTATTGCCCTCAATGATGAGGTGATTGATCGCCCTGAACTCATTAATGATGATCCTTATGGTTGTTGGTTGGTCAAAATGATCATTAAAGATTCAAATGAAATAAATAATTTATTGACTGCTGAACAATATCAGCTTGAAAGCAAATAGTATGTTTAAATATTTTCCTCATACCCCGGAAGACATCCAATCGATGCTTGATACCATTGGGGTATCATCTTTGGATGATTTATTTGCAGGAATTGATTTAGACCTTAGAAAAGTTAAGGAGTTTGACTTACCATCTGCTCAAAGCGAATATGAAGTTCGTCAAACGATTAAAAATCTTGCTAATCACAATCAAACATTTGTGAGTTTTTTAGGGGCAGGAAGTTATGATCCCTTTACCCCGAGTGTGGTACCGGCTTTGACGTCTCGTCAAGAGTTTTTAACGTCTTACACGCCTTATCAAGCAGAAATATCACAAGGAACTCTCCAATACATTTTTGAGTTTCAAAGCATGATGGCTGAACTGACAGGAATGGATGTGGCTAATGCATCAATGTATGATGGAGCGACTGCTGCGGCGGAAGCCATGTTTATGGCGTGTGCTCATACCAAACGTTCGAAAATTCTTTTAAGTGAGAGCCTTCATCCAAGAACGATTGAAGTCATTAAAACGTATGCTAAATATCGGGGATTAATCGTTCAAATGATAAAGAGCACGTATCAAGGACTAGATATGGCGTCTTTAAAGGCAGCAATGAATCAAGATGTGGCGGGTCTGATGGTGGGATATCCGAATTATTTTGGATATTTAGAGTCATATGAATCGTTATCATCAATGTTATTAGATAATAAAAGTTTATTGATTTTTCAATCTGATCCGTCAAGTCTTGCACTTTTTAAAACGCCGAGAGCGTGGGGTGCGGATATTGTATGTGGTGAGGCTCAAAGTTTGGGAATTGCTCCATCA
>Ga0265294_10009203_pt1 | contig 11424 bp, 12 predicted proteins | sample MunlanPumphouse3_FD_192504 | JGI IMG/M metagenome (GOLD analysis project Ga0265294, IMG submission 192504) | Groundwater microbial communities from a municipal landfill in Southern Ontario, Canada - Pumphouse #3 | ecosystem: Environmental > Aquatic > Deep subsurface > Groundwater | place...
GTCGGAAACGACCTCGTCTATAACCAATTCAGGAATTTCTTTGATATCACAATCGTAGTATTCTAAATGATGGGGAACAGAACTCCTATGGTGGTCTACTGCTAGTACAAGAATACGCTTTGCATCATCGCTAAGGGTACGCCCTGTTAGTTTGAGACTAATCATTGATCTGACTATAAAGGCATCCTGATAAATCCCTTCAATAGCTATTTTGTCGCTATCATGCAATTTACATGAAGTAAGGATTTCTGCTGTTCCCAACATACTATTGTTAAGGTACGTACAGTATTTTACGACCTTCTCTTGGTGAATCTTAAGCTGGTTATAGTAAATCTCCTTGTATGACCTTCCTGTTAAAGGATCGTTTGTAGAGGCTAAAGATGTTATTTCATTTATAACTTTTGGAGAAAAGTTGTAATTAATGAAACTTTCGAAGTTTTTTGGGATAATAGATAATTGTGTCATATTAATAAGTTACGAGGTTAAAATAATGGTAGAGTCCGAAAATTTGGAGATTGTCGGAAATATTGATGATCAAATTGATGTTAAATATACAAACAATGAAAATCTAACCATAGGAAACGATGGATATTTTGTTGAGCAATTTTATAGAGAAAAAATATTTGATTCCAAAGAATTTTCTAGAGTAGTAAAATCGGTAGAAAAAATTGTTCGTACAAGTAAAGAGTATAAGAATTTTATTGCCACGATATTTGAAGATTTTAAGATAGATGGATGCTCTATTTTAGGAAATATAAACTCTACGGAAGATATAGCCACTATAGAGATAGACCATTATCCATTCACACTTTATGACATAACCTCAGCGGTTTTAAATTCGTTTTTAGATAATGGAACAAAATTTAATACATTTATTCTAGCGAGGGAAGTTATGCGCCTCCATTATGAAATGAAGGTAGGTATTGTCCCAGTATCTTTAACAGTACATCAACTACGGCATTCTGGTAAAATCTTTATTAGCCTTAAGCAGGTAATTGGACAATATATGGAATTTGCTAAAGAATACCAACCTTATATTGACCAAGAAGTGATTCTGAACTTTGTAAAGTTGATAGAAATGACTAAGAATGATGACCCAATCTCAAAAGATCCAGAATTTCTTAAGGTATTAGAACAAGATTGCTATTCAAAAGATAATCCGCCTCCTGCCATTACTTGCTCTGATCAAGAGGAGCAGTTCGCTAAAGTCAATTTTTAAGACACCTTAAGCCAAAAAAAGACTAACATAAAATTGGTAAAAATTCGGCTTAAGGAGGCTTAAAATGAATAAAGTTACAAAGCGATATACGGCTAGAGAAGCATGTGAATTCTTAAGTATTTCCAGAAGAACACTAGGGCGAATGTTAGATAACAACGAAATTTCTAGTATTATCGAAAGAAATCGTCATTACTTTTCATATGAAGAGTTAAGCAAGTTTGAAGGTTTAATAGGCAAGAATCAATCAAATGATGTTTATTTATACTCTAGAGTATCGTCTCATAAACAAAGTAAAGAATTATTAATTCAACAAGAGCTCTTAGAAAAATTTGCTACAGTTAATGGGTATAAAATAAAGCATCATTTCTCAGATATTGGGTCGGGAATCAATTTTAATAGAAAGAATTTTATAAAACTGGTAAGTCTTGTATTTAAAGGGAAAGTAGATAAAATTATACTCACATACGAAGACCGATTAGTTAGAGTTGCTTTTGATTTTCTAAAAGAAATATTTGAGTGGTTTGGAACAGAAATAGTAATCATAAATAACAAGACTACTAGTCCGCAAGAAGAGTTAGTTGAAGACCTTATGGCTATTATTCATGTTTTTAGTTCTAGATTACATGGTTTAAGAAAAAATTCCACTAAAATCAAGGAACTATTATGAATTATGTAATTAAAACCAAAATCAAATACCCTTCTGAAGAATTGATAAAGTCTTTCAGTCTAAATAGTAATGTAGCGAGATTTACATATAATTGGCTATTAGGGTATTGTCTGAAAAATAAATGTTTTCCTAAGAAAGCTAGAGACGAATTCAGGAGATTAATAAAGGCCAAGAATGTGTACAGTCAAAAAGATGGAGAAGTTTATGACAATAAGTTTCAAGAGCTTTTAAAAAATACACCTAGTCAGATAACCGATATGGAAGCAGACAAGCTAATACAGGCTTTCAAAACAGTTAAAAAGACTAAGGTTCCTAAATTCAGATCAAGACAACATAGTAAACAAAGTTTTACTCTTAATAAGAAAAATGATAATAATTTTAAATTAAGTGAAAATAGTTTATCTATAGTCAAGACAGGCGTTATTAAACTTAATTTAAACGAATTTAGATCTAACTTATTAGAGTATGACATACGTAGAATCACTATATCCGAGTCCTCTTATGGATGGTATATATCTATTCTAATAAAAGTGGGTGATGATGTTTTTAAACTACCTGATAATAAAAGCAAAGTAGGGATCGATTGGGGCGTAAAAGCTTTTGCTAGTGATAGCAACGGATATCAATTTCGCATACAAGATCAGGATTGTTATAAGTACTATATCAAGCTTTATAATCGCCTTAAATATTTGCAGTCTATTCTGGGTAAGAAGAGAGAAAAGAATTCATCATGGAAAACCTCCAAGAAATATAGAACTCTTAAGTTCAAAATCAAGCATATTTATGAGCAATTAAGCAATATGCGAAAAGACTTCTTACATAAAGTCTCTAAATATTATGTAAATAATTTCGGGTCTATTAACATAGAAAACCTTAAGCCATCTAACTTGCTTAAAAACCACAAGCTTGCTAGAGTGATTGCTGAAGGTATGTTCTATACCTGGAAAGAATTAATGACGTACAAATGTAAATGGTATGGACGAAAGTTTAATATCATCAACCCCGCTTTTACTAGTCAGACATGTAGTATGTGTGGAAAAGAGTTAGAAACTAAGCTTAGCCTGTCTCAAAGAACTTTTAAGTGCCCATGCGGTCATATAGAAGACAGAGACATTAATGCTGCTAAGAATATTCTCAAACTGGCTTAACTGATTGATTGCCTAAGCAATTATCGGAAAGTTCCACCGATTACAGGACTCTGAGGTTATTGCAATAGTAGTGACCGATGACGGGTCTTATTTTGACTAGGGAAGTCTAGACAAAAAGGAACAGAACTTAGATGAAACTTCCAATTGACGCTTTAAAATCCTATGAAGAACACAAACTTCCATATACTGAAGAAAATGAGGTTATAGTAGCTGATCCTAGTTACTCAATAACAGGTTTTTCAGATTATTCTTCTATCGAATATATTGAAAGTGACCAAAAAGAAAAAATACAATTTATTCGCTATATTGAAAGCCTATCTAGGCATAGCATGGAGCTTAAGCAATATATTACATTTCTAAAAGAAAATTTAGATATGACAAAATGCGCTATACTTAATAATGTGGACGCAGAATCAGCAACGATAGAACTTCATCACTTTCCATTCACACTATTCGATATAGTACGTATTGTAGTCGATAAAGCTATTTATTATAAGAGTGACATTACCTCTTTTGATTTAGTTTCCGAGGTGGTTAGACTCCATTATGAAGGTCTGGTAGGTCTTGTTCCTTTATCTGCGACCGCTCATGAACTTGCCCATTCTGGAAAGATAATACTAAGCCTAAGGAGTGTACATGGTAAATGGGACAAATTCGTGGAGCAATATAGACAATTCATAAGCGAAGAAGATATATCACGACTAAAGTTCTTAATCCGATCTTCGTCTAATAGCAATATTACAACTGAGAATAGGCGAAAGTTAAAGATTAAACGTCGATTAGTAGAGTACAATAAACAAGAAACAGGAGAATTAAATGTCGAAAATAACCAGGAACTTTGATACCGAAGAATTCAGTAGTGACGAACTTAATGGGTACCAGCTTAGTCTTCTTCAAATCTTAGCGGAGAATCTTCAGATTGTCAGAGATAAGCTGCAAGATTATAAGAAATATCCCAAGAAAGAAGTTACCATTAGTATTACTTCCGGAGTAAGAAGCACATCGGACTATGATCGGCTGAAGAAAGCTGGTTACCATCCTAGCAAAACATCGGATCATTATTTCGGATTGCAATTATCCTCTAAACCAACTCTAGGTGCTGCGGATACTGTGTACAATAATTGCACTTTACGTCATGAAGAGATTGCTCGAAAGATTATTGAGTGGGAAAAATTAGGTGAGGTACATTTTGGGCAAATAATTTACGAGCGTAATCCTATATCTGGTGCAGAATGGATACATCTAGGAAATGATCCATATTTAATCTTTCGGCCAGAGATTAAAATTACAAGAGTTAAGTATCTTAAAAGTATAGATGGTGGAAAAAATTATATTCCTTTCTAAGAAAAAATCACGTCAGCCGTTAAGCTGACGTGACTATTCTGTTATAGAGAGGTAATTAGCTATAACAAAAGTGTTTGTACTGCCAGTGCGTAGTCTTTATCTAAGTTAAGGGCAGTATTAAACTTACCGTCATTGAGACTAAATACTAGATTAACTGGAGAAAACTTTTGGAATTCTTCCATGTATTCGGACAAATATAAGAGATACACATTGAGCACGTCACCATCATAGTCAGCAGACAAGAACTTCAGAATATTGTTTCGGATACTCATTGTCACATCTGAAATATCTGGTTTGATCTTAGTAATCCTCATGCAAAGGAACGATCCAATAGCAATAGTCGGGTTTCTATTAAGAAGAATATACCTACCTTCTCCTATATAACTGGACATAAAGTTATAGATTTCTTCATTGAAATTATTTATGGCATCATTAAATATAGTGATAGCCTCGAAGTAACTAATGGACCTTTTAACGCGAAGATAATTTAGAACTTCTAGTTTAAATAACTCTAGTGACACAATGTAAGGCATATGAATTTCATCTAAATCACAACTAGCGTTATCCGCCTCCTCGTCGCCACTTGGGTAGAGTGCTCCTCTTCTAGCAGGCAAAGGGGTAATAACACATCTAGAAGAGAAATTAAGTCTACTCCCAAGAACCATATTACGAATCAGACCCTTCTTTCCGTTGAGAGCTAAAATAACAAAATTATCAATCTCTTCTAAAAGGCTTTGAATCTTATTAATATATGCGTTCTCTGCAAGAGGAGTCCTGTCCGCTTCAAGGCTATGAAGTCCCGAAACCAATTTAAGAATCTGAACATACTTCTCGTTGAGAGGATCTGTAATGACTTTATCTTTGATAACAACAACAGGGCGAAGCCTGGGACTATATACGGGGATCTTTGTAATAAAGAGCTTGGATCTATTTTGACGAATAAAGTCATAAATATTCTTCTTTTCGTCTTTGTTACGTACTCTGAATGTCTCTAAAATGGCATCAAAATTTTCAATAAAAGCAGTAACGCCCATTCCTATACATTCTGGCATTGGATCTTTAATTGTTGGCTTAAGATCTTTCTTATCAGGAACAATAATGTTTCCATCTACGTCAATCGGCATATTTTTATTGATATACGATTTAAGGCGAGAAGCTCCTAAATATTGCGATATAAACTTGTACATTCTTGGATGTATTAACTTATAATCCTTAGTATCTATCCAACCAACACGAGATATAATCGAGCGCTGCTTAGTTACTTCAGAGTTGCACTCAGGGCATATTTGGCCTTCAAAGATTTGACCATGAAGATCATTACAACTGCAAGAGTACTCTATATCATTCCCATTAATTGAACCGAATATCTTAGGACTGTAAAGACCATCGTCCGTAAACTTTCTAGTTTTATCCATTATCTCTGCATTGTTTATAACTCTAGAAGGGTCAAATAATTCATCAATATCTATAATCGAGGCTCGCATTTATGATAATCCTTTGGTAATGGTTATTAAGTTCATTTCTTAATATAATAGTGAAACTTAAGGTACATTATTAAAATAATGTACAACGAAAAGTTCTTTTAATTATATTTATACAAAACGATATTTTTATTAATTCTAAGCAATCGTGCATAAATAAACGTACTAACAGAAGATTGTTGGATACAATTCATTTTGATAGGATGCATATGCAAAAATATATAATTTTATGTGGTGCTAGTGGAACTGGAAAAACATCTACTAGAAATTCTCTCGTAACATATAACCCTGCTAAATATGTTAGCGTCGTACAACATACTACTCGTGATAGACGACGTTTTGAAGCCCAGGATACCTATATCTTCGATACTGAAGAATCTTTTGCGAGGGTAAAGTCCAGTTTGATCGGTAGATGCCATTTTAATGGGAACTACTATGGAAGCGAACCAATTAAAGAGTACGATAATCGTATTGGGATTATTATACTCAATGAGGAAGGCGTTGCAGACTTTATTAATTGGGCAAATGAAAGAAAGGATGTTTTATACCGTACAGTAGGTGTATTCAGACCCTTGAAAGAATCAACAGCAACTCGCGAGTACAACCGCTCCGAAGAAATTATCTTAGGAGAATACAGTATCTATGCGAAATGCCAATATACATTCTATAATAATTTTGAGGCACCCTTAGAACTCGTAAAGAACTTTAATCAACTTGCACGTTCTTTAGAGAAGGAACATGCATCGAAGGAAGCGGACGCAGCTTTCAAAGCATGGTGTAAAGAAAGTGTTGGAGTCAGATAAAAAAAGCATTTTAAATAAATCCTTTTATAACAACCCTAATATAGAGATTCTATACGGGTTGGATACAAGGATCATAAGAGAATTCGATATGAACGCTGCTGGATTTTCTGTGATTCAGCGCTTTAGAATGCTTGGAAGGAATGATATACGGGCTTTATCTTCTATGGACAAGTTTTCCAGAAATGTAGCTATCGGAAAGATAAGAGCACTAGATACTAATTGGTCAAAAGCTCTATCAACTAACATAAGATCTGTAATGATATTATTTATGGAAGCTAATGAGATTACGCCCGAGGATATTGTATCTATAAATAATGATGCCGTTACAGTTATTCAGCCTTTAAAAAAGAAACATACGCTTCAGATTGATAAGATCAACTTTAAAATATCTGGGGAGTACACATCCTTATTAAACGTAAACAGAGTGTACTTTCTAAGAGATGACGAAGGCGATTTGACAGTAAAAGGGATATCTGATACGTCTAGAGAATATTGCACAGAGCTACTTTCTAAGATAGGTGAATGGCTAGGTATGCTAGAGCACGGAGCTTCTATTTCGTCTGTTTTATTGTCCATTCAGAACTTTAAAGTAGCGTATTGCAATAGATCTCTTCCTTTGGGGTACTATAGGGATCTTAGGAATGGAGTGCTGAATTTCAATAATAAGATTTCAAGATTTAGTAATGTAAGTATACTGCACGATTTCCATGACTCCGAATGGTACGGTAATCTTGATATAAGTGGAAATCTAATCAATTTTATAATCCCAATTATAGGTATATTGTTAGATAAGAATCATAAATGAGAAAGGATAGAACCTTTCTCATTTTATCGCGAATTGTAGGCAGAAATTATCTGTCGTTGGCGTAACTCTATTTGTTCAACTATCTTTGCTACAGCTTCATAAAATTCTTTTGAATTAAAAGCCTTTAGTTCACCGTTTGTCTGCATAACATATTTAGGTGTTGAATGCCTGTATAAGTGCTCCATCTTTTGATTTAATGCTTTTAGTTGAGCATCATTCAGAATTGCTTCTGCAGGAACAACTGGCGATAACATGCGGTCATAATTAATAGCCGAGTTCGTGCCAATTTGTAAGTTTTCATCTCGTATCATAGTTTATCTCATTTTGAAAGTTAATATCTTCGTAATCGGTTACTAATCATATCGCCAACGATTTTAGACAACAATTCTGCTACCTTTCATCTTATTTAGCTTCTTTTGGTTGATATTTATTATCTCGACTGTAAGAGGATGAATTAAACGAAAAATATATTTCTGAATTTCATCGTCGCTGGGTAGATAAATCATAAGAATCTGTTTATATGACTCTGATAGTGAATTATATATCTCAAGACCTAGATGAGGGATGTCTGTGCCGGTGATTTTATCGGATATGTAGGTATCTTGAGAAGCTGCCTCAATTAATTTGAATTCGTCTATATATTTAGTAACTATTAACCCTGAAACAGACCTAATAAAAGATGTATCCCTCTCCATATTTAATCCGTGTTTTAAGATGTACTCTACTCGGAATTCATTCTGGGCTTTTTCAGCTATACGGGCTTTTTTCAAAGCCTTCTTATTCTTCCACCAAGTTATGAAAAACATATTTTTCCTTTGTTATTAGTAATGATCATAAAAAAGTTATGGCAATAAAACTTTGTATTAATAGGGAATATATACAAAAAGGTTAATTTATGAGTATCGCAACTAAAAGAAAGCAGATTGAAGATCTTATCTTTGGCGTATTTGACAGGTTAGACAAGACTGGCGAAAATAGCAGGGTTTACAGAGAAGCTCTTCGAGGTATGAACGACGAAGCATTTTTTAAATGGGCCAAAAAATTTACTAAAGACACTGATAGTGTATTTACCTTAGAGGTACTACCCTTTAAAAATGAACCAAAGTTTGAAGATATCGAGGAAGCTGGAAAGTTTTTAGATATGCCTTTTGAAGAGTATATCTATTTTAGGGACGAACTTGATGGGAAAAAAGTTAGGTCAGCCCATAAAGTCCCAGTATTCTATGTTTATACTAAACGCCTTCAGCAGATGGTATCTAAAAAGACAGCAGTAAGTACTAGCATTAAGACAAGAAGTGCCATAACTAACCAAGTCACAAATGACTCTAAAGTAGCTAGAAACTCGATGGCTGAATCGTTTGGTTTAATTACTGCTGGAAATATTAACACTCTTAAAGAGATGCTCGGTCCCAGAGCTGGTAATGCAGGACAAAAGCGTAGAATGTATGCGAATATCGCTAGAGATAGTTTTGTAAAAATGTCCGATTTAAAACAGAGTGATAGTGTCTTCGAAAAGCCAGAATTAAACGCCCTAGATGCTTATCTTCTGGGAATGGGCTTGAAAAGCAACCTTCTTACAGACGATAATAAACTCCTAGGCTCCATGAAATCTAAAACAGATTAGTCATTCGTTAATATGAGAAACTATGATTCCAGAACATGAAATTGATAAAATTATGAGGGTAAAATGAAGTCTGATCTTATATTTAAACAAGCATTTACAAGTAGTAGCGCTATACTAAGTAGCGTTACTGGCGAAATTCGCAAGTGGTGGATAAGTCATTTCCCAGAAGATTTTTTTAACTATATTCATATTGACAGTGGTATTCCGAGCGTTCAGAATATAGAGGGCAATGCTGATAGGATGCGCGAGTACAGAAAGTCAAATCCTGCTTTAGCAATAAAACCAAAATTACGATTTCAAGAGGACTTAATTGGGGAGGCTTTAAAGAACCCCGCACCATTTAGATATGAAAATCTAGGTCCAGACTCTCATTTCTATACACTGTATAGAAATGATCAATTTCTGCAAATTATTACATTTCTTATAGATTACTGGAAGATAGATTTTACTATCGGGATACGCGTAGAAACGGAAGTGCAAGCCCTAGATATAATTGGAATTCTTAATAAGAGAATGTTTCCAGACAACTTTTTTTATCTACAAAATTCCCCAGTTCTTGTTCAGGTTCCTTTTCAAATTCTTTCTAAAGCATCGACAGATTTAGGTTTAGATATTCGTTTAGAAGATGATCTAAAGATATTTTTAGATATCCTTCAGCACAATTCGGCATTTCCGATCGATATAAAGATAAAGAGGGATTCGGGGAAAAGAATTATAGCGTTTATTATTCCAGTTAATATTCTTTGTAAGCTGGAAAAAATATCAGAACCAGATATTGGAAAGATTGGTAGATCCCAAGAGAATACAAAGATTATAATAAATATGTCTGCCCAGATACCATTCCCGAATCTATTTAAAGTTAGAACAGAATTTCCTGCTCCACCTCCCGCACTGACAGATATAAAAGACGGCGATAAGTCTCTCATAGAGATAGATTCTGGAAATAGGGGAGAGGTTCTAATTAATTATGTACTTACTGTAGAGCCACCTCAATTTATACCTGGGACACAGGCCAAACGTATATTCATGAAGAAATTTCTTACTAGCCAAGATGAGGAGGTTGATCATCTTTCGCTTACTGGTCTGATGCCTCCACCATTAGAATTATTTATTAACCAGATGATGAGCGAGGGTAAGCAGGATATTCTTGAAGAAGCTATCATTCTTCGGCTTTATAGAGACGATTATTGTGAAGATCCAAGCGGCTATAAATTTAATTTTGCCACTAGGGAACTAGAAATCTTCTCCCCATTAAGAAATTATATTTACAGAGTAGTTGTATATGTGGAACTTACAGTAATAAAAAAATACGATGCTTTAATTAAGGGAATCCCGGATCTAAGTCAGGTCTTTGATTCAGATATCCTTCAATAATACGGAATTAATATGAGTAATACATACCAATCATTACGCCAATTTTTTATAAACCCAACTTACGCGAATCTTCCAGATAGCCTCGATGTACTAAACCCAAATACGGTTATAACGTCTATTTTAGATAAGCAGTCTAATATCCTTCGTTTTGAAGGCCAGCATCCTTTTCATATTGAAAATTCTGCAGGACTAAGTAACCTTCTGGGAAGCAAGAGTGGTGTTATAATGAATCGACTCATTGCAAAGCTATTTGAAGATGATACGGCGTTTACTACTACAGGGATGTTTGGGGAAAATTTTGGGCTCATTACCATAAAGAACTGGCAAAATTACAATTTAGCTGATTACGAACTGTTCATATTCGATGAAGACGGATTTAAAATAAGTACGTTTAAGAATACGGTATGGTATGTTATTAATGGGACATTATTTATACTTTGTAGAAGTTGTCTAAAATATAGCGAAGATGTGTTTGCAGAAAACGTTAATGTTGTCCTATTAAAGAAGGTAAACAGAAAAGATCCAATAGTATCTTGCTTGCTAAACTGGACAGAAGCTGAAGCTCCAGAAGACTTTCTGTATGCTGTAGGTGAGACTCATATGGAAGTACTTCCTGAGTCAGTCGTTTGCGATTATTCAGGTTTAAAATCTGCCAAAGAAGAAAATATTAACTGGCATAATTACAGCGAAGAATACTATGGATTGATGCTATATATTTCAGGCTATTCAGTTCTATCTTCTGATCCAGGATTTGAAGGCTTTTCGGAAGCTCAGATAGCATCTATTAACAGCCAACTTTCTGAGAAGGTAAAGTTTTGTATAACTTTAGATAAGAGCCTTTATACTGTTTCTAAAGTAGGTGAATCTATCGTCTTCGCGTTTAATGACGGAATAGATACAGTAGAAGATTTGGGGATTTCGTATGATGTAATAGTCCCTGGGTATGAAGGAGACGTATT
>Ga0265294_10009204_pt1 | contig 11422 bp, 13 predicted proteins | sample MunlanPumphouse3_FD_192504 | JGI IMG/M metagenome (GOLD analysis project Ga0265294, IMG submission 192504) | Groundwater microbial communities from a municipal landfill in Southern Ontario, Canada - Pumphouse #3 | ecosystem: Environmental > Aquatic > Deep subsurface > Groundwater | place...
CATTCTCATTTTACATAGGGTCCAGACGTGTATGTCCCGCCATTCTTTTTTACTATTTCCCCGAACCGATATATTATTATAATAACAAGCTCTGTTACTAATCCATTCCGCCCACCCTACCCAACCGTAACCCGAAATAAAATGATTTCTGTTGTATAATTAATCATAATTCAATATATTCATACTAATTATGAGAGAGTTCAGGAAAAACATCTTTATAAGTAATAACGACACACTAAAATCATTTAGTCTAAGAGCAAGTACACTTATACAAGTAGAAGATAAATACCTTATGGTACTAAATGAAGGAGCTAGTAAATACAAACATCCCGGAGGGCATATTAACTTATGCGAATCTCTACTAGAAGGCCTTAAGAGAGAATTAAAAGAAGAGATTGGTTTAGAAACACAAGATGCTGACCCAGAAAAAATATTCTTTGATGTTGTCTTTAAAGATGGTAAAGCTATGATTAATTCCCTATTTCAAATACACATAGACTTAAAAACTGCCAAAGAAGTAATTGCTAATTCCCCTCTTCCAACAAAGTTATTCAAATTAGAAGAATTAAACGAGGATAACACTTGGGAGTCAGAGATTAATGCTATAAAACATTTTGAGAAAATAGCTTAACTTTTTCATAAATACTTCCATCTATTTCTAACCAACTATTAATTCGGATACCATTCCACACCCTCCGCCATTCTTTCAAGGTTGCGACAAGACCCGTCCACTATCTCTAGGAATCCCTTGGTTGCTTCATAAAATCATCCCTATATTTCATTATTTCAATTTCACATCCTGGTGGATGAAAATACGCATTTTAAGACCACTTTTTACTACCCCACGGTTCGAAGGTGGAAGCCTTATATTAATACGTTTTCAGAAATAAGATTTTTTACAACCCCTTCTCAACACCGCAAGCTATATAAGAATCAGAATCATACCCGAATAAGCCTTTGGTTCCATAATTAAAAAATCCTCAATTATGTTGAGGCCTTTAATGGAACCCCTATAACATTAGAGGACTTAGAAGAAATAAGTCTTGACACTTCTTTACTATTAGTACCCATACAAGTTGAGAGAGAGGTTAAAACACCAGAGAAATATATAAAAAAGATTTATAGAAGCGAAAGCGGAAACCGCTTCTTAATTTTAGGAGAAGCATTTGATTTAACACTTATAGATATTGAACCTGAAAACAATGAACTCCTTACAGAAACAATTTATAATCGAGATTATAATTTACTAACTCCTAAACAAATCTTTTATCTAGAAGATGAGATAGGACAAACTCACAATTTAATGTGTCTTGAGGGCGAGAAAAATAATGATTTCCAAAAGAGTCTAATAGAAATAAAAAAGTTATAATTTATATTCTTAATCTCTTTTTTATATTAACTCAAATATATTAGACACAATCATAAACTCTCATATAGTTCTATCAATGATTTAGTCATTTTCTCAATAGAATACTTCTTTGAAATTAGTTTATACGATCTCTCAGACATAAGAGATCTTTTCTCCGGATTCTGTAAAAGGTCTTCTATTTCCAATTGTAGTTGTTTACGATTAGGAACTAACTTCCCCTTAGAATTAACTAGGTCGATTAGTTTACCTTGATTATTATGTTTATAAATCGTAGGAACACTTTGCCCTCTTGTAAATACTGGGACAAGTCCAAAACCCATAGCCTCTAGAACTGTTAATGGCAAATTCTCAGAGGTACTTGGCATACAAAAAATATGAGATTCTTCTAGAATCCTAGAAATAGCTTGCCTCTCTAGATATCCATGAAATTTAACGTTAGAATTTTGTTGATCTATTTTTAATTCTTCTAGAATTGGTCCATCCCCGATAACATCTAGAGTTATTTCATACTTGTTTCTTAACATATTAAATACTTCAATAACTTCACGAATCCCTTTATCCTCTTCAATCCTTCCAAGGAAAACTAGCTTAGTATCTTTAGATTCCTCTTTGATTCTCTCTAACTCAGAAAACTCCCTCAATACAAAATTTATGCTATGAGGAATGTGATGAACCTTCTTTTTACTCACATTATAATGGCTTTCTAAAAGTTTAATCGTAGAATCACTTAGAGCTATAATTCCATCCATAGATTCGATAGCATCATTTTCAATATCAATTATTTCGTTATGATGAGAGGGAATAGGATTATCTTTCATTAATTCATATTGCTTTTGCAAAAGATGGAATGTAATGTACAACTTTACACTTGGTTTCTGCTTCTTAATTTCCTTTGCAGTCAGCCAAGACATCCAATTATGAGCATGTACAATATCAAATTCAATATTAGATGATAAGACCTTTTCAGCTAATACAATCTGCCATTTATTGAATTTGTCAAAATCATTAAATATCTCATAGTCATTATCTGACAATAATAAGGCGTCTTTAACTGATTCAGTAGAAATGATATTGGGATGGACATTATTGCTCTTATAAGCAGTCGCAACATATACCTCATAATCAGAAGCGTCTGATAAGCCATTAATTATTTGATTAACATGCCAGCCCATTCCCCACAGAGGTCGAGGCAGATAATCGCTTGTAATTTGTAAAATTCTCATTATAACTTAATTTCTATCCTCCCCTTTTCTGTATCTATTATTGCCTTACCCCCTATTGGAATAGTAAACAAAGGATCTGTATGACCAAAATCTAGATTATAAATAATAGGAATATTTACATTCTTGAACACATCATCATAAATAGCTTCCTCTGTACTTTCTTTGTTAAAACCCGATTGTGAAGCAAACCTTCCAATCAATATAGCTTTTAGTTTATTTAGATCCATAGATTGTGAAAGTTGAGTTAAAAATCTATGTATCATAGCTACACTAGAGCCTTCATCTTCTTCTATAAAGAGAACTTTATCCTTCAAATCTGGATAGAATTTTGTTCCTTGGAGTACTAAAAGGGTTTGCAAATTAGCTGCAACAATTTCTCCATCTGCTTTTCCATTCTTATATATTTTACGACCCTTATTTTTCTGTAAAATCCTATGATCAGAATCTTTTCGAAGATAGTATAAGTCGTCAGCAAAAAATTCAGAGTCTTCTATTAAAAAGTTTTTCTCTCCTTTAATCAAAATTTTCTCGAAATATTTATAGGTATATTGAAAGGGTTCTGGCTTATCAAAGGTAATCCCAGCCGGCCCCATGTAGGTTTTAATCCCTGACAATTTATTAACAGCTAATAATAAGGCTGTAGTATCAGAGAAACCAATGATTGGTTTAGGATATTTCTTAAACAAATTATAGTTTAAATAGGGTAAGAGTTGATTCGTATTCGCACCTCCCCAGTATGACATTAAGATGTCTATGCTATCGTCTTTCAAAAAATCTTCTATTGCAACAACTCTTTCGCTTATATTCCCTGCTGTATGTCCTTGTACCTTCCTTACTTGGGGGTGTTCAGAAATTGACAATCCCTTAGCTTTTAGATACCTATAATCATCTTTATGTCTTGGTCTATCTAATGGAGTAGAAGTTGCAAAGACACCTATCTTTATATCTTTAATCATTTATTATCCTTTCTGAAATTTTATACTCTTGTAAAGGTTGTAATTCTGATTCAACCTCTTCTAATCTAAGCCCATTTTTCCTTAAATATTTAATTATAGTTTTCTCTGGTTTGAAATTCTTTTCTTTTGGTTCTTTACCCTCTCTAATTGCATCTAAGTATAAAACAGATCTTCGAATAATACCTTTAAAATTAGACTTTTTAATAGTATGTTCTTCTAGAAAGGCTCTCTCTGCAGAAAGGTCAATTTCTAAATCCTTAATCTCGTGTAAATAACGAGATATCTCTGAGATGATAGTATCTGTATCTTTCTGAACTATCTCACCATTATAGAGTAGAGATTTAAGATAGGTTTTAAAAATATGACCTGATTTAAAACGCCCAATTTCTGAACCAGCAGCTTTCATATTAGCTACAGCTTCTAGATTGTAATAATATCTTAATTTGTTACCAACCTCATAATCAAAAAAATCAAAAATCTTAGATAGTTCCAATGGGTTTTGACGCTGTAAGACTGCTGCTAAGAAATATTCATACCCGTATCCAAATTCTACACCTAACTCCTTTCCAGTTTCATCACATATACTAATGATGTTTCCCACCTCCATCCAATTTTCAATTTCTTTATTATAAACAGCTATTGTTAAGCCAGTTCCATAAATACCGTCTATTCCATATTCCCATTCATAGAAACCATCTGGATCACTATCATACTCTACTGCTATGTTCGAATAAGCTTCCAAAGAGCTCATATTAGGTATGCTACGAGAAGAGAGTATTTTAATCCGAGATTTTTCTAATCCTACTTCATTACAAGTAAATTCTAGGGCTTCATCAAAAACCTCCTTAAAGCGACCGGGTTTAGAAAGTGTAGATATCATATTGAAGTATATTTGTCCATAGGGAAGCCAGTTTTTATCGAACATTTTATCCTTTGCCCCGGTTCGAATACACTCTTGAGCCACAAAAAAACCTGGAGAAGAATCAACAAAGTCTCCATCGAGTAACAATTTCTTCATAGGACTTATTGTAGAACCAGTATAGATGACGCTTTTATCTTTTTCACTTAATAGAGGTAGAGGAGGGACTTCATTATAACCCTTATTAGAAAAATAGTCTCGGAATCTAGATTCAAATTCGTTATGGACTGCAGTTACACCCTCTTCCTCAAAAACTAAGTTTAAGGGTTCTCGATCTCTTAGGTTTTTATTCTCTGATTCAATCATTTTGTTTTCTTACAAATAATTCAGGTTCTTCTGGATAGTGTGTTTTTCTAAACAAGGCAATGAAATAGCCCAGATATTTGTGATTTTCATTGAAAACATCAATATAATACCTCCACTTTTTCCGGATGGTCTCCCTTAACTTTTCATCCAAATCTACCATATGTTCTTTACGTAAAAAATACTCAATATAATCATCGATTATTTTTTTCTCTCTGGATTGCAATTCTTGTTTCTTGTAATAATATAATTCTAAATTAATATCATCTTGATTTTCTTCAAAAATCTTTCTCCAATCTTCCTCAGACCATGCATTGATCTTAACACCAATAGCTTCGGATACAGCATTAACTACAGAAGCAGGAGGATTTTTGGCATAAAACAATTGAGTAACACTTAAAAACCCCCATGGCTTTAAAACCCTCTTATATTCACTTACGGCTTTCTGCTTTTTATCCATAAAAGAAGTTGCTCCCCCAGTAACGACTAGATCAAACATATCATTCTCAAAAGGGATATCATAGGCACTTCCCACTTTAAACTTAACTCGATTTCTTACTGACTCTATATCGTTAGATAATAGTTCGTTTGCAATTTCAACACACGACTTAGAGACATCAATACCCCATATTGAGGATTTTGTTATATGTGCGAGTTCTAATGAAGTAAAGCCTGTATTTGAACCTACCTCAAGAATCTTGCTTTCACTACCTACAAAACTATTTTGGACAATTTGTCGAATAGTATCCTTCCCCCCAGGACAACGATTAGTTTCCCTAATTAGAGCTATAAAATCTGTATAAGACATGTTTTGTATTTCTTCAACAGATAACATTTTACAAAACCTCCTTTTGACCATTAAATCTAGGAACTAGTTGCATATCTCTAATATCCTCCTGTTTTAATAACCACAAGAAGAATCTCTCAACTCCCAAGCCAAATCCCGAAGTTTGCACCTCTTGGATTTCTTTCATATCTAGATACCATTTATAACTACCCCTACTTACTTGATGATAATCTAAAGCTTTTTCAGTCTCTAAGCGAGTTAAATGTCTTTCTCCAGAACCAACAGTTTCACCTATCCCCATTAGAAGATCAGCGTTTAAAGCAGTTTTCTTTTCATTGTCAGCAAATTTCTGATAAAAAGGTACCGACAAATGATCAAAGTGCGTGGTCCAAACAAACCCACCAAACTTTTTCATTAATTCCTTCTCGCCCTCTGAGGTAATCGTCCGATATTCCCCATGGTCTTTTATATACTCATCTTTATCTAGTATTTGAGCAGCTTCCTCAAAAGTAATACGATTAATAGTTTTTAGGTTTAGAAATTCTTCCAAATGATGTGTTGTACCAGAAATTAAAAGAATCTCCTCTTTGTCATATTCAAGAAATCTTTGGATAAGAAATTTAATATAATCTTCGACAAATGCAATCACATCTTCTAATCTCCCTAATATTTCAGCTTCTGAGTGGTAAAATTGACACAAGTGTCTTTCATCGGCTTTTTCACCTCTGAAAGAAGGTGCTAGGTAGTAGGTTCCATTCCCAGCTATTCTACAAGCATATTCCAACATAAATTGCATAGAATCAGCCAAATAAGTATCTATACCTTCAATATTAACCTTAACAGGAGATGAATCACTTCCTAATCCCATAGGACTTGAAATTGCACCTGTAGTTATTGGTAATAAAGCAAAGTCATATCCCTTATCTTTATAAAATTCAATCGTTGCAATTACAAAGGTTGTTTGTAACTTAACTAAAGTTCTATACCATTTAGAATTTAATGCAACTTTATAATGAGTCTCTGTGGATTGCCATGATTTAGTTGGTGTCAACATAACATTTCTGGCTTAGTTTAATTGGTAGTAATTATAACAAAACAACTGTTCTATTCCAACCACATTATTTCATATTGTTCAAAAAAAGTTCCCTTCCCCTTTTTTATACTGTCTTATTTGTCTCATTTTAGGTTCCAGACGTGTATGTCCCGCCATAATTCTCTGGTTCCTTATAGACCCGTGTACTACCCCTTAGAAAGGTTGTTAAAGCTTGATTATTTCGATCCTCAAAAAACGAGTTTTCAAAAATATGGCCTGGTGTATGTAAATACCCTGAAAAGGAGTAGTTTTTAGTAGCTCTTGGGTCGAAGTTGAAAGACTAATATAAAAATCCAAATAGTGCCTATCTACGTTAAGTATAATTAATGTTATAATTCTACTATAATAAATTTTCCACAATATGACAGATACCTATTTAATCTTTTTAACTTCCGTTGTCCCAACATTATCTCCATTGACTACTATCACCTGCTTACATCCTCTTCTCTTAAATATATTCTTTGCTATTTCTAACTTTTCAGGATTCTGTGTACAAGCTACTAAACTTGGTCCTGCTGAAGTCATCCAACCACCCTCTATTCCCGCTTCTTTAAGTTCAAATAACATTCCGTGGAAATCGTTTCTGTAAAACAACATCTGCATACCTTTACCACCAAAGAAGGTATAGTTATAAAAAGCTTCACCAACTTTCTTAAAATCTTTAGCAACCCAATAAGGCATAACCTCTGTTAGTATCCATAAACAAGACTTAGCTGCTAAGTTTCTTTTTCATACGAATTTCTTATTCTTTGGTTTATCCAATTTGTTTGTTTCTTTGTTGTAAGTTCTCTCTTCACAGTAATCAATCTTGTCAGCGATAACTTTTTCAAGCTTTTCTGCACCATGGAAATCCTCTGCAATGTTTGCAATCTTACAAGCAAAGACAATTACATCAGTAATCTCTGCGTTTACTTCATCCCATTTCTTTTCTAAAATAGCTTTCATTACTTCACCAACCTCTTCCGTTAGCTTCAGAGTAGCAATCTTTATTGCTTTATCCTCGTCTTTTGAGATTCCCTTTTTAGTGGTGAAATCCCTCTCCCACTTTTGAATATCTTGTATTTTCACAATAACTATAAATAAATTTAATTAATTATCCAACTTGGTTTAATTCTTCACTCTTTCCTAACAATTAGTTTTACGAGAATATCTCGTAAAATTGAGTAATACATTTATATCATGGCAACTAGACCCATAGCAAACCCTGTAAAACAAAGCTTTCTCCTCCTTACCCTCTTCTTTGTCTCATTTTGGGTTCCAGACTCGTATGTCCCGCCATAATCCTCTGGTTACTTATAGACCCGTCCACTATATATAAAATACCCAATATCAAATACTACTATTTATATACCTATCAATAGCCCTCCTATAATGCCTATAAATTGGTTCTAACTCATCTCCAACCTCTTCAATTACAATCTTTTCATATGTTGTATCTATTTTTTTTGAAAACCATTTAAAGAAATCTTCACATCTATCCGCAAAGTTAGCCTTTGCAAAAAAATGGATAGAAACAAAATGGCTATACGCATCTGCAGTACGAACGATTTTAGCTTCTACAGTCTCAAATTTGTTTTCTGGTTCAGTTGCACTTACAGCTAACACAACTTCTTTTATTAACTCTTCGGGATATCCATATCTACCAAGAATATTCTTTGTATATTCAACACTTCTTTCCTCATGACCTATAGGATCATCCTTAGTTCTTTTATAAACTAAACCCGTATCATGTAATAGGGAGGCCAAAAAGACAACTTCTCTATTAGCATCAGGATAATAAGTTTTAATAAATTCAGAAGCAGAATCAATAACAATATCAATATGATTAGGGAATATCCAATCCCTATTCACATATTGAAGTTTAGGGTTGTTTCTATCATTAGGAAATATTAACTTTACTTCTTGATAGATCTTTGATTGCTTTTCTGATAATTTCATATTAGAAAAAACCTTACTTAAGTTATTTTAATATTATAATATACATTAATAAAAGATATTGTTTTTTATATACTTACTCATTTCATTTTCTGTTCCAGGCCCATCCATTATATTAAACGCAAATAATGCTATAATTCAATCATGAAAAAACTCATACTAGTTCGACATACAGAAAAAGACAATAACCATCCAAACCAAGTAGACAATCCTTTAACAGAACATGGACTAGAACAAGCAAAAAGCATTGCTAAATTTCTAGATAATCACCCTTACGAAATTGTTTTTACAAGTCTAATGAGAAGAGCTAATAAAACAGCAGAGGTGATTAATGAAAGTAAAAAGATAAAGATCATTAAATCTATGGCCTTTAATGAGTACTATATTAGAGAAGATGGTGAGAATGTAGAAACAACAAACATGGGAGTAAGCAGAACATTAACTAAGATATATAGTGTAGCTGATATATACGATTCAATTCTTATTGTAGCTCACAACAGTATTAACAAAACTGTATTACAAAGCTTGTTAAATATCGGTTATGATGAGTCTCACGAATTCTTTAAGAATCATGGGGAAACAGTAGTTTTGAGATATGATTGGGAAAAAGGAGACGATAGATGGGTGATAGAGGATAAGTATACTCCAGAATAAGTACTAATTTCAGGTTCCATACCCGTATATCCCGCCATATTCAACATGTTCCAACAAGACCTGTGCACTATGCTTAAGAAGCCTTTGTGGTGTTGAGTTATTTTTGCTTGAAAAAGCAGATATTCAATACTCAGGCCTGGTGTATGAAAATACCCTGAAAAGTAATCGTTTTTAGTAGCCCTTGGTCCTAAGATATAAACTTCTAAGAACTAAACTTTAAAAGCCATTGATCCCTAAATCCTTCAAATTCCCCATTCAAAGTACTATAGTCCCTTATCCCCAAATCCCAGGAATCAAGTCCCTCATCGAAGACAACCCTTCCTTCGCCCGGAGGATTACCAATATTTCTACCCATTGGATCTACCCATACCCATTTGCTTTGTGATTCATCATATACTTGAGCATATACATGCCCTCCAATAGAACTTCCACCTTTCTTGAGCCATTCTCTATCTATAGTTTCAATATATTTAGTTGGTATCCCACTTGCCCTAGCCAATATGATAAATGCCAATGCTGCATCAGTACACCCAGTAACATAGTTGTCTTATATTATCTGACTTCCAGTCCTTTTTCTAAAATGAGTCTACTATTTCTAGTATCTTTTGAGTTTTTTCTAAAACAGAACCTTCTATTGTTGAAACTAATCTATCTATTTCAGGGGTAATTTGAGTTTGGGAACCTGATTGCAAATAAGTCTCTATCTCATTTGAACCCTGTTGTAGTAAATCTGTATCTGGCATATCATAAGTATACATCAAAGAATACGGCTTTCGTATAAAATACTCTCCCCTCTTTATTGAGTGAACCCTCTATCCATTGTATAATGCTCTTCTATTCGAATAATCAATACAATCATATATGAAAACAAATCTCGAAAAGATTGCTCAAAACAATTTAAAGGTTCTCCAGAAGTATAGATTGAGCTCCTATATAGATTCACAAACCATACAAGACTCTATAAAAGGTGGAGACCTCTTTATGCAATCATATTTAACAAACGAACAATTCAAACTTTTTCAAAGTTCAGTAGATTTAAAAGATGATTTTGATATTAAAAAAGAAGAGGAATTAGTAAATGAAATCCTTAAAAATGATGTCTGCCTAATAACAATAAGACCAGAAATGACACATTACACAGAGAATATAATAGCTTTCTTACAGAAAGAAAACCTGTTGCCAATACAGATAGTAGACCATAAGCTAAGTGAACAACAATATTGGGACCTGTACCATAGAGGGATTACTACACCAAATGCGCGAACTACAATGGCAACCAGAACAATTGTCTATACTAGCTCCGAAGTTACTACGGTTGTATTCAAAAATCTCAAACCTAAACAAAATTACCCTGTTTCTAACTATCTTTTTAATAGTTTGAAAGGGAGTGCAAAAGAATATTCAGAAAACACATTGAGAGGAGATTTGATAAGAAATGAAGCTAAAAGGATGGGACTTAACAATATGAATATGGATAAAACAACAGCACTAGCAATAGATCCATTTGGAACATATAGAAATATGCTCAAACAGGAGAAAGATCCATCTAATAAACTATTTCAATATACCGCAGTCTCTGTACATATCCCAAACAGAAAAGAGTTGGCTAGAGATCTTTCTGTCCTTCTAGATTACAATCAATTAACTTCAGTGATTAACAATCTCTAACAATGAGTACAACAATAAAAACTTTTAACAAAATGTGGGAAAATAAAAAAATTACAAAACCATTGGCAATCCTGTATGGAGGATACGCTGGGACAGGGAAATCTACTACGTGCAAGGAAATTTCTAAACTAATCGCATATACAACAAATCTCCCAACTGGGATTATACGGTCCTCCATAGGTGATTACCTTACTAATGAAGATATTGAGTTGATAACCTCACACACATATGAATTATATAAAGTTGGCAAATATATAAATCCGCGAGAAGAGGCTAACAGAGAAGAAATTACAAATCGTTTTTTGAAACAGATAGGCCCCATTGCAAAGGCCATAAACAGCGTTATAAGTTTTGCTGCAAGTGAGAAACAACACATTATAATAGATGGAAATCATGTCTTTCCCGGATTAATAGAGCCCAATCCCAATATCCATATAATAGAGTTTTACAACAAAGTAACAGATTCCAAACAGCATCTAAGAATGCTCTGTGGACCAACACATAGCAGAACATTA
>Ga0265294_10009205_pt1 | contig 11422 bp, 9 predicted proteins | sample MunlanPumphouse3_FD_192504 | JGI IMG/M metagenome (GOLD analysis project Ga0265294, IMG submission 192504) | Groundwater microbial communities from a municipal landfill in Southern Ontario, Canada - Pumphouse #3 | ecosystem: Environmental > Aquatic > Deep subsurface > Groundwater | place...
TACCCCCGAATGTTCTAGGACAACGGGGACTAATGATGCAAATTCGTCACTTTTTCGCACAGTTAGAGCCTCCTAAAATGGGCCTAATTAATGTCTATGGCTTGAGAAAAACTCTTCGTAGCTCACTTCTTTGCCATCTTTAAACTTGTTATTCTCCAGCAGGAAGTCGTAGGTCTTATGAGTTTTCATGTCATCTTCAATTACCGACTTGTAGTAGTTACGCGTCCCCTCGTCGGTGATCCCTTCAAGCTGTCTCTCAACCTCTTCCTCAAGTTCTTTCTCGTCAACTGTAATGTTTTCAGCCTCTTTAACTTTCTCCACAATGAGTTGAAGTTTAAGTTCTCTCTCCGCTGGTTCACGCCACTCTTTAGTGAAGTCTTCTTTGGTCTGTCCTTGGAATTGGAGGAACTGGAGTACCTGTTCTTCACTCATTCCAGACTGACTAATAAAGCGGTGCCAAGAGGAATCAACTTCGATGTCGATCATCGATTGGGGAACAGAGATTACAGTCCCCTCTAAAATCTTGTCGGCAATCGCCTTAAATTTTTCCTCTTTGAGGTGGCTCTCAAGGCCCTCTTCCATATTTTTCTTAGTGCCGGCTTTTAAGTCAGCCACAGTTTTATAGTCATCACTCACATCTTGGGCAAACTCATCGTCCAAGAGGGGGACATCTCTCATCTTAATCTCTTTCAGCTCTAAGCGTAAGGTTACACTCTTACCAGCATATTCAGAGTACTCGTAATCTTCGGGGAAGGTTTTTACAACTTCTTTAACTTCTCCCTTCTCCATGCCTAACACATCGTCATCAATTTTATAGAAATTGGTACCTGATCCGACAGTAAAGACAAAATCTTTGCGCTCAGTGCCCGCAATAGGGTTCTTCTCTTCGTCGAGTTCGACAAAGTCGAGGGTGGCAATGTTATCCTTCTCAACTTTTCCCTCTTTCTCAATTACCATGGCGTTTTGCTGTCGTGTCTTCTCGATCTCCTTGTCGATATCTTCTTTAGCGATCTTTACAGCTGGAATCTCAACGGTAAGTTCTTTGTAAGGTGGAAGTTCAAAGAGGGGGAGGATATCATAGGTAATAGCAAACTCTAAGTCTTTATCAATATCTTTATAGATTGAGTCTTCATCAACCAATGAGGGTTGGCTATAGGGGAGGGGTTTGTATTTATCTTCAACTTCCCTCAAAGCTTCTTGAACAGCATCATCAATAGCTGTAAAGACACTCTCCTCTTTCATGGAAGAGCCAAACTTTTGCTCAAGGACCGAAGCGGGAGCTTTCCCCCTTCTAAATCCGGGAATCTGGAGAGACTTCATATACTTCTGCAATACTTTTGTGTAGGAGTCTACCAGGCTCTCCTTCTTAATCTTAATAGACATCTCTACAGCAGAATTTTCAATTTCTTTAACAGTTTTTTCTACAGCCATCGTATTTCCTCTTTCTCTAGGTGTACTTAAAATAAGCAAATTTTAGCCTGCTCGGCAATCATCCCTACCATAATAGCAAAATCTGACAATAATTGCGAGATTGGAGCAAGACAAGTATTGTTACCACTTTACTAGCGGTTAGTAAAGAGAGGCTCTAAGTCTTGTAATTGTTCTGACAAAACAAGACCACTTATTTGGCTATTCTCTCCCTTAGAAATCTTTTTAAGAAAGGGGTTAAAAAGTAGGGGAAGGTGTAGAACTTACCATTAAAGCCAATATTTTTATTGGCTAGTTTAATCCCATACTTAACCACCTCCAGTTTTTTATTGTTTATTAGTTTATTTAAAGAGAGGGAGGAACCGTCACTAGACTTAACTTCTACAGGAATTAGAGAAGAACTGTCTCTCACAATAAAGTCTATTTCAATACTACTTTGGCTATTACGGTAGAAGAAGAGGGAATATCCTTGTTTTACCAACATATCGGCGACAACATTTTCAAATATGGCCCCCTTGTAGGTGTTAAAGTTTTTATTCTCCCGTAGGTCTTGTTGTGCTTCATCATCTAAAGAACCGATTAACAAGCCCACATCATGAAAATAGATCTTATAGTTATTAGGGTCAAAATTCCCCTTTAAAGGGAGTCCTAAATTAGCTATTGAGTAGCAGGTGTGAATAATTCCTGAGCTGTTGAGCCAGTCAACAACCCCTATATAATCCCTATTACGGCTGTTTCTACTAATCCGAGTTACTTGAAACCTCTTATTATCTTGTCCTAAAAAAACGCTTATCCTGTTGTAAACATTTAAGATTTTACCCTTATCTAAATTTGAAGCGTACTTAGTAATATCTTCTTCGTAGTCTAATAGTATCTGCCTTTGAATCTTTAAAGTACCACTAAAGTTTTTATTTATGATAAAAGAGTTTACAACTGCAGGCATTCCTCCCAAGACGAGGTACTCTTTGAAAGCCGCATCGATTACTTTAAATTGAAGGGTGGAGAGGGGAGTTATTTGGAGCATATGGTCGTATAGGTCTTCAATTTGTTCTTCAGTATACCCCTTAGCCCACAAGAATTCCTCAAAATCGAGGCTATACATATTATAGTCCTCTTTATAACCGACACTATTGGCTTCTATTTCATTGTAATTGATTCCCATCATTGAGCCACTACAAATGACATCAAAGCGCCCATCGAGCTTAAAAGGTTTCAGTGAACTGGCACAGTTGGGACAATCTTGGAGTTCGTCAAAGAATATTAGGGTCTTGTAAGGAACAAAGGTTAATTCCGGATTAATTAAGGAGATATTTTTAAGAATAGTGTCAACTTCAAACCCATCATCAAAAATTGAGCAATACTGTCGCTGTAGAGAAAAGTTTATCTCGATAGTGTTTTCATAATTATTTCTGGCAAAGAACCTAATCGATTCAGTTTTCCCAACTTGTCTCGCACCTTTTACAATAAGGGGAAGTTTATTGTTACTGTTTTTCCAATCAATTAAATACTGATCAATTTTCCTCTTAAGCAACTCCATGTAAACCTCCATCCAACAACATATTACACGTAAATGGAGGAAAAAACAACTAAAAAAACACGTAATAGGAGCCAAAAAGAGGGTAAAATGCACGTAATTGTGGGTTAATTTTGACAAAAATGCACGTAATAGATTCTTCCTTGGGGTTTTTGTAAAAGTAGTATACACTCCCTAAGCCCCAAGCATGGGGAAGATTTAACTAGGTGATGTCAACTTCTTGAATCTAAAAAAACACCCCCGCTGACGCGGGGAAAGTCCATGCCTAATATTCAGTTGCATCGTTATCAGAGAAACACCCCCGCGCCTGCGGGGAAAATACTGCTAAACTCAGTACATCCCATTATATCACATTCAAGGTTTGGTTCCAATTGTATTTCATAGAAATCACCCTGTCTGCAAGTGTTTGAGATAGGTGTTATTCCCTTCATGTTATTCTAAAAGGTAATCAATAATATTAACAACCTTAACCCCATCAAAATCGGGGTAGGGGAGTTTGTCCATAGTTAGGATAGTTTTAGAGTAGTTATCATTTATAGTCCTTAGGGGGCGAGCCTCCCTCTCAAAGGTCTTTTCATCAACAATCGAAGCTGATACTTGAATATATTCCCTTTTACCCTCTTTCCCAGCTACAAAGTCGACTTCCCATTCGTTGTATTTACCTGTAGTAACTTTGTACCCACGGCGGAGAAGTTCTAAATAGATTATATTCTCTAAAGAAGATCCGTAGTCATAACCACTGGCTCCGATAATTGAATTGCGTAGCCCTAAATCAATAGAGTAGAATTTAGCGTTGGTTTTCATCATCTTTTTACCAGCTAGATTGAAAATGCCAGCTCTCAAAAAGATGAAGGCCCCTTCTAATAGCATAAGATAGTTATCAATTGTCTCTGTTGAACTCTTTCTACCGGTACTTAATAAAAAGTCAGCAATATTTGAAGGATTTGAAAGCTTCCCAATATTAGAGGCTAAGAAATCAATCACCTTACGTAAGAGGTCGATATCCCGTATTTGAGCGTAGGTGGCGATATCCTTAACGATGATGGTGTTAACTAAATCAGAGAGATAGTCTAAACGAACACTAGGGGGGATATCTTTTAAGCCTGGCATCCCTCCATAGTTTAGGTAGGTATTAAAGCTCTCTGTTTTATCACTGTCATGGAGATTATGGAAAGTGAGGAACTCTTTGTAAGAGAGAGGAAAAACTCTAATTGCAACATACCTTCCAGAAAGAAGGGTAGCTAATTGTCCAGATAATAGAGATGCATTAGAACCTGTAACGTAGATATCACAATGGGAGTTGAGCCTCAAAGAGTTGACAACCTTCTCCCACCCATCAACCATCTGGATTTCATCTAGAAACAGATAGGTCATTCCCTTTTTAGCCAAACGATCATCTAAATAGGTGTGCAGAGCTTCAGCGGTGAGGAGATTACGATATTGAAAATCTTCAAAGTTGATAAATACTATCGAGCTTTCAGGAACCTTCTGATTCAACAGGTACTCCCTAAAAAGTAGCAGCAGGGAAGATTTTCCTGATCGGCGTACCCCTGTTATCGCTTTTACCAAACCAGGAGTATCTTTAAGCGTTTTTATCTTATCTAAATAGAGATCTCTTTTAATCATATTTCGATTATAACTGAAATATTTAGAAAAACAAGAGATATATCGAATATAATCGAAATATTGGAGAAAAACACCTAAATATCGATTATAATCGAAATAGTACTCTATAATAAATTATGTATTAACGGTAAGGTGTGGCTCTAGCTTACAAGCTCAATAAAAAAGCAACCAACCTGTTAAGATTGATTGCTTAGAGCGAGAGACGGGATTCGAACCCGCGACATCCACCTTGGCAAGGTGGAGCTCTACCACTGAGCTACTCTCGCAGTAATCAACAGAATACTAGCGGTTTGTAACCAGCTGGTCAAGTGCGAGAGGAGGGATTTGAACCCTCACACCGAAGGTACTAGATCCTAAGTCTAGCGTGTCTGCCAGTTCCACCACTCTCGCAGTGGTTAATAATTTGTGAGCTACAAAGGATTCGAACCTTTGACCCGCAGATTAAGAGTCTGCTGCTCTACCTACTGAGCTAGTAGCCCAAAATAAAAAAAACGACGCGTCCGGCAGGATTCGAACCTGCGACCTACGGATTCGAAGTCCGCCACTCTATCCAGCTGAGCTACGAACGCTTAAGCAACTCATAAATAGGGTGGATGACGGGGCTCGAACCCGCAACAACCAGAACCACAATCTGGTGCTCTACCATTGAACTACATCCACCATAATGTGTTTAGTAGCACAGACCAACGCAAGACAATTTGACCGATTCACCCACTTTTGTCAATAGGAGCTTCTCTTTCTAGCGGTGACTATCGCCACCACTTGGTGCCAGGGGAGTCTTTTATTAGCTAATGTAGCGACTAGGGAAGTGATTACTTTTTTTGAATCAATTTTGTCGCCCCAAATTGGTTGATAAGAGTTTGTTATCCAAGAGGTTAGTAACTCCTTGGTAAAAAGGCGCTCTTCAGCCCCTTGCATAGTTGAGAGTTCAACCTCAAAGTTGTTAGCTTCCAAAAGGGCTGTTAAGTCTTGAGTTTCCCAGTTAGTGAGAGAGGGACCCTCTTTAGAGTAGAGGAGCTTTTCTCCATATTGGAGACTCTCTTTAATTTCTCCATCCTTTATAAGATGGGAGAGACGGGACCCAGCTGAGGGGATAACTTCAGCTAAAGCTAGTACTCCTCCCCCCTTTAAGAGTTGATACAACTCTTGGGCTAACTCCTTAGACTCATCCAAGCGGGAGAAGAGGTTCCTTCCTATAACAGCCTCAAAGGGGATAAGTTCTTTTAGTTCTTTAGTGTAGGAGTCCTCTTTAAGAAGTCTCACTTGAGGACGCTCAAGAGAGGGGAGAGTTTGGCTATAGTGCTCCATATGGTGGAAGTGCTCCTGGTTGGTTGTAGTGGCAACGACTAACCCCTCAGGGGCTCTCCTTAGAGCCTCCCAGACTAAAAGACCATGGCCTCCGTTGAGAACAGCCACCTTGGAGTGGCGCTCTATTTTTATCTTTGAGTAGAGACTATTTTTAAGCAGAATTAAGAAAGAACTAAGATCTCTGCTTGATCGCTCAACCCACATATCACGCAAGTTATCGTCGGGAGAGTAGGTGAGGTTCCCTACAAAGGGGTCCTCAGCTGAGACCTCAAGTTGCGCTTCGCGCCGCTCTATCACCTCCTCTCTAATCTTCCCCTCATACCCCATCTCTGTTGGGTTGTAAAAGACCTTCCCTTGAAGAGGAGTGGGGAGGTATTGCTGGGCGACCCAGTGGTTTTGGTAGGCGTGGGGGTAGAGATACCCCTCTCCGTGGCCAAACCCCTTTTTATCACGAGAGGCATCTTTGAGGTGATTGGGTACCTCTGAGGCACTCTCCTCCTCAATGGCTTTGAGGGCATCGTAGAAGGCGAGCGTTGAGTTACTCTTAGGGGCAGAAGCCAAATAGAGAGCTGCTAGGGTGAGGTGGAAGCTCCCCTCCGGCAGACCCACCCGATCAAAAGCAGTGGCACTGGAGGCCACTACATTAATTGCATTGGGGTCGGCTAAACCAATATCTTCAGCAGCACTGATTAGCATCCGCCTGAAGATATACTTGGGGTCTTCCCCCGAGCGTACCATTTTAGCCAACCAATAGAGGGTGGCATCGCTGTCACTACCTCTTATTGACTTAATGAAGGCACTTATCACATCAAAGTGGTAATCCCCCTCTTTGTCGTAGAGGACCACCTTGCGTTGAATTGATTCTTCAGCCGCCTCTTGGGTTATAAATATCTTCTCTCCCGGAGGTGGGGGAAACTTCTCAGGACTAGTTTCAACGGCTAGTTCTAAGGCATTTAAGAGGGAGCGGGCATCCCCATTGGCAATATCGACGATGTGCTCAAGGGCCCCCTTCTCAAAAGAGACTTCCCATTGCCCATAACCACGCTCTTTATCTTTGAGGGTTGCTTCGGCAATCTTCAATAAGTCATCACTCGTTAAAGAGGTGAGTTGGAAAATACGGGAGCGACTTACAAGGGCCGAGTTTACCTCAAAGTAGGGGTTTTCTGTAGTCGCACCAATTAGGATGAAAGTCCCATTCTCTACCCAAGGGAGCAGGGCATCTTGCTGACTCTTATTCCAGCGGTGAACTTCGTCTATAAAGAGGATGGTACGCTTAGAGTAGAGGGAGAGGCGCCTTGAGGCCTCCTCTATCTCGTAGCGCAACTCTTTAACTCCGGAAAGGACCGCGTTAATAGTTGAAAAATGGCTCTCGGTAGTGTTGGCAATTACTCGGGCGAGGGTAGTCTTGCCAGTCCCTGGTGGCCCATATAAAATAATTGAAGAGAGCTGGTCAGCTTGGATAGCACGGCGCAATAGGCGCCCTTGCCCCACGATGTGGTCTTGCCCCACATATTCATCCAAGGTTCGAGGACGCATTCTATAAGCTAATGGGTGGTGACTACTCCCTTGTGAGTTCTCAAAAAGATTCATGGCTTGATTATACTACAATAAGGGAAATAGTTTAACGGCTAAAGAGGAGAATTAGAGGGTCCTCGTAGGTGGGGGCTAGGGAACGAATGAGGGCCTCTTGGCGCGCCATTGCTTCAACTAGATGGCGAATAATGGCGATGGTAATCTCTTGTGTTGGATTCCCCTCTAAAAGGGCAACTTCACTCTTGGTGAGGCGTCCCTTCCCTTGAAGGTAGTTGTTGTAGGTGCGCACAAGCTTGTTCCAGGCAGCTATTCCCCTTTGCCCACCATTGATCTGTTCGGTTAACCATCTCTCGCTCTCAAGAGAGTAATTTGAAGCAAAGTAACGCGTGACAGCATCGTTGTTACCTTTGATGAGGGTGTAGGGGTTTTTAACCTTCATTTTATAGAGAAGCATTACTTCAAATTGGTGGGGTATTTTTTCTACAATTTCTAAAACATCTTCCCGCATCGCCTCCAGATACTCTTCAAGGAGCCTCTTAAGACCTGGCACCTCATTTTGAGCCACTAAAAGGGGTTCAAAGTTAGTTGGCAAAGCGTTGACCGGTGTGAGGACAAACTGGGCTGGTAAGCTCTCAACGGCTGAAATAAGTACCATTTGGGCCACCTTAACAACAGCCTCCTCCCCTAGGGCTAAATCTTCGTCACTGTAGGTTAATTCACCAGTTGTGGTACACCCTATAAGGGATGCTACAACAAGGAGCAGGAAAACGACTTTCTTATTCACAAGGGAGATTATAACACGGGACCTATATTGTGAAAATAGAAGAGAGTGTGATAAAGTGGGCCAATGTCTAATACAAAAATTAATGACCTCACAACAGGTTCTATCAACTCTCATATCTTTAGGCTCGCCTTTCCAACGATGGTTGGCTCTCTCCTGCAAACTGTTTACGACATTGTCGATATGATCTGGATTGGGTTTATCAATCCCTCAGCGATTGCCGCTGCTACTCTTTTTAGCTCTTTCTTCTGGTTTGTTACCGTTTTAAACGAGATTGTTGGCACTAGTAGCATCTCAATGTTATCTCAAAGTTATGGGGCTGACGAAAAAGAGCGTACTGCTAAGATAGCTGCCCAAACCATCACCTTTAAATTTGTTTTAGCCATTGGGGGAGCTCTATTATTGGGCTTCTCCCTTAAAGGACTATTTAAGTTCTTCACTGACGACCCCGAAGTTATTAAGTATGGGATGGAGTATGGGATGATTAGGGTCCTTTTCCTCCCCATATTCTTCTCCTCCTACTCGATAAACACCATCTTTAGGACAGGGGGAGATGCCAAGACCCCGATGATACTTCTAATTATATCGGCGATTATTAACATGATTGCTGACCCCTTGATGATGTTCGATGTGATTCCTGGGACCAATATAAAAGGTTTGGGGTGGGGGATAAAAGGGGCAGCCATTGCCACCGTCCTCTCAATTGCAATTGCCTTTATAATAGGCTTTATCCTCTTGCTTAGGGGGAAAGCAGCCATCAAGATTAAGGTAAGAGATTTTTTCTACCTCGATCGTGGCATTAGCCAAAAACTAATCACCATTGGCCTCCCTGCGGGTCTCAACCAACTCTTAAGAAACCTCTCTAATTTTATCTTCTTACGTCTAGTAGCTATCTATGGCACTTCAGCCATCGCCGTGGCTGGAATTGCCTCCAGAATATACTCATTTGGGATGATCCCCAGTTGGGGGTTGATGATGGGGAGCGGTATAATTATTGGCCACAACCTAGGGGCAGAGAAGCGCGATAGGGCCCGCCAATCCGTTAAGTTGAGTACGATTGACTGCTTTATCTTCGTGGGCCTCTTGGCTATACCGATACTCCTTTTCCCCTCTCAAATTCTCTCCCTCTTTATGGGGGGAGGGGCACCGCCTAGTGCCGGACTCTCTTTAATGACAATCATCGTGCCAGCAATGCTAGTGGGTGCCTTGATGAGTGGAATGGGGTCTGCGTTTACCGGAGCTGGGAAGAACCAACCCCTCTTAATTTCTAGTTTGTTAGGGCAGTGGGCCATTATGGTCCCCTTCGCCTTGATCGTGACCCTAGTTCTCAAAGCTCCCATTATTTGGCTTTGGCTTGCTATCCTCCTTGGAGATGTGTGTGAACTCTTAATTACAACTATCCTCTACAAAAAGAGCAACTGGCTTAGCCACCGAGTGTAGTTGACGAAATGAATCAAAAGTGTGAAATTAGAAGAGAAAGGGATTCACAGGAGTAATTATGAGCAATTTTAGAGCTGAAATGCTCTCACAAGTTGACACTCGTGAGCGCAACATTCTTAAAAATGTCTATATCTGGATGACAGGCGGTCTCACTTTAACAGGTCTAGTTGCCTATTTAGTAGCAACAACCCCCTCACTATTGAGACTCTTTTTAGGGAGTGCTTTCTCCCTAATCTTAATTGTTATAGCCCAACTGGTGATTGTCACCCTCCTTTCGGCGCGCCTCGATAAAATGAGTTCAACTGCTGCTGTTGCCTCCTTTATTGGCTACTCAGCCTTGACCGGCATTACTCTCTCGGTGATTTTTTACGCCTATAGTGGCCCCGATATCTCTCGTGCCTTCTTTACAACCGCGGCTGCCTTTGCCGGGATGAGTCTCTACGGGATGACCACAAAACGCAATCTAAATGGGATTTCTCACTACCTGATGATGGGGCTCTGGTCGATTATTATTGTCTCACTGATTAACTTCTTCCTTAAGAGTAGTGGAATCTACTACCTGATTTCTATTGTGGGGGTCTTCATCTTTTTAGGATTGACAGCTTGGGAGACCCAGAGAATTAAACAACTTAACGAATCTTACGCCTCCCAGATGGATGAAGATACCTACATAAAACTCTCGATTATGGGAGCTCTCTCCCTCTACCTCTCGTTTATCAACATCTTCCTCTATCTTTTGAGAATATTTGGTCGTGACAATAATCGCTAGGAGTTTTCAATGGATAGTGCTTTACAAGTATTGATGAACCGCCGTTCGGTGCGGAGCTTTGAATCTAAACAGATCTCAGAAGAGGAGTTGAATCAGATTGTATCAGCCGGTCTCCAAGCTGCCACAGCCTTGGGAAGCCAGAGTTGGTATTTGACAGTAGTCCAAGACCAACAGTTTCTCAAAGAGATCTCTGAAGCAACGGCTTCTGCCCTTTATGACTCAGAGGTCCCTTCGCTCCAAGAGCGCAGTAGGCAAGCCAACTTCAGCCCTTTCCACAACGCCCCTACCGTTATCTTTGTCTCTTCAACTGACTCTCTCTACTCAATTGCTGATTGTGCTAATGCTTGTCAAAATATGACCCTTGCTGCCACAGCTCTCAATTTAGGTTCTTGTTATATTGGCTCCTTTGTCCAAGGCCTTAAACACCCCAAAGGGAGAGATTTAGTTAAAAAGTTTGAACTTCCAGAGGGGTACTCACCCCTCTTTGCCGTCGCCATCGGCACTGTTAAAGGGGAGTTACCTCCCCTAAAATCGCGAGAGTGGAAGGTTAATTACATCCGTTAACTATCTAAGGCATAACTATGGAGAATAGCTGCATCTCGCCAATCACTTGGGAGGAGATAGTTGCACTAGGGTCATTAGTATAGAAGAAATAGTTCCCATCTTCTCCAAGAAGTAGGTCAAAAATAAGGGGAACATAACCGTAGAGGGTGATAGTTGCCGTCGATATGATACGGGCAAAGAGGAAAGTGCTAACAAATAGCATCAGCGAGACCACTATAAATAATTGATAAAATTTGACCATATCCCCCTCCTTTTAAATCTAATGTACCTACATTCTAATTCTAATAAAATATGGCGTCAACATCTATTTTCTTATATTATAAAGAGTTAGAGATGTCAGATGTTCGATGTTTCTAATATTTAAGACTCATTCTAAAAAGTAAAGGTTATAGAAATAGCGATAGTATTTGATACTTCTGACAAAATTGGGTACAAAATT
>Ga0265294_10009206_pt1 | contig 11421 bp, 13 predicted proteins | sample MunlanPumphouse3_FD_192504 | JGI IMG/M metagenome (GOLD analysis project Ga0265294, IMG submission 192504) | Groundwater microbial communities from a municipal landfill in Southern Ontario, Canada - Pumphouse #3 | ecosystem: Environmental > Aquatic > Deep subsurface > Groundwater | place...
GCCGGGCGTACCTGACAATCATGGACGGCGATGCGGCGGAACGGGTCTCGCTTGCGGACGCTATAGCGGCGGCGGAGGTCTCCCGCCGGGAGAAGAAGAAGAACCCGGCGATTGCGGCAGGGCTCTCGCTCCTCTTCAACGGCCTCGGGCAGGCCTACAACGGACAATTCATAAGAGGCGTCCTGGTTCTGCTCGGAAGCCTCCTCGGCCTCTTTCTCATGATCGTTCCGGGCGTGGCGATCTGGGTCTGGGGCGTTTACGATGCCTGGGCCACGGCCCAGCGGATGAACGAGGGGCTCCTCCCCTACCAGGAGACGAGCGCGCTTGCGATCGTCGCGTTCGTGGCCGTCTGGGCGGTGACGATCTTCTCGCTCTCGGCGGCGTCGGCGATGCTGCTCGTCGCGCTGGGGCAGCAGGGGTTGCTGTAGACAATGAGGCGAAAAGATAAGGAGATCACCGACCCGGCCCTCCTCTCTGCAATTCTTCGCGAGGCGTTCGTCTGCAGGATCGGGCTTGCCGACGGGGATTGGCCCTACCTGGTGCCGATGAACTTCGTGTACTCCGGTGGACACGTCTACCTCCACTCCGCGGGAGAAGGAAGGAAGATCGAGATCCTGAAGCGGAACAGCCGGGTCTGCTTCGAGACGGAGACCGGCGTGGAACTCGTGCGCTCGGAGAGGGCGTGTGATTTCGGAGCCCGGTATATCTCCATCATCGGGACCGGCACCGCGTCGTTCGTCACCGATCTTGCGGAAAAAGGCCGGGTCTTCGACCTCTTCATGGAGAAGTACGCCGGAGGCGGGAACTGGTCTTACCCCGAGGCGGCGCTCCGAGCGGTGACCGTGATCCGCGTCGACGTGGAGACGCTGACCGGGAAAGCGTCCGGCTATACCGAAGAGGAGGTGCGGCGTCTTCTTGCCGGGGAACCGGAGGGTTCGTGAGTCGGGGGAGGTGCATCCCAATATACTCGCGGGCGCCTAATTTTCAAACTTGTTAGCACATTAAGAAACATTCATATTACCTGATCGACAAACGCAAACCCATGATAGGTCTCCCGGCAAACCGTCTCTTCTGCCTCGTCCTCCTGTTTCTCTTCGTTCCGGCCGCGGCCTGCGGCGCCCCGGTCACCCGGACTCTCTCCGCCGCCGAACCGGGGGCAGGGGAGGTCTTCGATGTCTCGCTCTCGATCGACGGCATCGCCCTCGGGGGGGTGGTCGAGACGCTGCCGGCCGGCTACGCCTTCGCGGGGACCGACCACCCGGACGATCGCGTCCTCGTCCGGGGGCAAAAGATCGGATTTACCGTGATGAACGACACCCGCATCACCTACTCCGTCACCGCCCCCGCCTCCGGGAGCGGGGATATCACCGGCACATGGGAAGACTTCCTCGGTGAGTCGGACGGGCAGGTAGCCGCCTCGCACGTCGCGGTGGACGGAATCGAGACGGCGGCGGAGAGCGCCGGGGAGAAGCCTGCCGCACAGGAGGCTGCTTCGCCGTTCGCAGCCCTGGCGGCGGCTGCCGCCCTTCTCCTTGCCGGGTGGGGTGGTCGGAGATGAACCGGTGGTATCTCCTCGCCCTCCTCCTGCTCCTCGCCGTCCCGGCATCGGCGGCAGAGGGCATCCCGGGGGACGCCGACGCCGACGGGACGCTCGCCCGTGCCGAGTACGCCTCGGCGGCCCTCGCCTACCTCGACGCCGCTTACATGAACGGCGCCGGCGACCTCGACCGGGACGACATCCGCGACGCCGCCTGGGTGTATGCCCGCTGGGACGGGAAACCCCGCGAGGTCACCGACTCCACAGGGAGAACGGTGACGCTCTACCGTCCCCTGCGCCGGGTGGTGACCTTCAGCGGCGAGTCCCTCGAGACCCTGCGATCGCTCGGGTTCGACATGGACAAAGTCGTCGCCGTCGACAAGTACAGTTACGAGAAGGAGACCTTCTTCCCCGGCTACCAGGAGAAGGCGAACGTCGGGTCGATCTGGTCTCCCGACATGGAGAAGGTTCTCATCCTCAGGCCGGACACGATCATCCTCTACGCGACGATCAGCACCGCGGCTTGCGACGACATCCAGAAGAGGCTCGAGGCGAGCAGTCCCGGGATCCGGGTGTTGCGGTTCGACTGCTTCAAGCCCACGACCTACGCGGGCGAGATCCGCACGATCGCCTCGATCATCGATGAGACCGAACGGGGGGAGGAGTTCGCTTCCTTCTACGGCTCGACGATGGACCGGATCCGGGACGGCACGGCGGACATCCCGGACGATGAGAAGACCCGGGTCTACTTCGAGTACTGGTTCGACTACACGACCGTTGCCGCCAGTGCGGGCTACAACGAGAAGACCGAACTCGCCGGCGGGAAGAACCCCTTCGCCACCGGGACGACCGAGTACCCGGTCGTCGACCCCGAGGCGATCATCGTCGCGGACCCCGAGGTCGTCGTCAAACTGGCCGGGCAGGGCCTGGCCGTCGGCGGCTACGCGGGGCACGATCCCGAAGCGCTCGATGCAATCCGGTCGGCACTGCTCGACCGGCCCGGGTGGTCGAGGATCTCCGCGGTGAAGGACGACCGCGTCCACGTCATCCACTCCGACATCCTCGGCGGCGCCCAGCACTTCATCGGGACGGCTTACCTCGCGAAGTGGTTCTACCCCGACCGGTTCAGCGACCTCGATCCGCACGCTATCCACCAGCGTTACCTCACCGGGTTCCAGGGGATCGACTTCGACCTCGCATCCCAGGGGACGTTCGTCTACCCGTGACCGGTGCCGCCATGGAACAGCACGTCATCATTCAGGAGGGGTATACCCGGCTGAAGAAGACCCGCGCCCTCTTCATCGGCGGTCTTCTTGCCGGCCTCGTCATCCTCATCGGCGTCGCGGTCACGCTCGGGTCGGCCGGCCTTACCGTGGGCGAGTCCTACCTCGCGATCCTGGCCGGCCTCCTCCCCGGGGTATTCAGCGCCCCCGACCTCGCGACGACCATCGTCTGGGACTTCCGGCTCCACCGGGTGCTCTTTGCGGTCTGTGCCGGGTTCGGGCTCGCGGTGGCGGGCTCTGTCATGCAGGGGATCCTCAGAAATCCGCTCGCAAGCCCCTTCACCCTCGGGATCGCCTCGGCGGCAGCCACCGGCGCTTCCATCGCCATCGTCCTCGGCGCCGGGGTCGTCGGCGGGGAGTACCTCGTCATCGGCAACGCCTTCCTCTTCTCCCTGCTTGCGGCGCTCGCCATCTACGGGATGGCCCGCTACCGGGGCATCGGTTCCGAGACGATGGTGCTTGCCGGTATCGCGCTCATGTACCTCTTCTCGGCGGTGACGTCGCTTTTGCAGTACGTCGGCAGCGCCGAACAGCTCCAGGCGGTGGTCTTCTGGATGTTCGGGTCGGTGGACAAATCCACCTGGCCGAAACTCGGGATCGTCGCTCTCGTCCTCGCCTGCACCATACCCTACCTCCTCTACCGCGCCTGGGACTTAAACGCCCTCGCGGAAGGAGACGAGGTGGCCGCCAGCCTCGGGGTTCCCGTCGAGCGGTCGATGACCGTCCTGATGATGATCGCCTCCCTGATCACCGCGGTGATCATCTGCTTCACCGGGACGATCGGCTTCATCGGGCTCGTCGCCCCGCACATCACCCGGATGGCCATCGGCAGCGATTTCCGCACGCTTCTTCCCGCTTCCGGCCTCGTGGGGGCTCTCCTCCTCCTCGGTGCCGACAGCATCGCACGCAGCGTCCTTGCGCCGCAGGTCCTTCCCGTCGGGATCGTGACTGCGTTCCTCGGGGTGCCGTTCTTCATCTATCTCTTCCTGCACCGGAGGAATGCCTGATGGCGCTGATATCGGTAAACGGCCTCTCGTTTGCCTACCGCGACCGGGAGGTGCTCTCCGCGATCACCTTCTCGGTGGACGCGGGCGAAGTACTCGGGCTCGTAGGGCCGAACGGGTGCGGGAAGACGACGCTTATCAGGTGCATCGACGGCATGCTCTCCCCCAACGGGGGCAGGGTGATGCTTGACGGGCGGGAACTCCGCTCGATGCACCGCCGCGAGGTCGCACGGGCGATGGCCTACGTGCCGCAGTCGGCCGGGAACGGGACCGCGGCGACGGTCTTCGAGACCGTCCTGATGGGGAGGCGGCCCTACCTGAACTGGACGGTGAACAGGACCGACGAGGAGAAGGTGGTTGCGGCGCTCGACCTCCTCGATCTCGGGGATCTCGCGCTCCGGAAGGTCGCCGAACTCTCCGGCGGGGAGCGCCAGCGGGTGATGATCGCCCGGGCGCTCGTGCAGGAGACGGGGGTGATCCTCCTCGACGAGCCGACGAGCAACCTGGACGTCTGCCACCAGATGGGAGTCATGGAAGTCCTCCGCGGGCTTGCCGAGGAGAGGAACCTCGCGGTCGTCATCGCGCTCCACGACCTGAATCTCGCCGCCACCTACTGCCACCGCCTCATGGTGATGAAGACAGGGTCTATCTACGGCTACGGGACGCCGGAAGAGGTGCTCACCGAAGAGATGCTCCGGTCCGTCTACGGGATCGAAGCGGTGGTGAAACGGGACCTTTCGGCGCCATACATGGTTCCGGTCAGGCCGGGCAGCCTCCGGGAAGGGGCGTGAGGGCCCCCTCCTCATCCCCTGAGAATAGTTAACGCTTCCTTTGATTCCATGACCGGATGCACTTCTTTGTAGCCGAGGTCACTCCAGGGAGAACTGACCTTCATGAGGGCGACGGGATCATCCGTCTCGATCAGCCGGAAGACCGTGTTCCCTACGAGGTCGACCCACTCGTTGATCAGGGTCACGCCTTCCGGAATCTCCTCCCTGGCCCGCGCCTCCATGATCTCGGCCATCTTCCCGGGCTCCCAGGTGAATATGCTTAGGAACTGCATGCTCTTCCCCCCTCGTTGCCGCATCCCGGCGTGCCGGGATGGACGGTCGGCGCCATGGGCTCCGGAGTATAAAAACCTGTTGCAGGGCGGACCGTCCGCTACGGTTGCCCTCCCCTTCTCTCCTTCACGGCGGCAGAGATGAGCATGGCGGTGACGGCGGAGATCACGAGGAGCACGACCGTGTACTGGTCGGCCGTGCCCACGACCGCGACCAGGAGGATGGATGTCAGGGGTGCCCCGAGGGCGAGGGTGAGGGCCGCGACCTCGATGCAGAGCACGAAGATCGAGACCGGCACGCCCGGGAAGGCGAGGTTTAAGGCGAGCCCGATCAGCGTCGACGAGAAGATAATGGGAAAGAGCGGCCCGCCGATATACCCGCTCTTGAACGAGAGCGCGAGCAGGAGGATCTTCAAGACCGCTATGCCGAGCAGCATCCCGACCCCGAGCCGGGCCGGGTCGGCGATGATCCCGTGGATCTGGCTCTCCCCGGAGAAGAGCACCTCCGGGATGAAGTAACCGACGCAGGCAATGACCGCCCCGGCGGCGAGGACGCGGGCGACGGGCGCGTCGCCGAATATCCGGTCCATGACCGTCCCGGCGGCCTGCATGGAGGCCCCCGCAAAGATCGCGAGCAGCCCCCCGAGGATGCCGAGGATGACCGCGTAGAGGATGTAGGCGGGATGCAGTTCGGCAAGCGGCTGGAAGGGGATGCTCCGGGCGAACGAGGGGAACCCGAGAAGCAGGTAGACGAGAAAGCCGATGGTGCCGGCGAGCAGGTTCCAGGTGAGGAACCGGAAGGCGTTTTTGTTTCCGCCGACCTGGAACTCGGTGGCGAACACCCCCGTAAAGAGCACGCTGCCGATGATCCCGTTGAACGCCGATGCCAGGGCCGCAACGTCGAACCCGAGCGCGGCCCCGGGGGACCCGATCCTGAGCCTGTCGCGGATGTAGGGGGAGACGTACCCCATCAGGACGGTGATGGTCCCTTCCGGCCCGACGCTTGCCCCGGAGAGGAGCGAGAGAATCGAAGAGAGAAATGCGCCGGGAAACGTCCGATAGTCGGGCTTCTCGCCTCCGCCTTTGAGCGATTCGGCGAACCCGCCATGGATCACGTCGGGTGCGTGCAGGTACCTGCGGCAGAGGCCGACAAGCAGCGAGAAGGCGAGGACGCCTGCCGGGACCGCCCAGGGGTTGGCCTGCACGAAGCCGTTCTGGACCCAGACGACCCTGTTGAGCAGTCCGTAGAGGGCGAGGTAGGCGACCGTAAAGAGGATGGCGATTACGGCGATGAGGGCGACCTGCCAGAGGTTCGGGGTTCCTTCCCGGCTATCGGGCTCAACGCAGATCTGCTCTTCCGGCGGCGCCGGACCGTCTGCAGGTGCTGACATGGCAGGCACGATGCGGCCCGTTCGGCGGTTCCGGGTAATCTTCCTTGCGGTCGACTTCTCTCGACCGCCTGAAAAAAAGTATCCGTTCCCCAAACCCGGGGAACGGGGTTATCTCCGTCGGGGGCGCGTCTCGACGCGCTCCGTCGTGACGACCTCCGGCGGCGGGGTCTCCTCGCGCTTCATGGCTTCCGCTTCCTCGCGGGTCGGCGGGGTTATGGTTCCGGCCGACTGGATCAGGCCGTAGTCCGCTTCCCGGGGCCAGTTGTCCTCCTCGAAGCCCGGCTCATCGTCCAGCCGCCGCTTGTCGATGTTCACGACGAAGTTGTCGTCCCCGGGACGGTAGATCACGGCTTCCGGCGGGATGGCAAACCTCTTTGCCGCCACGCCGAGCACGCCGCCGTACCTGAGCACCAGGTAATCCACCTTGCCCTCGGGGAACCCGATCCGCATATCCGAGATCTCCCCGAGGTCATCTCCCTGCGGGTTGATCACGTTCTTGTCCAGGATGTCGTCGGCCGACATGAACCACTCTTCGCCGGCTGTCCGCGTCCTGCGTTCCAGAATTACATCCGATCTCTCCTGCATCTTCTTCGCCTCCGTTGCCTCTTACGAGGGGGCGTGCACTGAGTGCCGGGAGTCCTTAAAATGATTTGCACACCGCGACCGGGGGGTAGCCCGCCCTCCGGGAAGGCGGGTCCACTGCCCGAATAAACGCTGGATGTCTGATTATCGTCCCATAGGTGCCTTATTTGTGCCCTGAAGCAAATGGATGAGATTATTAACGGGTGCGACAATCCCCTGTTTATGGAGCCTACTGTCAAACTGGATCTCACCACGATCCTTGAGGCAACAGGCGAGTTGCAGCACTTTCTCGACCTGGGGGCCGCCCGCCTGCGGGCAGAGGGGCCGTTACCGGAAAAAGCTTCCGAAGAGTTGATCTTTTCGATGGCCGACGAACTTGAGGGCCACCTGCGGGCGATGCGCGTCCAGCAGGGGTCCGCCAGCATCAGCGATCTCCGGGTCTGGACCCGGGCCTGGATCGACGAGCGGCAGGAGGCACTTACGCGGGGGCCGGTGCAGGGCGGCGACCGGGGGTGACCGTCCCGGGCGCGCGTCCCCCTCCGGCTGACCCTATGATTTATCATCACCCGCGCCAATGCGGCCCCGATGCCTCATTTCGACCTCTTCTTCAAGACCGAGGAACTGCGGCGGAGGCTTGAGCCGCACCTGAAGCTGATCCCGCCGTACTTCGAGTTCACGGTTCGGACGGGCACCCCGGAGGTCCGTTATTTCGACCAGAAGGACCCGATGTGGAAAGGCTTTCCCTTCCCGGTTCCGGACGGAACTGTCTACGTCTTCGACGATGCGATCCCCGCCCGGGCCCTCGGGGGCGGGATGCAGAACCGGGCGAGCGTCCGGGTCACGCGCCAGGACACGGACGACGAAGCGCTCATCCTCCGGATCTGGCACGAGATCCTGCATGCGGTAGGGCAGCCGGCGGACGATCTGGTCAAGCGGGCGGGCGAGTGGCAGAGCCTCTCCGATCGGGTCATGTGGGCAGCCTGGCAGTCGCTCTCCCGGCCGATCGACGTGCCGTTCTGGCACCGGAAGTTTTACTCGTGGCTGACGGAGCGGGCGGCCTCCGGGGCGGGGGGGAGATAGATTTTCGTGCTGGACCAAGGACTCTGCACCGGGACAATACCGCATAATTTCTCTTTTTCCCGGTACGGCGAACCCGGAACCGGGACCTCATAGCCGCCCTGAGGATACACCGTTCGGGTCTTCCCGCGTGGCCCCTATCGGGACGGGGGGCACCCCTTTTTTTTGTTCGCCCTGGCTCTCCCTCACCCCACAACGACGGTGATCGGATTGCCCCGGACCGTGCCGCGAACTTCAACGACCGGGCGGCCCCGCGAGCAGGTCTTCGATCCAGAATACTCCAGACCCACCTGCTTTTTTATAAATAACCCCGGAGAAATTATGATCGATGAAACTGCCGTACGGGAGCCGGCTCGGGAAGGATAGAGAGGCAGAGGTCCCGGTGGTCTCGCCGAACGAGTTCTCACAGAGGGTTGCATACTCCCGGACTGAGGCGAAGAAGATCCTCAATGCGGCAGAGAACGATCTGGCAACCCTTGCCGGGATGAAATGGAGCCTTGAGTACACATTGCCCATCCTTGGAGCGGCGATACTGATCAACCTGGGGCTTCTGCTCGCACGTACCGGGGAGTATTATCTCTACTGGATCATGGCGTCCTTCATATTCCTGATGATCAATCCTTTCCTCCTTCTGCTCCCGACCGATGCAGGCGATCTGAAGTCCTATATCCGGTATTTCAACGATCTCAAGAATCGCGAGAGAAAGAGCCTCGAGGAGATCATCTCATGGGAGAGTCTCGAGAAGAGTGCCGCCGTCCCTGCCGATGCAATCGAGGCGCTCAAGCGGCTCACGCAACAGAGAAACTCCCTCTATGAACTTGGTTGGAACCTGTTCTTCATCAACTGCCAGCCTCTCGCCCCGGGCTTTCTCGTGCTCTTCGCTCTCTCCTCGGTGTTTGCGCTTGCAGGCTGGCTCGTGAGCGGTGAGTTCGGGCCGTACTCCACCGCGATCGTCGTCATCCAGTCCGCCGCAATTATCGTCTTCTATGTTGCGATCGTGTATGTGCAGCCGTATTCGCGAGGCTTCTTTGCGGGGATACTCGGTATGCAGTCCCGCATCAAAGAACGGTATAACGAGGCCTGGACCCAGGGGCTGAAGTATGCGCTCACCGCTGCCGTCGTGACAACCGTTGCCGGCGTCATCTTCATCGCGGCGATCGTTCTCCCCGGGGTGACCTACAACAGTTTCACCTCCGCCGAAGCCGATATCGAACTCAGGGCCGGCATGTTTGCCCTCATCTTCCTGACGCAGATGATCGTCGTGCGGCACCTGCAGGGAGGCTACAGCCGCACACTCGTCTACTCCCTCTTGTCATCCAGGATCGAGACGATCCGCGAGGAGGTGCTTTCGGTCGTCGCAGACCTCGCCTCGGTGTCGCTCCGCAACGGAGTGACCCCTCGGATGGCAGAAGACCTCGAGAGGATAACCCTTGATCTGACCCGGTGCCGGGCGCTCAAGATCGACTACGCGTCGCTGTTCGGCTATTTCCCCGTCTGTATGGTGACGCCGGACGTCGGTGCCATAATGCGTGTTGCCGAGACGGTGGATGGCAGCCGCGGAAGGACCCGGGTCGACGAGGCGGCAGCATAATCCCCCGGGCCACCGGGCAACGGCAGGTTGGGATGCCCGGCCGGGTGGGCCCTGGATCCGGGCGCAGGACCCGGTCATCGCTTGTTCTCATGGTTTCCGGGAAAGACTATACCTGCCTGCTCCCGTTGTGCTCGTGCTTGTATTGCCTCTGTGGGATATTTTCGGAAGTCGGCGCCACCATCCGCGTATCCATAGATCCACAGTTAGCCGTTATCTTGCTTCCAATTTTTTTATGGGCCTGTTCCGGGGGAGACCGGGGTAGTTTCTCCTCTTTTTTGAGGTCTCCCGGCAACTACCGGCAGACGCGGTATCCGGCTGCTGTGAGGGTACGGACGAAGGCTTCATCCCATTCCGTGCCGCAGAGCCCATCCAACGTCGGTTGCACCCGTTCCCAGAGCCGGCCGAGTTCGTCAGTGTCCGGAGTGAGCGCTCTCTGGTACGTCACACGTCCGGCCAACTTCCCCTGCGAATCAAGGACGAGCAGGCGGCAGCAGTATTCGCGGCAGAGGTCGGGGCGTGTCATGTGGACCGTGCACCACGCCTTTCCCGTCTCCCCATATCTTAAAAAGGGGCATGCGTTCGGCAATCCCTCGATGCTGCTCCTGTCCTCGAAGAGGGTTGTTTTGTCCGGGTCGACCCGCACCTCTTCTGCATCTCCGGTATAGTGGTTGTGCACGATAAACGTGTAGTCGCCACGTTCTTCGATAACCCTGTGGACGTCCCGCATGTGGGTGCAGCACCTGCCGCACTGACAGCATTTACCGGCGATGGTGCCCCCCTCCCCGAGCACCGGACGGCCAGCATACCGGCACGCTCATCATCCGGTATTCTGCACCGCAGTCGTATAATACCTGCCGGAACCGCCCGGGTGTTGGCAGGCCGCCGGCACGTCGATGCCGGTCATGGCGCAGGGGAGCTGTGACTGCCCGGGCACGCCCCTCAACACAGATGATGGTTGCTCGCCGGGAAGGGAAGATGTCTCACCCCCGACAAAGGAGCATACGGTCGAATTGACTGGCGAGATTCGGCCGACCATTTCATGGACAACGAGGTGAACCGGGACGAGATAAAGGTCGGTGTGTGCATCTCCGAGATGATCGAGAACTACACCAATGCGTGCTTTGAGGACCTCGCCAGGGCGAACCCGAAGACGCTTGCCCCGGTGAACGCGGGGATATCACGATCCACGACCACCCAGACCTCCAGAGGACCCACGCGGAAGTATGCGTGAACCAGAACGTTCCGAAGGCCGGTCACCTGCTTGCAGGGAACGCCGGGAGAAGCGCTTCGCAGGTCCAGGGGAACGCGACGCTCCAGAGGGAACGGAGCGCGAGAAGACCTCTGGTCTTCGAAGACGTGCGGCTCCCCGATGATCTGGAGGTGGTGAATCATCCAGACCTGCATCCGTTCATCCGGCAGGAATGTCTCCCGGTCGGAGCCTCCTTGACCTTGTTGCCCTGAAACAGGAACTGGAGGCGCTGCTCGGGATTCCAGTCGATACCGCCGAGCCTGAATCCCTGCACTGATATATCAGGGATCGGGATGCCACGCTCTACCCGCTCCATATCAGAAGCAACCACAGATTGACCGATACCAATCCTTAAGACCCGTTGAGGACGACAGGAGAATGGTATGGTCACTCTCTATCTCGCCAAATGGGAGACGCGGTTCTGGGCCTGGCTCATCGATATCATCCTGATCGGGCTGCCTCTCTGGACGCTCTCCGACCGGCTGCCGCCCGCCTGGAGGTTCATGATAGACCCCGGACTCCTCTCCTTCAGCCTCTCCTCGGTCGTCCTCTTCCTCTACTGGACGCTCTTTGAGGGATACCGGGGCCAGTCCATCGGCAAGATGGCGTTGAAGATCCGGGTCACCGGCCGCACCGGGGAGGATATC
>Ga0265294_10009207_pt1 | contig 11421 bp, 11 predicted proteins | sample MunlanPumphouse3_FD_192504 | JGI IMG/M metagenome (GOLD analysis project Ga0265294, IMG submission 192504) | Groundwater microbial communities from a municipal landfill in Southern Ontario, Canada - Pumphouse #3 | ecosystem: Environmental > Aquatic > Deep subsurface > Groundwater | place...
AAAGCTTTGTAGCTCGTGTCAAATGCATCTCGGTTTGATAAGTTTGAGCTTCGAAGTCGGCAACATTTCATACATTTAACGTTATGCGCAATTTGACAAACTGACTGCAATGCACTGAAATAGAATGACATTATGAAAAAGAAACAGATAAAACGAATACTCAGAATTGTATTTATTATTGCCAGCATAAGCTCATTATATTTCGTACCATGGATTTTGGTAAGAGCATGGATAATGCCGCTTCCTGATACCGTACAAGAACAACTTAACGAAGGAATAAATTATGGATTTGATGGAATGATTGTTTATGTGGACGAAGCAGGAAAGCCACCAGAGTTTTTTGCCGCAGGCTGGCATGACCGAAAAAAGAAAATACCTGCCTACCCGCAAGCATTATTCAAAATTGCGAGTATTACAAAATTATATATCGCTGTTGCTACTACGAAATTAGTTAAAGAAGGGCGTTTGTCTTTGGATAAAACACTTGCTGAATACTTTCCGGAACTTGCTGAAAGAATTGAATATTCAGATAAGATAACTTTGAGAATGATGGTGCAGCATCGGAGTGGCATTCCAAATTTTGTTGACCATCCTGATTATTGGACAAAACCTCCAAAAAACAGACAAGAAACACTTGAGTACGCCTTGGATTTGCCAGCCGATTTTGAACCAGGTGAAGATTATGGTTATTCAAATACCAATTATATGTTGATTGAGGACCTCATTGATAAAACTTTGGGCTATCCCCACCAACAATATATCAAGGAGAGAATATTGATTCCACTTGGGCTAAAACACACTTTTGGTTCGATTAGTGAAGTAAACATGGACGATGTAATGAGCGGCTATTATGTTGGTATTGAAACCGATTTTAAGTATGAAAATACTGGCTTAATGCTGGCTACAGCAGAAGACGTGGGCATATTCTTGCGGGCGTTAAACAATGGTTCGGTGTTTGATAAGGGTGAACAGGAAATTTATTCTTCAATTTATGTTTATGAACATACCGGGCTCCTTCCCGGATACCAAAGCATTGCAAAATACTACAAAGACATGGACATGGTTGTTATTCAATTCAACAATACAACTAATTTTAATGGATATGACTGGAATTTAGCTGAAATCATTTATAGTCGAATTGTCAAAATATTAAAGAAAAAAAGCGCATAACACACAATATAAAACAATTGGGGTTCAGTGGTTTGCGAGGGTTTGATTCTCGCTTCAGTATTCTTGTCGGTGGACAAGAACTCAGCCCGAAAACCCAACCGTTTCATATTGTAAAACGTTATGTGGCATATTAACAACAATAACTAACACATGAATAGATTACAAAAAATTTGGAAAGACCCTGTCTGGAGTAAAGTAATTGCAGCTGGATTGATTTTTATTATTTCTCAAATACCAGTTGTGATATCAAGTATTATAAGTAATCAGAGTATCTCTCAAATCTATAATAATATCTTATTATTTCTAACCTCTGATTGTATAATTCCATGTTGGATTTTTATACTGATTATTATTGTATCAATAGGTTCATTAGTATTTGGACTTAAAATACTGAGAAATAAAAACAATATCGAAAAATTGGAGAATGAAGTCGTTCCAAAACCCAAAGAATCTGACAATAATACTCAAATTGAGGAAAATGAATTAAGGATAAATGAGGCGCCAACTGTTTTCTATCATTATAGATTTTGCGAAGCCTTTCCTGGATTTAATAATGGATATAAATGGTTCACGAAAAATAAAGATATAAATACAAGATTATCAATTTTATTGAAACATCCAACACGATTTAAAAAAGCAGATGGTCATGGTATAACTAACGATCCTGTCTGGTGGTTTCGTGGTTCAAGTGCCATGCCAATTGATAGTATTAAAATAATTGGATGTAATAAAATTTTATTGAATTACGATGAACTTAAAATTGAGAAAATAGCGGCGTATAGAGGACGATCTTATTATCAGGACTTTGTTTATGTCCAATGTCTTCCTGATAAGCCAATTGGAATATATAACTATGACAAAGAATACATGGAAGAATGTTTAAAGAATAATCGTAATTACACAGAAGATTTTGGTTTATATAAAGGAAAAATTTTGACTCGACAGGAATATGATGATGGAGCAGCTGTAATAAAAGGGAAACCTCAATCAATTTCAGGAGCTGAATTAAGAACCAGATTTTTAACAAAATATAATTTCATCATTGCTGCTAAATATTCACCTTATAATTGTGATGAGTTTTATAAAACCTCAGATGGTTTGTTTGGAGGATTACTAAAAAGTGAAGTTAGTTTTGATGATTTTATTAATGGGATGAAGAATTTTGAAAAGAACAGAAATGATTACTAATAAATACGCCACATAACATGCGGTATAAAACATTGGGGATTAATTGATTACATAAGCATTTTACCACGCATCAAAGTTGGTAAAACTGGACAAGTTAGTAATCCGCAATCCCCAACGATTTCATATCGCCATCCGTTATACACAATTTGAAAAACTAACAAATGCATAAAACAATCTTTGATTCTAACTTTAAAATAACTGACAGTGACAGTGATTTTGAATATCAAAAATATTTAACTGAAAAATTAGATTCTGACAAATCTGACTTTAACCAAAACAAACTAAACGAAATTGTATTATGGAAAGTTAATCGGTTTGCTAAATTTAATGAAGAAACAATTGATTTAATAAATTCAATAAGCCCCTCAGAATCTAAATTTGACCCTAAAAAAACAAAAACGATTCTTAAATTGTTACTCAAGACCAAAGGAGTTCAACTTGCAATGGCATCAACGATTCTAAGATATCGAAACCCCAAAATATATCAAATTATTGACCAAAGAGTTTATAGAATAATTCATAAGGATAAAGAACTAAAATTAAGCGTAAGCCCTAGTGACAAAAACATTGACAAATCAATTGAATTATACTTAACTTACCTAAAAGATTTAAGAGAAGCATGTGAAAAATTGAAAATTGAATTTAAAAAATCTGATAGGATACTGTTTATGGCTGATCGAAGAATTAATAAACAACATAAATTAAATAACTATTAAAAAACTGTGTATAACATGTATTATATAAAATTGCCTATATAGCAAGCTATTAAAGGGTTGTAGCCCGCTACAACTCCCATGTAACTTAACAGGAAATCACCCGCAACCGGCAACTTTTCATAGTACCCCTCGTTACCAGTAATTAAAAAAAACCAAGAAAGAAACGAATATGAGGACACATTTAATATATACAAAAGACAAGTTTGAAGGAGAACTTAATTCATTTATTGAGAAAGGATTAAGTATAATTAAAACCATAAAAGAGCAAGGAACAAATGTTGAAATTTTCAAAAAGAATGAATACAAATTTAATCTTTGGAAAGATGAAGTAAATGAATTTCTTAAACAAAGATTTGATAATCCCAATAACGAATACTTAAATGATTTCCTTAATGCTGGTCGGTTAGAATCAGTATCTATGTCCGCAGTATTAAGAAGAGAAAATCCAAATAGTTTTGAATTTAAATTGAGATACTTTGCTCTCGAAGTTGGTACGAAGGTAAATTCATTAATTAAATTAGGTAGAAAGTTGAAATTCATTCCAGTAAAAGATGTTGAAATAATTATTGAAAATAAAAATATTGTCCCCAAAAGAGTATTTATTAGTCATTCAAGCCTAGATAAAAAGTTTGTTGAAAAAATAATTGATACATTGGAAGTTATTGGAGTTTCAAGTGAAAATATTTTCTGTAGCTCCTTTGAAGGATATGGTGTTGAATTAGGAGCAAATTTTCTAGATGTAATAAAAGAAGAATTAAGTGGTAATGTATTAGTTATATTCATTTTATCTACAAATTTTTATTCAAGCATTGTGAGTATTTGTGAAATGGGTGCAACTTGGGTAAAAACGAACCAACATATTCCAATATTGATTCCTCCTTTTGATTACAAGGATATTGAGGGAGTCATACCAAATACACATGGAATGAAAATTAATGAGAGAGATAAATTCAATTCATTAAAAGAAAGAGTAGAAATATTTTTCGAATTGAAAACAATAAAAGAAAATATTTGGGAACGTAAAAGAGACAAAATAATTAATGAAATTGATGAATTATTAAAATAAAAACTACTGGTAACATTTTGTATATTCCATAGGGGTTTCATAGGTATGCGAGCTGCATATTGCCGCTCGTTATCTCGTCCATACCCGGACAGATAATCTCACGCAATCCCCTACGTAACATACAATTTTCCGTTAGGTGTAATTATCAATAAGACTTTGATTATTGAAACAAAGAGGAGAAACACTATAACCAACAATAAATGACAAATAATTTAAATAACTAATACTATGAAAATAAGAGAAATTGTGACACTTTTATTAGTGATTTTGATGTTATCATCATGTGACAATAGTCAGAAATATTTTGATTCAGCAAAGGAAAAATTTAATACTGGAAAATTTGAGGAAGCATTAAAGGATGTTCAAATTATAAAAAGAACCAATAACTATACCTTAAAACAAAAAGCAACTGATTTAGAAAATAGAATACAAGATACGCTATTGATTATAAATTATTATTCGATGAAAGAGAATCGAAATGATAATATATATATGGATTTTCGTTTCAATATGAAAGAAAATGAAGTAAAAAGGCATGCAAATAAACTAATTAAAGAGAAAAAGATAAAACCAGAAAACACATATACATTTACAGTTGGATATGGTGAATACGCTCAAAAATTTGCATTAACTGGCTATGAATTAGATTTCTTTCTTTCGGATTATAAATGTAAAGGACTAATTAATTGTTATTATTTCTTAAATGGTCTTGATAAACTAGAAATAACACTTTTCAATTATCCTGATGCTCAAAATAGTTCTAGCGTATTATCTGATGTCAAAAATTTATTTGAGAACAAATATTCTTTACCTCAGGATTTTTCACCATTCTACACAGAAGATGAAAGCAAATACATTAGATATTTTTGGAGAGAATCAAATAAAGCAATCTATGTTGGTCAAATTAGTGATTTTGTAATAATAACATATCAGGATTTGATTTCTAAATTTGATTTAAAACAAAGATTAAAGGACGTAGAAAAAGAATTAAATATAGAAAAAGAATTAAATATAGAAAAATCAAAAAAAATGGAAAATGAAATATAACTACACCTAACACAGGGTTAATGTAATTCGCTACGCGAACTACACCAACCCTTTCACGTTATGCAAAATATTAATCAAACAAAAATGGAAGAGCTAATAAACAAATTATTAAGTGGAGAAGGCAAACTCAGTCTTCTTTTATTGGAAGCTAAAGAATATGCAGAGAATTCAAAGGATGAGAGATTTATAGAATTTATTGATGATGAACTAAACGGATATACAGGAAAGAAAATCCCTGAATATAGGAGGATAAATGCAGAAATTGTTGGGGACATTCAAGATTCATTTGGACGATTTGTACATCATCAATTTCCGCTAGACTTTTCAAAAATTTCTGACAAAATTGGATTTGATATTTCAACCACAGTATCACCTGATGGCATTAGTTTTATAGAAAACAATTTAGAAAGTTTGACGAAGGCTCTTGTTTTAAAAAAAATGCCTATAGGACAAGTCAGTATGCTGAATGATATTCTGAAATATAATAATCCGGGTTATAACCTTACAGCTGCTTATTATCGCTTTGGGAAGGCGTCACTTCAATATATTTTAGACAAAGTTCGGCAGGAACTTATTATTGGATTAAAAAAGATTCAAAAATCTCAAAAGCCCATAGAAAGCTTTAGCATGCCTGCTATGAGTTTGGATAAAGCAATTTCAGTTTTTGTTACATATGCATGGGGAGAAGCGGATTTCAATGATTTGATTATTTCTTTCGTAGATTTTCTTAGGGAGAAAAAAGGATATAACGCCTCAATGGACAGAAAGAAATCCCAGGAAGAAACATCAACAAACTTTAATCGAATGATGATTGAAGGTATTCAAAACTCAGACAAAGTAATTGTTGTACTTACAGAAACATACAAAAAAAAGGCAGATGCATTTGAAGGAGGCGTTGGCAGCGAATACCAACTAATTCTTGAGGAAATAAAAACAAATACAAACAAATTCGTTTTTGTTTCTTTTGGAGACGTTAAATTTAATACGATAACGCCAACTGGTATAAAAGGACGAGAAATTATAGATTTAAAGAAAGACCAAGATGATGATTTTAATAGTTTAATTTCCAAATTAAATAGTCAAAACATAATCGAATTTAGTGAGGTAAATGAAACTTTATCTGAAGTTAAAAAGAAGAAAATAAAGCCGTTCAAATTATAAAAATACTTTGCATAATAAATAGAACTATGAGCGGTCGGCACGACCTAGCGATGAGTATATGTTGAACTACATCCCGGTTAAATCATCAGGATGTTTCTATGCACTTATTGACCGTTTTGTTTGTTTTTTTGCTTTTTGTGGTGAGATTTCCGTTACGATTTATTCAGCGGTGGTTATCATTTTTCAATTTTTAAGTTAATTAGAAATCTTAACTACTGACAAATACGTAAAAATATCCAGAATTTAGGTAGTACAATACCATACCTCATGAAGATGAAGTGTTAACTGGGAAAGAATCAGTCTATTGTAAAAATGTACGTAGCAACTGCTGTATAGGTCGACCAGGCGAACGGATACGTGGTAGTTCTCTTACAATATGCATGCGACCAATCTTACATTTAGGACATTTTCCAATATCAAAACCTGTTAGTCGTTTTATGCGTTCAACGGTTGTTTCATTCTCTTTTTTATCGTTTAATTTTTTTTCAACCTTAGATAATTCCGGCACAAATTGAAGATCCAGATTTCTTTTGGTGGTATGATTATAAATACCATATCTACGGATTTTCACAAATCGCTTGGGCAAAATATGCTGACAAAAACGGTGCAAGAACTCAACACCAGTTAATGAGATTGGTTTCTTCTGTGCTTTATCCCGATAATCTTTGGCAATAAAAGTCACATGTGTCTCATTTATTGAAAGAATGCGGTCATTACTAATTGCTACACGGTGAGTGTATTGTCCCAAATAGCGGATTACATGTTCTGAGTTGGCCATCGAAGGTTCGCAATTAACTACCCATCGCTTCGCATAAGCAGCTTCAATTTTATCGGAAAATCCGGCCAGCATATCTTTTTGTTTAAGTGCTCGTTTTATAGAATACAAAAACTTTCCTTTAAAGGAATCACTCAATTGATACACAGGATACAAGTAGTTTTTGTAGGTTCCAATTTGTTTCCAACTACCTTTTAGAGAATATCCCGCAGCAGGAACCAAACAGTGCAAATGGGGATGTAGTGTAAGGTTTTGTCCCCATGAGTGTAACACGCAAACAGCTCCGGTTTCTGCTCCATAATGGGTATACCCAAAACTATGAAGGGTTCGCCAAACAGCAGAAAATAACACTTTGTAATATAGATCCCTGTCGAATAGACAGATTGCATTTAACTCATGTGGAACAGTAAAGACAATGTGATAGTGTTTTATAGGAAGCGTTTGTTCCAGTAGCTTCTCAATCCATATTGCCTGCTTTGTGGCTAAACATTTAGGACAATGGCGGTTGCCACAACTGTTGTAACTGTATCGTACTTCCTGACAATTATCACAATGTTCTTCGTGTCCACCAAAAACTGAGGTACGACATTGCATGATATCAAAAAGGACCTTCATCTTTTCTAGCGAAGGATGGTACTTTTCTATATACTGTTTCCCGAATTGGCGGATGATATCGGCAACTTCAAGTTTACTGCTCATTATATTACCTTCGGTTATAAAGAGAGTCCAGGGGACTGTGTGGCTTAACATATTCAAATTGCGCTACATGCAAATAAATCATAGTAGTCGTAATCTGGGAATGTCCCAAAAGCTCTTTTAGTGTAACAATATTTATCCCCTCTTCCAATAAATGTGTGGCATAACTATGCCTTAATGAATGCAAGTTTACATCTTTGGCTATTGAAGTTTTCTTCAGGTTCTCGCGCATAATCCACGACAAACCCCTTACGCTGTATTTGCCGCTGGCTTCCTTGCCATTAAAAAGCCAAAGGTATGGATTTTCTGCTTTCAGATATTTTTTTAAACCTATCGCCATAGTTGGAGACAGTGGTAAAATACGGTCTTTCTTATATTTACTTTGTCGAATATGAATAGTCTTACGCTCAAAATCTACATCCGATATTTTCAGGTTGATTACCTCTTGTCCACGCAATCCTGCTGAATAAATCAGTGAGAGCACAATACGCTGTTTGAGTAATTTAGGTACAGCAAAAAGTTCTTTTAGCTCATGACGATTCAGAATCACGGGCAGTTTTGTATCACCCTTTAATGCAGGCAAGGCAATGGCTTTTTTATTCATGCCAAGCAAACGGAAATAGTATCGTAAGCCATAAACCATATGCTTAAAACTACTGCGAGATGGCGACTTAGGATCACGAGCCAAAGCAACCAGGTATTCATTGATTTCATCTTCATTAATTTGTTCCGGAAGCCGGTTAAAGTGTAGAACAAACAGTGCTATGCGCCTGATGTAATTATTTAACGTACTTTCACTCTGTCCTCGCAATGTAACCTGTTGACTGAGTTTTGTTACTACTGAAGCAAATTCAGGAACTGCAATAATAGCACGTTCCACAATCGTAAATCCTTTTTTTGTTCTCATAATAAGATATTTAATGATTACTTTTATTAGAACAAAAATGACATACAATATGGATTTAAAAAAGTATATGTATATATTTGAATAGCTATCCCGTAGGGATTTAGTTCAACAAATTGTAAATTGCATTGCGGGGTTAGTGGTGTGTCGTTCGCTGGATTCTCGTTTCGCAGTTCCGTGTCCTTTGGACAGGAACGTTCTTCGAAATCCGCAACGACAACTTACAAGTGACCGTTAACGCCAAGCTAAACTAACAACTAAATAACAATGAATAAATCTGAACACGAACTATATCTTGATGATTTAAAAATAGAGGAACAGAAGAAATTAGCTGAAAATGTAACTCTAATTAACAACTTCAAAGATTTATGTCTTTCTAATGGCATTAAGTTGTCAGATAACAATTTTAGTTATAATCATATAATTGGTATTGTAGCTACCTACCCAAAACTACTATTACACCTAAATAATAATTTAAAACCAGACAAAGAAGGTTTATTTAGCTTTAATTTATTAAATAAAGAATATAGCAATATAAAAATTGCCTCTGGCTTTCTTTACGACAAAAATTATGTAGCGTTTGCTCATCCATATTTTAGAAGAAAATTCTGCAAAGATGCAAACTTTGCACCCAGATTTATTGATTTATATTGGCATTTAGCCAATGAAAAAATTGATTTAAATATAGCACTTGATTTAGATAGAGTTAGGGTTAACACAGATGAATTTTTATATTTTGAACGAGATACATGGTATGGAGCACGGTTTAATGGCGACATTCTAAAAATACAAGATGGAATTTCTAAGCTAGCTGCACCTTTATTTCTAAATGAATTTGAAAATAGTTTTATATTCAAAGACAACTACACCTTAAATATTAAATGGAATACAAAAAATAACATGAAGGTTTTCCAAGCTGAGGAATTTAAGAATGAAAGAGTATTTCTTGAATATAAAAATGAAAAATTTTATCCCGCTAGATATTTACATGCAGTATACAATATAGAAAAAAATTGTTTTATGCATTTTGACGGTGCAGTGCACCTATATAAAGAAGATGAATATTTTATGAGAAGAAATTCTGACTTTAATTATATTTTAAAAAACGATGTGCAGGTAAAGTCAAAATCAACAAAATTATTTAAAATGGATGGAGAAATTCCTGCCGATATTTGGATAGAATTTTCTAGTCAATATTTTACTGGGAATCCTCTTATAATAGAATATTTCGAAGGAAAATATCCCGAGAGAATACAAGAAATATTAACTAGTATTGAAAAAGATAGAAAAATAAAAAAATAAAGCCAGGCGTTAACATTTTGTATATTCCATAGGGGTTACAGCGGTTTACAAACCGCAGATTATCTCTCATTATCTTGTTCGTATCCGAATAGATAATCTCACACAATCCCCTACGTAACATACAAGTTTACCGTTATCGGCAATTAAAACAATAAAAATTACATATTATTAATTAAAATTCAAAAAATGAAAAAGTTATTATTCCTTTTGCTAATCAGTGTATTAGAAATTAGTTTTGTATCTGCACAAAATGCTAAAAATACAAATAAAGAAGCTACAAAAATGGATGTATTTGCTTCAAAAACAGGAGTTATCATAAAATATATAGATTACAAACTACCAAATCTAAAATTAACTTATGGTATAGCAGAAACGAAAATTAGAAAACTTTATAGTGGTCAAGATGTTGGTTATTTTTATCAAATCTCAAAGAAAAATGAATATGGCACAAAAACTGCTTCAATAGCTTACGAAGATTTAATTGAAGTTTTAAAAGCTATTCAATCATTGAAAGAAGCATCTGAATCCGACAAAGCTTTAAATCCTTATTATTTAGAGAATAAATTTGTAACAGATGATGGATTTCAAGTTGGATATTATGTAAGCAAAGGAAAATTAAAATGGTATTTAGTATTAGAAAAATATGGTTCAGGAAATACTGTATTTATCTATAATTTTTCTACAATTGAAACTGCTTTTAATGAGGCTAAAACAAAAATTGAATCACTAAAAAATTAAAAGATATGAGAAACTTTATTCTATTAATGTCAATATTACTTACTACGACTACTGTAAAAGCTGAGGGATTAAATGCAAATGCAAGTTATATAAAAAATAATTATCCAACTGAATATGAGCAAACTTTAAAAAAGCAAGCATTACAGAAATGGAATGATGATTATGAGATGGTTGTTTATATGATTAACAATCAGGCAGATGATTTAATTAAATTAATTGCTGGATTTAAAAGCGATAACACAAATATTGTTTTTAAAGCTATTCAGAAATGGAGCATTGATGGTTACAAATATTCAAACGTCGAAAAATTTAAAAATATTACCACTTTTGAATTAAAACAATTAATTCCGTTACATTGCGATTGGGAAATGGTTAAATATGAGTATGATAATCAAGTAAAAGCTAAGAATTCATTTTGATTAACGAATAAAAAAAAGCCGATAACACGTGTTATATAAAATTGCCTATATAGTCAACTATTCAATGGTTGCAGCCCGCTTTAATTTTCCTGTGACTTAACAAAAAAATTACCCGCAATCGGCAACTTTTCATAGCACAAATCCGTTATACACAATTTGAAAAACTAACAAATGCATAAAACAATCTTTGATTCTAACTTTAAAATAACTGACAGTGACAGTGATTTTGAATATCAAAA
>Ga0265294_10009208_pt1 | contig 11421 bp, 13 predicted proteins | sample MunlanPumphouse3_FD_192504 | JGI IMG/M metagenome (GOLD analysis project Ga0265294, IMG submission 192504) | Groundwater microbial communities from a municipal landfill in Southern Ontario, Canada - Pumphouse #3 | ecosystem: Environmental > Aquatic > Deep subsurface > Groundwater | place...
TCAGGTTCAGGCGGGTCAAGGAATTCAATGTTGTTACCTTCACCATCACCACCATCATTCTTTTTGAATTTTCTCGTAGTGACTTTGCAACGTCCGGTTGAGCCCTCGACTTTAGTCCAGTCCATAATCAGCGGTTCACCGTGCTTTTTCTGTCCGATGGAACGGAATAACTGAGACAGTTTCCATTCAAAGCGTTTCAGCATGAAAAAGTTTTCCGTAACCTTACCGACCACTTCGCCAGCCTGATTGATTTCTGCGGTGATTACCGCCATGTTGCATTCTTCGACTTTTCCCTTTCCCTCAAAACGCTTGCGTTCAAATTGGATGATCGTGTAGTCATATTTCCCTGCAGGAATGACAGTAAATTCACCGCTATCTTGCTCGATTTGATCGTTCCAGCCTAATTCTTCACTCATGATAAGAACTCCGTTATTTGGTTATTGATTTGGTTATGATTTCCCATCCGGAAATAATCCGCTTGAGTAAATCAGTATGGTAATTCGTGTAGGGTGTTCCTTTAGGAGTGATACCCTTTTTTTCGACTTCTGCCTGCAACTGCTCCGCGCTGACGCCGGACATTTCCATAAGCGTATTCAACTGGCGAAGTTCTTCACTCTCAGGAACTGCGTTGGTTTTTGCGGTAGCATCGGGCTTGGTGTTTTCTGTTGTGCCGGCTGACTTTGTCGCGGTCTGTTCTGTCGTGGCTTCTGTTTTAGCGGATTCTGCTTTTGCCGGGGCTGTGAAGCTGAATAACGCTTTCAGCGGTTCAATTCCAAGCTTCATCATTTTCGGCAACTGGAACCTGTTTTTAGCGTCCCAGCAGGCGTGATGCGCGGAATACATAACCCTCTCCGCGCCTTTAGCTTTCTTTTTGCCGTCATTTTCAACGATGATTGTCTTGTAATTGCAGAACAAGAGCAGATCAGGCCATTCCTTAAGGAGAGCGGAGCCCTGCTTGCTCATTTTCATTTCCCAACGGTCAAAACCGCCTGATTCCTCGGGCAGTTCCTGCCGTTTCATTTGAGCGTGGGCAAGAAAAACGATATTCAAGCCAGCAGTATGGCTGAGCCGACTTAAACGGTCGACAAGCTTTTTCCATGCTTCGCCAGCGATAGTAAAGCCCTTGCCATATCCGAAGTCCTCAATACTTGTTTTTCCTGCTTTCCGGCATACATCTTCCTGAACCAATGATTCCAGCCAGTCAGCAGTATCAAAGACGAGCGTCTGATACCCTTTGGTATCCTTTTCAAGGTTGGCTATCAACTGGGTGATTTCTGCCAGCGATTCAAGATGAATACGGGCAACGTCCAGTTGATTCGTGCCGCGTTCCAAGTCAATGAAAAGCGGATTCGGAAACTGGCTTGCAAGAGTGGATTTGCCGATACCTTCGACACCGTAGATTACCGCTTTCAGCGGACTTTTTTGTTTTCCTGTGATAATTTCCATGTTGATTTTCCTTTACCAGTCAAGTTTCTGGTCGGGTTCAGTTTTTGGGGTTGTAACTTGTTCAAGAACGTCAATAGGCTCGACTTTTTCGTCGACCGCATAGCCGTCCTCAATAACGATGGTGCAATCATCGGTACGAGTAGTAACTCGTGTGCCGATTGCCTGCAGGTTCTCAGCTTCCAGCCAGTTGTTTAATTCCGTGAGCTGGTCTGCATCGAATATTTCCAGTTTATCGAGAAGCAGGAAACCGCATTCAGGCTTAAGTCCCTTAATGATTGCCGTTGCCACGCGGATTTGTTCCATGCTGGACATGCAGTCCCAAGCCTTGTCGTTATAAAGCAGGATTGGGCGGTTCTGAGAGTTTTTACCGATAGACAATTCAGATAACGGCAGGTTTGCTTTATCAAGCAGATTCCGGCGTTCTGTGCGGATTGTTTCGAGAGCCTCGGTCATTTTGTTGTATTCAGAAGAATACTGCTCAGCTTCTTCCTGCGCCTTTTCCTTGCTTTTGTTGGCACGGATTTTAGCGTTCGTATTATCGATGTTTTTGATTTGCTCTTCGATTTGCGTAGTTTCCTGAACTTCGCCGACTTCAACAGCGTCAAGGGCTGTTTCATCTTTTTCCAGTTGTTCAAGTTCTTCCCGCAATGTTTTAAGACGGGCTTTGACTTGCGAACGTTTTGACTTTATTTCGCTGATGCGTTGATTTTCTCGCAGGATTTCACCTGATTTCTGAATCAGTTCTGCCGCGGAAACTTCCTCGTCAGGAACATCGTGATATTCGGGCATTTCGGCAGCGTATTTTTTCTTTTGATCTGCGACAATCCCGAATTGATGACGTTTGTCATAAGCTTCCTGTTCGCGCTTTTGGATAGCTTCAAGCTGATCTCCGATACCGAGCGTCAAAAGCAACTGTTCTGCTTTTTCAGTTTCGCTTTTGTCCATGAACTTCGGCAGGTTGATTGCCAGTTCTTCGACAAATGAATTAAGCAGAGTTTGACCAGCTCTTTTGCCAGACGGATCAGTAACTTTCAGAGAAGCTTTTTTACCTTTGCGTTCGACCAGCAAGCCGTTTGAAAGCTTGAGAGAAATTCGGGCATCTGCCATTGTCCCGTCTTTCTGCAGGTTACTCGGGCGATAGCGTTCACCGCCAAGTGTGTAAACAATACCGTCCAGAACAGATGTCTTCCCCTGAGCATTTTTGCCGCCGATGACAGTTAGACCTTTGCCATCCGGCGCCAAGCGTACCAGGCTTACTCTTTTGACGTTTTCGAGTTCCAACGCCACGATTTTGACTTTTTCGTCCATTGTACCTTTTTCCTTTTGTTATTGGTTATTTTTCGGTTCCAAATCAAGAAACCGGACGAATTTGTAAATGAGGGTTTGTTGCCTCTTCCAGATTCGCGTGTATAACGCCTGCCTTTCCGGATCGAAGCTCATGAGTGGATATTTCATTTGCGGGTCTCCTCTTTTCTGCAAGTTGAATTTTTGCGGCTTCAACGAGCAATTCTGCTATTAGCCTTATTTCATCAGGATTGATTATTTCTTCTGGTTCAACGTTATTCGTCATTTGATTTCCTTACTCGCTCCAACAGTTCTTTAAAAACCTTTTCGTCCTCTGCGGACAACTGCCCGTTTTTGGCAATTTTCCGTAACCTTTCGAATTCTTCACGGTCTTCGGGAGTTAACATTTTGATTTTCCTCTTTTTGGATTTATATTGACAGCGCAACGGCTTTTAACATTTTGAACCGTTGTAGCCCCGGTGTACCAGACCGGGGCTTTTTGCGTTGAGTTAAATCAGGTAATCGGATTTTTCGGATAAAAGTTCAAATAGTTTTTCTGCCGCTTCGAGATTGATGCAGTCTATTCTCACTTCTTGTGCGTAACTAGCACCACATTGAGTTATCCTGATGTGATAAATATCTCTAGCATCTTTATCTATTTCTTTTACGAGTTTTACTTTCCCATCTTCTGTCATTCTGCTTATTGATGCCATCTTTATTTCTCCTCTTTTAACCAGTTGCTTTTTTGATTATTTTTTCGTTAGCAGATATTTGAGCAGAACCACCAATCGAACTTCGCAGAAAACCAGTAATGAAATTGGTTTTGTTTCTTTCAGATTGTGGCAATAAAAAGTATTCTTGCACTTTTCGTAATTGCCGACTTGATTCTTTAAGCTCTTTGAGCAACTCAGGAGTGGCAGCGATAAGTTGGGCGTTTGCTTGACAGCGTTCTAAATTTTCTCCCCAAACAATAACTCGCGTTTTATCGGACAAATCGACAGGGACATTATAATCATGTCCGTCCTTTTCATTGCCATAGTCGCACCATGTATCTTTGGGTGTGTTCCACGGTCCCGGCGTATGTGTTGCTTTTTTCATTTTTTGTACCTTTTGTTTATAGTTTTTGCTATATAGAATTTTCTATATTTTTACTCAAAAAAGGGGACAGTTCGACACGAACTAAAGTCGAGAGCCCCGTCTTTTTCCCATAGCCGCGCCTGATGGCTTCTTTTAAAGCGGCTTCCTTTAGTTCCCGAGGCATTTTTATCGAAACAAGTACCTCTTCGGATTGTTCTTTTTTTGACATTAACGGCTCCTTTTTTTGGTGATAGTTTTAATAAAAACTCATGAGATGCTGATATAAATATAATATAGAAATTTCTATAGTCAAATATATTTTATAACTTTTTATTGATTTTTTCTATCTTTTGTATATATTATACTCATGCAATAGGTTAATAAAGGTAATAAACATAGCAAGGTGTTGTTTTATGAAAAATCCAGGACAGAGAGTAAGAGAACTTCGAGTTGCTAAAGGTTTTACCCAACTAGAGCTTGCTCAAAGAGCACATATCACACAACCGCAAATTAGTGAAATAGAAAAGGGGAAAGCTAACCCTAAAATTGATATTTTGCAGAGATTATCTCAAGCTTTAAATTGTTCAATTTCAGACATTGATCCACGTCATCTTGGCTGGAACGATACCATAAGAGAAGATCATCCACCTGCAAAATCAAAAGGAATCTCTAAAACAGATCATTTAACAATGGAATTATTAGAAAGTTGGAGTGCTTTAAGTAAAAAAGATAAATTGACAGCCTTGAGTTTCATTGAAGATTTAAAAAATAAAAGCAAAGGAAAAAGCTGTCCGGGGGAGCATCAAACTAAGGTTGCTTGATTTCACTTGTCCGCAATATGGTTTCGAGCAAACTATTTCCCAATAAGTAAATGTTTTATTGCGTCTCTTATCCCTGCATTATGTATGGGGATGGGGAGAAACGAGCCCCCCATCCAAATAACGCAGGAGAGGGCGCACGCGATATGTACATGTATATATTTATATATAGTTGACTTGTTTGCAAAGCACAAGTTTGTTAACTACTTGTTGTTTGCAAGCGCAAAGTTGGCAAAGTTTATTAAGTACTTGTTTGCAGGTGCAAAGTTTATTAAGTACTTGTATTTTATCTAATATAAACAGTGAAAACAATAAAATAGGAATTTGGTCTTACTTAATGAAAACGAAAACGATCACAATTATTTTGTTGTTACTCTTTATCCTGAGTAGCTTGATTGGCGGGTATTTTGTCTATATGGATTACTCCGACCGTCAACGAAAAAAAGAAATCAAACGGCTTGTCGTAAAGATGCAGGAAGAAATCAAGGATACTAAATATACAGCAAGAAGTAAAAATACGGCAAAGTTGGCATTGAAAGTTGGAGATATAAGGCGCAAAAAAGCCGTTGATGCTGCTTGTGAATTAAGAGATTATGATTTTAATGTTTATGCTAAAAAATATGGTTCTGATTTTTTGATAGGTCATGATGGAGTTAATCGTGTTGAGTTTATTTTTGAGCAAATTGATCCAAGATATAAAATCAGAGAATATGCCAAGCTTGATAAAAAAAATATAAAACTGATTTTTCCTGAAAATGCTTTTAAAAAATTTAAGTCGGCATTATTAACAGAAGCGCAAAAAGAACGTCAGGCGGCGATCAAAGAAGCTAAGTACAATATCCAAGAACTTGAAAAAGAAAACGCCTCGCATACCAGAATCATTGAGATCAAAGACAAATATAAAAAGCTTATTCAAAAGCTTGAAACGGAGTAGTAAATGTCAAACTTTATGGAAATACTTTCCGGAATTCCGATAAACTCCGTTCTTAGGGAGCGCATCGAACTCCTTAAGGAAATCTATGTACTTAAAGAAAAAGAAATCGATGAACTTCGCAAAAAGCTTACTCAGTCTGAAAAAGAGCGAGAACATCTTCTCAAGCAACTTACGGAACAATCCGAAACGAAGCAGTTTGTAGAGTATCTTGGCGCATATTTTAAAAAGAATCACAAAGGGGAGTTTGAGCAAGTAGTATATTGCCCGAAGTGCAAATTGTCTACATTTGATGCTATTAATGCTTTTAATTGTCCAGAGTGTCATTGGCGTTCTCCATTTGAGAGCTATGAGTTGCCGAAGATTATTAAAGAACTTAACGATTCACAATAAGCAAAATTGTCAACTAAAGGGATAAAATGAAATATTTGATTTATGCACGCGTATCGCCTCGTGGTTCAGGTTATGAGGGTGAAACCTCAATTAATATGCAGATACAGTACTGTCGTGAATATGTAAAGTCTCGTGGTGGTGAAGTTGTTGCCGAATTATCTGATGAATTCATGTCCGGAAAAGATAAAAACCGTCCAGGCTTCCAAGAACTAATTGCACAGTTGCATTCAAGCCGTGCAGAATGGGACACGATTTGCGTATATAAGCTGTCTCGTATTACGCGTAGTCTGCGTGATGGCGCTGAATTTTTTGATAACCTTTACCAGCATAATAAAGGTTTTATCTCTGTAACTGAAAATCTTGATTTTTCAACACCAAGCGGTAGGGCTATGTTAGGGATGATGCAGGTATTCAATCAGTTCGAGCGCGAACAATCTGCCGAAAATACTCGAAACAAAATGATTTCAATTGCCTCTGCAGGTGGCTGGCCGTCTGGCAGACCGCCGTTTGGGTATCGTCGCGGAGAAAGAAAGGATAACAAATTATATGTTGATCCGCGTAAAGCTGAGATTATTAATGATATTTTCAAGATGTATGCCTCGGAGCATCCTAAAGACAGTGCATTAAATATCTACAAAAAATACAAAAATATAATATCTAAGAATCAGATTTTAGCTGCACTTAGGAATAAGATATATCTTGGACTTCTTCCATATGCGGGAAAAGTATATAAAGGACAGCATGATGCGATAATTGATAAAAAGCTTTTCGATATGGTTCAGAGAAAATTACCTAATAAAAAACATGCGTCAAGACCTAAAGCTCAAAAATATCCCTATTTGCTCACTGGTTTAGTTTACTGTCATTGCGGTCGAAACATGACACCGGAAACAGCCAGTCCTAAACGTGGAGATTATCACTACTATCGTTGTACAGATAATCTTGAATGTAAAAATCGGGTTAGAGCAGAATTTTTTGAAGATGAAGTTCTAGATCACGCGTCCAAAACTAAAATGTCAAAAAAGAAAATAGAGGCTGTTTTGATTGAGCTGGAAACAATGAGACAGCAAGCTATTAAAGATAACCGCCCGGAATTGGAAAGAGCACAAAGGGCTCTAGTTGAAGCTAAAGCAGAAAGAGAAAGAATTTTTAATTTACTTCTTAATGATCCTGGTTCAGAGCAGATAAAAAAAATGGCAAATGAGAAAATAAATGCCTTAAGTTCTGAGATAGATACCTTGACTGCACGTGTAGACGTTCTAAAAGAGCAAGCCAAAGAAGATATTGATTATTTCACTTATGCCAAAAGCCTTGCCGAACAAATAAATTATATGGGGGAAGTGTTAAAAATGGCAAAGAGAGATAAAAGAACGCTGGCGAATGCAGACAGGCTACGTCAAGCTGTTTTGACTAAAATAAACCGCATTGATTTTTTACCTACAGGCGAATATGTGATTAGACCAACTTATGACGTTTCGTCTAATTGTGAGAGTTGGCATCCCCAAGGGGATTCGAACCCCTGTTGCCGGGATGAAAACCCGGTGTCCTAGGCCTCTAGACGATAGGGACGTCTGTCGTGAGGCATATAATACGCTGTTTTTTTTCAATGTCAAACGGGAAAATGAAAAATAATAAAAAAATAATTATTTTTGGCTTTTTAAATATCATTTTTCTCATTTAACTGTATATTACGCGTTCTGTTTCACAATAAATGGCTTTCAGACGGAAATCAGGGAACAATATGACAGACATCAGGAACGTAGCGATAATCGCACATGTAGACCACGGTAAAACAACTCTGGTCGACGAAATACTTAAACAGGCAAATATCTTCCGGGCCAATCAGGAAGTCCGGGATTGTATTTTGGACAGCAATGACCTGGAGCGCGAACGCGGAATAACTATTCTGGCGAAAAATATCAGCGTCAATTACAAAAACACTAAGATCAATATTATCGATACGCCCGGACATAGCGATTTCGGCGGCCAGGTGGAACGCGTACTTAAGCTTGCCGACGGGGTTCTGCTGCTTGTCGACGCCGCGGAAGGCCCGATGCCGCAAACCCGTTTTGTGCTGGATAAAGCCCTTTCTCTCGGTCTGAAACCGGTTGTGGTGATCAATAAAATCGACAAGCCGGACGCCCGTCCGGACGTTATCCATGATAAAGTGTTTGACCTTTTCTGTGAACTCGACGCCAGCGACGAACAGCTTGAATTTCCGCTTCTTTACGCCAGCGGCCGGGACGGCTGGGCCGTCCGGGACCTCGATGCGGATGCCAGAAATTCAATTTTACCCCTTATGGACGCAATCATCGAACACATTCCGGCTCCCAGAATAGTTAAAGGGCCGGTACAGGCGCAAATCGCTTCTCTCGATTATTCAGACTATGTAGGCCGCATAGGAATAGGCCGGGTTTACCGGGGCGAACTCCGCGTTTCAGTTCCGGTGAGTATTTTAAAACGCAACGGTTCCGTAAAATTCGTTCAGATCAAACAGCTTTTCGTCTTTGAGGGGCTGGGCCGAAAAGAAACCAGCTGCGTTAAATGCGGTGATCTTTGCGCTGTTGTCGGAATCGAGGATATTGATATCAGTGATACGATAACCGACCCCGAACACCAGGAACCGATGCCGTCTATCGCGATTGACGAACCCACCATTTCCATGCTGTTCAGAGTTAATGATTCGCCGTTTTACGGTCGCGAAGGCAAATTTGTCAGCAGCCGACACTTGCGCGAAAGACTTTTCAAAGAATCCGAAAAGGATGTTGCTTTGCAGGTGGAAGAAAGCGGCGGGGAAGCGTTTAAAGTCAGCGGCCGCGGCGTTCTTCATCTCGCAATTCTGATAGAGAATATGCGTCGCGAAGGATACGAAATGGGTGTGGCCAAACCGCAGGTTATTTATAAAACCGTTGACGGGATCAGGCAGGAGCCGATAGAGACTTTGGCGGTTGACGTACCGGATGATTTTGCCGGCAAAATTATTGAGCTGGTTGGCCTCCGCAAAGGCGAAATGACTCACATGGAAGCGCGCGGTCAGCGGCAATTGATTGAATTTGAAATTCCGACCAGGGGACTTATCGGCTTGCGGGGGAAGGCTCTTACTCTCAGCGCCGGGGAAGCAATTGTTTCTCACCGTTTCCTGAAATATGCTCCCTTTAAAGGGGAAATCCCCCGGCGGACGGTAGGTTCCCTGGTGAGCATGGGACGGGGCGTTGCTTCGGCTTACGCCATCGACGCTTTGCAGCAGCGCGGTATTTTCTTTATTCCTCCCAACACGGAAACATATGAAGGCATGATCGTCGGCGAGAACAGCCGGGAAGGCGAATTGCAGGTCAACCTCCAGAAAACCAAAAACCTGACCAATGTCCGGGCTGCCGGTTCCGACCGCAACTTGAAGATCGCTCCGCATACTGAAATGAGCCTTGAACAGGCGTTGGAATATATTGAGGACGACGAACTTCTTGAGCTGACCCCGGAAAGCATCAGGATGCGCAAAATTTACCTGAATCCGATTGAACGCAAACGCAATAAAATGAATTCCTGAACCGTTTCGCGCCGCAACGGCGGCCGGAATGTCGGTGTTTTGAGCTTAATTCCTGTTCACATACTTGATTTTTGTTAATGGCGGTGTTATCTTCATTCAGAACCTTAATCAATCGGCAGTTGTGAGGCAAAAATGGCGAAGATCAATGTCCAGTGTTATAAGTGTAAAACCGTTTACGAACTGGAACCGGAAATGAAGGGCGTTCTTGTAGAATGCGCTGTCTGCGGTACGGTTTTCACGGTGCCCGAACTGAGTGAAAATTTTCAGGCCGGAATTATCAGGACCAACCCCTATGCGGCGGAAGACAAAAACAGCGATGTCGATGAAAATGAAGAAAAAAATTTGCATACGGCCAGGGATATAACAGCTTCCGCCCCCGACACATCCACAACCAAACTTTCAACTGAAACAATAAAACTGACCAAGACCAGCCGCGGTATGATCCCTACCGTCGACGACAAATTCGGACTCTGCCAGTCCCACAACATCAAGCATCAAAATAAAGAGAAAGAACTTTTAAATACGGTCGATAGAATGTCCGCAAAAGCGGCCAAGGAAGTCCCGCCGTCTCCGCCCCCTTCCAAACCTCGTTTCCGATGGTGGTGGCCCTGGGGCAGGAAAAAGAAATAAATTACATTTCCGGCACGCGCACGTTTTATTTACAATTGAAAGGCTGAAAGGGAACGGCAGAAATGGCAGACCATATTGATCTGGAATCAATCAGGAATATCGGCATTATTGCCCATATTGACGCCGGCAAGACGACTCTTACGGAACGTTTCCTTTTTTATTCCGGCAAAACCCACCGCATCGGCGATATTGATTCCGGGAATACGGTCATGGATTATCTGGATGAAGAGCGCAGCCGGGGAATTACCATTGTTTCCGCGGCCGCGACTTTCCACTGGAAAAATCCCGGCCATGACGCCATGATCCATCTTATCGATACTCCCGGACATATTGATTTTACCGCTGAAGTCGAACGCTCGATCCGGGTTTGCGACGGAGCCGTGGTTATTTTCAGCGGCGTCGAAGGCGTTGAAGCTCAAAGCGAAAAAGTCTGGCGTCAATCAGATTCCTATCAGGTTTCCAAAATCGCCTTTATTAACAAGCTTGACCGGCTCGGCGCTTCTTTTGAACGGACAGTTAAAGATATCAGGGAAAAATTCCCTTCCATTCGAACCACGCCTTTTCAAATTCCGGTCGGCATGGAATCCGGCTTTGAAGGCGTCATCGATCTATTGCAGATGAAGCTCCTGCGTTTTGCCGGGGATGAAGGCTCCCATGTGATTGTTGAAAAAATCCCGCAGGAACTCACCGAGGAAAGCGCCGCCGCCCGCGACGAATTTCTTTCCGATATCGCTGAATTGTCCGAGCCGATAGCAGAGCTTTACCTTGAGGAAAAAAATATCCCTCAGGAACTGTTGAAGTCCGAGATCCGCCGTCTGGTAATCGAAAATAAACTTTGCCCGATCTTTGCCGGTTCAGCCAAAAAAAACATCGGGGTTCAGCCTTTGCTTGACGCCGTTATTGATTATCTGCCTGGTCCTGACGACCGTCCCGACTATCCGGCGTTCAGCGTTAAAAAGAATGAAAAAGCCCAGGTGAATATTCATGATCCGCAATTTTGCGGCCTGGTATTCAAACTTATTGCCAGCGGCAGCGCCGATTTGTTGTACATGCGCACCTATTCCGGCAGGCTGCGGGTAAACGATACGCTTGTCAACGCCAGGGACGGCAGAAAAGTCAGGGTAAAACGTATTTTGCGTCTTTATTCCAAAAACGTGGATGCCATGGATGAGGTCGGTCCGGGCGATATTGTCGGGATAATCGGCCCTGACGATGTTTTTACCGGAGACACGTTATGCGACAATTCCCGGCAGGTGCTGCTTAATAAAATAGACTTTCCCGAACCGGTTATTTCCATG
>Ga0265294_10009209_pt1 | contig 11420 bp, 7 predicted proteins | sample MunlanPumphouse3_FD_192504 | JGI IMG/M metagenome (GOLD analysis project Ga0265294, IMG submission 192504) | Groundwater microbial communities from a municipal landfill in Southern Ontario, Canada - Pumphouse #3 | ecosystem: Environmental > Aquatic > Deep subsurface > Groundwater | place...
ACTTCCATGGTTGTTAAATTCTATTATACCGTCTTTTCTGCGAACAATATTTCTGTCATTTTTTGAAGAAAATCTTGTTTGATTTGGCATATTGGTAAATCCGATGATTTCGCCGCAAAACTTCGCAACTCTTTGCATTGCAAATAAAGCGTTATCATCGTTCGGATTTTCGGCCAAACTTCTTATTTTATAGACAGCTTCAACAAGTCTTTGAATTTGCATCGCCAACTTTGAGGAAATCTGCTCGTGAGTTATTCTTTGCCCTAATGCAGAAGGGTCTGCCTGAGTAATATTTCCGTTAGGCTCCACAAGGATATTTTGAGCATATGTCTGCCCTTGTAAGCTAAGAAAAAAGGCTATAACCACCACCGACACTGTCTGTTTAATCAAAACATTTATATTACTTTTCATTTATGATAACCTTGCTGCCTCAAGAATCAAGCTAAGATTATGGTAACAAAAAGGCTCTCAAGTGTCAAACTTGGGAGCCTTTTTATAAAGTCGGTGTAAAAATTTATTGCGGGTCTTTTCCGGTTAATTTTTTATATCTGTTAAAAGCATTTTTATATTTTTCGTGAGCTTCTTTTATGGTTTCGGTTGAACCTGTTCTTACCGCTACTATATAACCTCTGTAGGCTTCTTGGTATTCGGCATCGGCTTGTGAGATGTCATTTGCGGAAGCGTTTAGTTCTTCGGTAACTTTTAATTCGTCCGCACCGCTGATAGGAGCTGCTGCCGGAATATCGCCCACTGTAGTTGTCTGAGAGGTGCTTCCGACTAATATGGGTTCTCCGCTTGAGTCAACCGCAGGACTAAGCAATATTCCGCCCGTAGTTTTTTTATCAAGTTTGTACAATAGACTCATGGCTATTTTTCCGAGCAAACCTCCGCCAAGAGCTCCCACAACGTAACCAATCGGACCAAATGAAGCGCCGGCCATGACCCCAAGGGCTGCACCACCTAATGTTGCTATGTTAGAAAGGCCGCCGGCTGCATAATTCGCCAAAATTCCGCCGACAACATACCCGGCAATACCGCCGGCCAATATACCGACCGGAGGAAGAAAAGATGCGCCCATAACCGCGCCGGCCACAGCCCCGCCAAGGTTTCCGATGGTTCCGGCGTAGGGTTTTACTGCACTTAATATTTTACCCAATATACCGGCTTCTGCCGCTATAGGAGCAGCAAACACAGATAAAATCAAAGATAAAACCAGAAAATAACTTATCTTTTTAGAAATTCTGATTGTGTAATTCATGGCAAGCCTCCAAATGTAACTTCTATAAGTATACGTACAAACTCGACAACCCGCAATACGGTACAACAAAAAGCATTCAAAAACTAATAATTAGGTTCTTTTACCTGCATTGTTCTTAGCTTTTTTAAATATTGAAGACAATGAACTATCTTTTTTTTCTTCATCCAATTTTTCTTGTGAGCTTTGGTTTGAAGTTAAGCTTGGCATTTTTGAGACTGCATTGGCGTTCTTTTTAACTTCGACATTTTTATCAGCAGTTACATTTAGGGCTGTCTTTTTGCCTTTTTTTCTTATTACATTGTTAATAACAGCAGTCATTAAAGAAAGCCTTCTTTCAGCTATTTCAATTAAAAAGATAAATAAAGCTGCTATCAACAGCTCGAAAGACAATTCTTTTTTTTGCTTTTTTATCGGTATGGTTTCCCATATATTGGCAAGATTTATTACCTCTTTGCCTCCGGTGACATCAGCGATTTGTTTGAGAATGTTTTTTTTGTCCGAGACTGAATCATGCACGTATTCTGCCGCATACGGCTGACAAATCGGATGCAGTCTTTTGACATGGCCGTCAACTTTAACCATTGCCGCGATTACCTCATTGCCTTTTAGTGTTAAACCGCCAGAAAAAGAATCGGCTGTATCTCTTCTCATTTTTATGGTTTCAAAAGTTTGTTCATTATTTTCATTCATTCTCAAAACTTCTATTAGAGGGTCGGACTTAAACGGCTCTTTGTCTCTTTCGGGGTCAAGATGTATAGCTGCAGCCCAATAACCGTTTTCAATACTTTGCAGAATCGGCAGATTCAGTATTTTTTCTCTGTCATCAGTTGAAATCATCTCGCATAAAGAAACTGTCATTTCCAACATCTCTTGCTTTGTCAAAACACCGCTTGAAGTCATGGCGCCGTCTCCTTCTAAGGGAGTTGCCAAACAAGCTGTCTTACCGAGGCCGTATTGCCAATAAGAAAGTATCGGCGATTTATTTTCGTCAGCCGTTTTTAAAACCACCGTAGACGCGGGCTTTTCGTAACACAAGTTATAAGCGCCTATTAAGCCGATGTTTTCCGACAGATTATTTTTATACGGCAACAGTTCTTTATATGTTCCGAACAGCTTAAGTTCGGTGGGTTCCTCTATGTATGTGCTTTTTGCCGCAACAAAAGTGTCTTGCAAAAAAAGCCTCGGCAGCTCTTCGGGCTCTCTTGTAAAAAAAATACGCCCTTTGCCCGCATTCGCAACTTTTCTTAATATTTCGGCATCTGAGTCCGTTTCTGTTCCGAGGCCTATTACACTTAAGGTCAACCCGGCTTTTGTAGCGTGATCTAGGAGTTCCCAGTATTCACCGGGTTTTTCGGCGTCGTTCGCGTCTGCGAACAAAATAATATGTCGCACCTTTACGTCGGTCTTTAACAATTTGTCTACCGCGTTGCTTATGCCGTCATAGACATATATTCCGCCCCCCATAGATTCGATAGACATGATTTTACTTCGCATGTAATCGGCAGAACCTGCGATTTTTTGCAAAGGAAACACCTCATGCGGAGCAGTATCTACGGCCAAAACCCCCAAAAAATCTTCGGGCGTTAACATCTCAAGCACTCCTGCCGAAGAAATATTAGCCAGATCCATTTTTGTTCTTCCGCCTCTTGTAGGAGCGGTCATGCTTCCCGACCTGTCTAATACAATCATCAAGGCCATTTTCATTTTTCTGTGTTCGCTTCTTAATTCCATTGATACAGGAAACGCTTCTTCAAGAGGCGACTGAAAGTAGCCTCCGCTTCCGAACGCATTTTTTCCGCCGGTAAGCATTAATCCGCCGCCGAAGTGTTTTACCCAAGCGGCCATGAGCTGCATGCCGTGCAACGTAAGCCTGTCGGCTGAAACATTTTCAAGAATCAGCGCCGAGTAACCGGCCAAAAACTCTATTGTCCACTCAATATTTCGCGGTGATTGCACAACATTAGACACTTTGGCATTATTAAGCAATCGCACGACCGCCGACGATTCGCTCTCGGTAACAACTAAAATTGGCTTTTTCCCGATAACTTCACAAATAGCAACTGCTTCGTTATTCTCAGGCACAGAATCCTTAAATTCAGGCTTGAGTATCATCTTATACTTCACTACAGAAGATTCGGGTGCCGTCATATTAAAAATCAGATTATTGTATCCCGAGCTAAGCTCTTTATTGTAGCGGCCAAGGAACTTATCGGAAGCGTATAAAAGTATCTCTGCTTTTTGTGCAATTGGCGAAAAAACTCGGCTTTTGAGCAAAAAGGATTCGTTAGGCGATAACAAACCCGGTGACGCAAACGAAGTTATTGCCGTATCATTGCTTAGATCTCTGTCAAAAAGCCTATAATCGATGGGAATTCCCCTAGTTGCCGCTCTTAGTGCGCTGCTCATAGGGCTTTCGCCGCTGTATCGGTTATCAGAAAGGAGCAGAATTCTGCCTGATGCGTCAGAAGAAATCAATGACAAAGCGCGACTTATGCCTCGTTCAAATTAGATCCCGACCGATTAACATCTGATGTAAACCCCGAAAAAGAGCTCTTTGAGGCCGCAAGTTCTATTTTTGCTTCGGTCCCGAATGAAATTATGCCTAAATCTGCATTTTCGGGCATGCCTTTTCTAAGAATATTAACCGTTTCGGCAATAGAATTATCGATTCCCCGGGGCATAGAAAAGCTTCTGTCTGCGACCACAATTACCGCACCGTTGCCCACCGGCAAATTTATAACCGGCCCGGCAAGCGCCAGCACTACTGTCGTTATAAATAATATGCGAAGTGCAAAAAGTCTATTTGACAAAGGTCTGTAAACATAAGCTCCTAAGAGAGCCGGAATCAACAATAAAAGCCAATGAGGTTCAGTAAACAATTCCCGGCCTCCTTATGGTCACCAACCACTGATGCAACGCAATCAATATCAAAGCAGTCACAACAAACCACCAGCGAACGCTTATAAAGTTTTTCATAGTGCTTTCGGGTAAAATATTTTCAGGCAAATCATTACTCTTAAGTTTTAAAAACGATGATTCTTCTCTTGATATCGGTAATTCACGATTTACAGGAGAAAACACATCTTGATACCAATTTAAGTAGTTCCAAAATAATACGGGCCAAAAACCGGTAGTATGCAAGCTCGAATATTCGTAGTCCATATTAAATACGACAACTTTGTTTTTTTCGACTTCACCTGACACAGCCAACAAAGCAAAGTCATCAGAAGACAAGACAGGCAAGCCGTCACTGACAAAATTTTTATCTACAGCCCAAAGCGCGCGAACAGGAGGCAACCCAAGACAAAGCGGATGCTCTCTTTCTACTGCCACGGTGCCGCTAAGCATAACAGAATCAGTAGCCTTATGAATAACCATTTGCCATGTATTTGCGGGTATAATTTCTTGTGTATCAGTAATCAGAATATTCTCGTCTTTTTCTACCAAGACTCCGGTTCCCAGGGCTTCAACAGTTTTTTTCAACAAGCTGTCCAAATATTTTGAATTCGTTTTAATCCGCACTTTAACTTTTTCTCTTTTTATCGAAGGCAAGCACAGTTTATTGTCAGCCAAAAAATCATCCGCGAATATCTCTGCACATATTTCAGAGTTTTGTTCAGGAAAGTTTATAATACTTCTGCGCACGGACATTGGCTGAATTTGTGTTTTAATTTCATCATATACTTTGTTGCTTTCCGGTGATTTTACAATGGCATGCAAGTTTACGGGTGTGTCAGAAAAATTAGTATATTCAAAAAAACACCTGTCTGTTTTTCCCAATGAATACCTGTTTGCACCTGTTATAGCAAGATTATTAACAGGTTTGCCAAATGCCAACCAATTTAATTTAGCCATTTGTGTATCAGAATCAGTTTCAGCGGGAGTGTCGGTTATAACAAGGACCTGAATATGCTTATCAAATGCCTCTTTCACAAAACGCACAGCCGAAACCAAATCGGCCGATTTGCTTGTACATCGCCAATTATCTAAGTATACTCCGGCTTCTGCTCCGGTCATATCGTGACGCCCAATCAGTTCGGGGTATGAACCGCCCTTTATTAAATTTATTCTGTAATACTGCTTGTTCAAAATGTTATTCTTAAGGTATTCCAACCCCCTGTGTCGGGCATTTTTAGAATCTTCTTTTGCCGTAGCCGTCATAGAATACGAATCATCAAGTATTACAGCCAAAGGAATTTTAGAATTATTATCTAACATAACCGGAGCCGCCGCACTTAATATCAGCAAAGTCACAATTAACAGTTCAAGAAACAATATTAACGGCGTTTGAAGTGTAGTTAGCTTTTGTCCTCCTTCTGCGGGAGTTTTTAAGGCTGAAAAAAACATCAAAGATGAGACTTTTACATCTTTTGAACGGCGCTTAAAAAAATAAACTCCCAAAAAGCCTATAAGAGTCAAAGTTGCCCACAGTGCCTTGTAGTTCAGAAAAAACATGGTTATTATTTTCCCCCGGCCACAAGAATTTCTGTTTTAAGCAATTCTTGCGGCACAAAATCTTTAATAAAATCTTCTGCTACCAAGTGGGTAAAAAATGCTCCGGACTTTGTGCATGAGTCGCGCCAATAATTTCTATGGCGGTTAAAGTTTTTAATATATTCTTTAATAATAGGCTTATCTGCCATTACCTCAAGTGTTTCGCCCGATTCAGAGTCCACTAACCTTAGATTACCCAATAAATCAGGTTCTTCGTCAATTTTCGCAACCACCTGAATTATTATTACCAAAGCCGCGTTATTAATTAACTGTCTTAATATTGTTTCAGGTTCTGTTTCCCAGAATAGGTCACTGAAAAGAATTCTGACTCCCCTGGGTTTTAACGGCGGAGGCATAGTAACCAGTGTTTTACCTGTGTTTCCTGCGTAAACGCAGTCGGTTCCTCTCCATCTTTCTACGTCAAAATTAGTCTCAGGAATTTTTTCACACCGGTCTTTTATTACCCAGGCCGAAACATTGTAACCGGAGTTTAGAGCTGCCGCCCTCATTACGGCAACTCCGCTCATAAGCGCTGCATATTTTGCCGTATCGTCTAAATTCATAGAAGCCGATCCGTCTATCAAAATATCCAAGTGCGGAGAAATTTCTTCTCTGAAAAGTTTCACGGTAAGTTTATCAGAGCGTGCCAAAGCGTTCCAATCGATATGTCTTATATCATCACCGGGCTGATATTCGCGATGGTCTAAGAATTCAAGCGAACTGCCCATTCCGGCTCCGTATTTTTCACCGGTTTGCATAGAAGCAAATCTTGAGGCAACATTAAAAACAAAGCGTTGCCCGACTGCCTTTGCACTTTCAAGTATTCTTTGAGTGTTTTTATCCATTTTTATTTGCATGCATATAGCTTAAATACTGAGCCGAAAAAACTTTTAGGTGCAAAAACATCATTATAGAAAACATTACGAGGGAACTCGTTATAGGAGCCATTCCTTTGTTGAAAGCGTAAAAAGGATTCAAAAATCCAAATATAGCTAACCCAAAGACTTGAAGGAATACCGAAGAAACAGTTTGAAAGAAAATACCAAGGATAATTACGATTACACCTATCATCCAAGTAGAGGATGTTGCAATATTACTAAAGAATCTTCTTCTTATAAACGAAGCCAACAAAGCATAAAACCCAACACTTAAAAATGCGCTGAAAATAAAAAGAAAAAATTCATCAGCATGAGAACCTAGTTTAGTACTTCCGGCAGAAGCTAAAACCGTTATAAAAATCTGCATAATGAAACACCAAACAAAAGCATTTAAAGTTCCTGTAAAGAAAGGAAACATCAAATATTTCTTTAATTTACTCTTAGGAACCTCTCTTTGCACGCGCGTTGAATAGTCAAATGGCTCTGAGACACCTATAAGCAAAAACACGCTGTTAAATATCGTAAATAATACGCCCCAAACAACTGAACCCTCCGAGTTATGAAAAAATCCAATCGTAATAAGATAAGTAATTATTGAAATTACAGAAAACCTCGTTCTTATCCATAACAATCTGTTTGAACCTTCAGGAGAAATTGTCGAAGCAGCCGTTCCATAAAAGAAGTAGGTTACAAAAAGTGAAATTAGAATAAAGCCAAAATACATTTTAAGATTTTCGCCCGAAAAAATACCATATCTGTTTGTATACCAATTTAAATAATTATACAAAAAGCTGAATATAATGACTTGAAGACCAATGCTACACGTTCTAAACAGGTTTTTAGTCGCTTGAGTGTTGCTGGCTGCCGCAAAAGCCAAGAGAACCATAGATGACATGGCGGCAAACAAAAAACTAAAGCCTAATAAAAAAAGACTTTGAAATATTTCTACGCCTGAAAGAAAAAATGTTAGTGACATAAAAGGTGCGTAAAGGCTGTATATCATCAAAACAAATATTATACCGGCCAAGAATTTACCCATTATTATTTGATGTGGAGTGGCGGTTGTAATGTAAAGCAGCTCATCGGATTTTTCCATTCTTTCACTTGCAAACCTGAATCCATAATAAAGCGGAATACTAAAGAATCCTATCATCAGAAGGGTTGTAAGCAAAAACGAAAAAATGTCTTCACCGCTGCTTTGAGTTTTTACCCCGGCTTCGAAAAATGCCATACAAATAAAAATGGTTTGAAAAGTAATAAATAAATAAAGCAAAATCCAGAAAAATTTAGCTCTTATTGTTTGCCTGAGCTCTTTAACTAAAATTGGGTTCAAAAAGTCATCAAACTTATCAAGAATTACATTTACATCACTCATTGGACTTCACCCTTCGTTATATTCATAAAGACCGACTCCAAGTTTTGCTTTTTGATTTTAAATTCTATCAATTTATAACCTTCTGCAAAAAGGCGAGCCACCAGGTCTGAAATATTTTTTTCATCGCCTTCGTAAACAAATTCAACAGCCTTGCCAACCGTGTTAACATTAGTTATATTAGGTTCGACAAGCAAGACATTCAAAAGGGACTCCGTGTTTTCCAAAGGCACAAGCACGACCGTTCTTTTAGTGGTCTTTACATTGAGTTCGTCGACAATATCGTGTATTTCACCAAATTTAAGAAGTTTGCCCCGTTCGATAATCATTGTGGAAGTACATATTTCATCGAGCTCTGTAAGAATATGAGAGCTTATAAGTATCATCTTATTTTTTTTAGCCAAGATCTTTAAAAGCTCTCTGAGTTCTATTCTGGCCCTAGGATCAAGACCTGCGGCAGGCTCGTCCATCAAAATTATTTCAGGGTCATTCAATAAAGCCCTTGCAATTGAAACTCTTTGTTTCATACCTTTTGACAATACGTCGATGAATTTTTCTCTTATACCCACCAGATTAGTAAACTCTTCGATTTCGTTTACAAGCTTTCTTCGTTCAGGATTTTTAAAAGCATATAATCGTGCATAAAAATCAAGATATTCATGGACTGTTATATCTTTTTGCACCGTCAAAGAATCGGGAACAAACCCGACACATTTTCTCGCTATTTCAGGTCTGCTGATAATAGATGCCCCATCGATTTCAACCTCACCCTCATTTGGCAATTCGAGAGTTGCCAACATTCTGAGAGTTGTGGTTTTACCTGCTCCGTTAGGTCCTACAAAGCCCAAAATATCTCCGCTTTTGACGTGAAAGCTCAAGTTATCTACGGCAGTTATAGAACCAAAACGCTTGGTTAAATTTTTAACGTTAAAAATCATAAGGCACCCTCTTCATTCATAGTTCCGATTAAATAAACGTTTTCGGTCATTCTCGCTCTTTTTTCAAATTTTTGTTTTAAAAACGGTGAGGAAGACAATACAGCTACGTATTGCCCCGGCCTAATGAGCAAATTTCTGTTTTTTTCTTCGTGAACAAATGTTTGAAACCAATTCCAGTCATTTTTAATAATTATTTCAGACAAAGTCATCTGCCTCGATCGCTTGGTTGGTGACTTGTCTTTTGTCAAAACTCCCGTTTTACCTGCCGGGATTGAATTACCTCGGAATAATTCATTGGCTTTAGATAATAAATATATTTCTTCAATATCTTCACCTAGTCCATTCATGACTTTGCAGCTATTGTTTTCATAAGTGACCTGAATTCGCTCTCTTACACTCTCAACCGAGGAAAGCTTAAGATTTCTCAATGTTCTTGCTCTTATCCAGCCATTCGCAAAATGTTGTCCCGAGTCAAGAATAATTGAACCTATATTATTGTGTATGCCATTTCTTCTTCTGTTTGTATCCATGGGCAAAACAGATGTACTATCTGAAAATCGCATTCCTTCACTGTTGCTCGCCGCAGAAAAAACACAATAATCGGCCAATGTTACAGCCTTATTATTCTTTTCATTTAAATATATAAGCGTGTTTCGTTTTATGTTCAGCACGCTGCTCTCAAAAATATAATAATATGATGCCAGCGAAAAACATAAGAAGAATGAAATTACCGGAACAGTGAGAAAAATTAAAATCATTCGTTTTTTTCTTTTAAGCCACAAAATATTCACCGGCCCCAAAAAAATAGCAAATAAGATACTCAGGCCCGCCAATTCTATTGTATCAAATGCCAAGGTTTCTTCGGGCGTAAAACTTAAAGACGAGTTGGTAAGGTTTTTTACAATATTGAATTCCATAATTTTTGAATAAGCTTCGTAAGTAATGGAATCATTAGTAGCCGGATTGTCTTCAGCATCGCCTTGTAGCTGCTTTCGTTCTTCTGCTATAAAAACTCTGCCAAAAACCCCTTCTGCTGCTTTTAAACCGGCCTTTTCATCTCGCTCTTTCGGTAAATAATAAAAATCATCGGGCAATTTTATGTCATTGCCTATTATTGTCAATACCCCGCCTGTTCTGACGTAGTCAAAAATTGCATTTTTGACTTCTGCTTCAAGTTTTTCAAAGGTGTTTTGAGTAAAAATTACAGATTGAAATTGCGAATACGCCAACCAGTTTTTATAAAGCTGATAATTACTTCCCGTAAATTGAGTGATGTCAATATCTCCGAATGTTCCTCTTCGCCTAGAGCTTGGGGATGACGAAGAATGCTTTGATCCTTTAGGAGTCGCAACATCTTCCATATATTTAATGGGAACGGCTGAGTCTAGCAAAACATATTTGTTATTATTATAGCTATACCCTCGAGACCTTCTTAGATCAAGTCTTCCGTGTTTGTATTCAACCTCTTTGTCGTCAACTTCAACACTTATTGCTCGATTCGTTTGGTTTGTTCCCGGAAAATACAAAACAACTTCTTGAATATCGCCCGGTAAAACAGTTACAGTCTTAGAGACTTCCCAGGTTTTTTCATATGACGTAAAGAAAAGCTTAACTTTTCTTGCCTCTTTTGAATTATTAGCCACATTAACACGGGCAAAATTATACCCATATATATCAGATGACTCAAAATCAGGAATATCTGTTAAGACCAAGCCATCATATCTGATGATTCCGCTGAAAACACTGCCCTCAGCCGCAAACAAACAAATAAACAACAAAAACAATATTTTTTTCATTTTTCTTTTAGGCTGATGTCGTCAGAAATATCCAAATCGGCAACAGACACTTTCTCCAGTATTTCTTCCAGCAAATTACGAGCAGTAATACCCTCAAAACGGGCTTTGTAATTGAGTAAAACTCTGTGATTCAAAGCCGGCACAAAGACCTCTTTAACATCTTTAAAACCAACAGTCGGGCGACCTGCAAGCAAAGCTACGCCTCTGGCCGATTCTGCAACAGCTATCGCCGCCCTGGGAGACGCACCGTATTGCACATAATCCTTAACTTTTGTCATTGCGGTTTCAGAGAATGGCGAAGTAGCGTCTACCAAACGCGCAATGTAATCTGCGACCGCATCAGACAAATATATTTTATCCATGATCGCAAATAGTTTATCGAGTCGTTCCGGGGAAACCTCAAACGAGGGCAAAGGCGGCTCTCCGTGTCTTCTGGACGATATTATGGTTTTCATGGTTTCAACCGAAGCTGCGCTTACTTCCAATTTAAATAAAAATCGGTCTAATTGAGCTTCGGGCAACGCGTAAGTCCCTTCTAATTCTATGGGGTTCTGTGATGCCAAAACAAAAAAAGGCTCGGGTAACTTGCGCGTGTTGCCCATCAGAGTTACACATTTTTCCTGCATAGCTTCTAACAAAGCTGATTGCGTTTTAGGCGAAGCTCTGTTAATTTCGTCGGCCAAA